>Ga0210410_10001537_pt1 | contig 21557 bp, 16 predicted proteins | sample IncBWC4MmetaG_FD_161058 | JGI IMG/M metagenome (GOLD analysis project Ga0210410, IMG submission 161058) | Forest soil microbial communities from Barre Woods Harvard Forest LTER site, Petersham, Massachusetts, United States - Inc-BW-C-4-M | ecosystem: Environmental > Terrestrial > Soil >... | reverse complement strand
TTAAGTTCTGCGCCTGGGGAGTACGGTCGCAAGACTGAAACTCAAAGGAATTGACGGGGGCCCGCACAAGCGGTGGAACATGTGGTTCAATTCGACGCAACGCGAAGAACCTTACCTGGGCTTGAACTGCACTTGACAAAGGTAGAAATATCTCTCCCGCAAGGGCAAGTGTAGAGGTGCTGCATGGCTGTCGTCAGCTCGTGCCGTGAGGTGTTGGGTTAAGTCCCGCAACGAGCGCAACCCTTACCCTTAGTTGCCACCCGCAAGGGGGAACTCTAAGGGGACTGCTCCGGATAACGGAGAGGAAGGTGGGGATGAGGTCAAGTCAGCATGGCCTTTATGTCCAGGGCTACACACGTGTTACAATGCATGGTACAGACCGTTGCAAACCCGCGAGGGGGAGCTAACCGGAAAAAACCATGCTCAGTTCGGATTGCAGTCTGCAACTCGACTGCATGAAGCTGGAATCGCTAGTAATGGCGTATCAGAACGACGCCGTGAATACGTTCCCGGGCCTTGTACACACCGCCCGTCACATCACGAAAGTGGGTTGTACTAGAAGTCGCCGAGCCAACCGCAAGGAGGCAAGCGCCCAAGGTATGACTCATGATTGGGGTGAAGTCGTAACAAGGTAGCCGTAGGAGAACCTGCGGCTGGATCACCTCCTTTCTAAATAAAAAGAGCCGCATCAACCTGTTATTTTTCGCAGGCCATATCGGTCACCAGTTCTCACGGACTGGGTCGCAAAGATTCATTCAGCCTTCGGGTTCTGGCAGATCTTATCCAAGCGCTTTAAGCGTGTCCGCCGCAGGCGGACGTCAAAGATCAACTTATCCAAATCGCAGAAAAGGCCCTGACGGGAAACTGTCCGGGCCTTTTTGTTTTTCCGTTCATGTTGGATTTGTCTCTCGGCGACGCCTAACCTTTTGGCGCAGATATGCATCCCACGCGTACACTGGACAATTTTCAGTTATGACACGCTATTTCATCTTTGTAGTGGGCGGATTCCTGATACTGCTTGCTCCTGTTTGTCGCGCTCAGGGGGCCGTCGAGGTCTCTCCGTGCGATTTAGTGAAGGCACCGCAGACATATCACGGCAAATTGATTCATATTCGCAGTCAGGTATTGATTGCCTTTGAGGATTTTTCGTTCAACACGAATGACTGTGGCGAGAGGCTTCGGCCGGTTTGGCTAGCGTACGGTGGCGACGAGCCCACTCCGACCATGTCAACTGTCAATGACCAGTCGCGCCAGCCTGGCTCTGTACTCAAAGTAAATGGTAAACCGTTATACCTGGTGCACGATGATTCTCTGGAATTGTTTAAGCGGCGGCTGTCCGCGGTTCGCGTTGGCCAGCCTGGCGGAAACCTGTACGAGGTAACTGCTACCTTCACCGGTTATTTTTTCGCCGCTCATGACCGTGGCTACGGCCATCTCGGATGCTGTCATCTGTTCGTGATACAGAAAGTCGATGACGTCGAAGCTAGGCGAACGAACGTTCCCGCTGGTGGAAACCTCCCACCCGAAACTTTGATTGGCTGCAAGAATCTGGCTTCTGACTTCGCAATCAGCAAAACAGATGCAGTGAGCACCGCCAAGTCAGTCGCCGCGGGTAGAGAAACGTGGCGCCTGGCAACGGAGCAACAAGCTTCTCGAGTGGCCCTCGAAGACGCAGCGCGCCGTTGGAACGTTGCACTTGTGCCAGGTTTGAACTTAGAGAGTTGTTCCAAGCGCATGATCGTTAGCGGCGATCAATTCACCTGGTGTACCTGGACCGATCCCGACTCGATGCAATCAATCACAATTCAAATCACCAGATTTGGTTTTCTTCGCCACTTGCGCAATTGGAACTCCGTCCCGTGGATTCTCACGCGTGGCTATGGAGTCTCATGCGCTGTGGACGGTAAGTAGAGTTCTGTTTTCTTTTGTTTTTTCGCACTTTCGCAGATGTTAGCGCAGCGCGCCCTCCTGATACTCCAGCTCCGCGAGCCGCGTCGCGTAATCATATTTCGCGCCGGCCTGAGCAATTCCTGCTTGCGCTTGATTCAGTTGCGCCTGGCTCAACTCCACAATCGAACCGAGTCCAAGATCGTAGCGCGCTTGCGCCAGGTCCAGCGCTTTGTTTGCTTCCGCAAAAAGCTCCGCGGTCAATGTTACATTTTGAGACGCGGTGTTCGCGGCCAGCCACGCGAGTTGCACATCGCGCACGATTTGCGCCTGCTGTTCGTTCAGAACCGCCTGTTCTTCCCGCGCGCGGTCTTCCGCTTCCGCGTGGCGCGCGCTAAAAAGTTTTCCGTTGAAAATCGGAATGTGCACGTTGAAACCAATCGCCGAATAACTCAAAGGGAGGCCCGCCTGGCGAAATGGAATTTCGCCGGCCACCCCCGCCAAAGAAAGCGAAGGCAGAATCAGATCGCGTTCCGCCGTGGCGAAGTGCTGCGCGGAATCCACTTGTAACCGCTGCGAAGCTAGTTCAGGACGATCGTGATTCGCCGCGGTCATCGCATCCTGAATCGCCGGCAAAGCGCCGGCAGCCTCCGCAGGTTCCGCAAGTTGATATCGCTGCGGTTGTGAATTTCCCAGCGCTTCCGCCAGCACAGCGTGTGCCGATTGCAAATCATTTTGCGCTTGCACCAGCAGCAATCGCGCCTGCGAAAGATTCACGTCGGCGAAACTCACGTCCAGTCCCGACCGCAATTTATTCTTGGCCAGAGTGGTGATTTGTTCGGAAACCGTTTCGCGCTGCTTCACGGTTTGCTGCGCGACGGTGAGCACGGCTTGCGCCCGCAGCACGCCGTAGTACGCCCGGTCCACGTTCAGAAGCACATCCGCGCGAGAAACATTCACAGTTTCATTTGCCGCTTGCGCCGCTAGACGAGAACTGGCCACAAGATTTTTCGTGCGTCCCAAATCGGTCACCAGTTGCTCGGCGGCCACGCCGGTCGCAAAACGATTGAACACAATAGAATTGTTCAATCCTCCGGCTCCAATGCGGCTTCCCGAATCCGCTTCCACTCCGGTCAGGTTACCGTAAATATTCGGATAGTAGGCCGAGCGAACTTGTGTGGTCACGTCATTCGCGGCCGCTGCTGCCGATTGCGCCACGCGAATGTGCGGATGATTTTGCAGCGCCAGCCGCCGCGCATCCTCAATGGTCAACGGCGCGCCACCCGGCATCGCACTTTGCGCCGGAGCGGGATTATGCGGCGCAGGATTTTTAGGCACAGGCGCCGTTTGTGCGCCAACCGCGCCGCCCGCAATTGCACAATATGTAACCAGCAATCCAACTCGAATTTCTCGGCGCATGATCATGCCTCCTGAACTTCCGGCGAGCCGGATGTTTCTGCCGCCTGTTCTTTGCGGCTGTAGAGCAACACGTACGCCGCGGGCACCACGAAAATTGTCAGCGCGATGCTGGTCAGCAAACCGCCGATAATCACGCGTGCCAGCGGCGCATAGGCCTCGCTGCCCAATTCCAATTTGAAAGCCATCGGCAAAAGTCCCACCACTGTGGCCAGCGACGTCATCAAAATCGGCCTCAGACGAATGCGGCAAGCGTGCGCCACCGCTTCCATCACGCTGTGTCCTTCTCCGCGCAAAACATTCGCGAAGTCCACGATCAAAATACTGTTGGACACCACCATCCCCTGCAGCATCATGATTCCCATCATGGATTGAATATTCAAAGTTGTTCCGGTTAGCGACAGCGTCAGAATCACGCCGACTAGTCCCGTGGGCACCGCGAGAATAATCAGAAATGGATCCAGGAACGACGCGAACTGCGCCACTTGAATCAGGTACACAAGCAGAACCGCCAGTAGCAATCCGTATCCCATGTATTTAAATGAGGTTTGCATGGTGACCACCAGCCCGCGCACGTCCACGCGAATGTTGTGCGGAATGGGCGTGTTCCCAATAATTTTGGAAATGGCCTTGGCTGGCGCGCCGATATCTTCCTCGGAAGGCGCCACGTAAATATCCAGCGTCCTTTGCAATTGATAATGATCCACTTCCGTCGGCGTAAGAATTTGCGTCACGTCGGCTACCTGATTCAGGTACGTGGGCATCTTCAAATTCGGAGAGCGCAGCGGCATGGCCTTCAAATCTTCAATGGACTTGACCTGATTTTCGGGATACTGCACGCTCACGAAATAATTATTCCCCGTCTTCGGATCAACCCAATAGCTCGGCGCAATCATCACGTCGGACGTGAGCGAGGTAATCACGTTGTCCACAATTTCTTTCGGAGTCAGGCCCAGCTCGCTGGCCCTTTCGCGGTTCACGTTGATTTGCAGCGACGGGTAGTTCAAATCCTGCGGCGTGTAAACGTCCGTTACTCCCGGAACAGTTTTGAATTGGCGCGAAAGATTTTGCGCAATCGCGTCGTCCGCGTGCAAATCCATCCCGCTCACCTGCACATCAATCGGCGCGGGCAAGCCCTGATTTAAAACCGCGTCCACCAATCCGCCGGATTGCAGATAGGTATGCAATTCCGGAAGCTGCTGCGCAATTTTTTCGCGCACCTCCTTCATGTAAGTGAAGCTGCTCACTTTGTGATCGTCCACCAGTCCGGCCTGCACAATGGCCGTGCTCATGCTGGAGTTCGGCGAAAACAGCGACGACAAATCTGCCTGTAACCCGATATTGGATACGACCGTGTTCAGCTCTTCCGGCGGAACCACCTGACGGATAATGTCTTCCACCTTCTTCACATATCCTTCGGTGAGCTCGATGCGTGTTCCCGTCGGAGCCTTCACGTTGATTACGAATTGTCCGGCGTCCGTGCGCGGAAAAAAGGAAACGCCGATAAGCGGCAATCGCAGCAGTGAAAGCAGCAGAAGTGCGGTGAACCCGGCAAGCGTGGTGCGCGGAAAATTCAGCGCCTTCCGCACCCAGCGTTCGTAGACATTCAGCATCCGTTCAAATTTCGCGTTGAATCCGGCGTGGAACCGCGCCCCCCAGGACATTACTTTTGTATCTGACCCGTGCAGGTGAACAGGTTTCAATACATGCGCGCAGTAAAGCGGCACCACCGTGACCGCTACGAAGTACGAAGCGAACAACGCCAGCACCACGCCCAGCGCCAGCGCTGAAAAAAGAAACTTACTGACCCCGAACAAAAATGTGACCGGAAAAAATACCACCACTGCCGTCAGCATGATGGCCAGCACCGCCAGCGCCACTTCATTCGCGCCTTTTTTTGCGGCCACCGCCGGCTCTTCACCCAGTTCAATATGCCGGTAAATGTTTTCCAGGACTACGACGGAATCATCAATCAATCGCGAAAAGGCAATCGCCAGGCCGCTCAACACCATGCTGTCGATGGTTCGATTCGCGGCGTGCAGAATAATCACCGCTATCAAAACTGAAAGTGGAATGGAAAGAAAAATCGCGGCAGTTGCCCGCGCACTTCCCAGAAACATCAAAATCATCAGCATGGTCAGCAACAATCCAATGCCGCCTTCGCGCGCCACCGTGTAAATCGCCGCTTTCACGAAAACCGATTGGTCGAATACCACGTGCGTTTTCAGTTGCGCGGGAATATCACGAAGAGTCTGAATTGCTTTCTTCACTCCGTTCACAACTTCGATCGTGTTGGTGTCGCCGCCCTGCTTCAAAATCGGCGTGTACACCGACCTTTGTCCGTTCACCCGGACAATGTTGTACTGCAGCCCGGCGGCATCCACCGCGTGGCCGACGTCGGAAATAAAAACCGATTTCGCGCCTTCCGTTTTCAGGGGAATACTGTTCAGCGCTTCGGCATTCGCAACTTGCGCGTTCGTATAAATGTTGTAATCCAGCGGCCCGATGCGCACGTCTCCGGCGGGCAAAATCAAATTGGAAAGATCCGTGGCGCGCACCACGTCCATCGGACTCATCTGGTGCGCCTGCATCTTCACCGGGTCCACGTAGATCATCAGTTGTCGATATTTCCCGCCATACGGTTGCGGAACCGTTGCGCCCGGAACGCCTGCAATCTGATTGCGAATCTGAAATTGCGCCAGGTCGTGAAGCTGCGTTTCGTTCAAGCCTTCGCCTTCCACCGTCAGCAAACACACCGGCAAGTTTGACGCGTCAACTTTCATCACCACCGGCGGCAGCGTGCCTTCCGGCAATCGCCGCAAGTCCGCCATCGCCAAATTGGAAATCTGCGTGACGTCCGCATTCGCATCCGTGCCCGGCTTGAAATAAATTTTGATCAGGCTGACTCCGGCCAGCGAGCGCGATTCCATGTGATCGTATCCACTCGCGAAAGTGAAAAAGCGTTCAAACGTATCGGTGATGTCCGCTTCGATTTGTTCCGGCGGCATGCCGTTATAAAACGTGGCTACCAGCACCACCGGCATATTGATTGGAGGAAACATGTCCACCGGCATCTGCGTGCCGCTGATCAGCCCGACCGCCAAAATCATCAGGCACAGAACAATAATGAAATATGGGTGCTTCAGAGAAAATGTGGGCATGGAGGTTACTCCTTCCCTCCGGACTCAACGACTTTCGGCGAAACGAGTTCTCCGATTTGGTATTGCGCCTGCTCGCCGAAAATGACCATGTCGTTTTCCTGAAGCCCGGAAACAATTTCCACCTGCGTGGCGGTTTGAAGACCAAGCGTAACGGTGCGCTGCTCGATACGGTCCTTGCTGTTCACCACCATCACCGTGCCCTGTGATTCTTTCGCCGATTGCAGAACCTGGATTGGCAGCGTCAGCACATTTTTTGCCGTGTGCAGCGGAATCAGCACCGACGCGTACATCCCCGCCACCAATTCTCCTTTTGGATTTGGAACGTGAACTTCGGCGTGCATCGTCCGCGTCTGTTCATCAATCTGATCGGAGAATTGCACGATCGTTCCGGGAAAAGTTTTCGGTGGATTTGTCAGGCGAACCGCGACGTTTTCTCCGATGTGCACGTCGGATACCGCTCTTTCCGGCAGCGGGATCACCAGCCGCAGCAAATTATTTTGAGATAACTGGCACAGCGCCAGCGTGTCTTTTCCCGAAGAAGTTCCGGCGGGCAGCAACGCCCCAGTGAAGGCGTAAACTTGCGTCACTACCCCGTCGAATGGCGCCGTGATTCGCGCGTACCCGAACATTGCTTTGTCTTTATCCAGCGCCGCTCTCGCGCCGGCCACGCCCTGTTCCGCCGCGGCCTGCCCGTCCTTCGCGGAAGAAACTCCCGCGCCGGCTTCCACGTCCTTTCCCTGCGCGATGTCCACGTCCTGTTGGGCCAAAAGATCGGGCCGCGTTTTCTGCACTTCGGCGATTCGCGAATACGTCAAATGCGCAACGTTGTAAACGGATTCCGCGCGCTTCAGTTCCTCGCGCGCTCCTTCCAGCGCTTGCTGGCTGCGCTTCAACGACGCTTCGTCCTGTTGAAGTTGCTGTTGAAGCTCCGGAATTTCCAGCACCGCCAGCAGTTGGCCCTGCTTCACATGCATTCCCCAGTCGACGTAGCTCTTCTGGATGTAGCCGGAAACCTTCGCGTAAACCTGAATTTCCTGGTAGGGCTGAAACTCTGACGCGATTTCCAAATTGCTCGTCAAATCCCGCCGCACAACTTTCACCACCGCGGCGGAAGGTGCGTTTGCCGGGTCATCCGCACTTTTCGCGGGCGAGTTTCCGCAGCCGCTTGCGATTCCTGCCGCCACCAAAATTGCCGTAAGCATCGGCCACATCTGGCTTTTCAATTTCTGTCGTGGATGAGTCATGAAAATCATTACGCTCCTCTCAACTTTGTCGCGTTCTTCAGTGCCTCGCGAATCTTTTCAACCGTGAATTCTTTGGAATGGCACAAAGCGATCAAATGTTTTTCCTGCTCCGTCATTTCTTGGGCGACATCCGGAATCTTGCCGACGATCTCCAATGGAATGGTTTGAACTCCGTGCAGATCGCCATGCAACAAATCTCCGGGACGTACTTTCATGCGGCCCACTTCCACCGCACGTCCGAATTCGTAGATGTGCGCGTAGGAATGCGAGATGGAAACATTTCCGGCGAACATCTGAAATCCCGCCGCGCGTACCGCCCGCAAATCGCGCACCGCTCCGTTCGTCACCACACCGACGCAGCCCAGCGCCAGAAGAATATTCGCATGCAGTTCTCCGATGAATGAGCCCAGCCCCGCATGCGCATCGGTATCTTCCACCACCACAATCCGCGGCGTTGGAATCGTCAAAATGTGATTCCACCAATCCGTGCGGTCGAAATAGTTGGTGCCTTCCATGGGCGGCTCGGACGTGCGCACGCGCGCCGTTGCCGCGTACCCAACCATCGGCGGCAGCTCGTCGAAAATGCAGTGCACGCTCGCGTCCGTGAACCCCGCATTGCGCAAGCGGACGTCAAACGTTTCGATCGCGTTCGCGACCGTGCACGAATCCAATCGTGCCAGCGACTGAATCAATTCCTGATTCGTAGAAAGCGCCATAGGTACGCTCCTGTACGCAATTACCAAGCGTTGAAATTCGCGTTCAAATCATCGCGATTTCAGTTAGAAGTTTTGGCCCAGAGAAAAAACGAGCGAACGGCTAGGAATTTACGGGAGGCGAACGAAGCGGGCGGAAACTAATCTGCGCGGAAAGTTCATGACTGCGAAATTCAGGAGTGCGGGAAACAAATGTGACCTGCAGTGGCGGAAGCGGAGGAACTTCGCTCAACACCGCAATCGTTCCGTGGTCCACCACCACGTGCCGGACAAGATCAGCAATCTTTATTGTCGTTGAATATCGTGTGGAATGCGGCGCCGTCGGAAAATAGTCGGCCGTCTTCGCGTGCACCGCCTGCGCGAACAGGCCAATCGCAAGCAGCGTTACCGCCAGCGCGTAAAAGCATCTCTTCTTCTGAATCGACCCGCGCATAGTTGCGGACACTTTCACAATCGAAGCGAATGCCGTCATTTCAGTTCACTCAGTTGGATGCATGTTCAGGTGAACAGGTTCACCCACCTTCAAAATCATATCGTCGCGAACGAATGAAATCAAGGCGGGTGGGCCGCGCCATTCCCATGCACACAACTCGAGAATCAACTCGCCATTGGATCTTCCGCACCCGCCCGTTTTGGCTGATACGGAAAACGTTCCAGCTCGCGTATGCAATCCGAAAGCGCGGAGATCAGCGTCTCGCCCCATCCGCACGGAGTGTACGGCGTCCCATGCTGATTGGTCTGCTTATCCGCCAGCGCAAAGAAGTGCATGCGACGATCCGCCGGAGCCGCATACTCCTTCACCGTAATTAAGAATTCGATTTCCGCGCCGCCCTGCTGCTTCATCACCGAAAAATAAGAAACGCGCGCCAGTTTTTCCGAAATTTTTGTCTGCGCATACGCCCATTCGTCCATCGCTCACCTCTTTCTAACGCGCTTGCAGCGTTTTCACCTCGACGCTAATCACGCGCAACTCCTTCTTGCCAACATTTTCCAAAGTATGCGCCGCCAGCGGCTCCGACCACACTGCGCTTCCCTGAACTGGCTTAGAAGTTTTTCGACTGTCCACCACAACATTTCCTTCGCCATCGCGCCGCACGAAATCGCTAAAACTTAGAATGTAAAGCGTGCTCGGCCAGCGGTGTGTGTGCAGCGGAACCGTCTCTCCCGGCGGCACATTTGTATCCAGCACGCGTACAAATTCATTTTCAAAAAGCAGAATGTGATGTTTCGGCGCGGCAACCAAAGCGTCCAGTTCGTCGGGTATCATTTCCGAGTCTTCACTTCTAATTTGTCATTTCTTATTCAATTCGGCCGTCCAATTTAAAATCACCGTCGGCGGCGGCGCCTTCGGTTCGCCAATCAGTGTGCCGATAACAAAACGCTGCCCGTCCGGCGTTACATCAAATTCGTGCGATATGGATTGCTGCCCAAATATTCGCGTCTTGAATAACGCCTGTGGTGTGCCGAATTCAATTGCCGCGCCGCTCTTCTTTACTGGCGCGGACATCATCTTCCCGTCCTCGGCAACGTAGAATAGCTCCTGCCCGTTTGCTCTCCACTTCGCTTCTGAACCGCCGTTCGTGGAAACGAGCCGCTTGTCGTCTCCCACTTTTCCGTCAGCGGAAAACGGCCGCACATAAATCTCGTAACGGCCCGATTCATCCGAGCAGTAAGCCAGCCAGCGGCCGTCAGGCGAAACCTGCGGTTCCCGTTCGTCAAACGCGGAATTCAGCAATGGGTATTCTTTTCTGTCTCCGAAACGCGGCAGCGCCCAGATGTCCAATCGAGTTTTTTCTCCGCGTCGCACGAACAGTATAAATCGCCCGTCCGGCGAAATTTCCTGCGGGAAATTGACCCCGTTCAAGAGCAGTTCCAATTCGCCCACGCCGTTCGCGGCCGTTTGAACGATTCCCCTTTTTCCAATCTCATTTGTGCTCGACTGAAAAATAATGTGACTGCCGTCCGGCGTCCACAACGGGAGTTGACTGAATACCGATGTCAATCTGATACCCGTGTCGCGGGCCAGATCAATTACCCAAATATTGTTATCGCGTTTGATCACCAGTCGTTTCCCATCCGGTGATAGATGTGGTTCCTGTCCGCTCGCCACGTCCATAACTTTACCAACGGAGTCGACCTGTTTTCCTTCGCGGTCAAACCACAAAAGCTGGTACTCGCGCTTCCAATTGCTTTGCCAAACCAATATCCCGTTATTAGATACCGAATATCGCCCGGGTCCTCTGGCGTCCGTAACCACCTGGGGAATAATCGGCATAGCTTCGCCCTTCAACTGCAAACTGTCGGCATCAAATGCTTGTGCCGTGAGCGTAAGATTGCGTACGAAAATCAGATAACCGGATGAAGCATAAATGGCGCTCGTGTTGTCAGTCAGTATCTGCTTGACTTCCGGCGAGCTCAGCGAACCGACCCACACACCTTGTGGATTCGTGGTCACGCTGACCCTGTAAAGAAAATGATTCGCGTCGGGCAAGAAACTCGGCGACGTATGGCCAAAATCTCCATGCGCCGCATCCACAATTGTCACGGCTTTTGGTTCGCCGCCGGTTGCGGGAACTTGAAACAATACGCTGCCGTAATCCGAGCCGAATAAAATCACGCCCTTGGTGCTCCACGCTCCGCCCGTCATTCGCGCCGCATCGCAGAGAACCTGCGCGCTCCCCCCGACGAGATCAATGCGTTTCAGCTTTCCTTGCGAACCAAATGCGATTGATTTGCTGTCCGGCGACCAGAATGGTTCCAGTGGATCATCCGTGCCGGGCAACAGTCGAGCGTCAGATGAATCCAATGACCGCACCCACAGTTGCCATTTCCCGTCCGGCGAAGTTGCCGTGAATGCGATCTTTTGTCCGTCCGGCGAGATGACCGCAGAATCGGACTGCGCGTCGTTGAATGCAAGATTCGGCGGCACGGCAAACGAAAGCCGCATCGCGCGAGTTCCTTCAGAAGATTGCCGCCATGGCGCCCACACCGAAATCAACGCCGTCGCCAGAGCCAGCGCGGCAACAGCCCACGGCAAAATGCCGCGCGATACTCGCCGCTCGGTTAAACCGCGCTCGATGCTGGAAGTCGAAGCCGCGGGGTTCGCCAAATATCGTTCAATAATGATGCGCGCTTCGCCGATCGCTTGCAGCCGCGACTTCGGATCTTTCGTCAAACATCGTTCCAGCAAATGCCGGATCGCAGTCGGCGTCGCCGCCGGCAAATTTTCCCAACTCGGATCTTTCGTGATCACATGCGCCAAAGTTTCTGGCGCCGTTTCTCCGCCGTACATTTGTTTCCCGGAAAGCATTTCGTAAAGCACCACGCCAAATGACCAGATGTCCGCGCGGCGGTCCGCCGATTTTCCTTTGGCCTGCTCCGGCGACATATACGCCGCTGTTCCAAGAATCACACCCGCTCGCGTCGCACCCATGCTCAGCGTCGGCGAATTGCTGATGCTTTCCACCGCGGAAGTTTCTTCGATGGCCTTCGCCAACCCGAAATCCAAAACTTTCACCGCGCCATCCGGCGTGATCTTCACGTTGGTCGGCTTCAAATCGCGATGCACGATTCCGCGTTCGTGCGCATATTCCAGCGCCTCCGCAATTTGCTTCGCGATGGAAAGAGTTTCTTCGACAGGAATCGGCCCGCGCGCGATGCGCTCGGCAAGTGTTTGCCCTTCCACCAGCTCCATCACCAGCGCGCGAACGCCTCCGGAATCTTCCAGCCCATAAATATGCGCAATGTTCGGATGATTCAGCGAGGCCAGCACTTTTGCTTCGCGCTCGAATCGCGCCATGCGCTCGGCATCATTCGCAAATTGTTCGGAAATAACTTTCAGCGCAACGTCGCGCCCCAGCTTGGAATCCCGCGCGCGATACACTTCGCCCATCCCGCCCGCTCCAAGCGGCGAAACAATCTCGTATGGCCCAAGTTTTGTTCCTGCGGCGAGGCTCATTTTTTAATCTCGCTCAGCCAGCTGGTCACCAGCGTCAAAGGCGTGTCGCTGTCCTGCGCCGCGCTTCCATTTAGCAGAAATTGCTTGCCGTCTCGCGAGACGTCGTAAGGACCCCAGTTAAGTCCCTCCAGCGTGGCGTTGAAAAGTACATGCGGCGTGCCAAGCGTTACCGATGCGCCGGAGGTGGCGACGTCAACGGCAGTCATGGCCCCGCCGTACGTTACGAAGTAGAGCTCCTTCCCATCACCACGCCACTTTGGATATATTCCGTCCGTAGTTGAGACCTGCCATTTGGGGCCGCCGCCGGGAAAGGGCGTGATGTAAATCTGCCTACTCGTGCTCTCGTCGCCTGCATACGCCATCCATTTTCCGTCTGGCGATATTACCGGCGTATAAGCCAGGAACGGCCCGTTCACAATCGGGAACGGCTTACGTTCGCCAAAAAGCGGCAGCACCCAGATCTCCGACGAAACTTTGTCCTCCGGGTTACTGCGTTGGTACGCAAGGTAGCGGCCGTCGGGTGAGATGGACTTCCAAGTTTTATCGCTGTCATCTTGCAACACGACTTCTTCGTTGCCGCTGCCGTCTACTGCTTTGGAAAAGAGATCGGCGCGATGGTTACGCGTGGAACTAAAAATAATCCGAGCGCTATCGGGCGTCCAAATCTGATAACTGTCGTTTGCCGGATTAAATGTGAGGCGCGTCTTGGTTCCGCGCACGTCATCGACAAGCCAGACGTCGATATTGCCACTGGCGTCGGCGAACGAAACCGCGATGCGTTTGCCGTCTGGAGAGATGGCCGGCTCCAAAAAAGTGCTGAAGCCGGGAACGCTGCGCGTCGCTTTGCCGTCACGGCCAGCCCACTGCATTTGCCATCCACCGGATACTCCGCCCGTTTGATACACCAACAAGCCTGTCTCTGATGTGCTGAAGACCGCGTGGAAAGAAGCGCCGTTGATGGCGATATTCTGGGCTACGGGAATTGCATCGCCCACAACGGCGAGTTTCCCCGCATTGAATGGCTGCGCCATCAGAGTGCCGCCGCGCACGAAAACCAGGTAGCCGGGCGCGGCGTACGTTGCGTTGACGGCACTGTCAATGATCTGCTTGTGCTCGAGAGAATCCAGCGATCCCACACAGATGTGCGGTTTGGCTCCGCGCGACCAAAATATGAAGTGCTTACCATCGGGCAGGAAATAAGGCCAACGGTGGCCTGTTTCGTCTCCACCAAGCTTGGTAGCAGGCACGGCCGTGCCGCCACTCGCAGGAATGCGGTACAGCACTTCATTAATGCCGGGACAAAATAGGATTATGGCGTCCGTACTCCACGCGCCCCCGCGCCCACGATCTGCAGGGGCCAATTCTTGGGTCGGTCCACCGTTGGCGTCGATGCGTCTTAACTTGCCGTCGGAGAAAAATCCAAGGTTGCGCGAATCCGGCGACCAGAATGGATGAATCGCGCCAGCTGTTCCCGCAAGCGGTTGCGCTGTCAGCGAATTAATTGCACGGACGTATAGCCACAAGATTCCCTTGCTGTCGCGCGCAATAAACGCCAGCCGTGTCCCGTCCGGCGAAAGCACAGGCACGCCCGAATCCGGCTGTGTTGTCACGAATGTTGTCTTGTCGGGTGCAAGTATCGCCGAGCGCACCACCACTGGCTTCGGCTGAAACGCGGTTGTCGAAAAATAAGTGGCGGCGATCGCGATAAGAACGATCGCGGCAGTCGTGGTCAACCAGAGCATACGGTTCTTGGTGCGCAGCGGCGCAGCAGTTCCGATCTCCGCGGGCGACGCGAGCGCTTCGGAAATTTCCACGAGCCGTAATTTGACATCATGAATCGTTTGGAACCGCTCGTCCGGATCTTTTTCCAAACACGTACTCACCAACCGGCTCAGCGCGGGCGGTGACTTCGGCTGCAGCGTGCTAATCGCAACGGGATTCACCGCCAGAATCTGTCCGACCACACTCGTTTGCGTCTTGCCCTCGAAGGCGTGTTTCCCCGTGGCCATTTCGTACAGCAGCAATCCAAAAGCAAAAATGTCAGAGCGCGCATCCGCTTCAAGTCCCTGAATTTGTTCCGGCGCCATGTACTGCACCGTGCCAATGATCGTTCCCACGCTGGATAGCGGCGATCCCGGACTCGTGACTGTCGCTGCCGCTGCGAAAATAGATGCCGATGTGTTGGCAGAAGAGGCGCCGGAGGCCGCCATCGGCTTCGCCAATCCGAAGTCGAGTAACTTCGCGCTCGACTTAGTTAGCATCACGTTGCCCGGCTTCAAATCACGGTGAATAATCCCCGCGCGATGCGCTTTTTCCAATGCGTCGGCCAACTGAATTGAAATTTTCAGGAGTTCGTCGGTAGCCAGCGGGCCGCGCTTCAGCTTCTCGTTCAGCGATTCGCCCTCAAGGAATTCCATCACCAGAAAATCGGTGCCATTTTCAGCGCCAATGTCATGCAGCACGCAGATGTTCGGATGTTGAAGCTGCGAAATTACTTTAGCTTCGCGGTCAAAGCGCGCCTTCAGCTCCGCGCTCGCGGTCAGTTGCGAATTCAGCACTTTGATCGCAACGGTGCGGTCCAGCCGCGTGTCACGCGCGCGATACACTTCGCCCATTCCGCCCGCGCCAAGCGGAGACAGAATTTCGTAGGGCCCAAGTTTTGTTCCGGATGTCAGCGCCATCGGTACGCGGATTATAGACGTGTAAAAAGAGCAGCGGCAATTTAATTCGCCGTTTTTAGCCCGACCTCGCAGAACCGAGGCATGACCCCGCACCCCCCGGCTCTATCCGCCTGGCGCGCCATTTACTTATACAGCCACTTGACATAGGCCCCTGGGGTATTGAGATAATGGCAGTATGGCACACAAAACATCCACCAGAAAAACCGGCGCTGACCTGAGCGCACCAGAATCGGCCGCACATCATCGGAAGGCAGTCGGTGTTGATTCGCAGATAAAAATATCCAATCTAAAGCGATTGCGGCGTATCGAAGGCCAGATTCGTGGTCTTCAGAAGATGGTGACGGAGGATCGCTACTGCGCGGATATCCTCGTCCAGATATCATCGGTGCAGGAAGCGCTACGCGGAGTGAGCCAGGAACTCCTTAAGAATCATCTGCGTCACTGCGCCACCGCGGCTATCAAGTCCGGCAAGCGTGAAGAGAGCGAAGCGATTTACGCGGAGTTAGTGGAATTGTTTGGAAGATTCTCGCGGTAACACTAGGCGGCCGCCTGAATGTGGATGTGGCCGCAAACCGCCTGCCTGAAATCTACTCCTCGAACACCAACCTTCGATAAACGATCTAGCACCGTCATCACTACGGCCGCCCACGCAAAGCGCTACCGGCGACGTCTTCGCGACACGATTTCCCGCTTACCATTTCATTTTTGAATCCGCTTGAAATAGGGGGTATGGGTATATGATTATATAGGGGCAGGGGGTATACGATGCATCGCCGCCTGCGAGACGTACTGAATTCATTTGGAAAGGAACTTATATGAAGTTAGCTCTCTTCGTGATTATTTCGGCTTCACTCGCTGCAATTATTTCTCCGGCAGCCGCAGCCACTGCTGCCAGTAAGAACCAGGTCACGATTTTGTACGACGCTTTTGGAAAACCCTCAGACTTGAAGAAAGACTGGGGCTATTCCGCGCTGATCGAGTACGGCGGAAAGCGAATCCTGTTCGACACCGGAAACAACGCGGAATTTTTCAAACACAATGTGGAAACCCTCAAGATCGATCTGACCCACCTCGATTTCGTGGTGATTTCCCATCGCCACGGCGATCACACCAGCGGCCTCAGTTACGTGCTCAGCAAAAATCCAAACGTAACCATCTACACGCCGTCCGAGGTTTCTGGTTTTGGCACCGCGATACTTCCCAGCATCGTGAAGGCCATGAATACCCACGATCCTTCGTTGCCGGAATACATGCACTATTTTGACGGAGTGAAGCAGGAAGTCAGGCCGAGCGGCAGTCCCTGGCCGACTGCTCATTTCAAACAAATCGACGAGACCACGGAAGTTGCGCCGGGAATCTTTATCGTCTCAAACATTTCAGACACGCCCGGCACAAAAGAGATGCACGAAATTTCCCTTCTGCTTCGCACTCCCCTGGGCATCGTAGTGATCGTCGGATGTTCGCATCCCGGAATAGAGAAAATCGTCCAGTCGGCCACCGCCGTGGACGAGCACATCTACTCTGTCTTCGGCGGATTTCATTTGCTTTCCACTTCCGACGCCGAAATCTCAAAGATCGCAAACTCTCTGCACGATAAATGGAAAGTGGAGCGCATGGCGCCCGGACATTGCACCGGCCTGCCGGCTTTCGCGGCGTTACGCACGCTGTACGGCGCTAACTATGTTTACGCCGGACTTGGAACTGTAGTGACCCTACCCTGAGAAAAAGGAAAAAATATGAAAAACACTTTAGCTTTAGTTGCTCGCATTCTTTTCGCAGTGCCGTTCGGCGCATTCGGAATGTCGCATCTTTTCCACGCCCAAGCCATGGCCAGCAAACTTCCGTCGTGGTTGCCGGGTGGAGCTTTCTGGATTTACTTCACCGGAGTTTGTTTGATTCTAGCGTGCGCGGCGTTTGTCGCCAAAATTCAGACGCAAAAGGCGGCTTTTTGCCTGGCCGCGTTTCTTCTGGTCGTGGTTATCACGCTGCATATTCCCTCTCTAAGAGCCGACAATCCTCAAATGGCCATCATGAATCTTTTGAAGGACGTCAGCTTGATTGGCGGAGCGCTTACCTACGCCGCAATTTTCTCCGCGGCCGATGCACAGACCGCCGAAAGCAATCCGAAGAATTCGGCCACGGCAACGGTCTTCCATTCTTCATAAAAAAGTGTGGTCAACAACTCATGAGACTAGCGGCGAGAGAAATAAGGAGCAGTCATGAATCAAACGCGACGTAATTTTCTGCAGCGCGCCGCGATTTTAAGCGCAGGTGTTCTGGCCGGGCGCGACTCCGCGCGTGCTCGTGAGTTGCCACCGCACTTGCATCCCAATCTTGCGTCTGCGGAAGCTGAAGCTTTTCTTCCGGTGGTAACTCCCGACGTTCCTGATTTGTCTTTTGAAATGGAAAACGGCGTCAAGGTGTTCCATCTGATCGCCGAACCTGTGAAACAGGAAATCTTTCCCGGAAGGATTGTGAACTTGTGGGGCTACAACGGAAGCGCACCTGGCCCTACCATTCAAGTGAATCAGGGTGACCGTGTGCGCATCATGGTTCACAACCATTTGCCGGAGCCAACTTCCATGCACTGGCACGGCTTTGAAATTCCCTTTGATATGGACGGCAGCGCCGGACTGTCCCAGGACGCCATTCCACCCGGCGGCCATTTCGTCTACGAATTCACCATCAATCAGGAAGGCACCTACTTCTATCACTCGCACATGGCCATGCAGGAAATGATGGGAATGATTGGCGCATTCATTATGCATCCAAAAATTTCCTACGATCCCGTCGTGCAAAAGGATTTCGCCATCATTCTGCAGGAATATGCCATTTTGCCGAACAACCCCACGCCAAACTCAATGAACATGGAATACAATTGGCTAACCTTCAACGGCAAATCTGCGCCGGCCACAACCCCGCTCATCGTCCGCCTCGGAGATCGCGTAAGGCTTCGCCTCATCAACCTCGGAATGGATCATCACCCCGTTCATTTGCACGGCCATCAATTTGTAATCACCGGAACGGAAGGCGGCCGTCAGCCCAAAACAACTTGGGGACCGAATAACACAGTGCTCGTTGGAGTTGCGCAATCGCGAACGATCGAATTCGACGCGAACAATCCCGGCGACTGGATGATTCACTGCCATCTGCCTCATCACATGATGAATCAGATGTCCTCGATGGTCGGTCCCATGTCCCGCCGCCGCGGCATGGGTGTCGGATCAACAATGGAAAATCCAGCCGCGAACGGCCCGCTCTCGCCGAAAAATTCCGAAAATGAAATGGAGTCGATGCCGGCAATGGCCGGGATGCAAATGAATATGGACAAGGCTGAAGTGAGCGACGATGCCAACTCAGTTCCGGGCTTTCCACAAGACGCCTATATGGAAGGTCCGGTGATGGCGATGGACAGAATGTTCGACAAACCCGAACACCACGGCTTGCGCCCCGGTTGGACGGGATTCATGCAAGGCATGATGGCGCTTATCCGCGTTCTTCCGCCCCAGCAGTACGAACAAATCGTGGAACTTCGCAAAAACCAGGGCGACAGGAAATCAAACGCGATGCCGACCATGCACGATCACATGCACGAATAAATAATTTCGTGCCGCAACAACTGGAGATTGAGATTGAAACGCCATTCATTTTGGAAATTGTTACTGCAAATTGTTTTACTATTCTGTGTGCTCCCGATCAGCGTCGCCGCACAGAACAATTCCGCAATTCCGGGATTTACATTGCAGCAGTTGGAACAAATCGCACTCGAAAATAATCCCACGTTGGCCGAAGCACGAGCCGAAGTGAAAGCTGCAGCCGGACGAACGCATCAGGCGGGAATGTGGCCCAATCCGACCGTCGGCTACACCGGTGACGAAATCCGCGGAGGCTCGTTCGGCGGCGGCCAGCACGGAATATTTGTTCAACAGGATGTTATCCTCGGCGGAAAACTGGATCTCGACCGAAAAATTTCCGTGGAAGAAGGAAAGCAAACGCAAGCCGCGGCCGAGGAACAGATTCTTCGCGTGAAAACCGGAGTGCGCGTCGCGTTCTACAAATCGCTGGCGGCGCAACAGATGGTCGAAATGCGCCAAAAGCTCAATGCTCTCGCCCACGATGCCGTCGAAACCACGCGGCAGCTTTTCAACGTGGGTCAAGCCGACCGCCCCGATCTGTTGCAAGCCGAAGTCGAGGCCGACCAAACCGAACTCGCGGTTGTCGCCGAACAACAAGAGCAACGGCGCGCGTGGCAATCGCTGGCCGCGATGATCGGCAAACCGGAAATCACCCTTTCGCGGCTGGAAGGTAATCTGGAAAATTTGCCGGAGCTCAACCCCGAAGAAATTTTGCAAACTATTCTCCGCGATAGTCCCGCCGTGAAGAATGCTCAACTTGAAATTGCTCGCGCGGATGCGGCCCTCACTCGCGCTCACCGTGCAGTGGTCCCCGATCTTTCCATCCGCGCCGGATACGCCGGCAATCTCGAACAACTCGGAACCATTCCGCCCAGGGCCGTCGGCTCAGAAGGCTTCGCGGAAGTTGGCGTGAACATTCCTCTTTTTAATCGCAATCAGGGCAACATTGAAGCCGCCAGCGCCGAACGCGAGCGCGCAAGTCTCGAGGTGCAGCGCGTCTCACTGGCGCTCCGCCAACGTGCCGCTGCCATTTTGGAAAGCTATGTCAGTTTGCGCGCCGCCGTGGACGTTTACAAAACACGCATGCTTCCCAACGCGCGGCAAGCGCACCAACTCTTTCTGCAAAAGTATCGCCAGGGAGCGGCAGCCTATCCGCAGGTGTTGATCGCGCAAAGAACACTGTTTGAACTTGAGGCGCAATACCTCGCCGCGCTGGAAAACGTTTGGATTAACGCCGCCACGCTGGAAGGCTTTCTTCTTACCGACGGACTCGACGCACCGTCAGGTGCGTCTGAAATCGGCTCTTCCAAAAAATAAGTTCCGAATAACCGCAGTCGAAAACGTCTTTTGTTTCATGAATCAACGGCATGCACACGGCGGATTGCAGACGTGTAAAAAGATTCGCGGCAATTTAATTCACTGCACCGCTTCACCACATTTGATTGACTGCGCGCACACGAAACTCATACGATGTGTATCGAATGCCGGAACCTTCCTCGCCGATCGGCCAAGCTGTTTCCCACTACCGCATCGTCGGAAAACTCGGCGGTGGTGGCATGGGCGTTGTTTACGAAGCGGAAGACATCACCCTCGGCCGCCGCGTCGCGCTGAAATTTCTTCCGCCCGAACTTGCCAATGACCCATCCGCTCTCGAGCGATTTCGCCGCGAAGCGCGCGCCGCTTCCGCGCTCAATCATCCAAACATCTGCACCATTTACGAAATCGGCGAAGATCAGGGCCAATCCTTTATCGCTATGGAATTTCTGGACGGCCAAACTCTGAAGCACGCCATCGAGGGCAACCCTTTCGATCTGGAAACTTCGCTAACGCTTTCCATCGAAATTGCCGACGCACTCGACGCCGCCCACTCGCAAGGCATCGTGCATCGCGACATCAAGCCCGCAAATTTATTTGTCACCAAACGCGGCCACGCAAAAATTCTGGATTTCGGCTTGGCGAAGCTGGAAAATCCCGGCGCAAGCCGCGGTACCAACGCAACAGCCGCCGCTCCCGATCCACACGCCACCATCGCCGTCGACGCCGAACATCTCACCAGCCCCGGTACCGCTCTCGGCACCGTTGCTTACATGTCTCCCGAGCAAGCGCGCGGAAAAGAACTCGATGGACGCAGCGACCTTTTCAGTTTTGGCGTGGTGCTCTACGAAATGTGCACCGGTGCACAGCCATTTCGCGGAGAAACCACTGCTGTAATTTTTGAAAGCCTGTTGAATCGCTTGCCATTGCCACCGCTGCGCCTCAATCCCGAACTTCCGCCCGAACTCGATCGCATCATCACCAAGGCGCTGGAAAAAGACCGCGATCTGCGTTATCAATCCGCCTCGGAATTGCGCGGCGACCTGAAGCGCTTGCATCGCGACACTTCTTCGGGAAGGTCGGTGGCGGTCAGCGCGGCGGAGCAGCCCACTGCGCCCGCAAAATCAAAACCGAAGTGGATCATTCCCGCGATGGCAGCGCTGATCTTAATTCTCGCCGCCGGCTCCTGGTGGTGGTTTCGTCCTCATGGGACTTCCACCATACAATCCGTGGCCGTCTTGCCGTTTGTGAACGCCACGGGAAATCCGGACGGTGAATTTTTGAGCGACGGTTTGACGGAAGACATCATCAATCGGCTGGCGCAATTGCCGGAACTGCGCGTTCTGGCGCGTTCCACGGTGCTCCGTTTCAAAAATAAGGATGATGATCCGAGAAAAATCGGAAAGGAACTCCAAGTCGAGGGAGTTGTTTCAGGCCGCATCACGCAACGCGGTGATGAGATCGCCGTGGAAACCGATCTGGTAAATGTTTCCGACGGCACGCAGATGTGGGGGCAGCGCTACACGCGAAAGTTGTCGAACGTGGCCG
>Ga0210410_10001536_pt1 | contig 21562 bp, 23 predicted proteins | sample IncBWC4MmetaG_FD_161058 | JGI IMG/M metagenome (GOLD analysis project Ga0210410, IMG submission 161058) | Forest soil microbial communities from Barre Woods Harvard Forest LTER site, Petersham, Massachusetts, United States - Inc-BW-C-4-M | ecosystem: Environmental > Terrestrial > Soil >... | reverse complement strand
GCGGGATCACCATTCAAGGGTTCCTGCGCGCAGGTCTCATCGAACGCATTATTATCACCCGCGTTCCAGTGCTTATAGGCGACGGAATTCCTCTGTTCGGCCCGCTAACGCACGATTTGCGGCTCCGTCATGTCGCGACGCAGCACTACCCAAGCGGCCTTGTCAAAACCGAATATCACGTTGTCCCCTAAGAAATTCGCAGCGTTGCCACAGCGGCACATAACATTGCCGGTGTTTGTAGACATACCTGGATTCGTCGTGATAAAAATGGTTTCGGCTTCAATCGACGCACTCGTCGAGAAGGAGGTGATCCCTGAGGTATCTGAAGAATTGAGTTGTACAAGGGCGCTTGTGACCTAACAAGCGCCCTTTTTTTTGTGCCTAGCGGCATTGTCGGTCAAATGCGATAAATGCGCCCATAGGAAAGGTGCCAGTCCGGCGCTTGCGGGTAGGCCTACCTATACGTCCATTGGGCACAATCGCTCTACTGCAATAGCACGGCCCGATTGCAGGCTGATATTCTGCACGCATGGACCGACAACCTAGCCGCTGGGTTTACTTTCTGCCATCCCTTCATCTTTGCGTCTGTCTGACCAGCTACATCGGCCTTCTGGTGCCCAGTCTTCAGCGATTAGGGATACTGTTTACGTTTGTCCTTTTGGCCGACCTCCCCATTTCGCTTCCTGCCTACGCTCTAGGGTGGAGATATTCGGCGCTTTCGGTCATTTGGATTTTTGTCGCAGGTACTCTTTGGTGGTATCTGCTAGGCCGAGGCATGCGAACACTTTTATTAAGGCTCGCTCGCCGAAACGACCTCGAGGCTGGGTTAACGCGGTAAGCAGACAGGTAAAATCACGCGTCCGGCAAGCCGACCGTCAGGAGTTACGGTCGGTGCTTAGCAGCCAGCTGACCGCAGCTAGCGAGCGCCGGCCCGTCTAATAGGACCACGAATGATCTAACGCGCCATGCTCGCACGGCCGAACGGTGCCGCTCGGAGCCCTTTTTACCGCAACCGCGCGAACACCGTCCAAGGCAAGTCCCGCATCCCCGAGTGCTACATGCGAGTCGTGCGAGTAGAACTGGAGGCCCCGAATCCGGTTCTCTCTGGGGGGAAGGTTGCACGTGACTCTTGTAATCTCGCTCCAGGGAATCAATCTTTGCCGATAGTGGGGTGGTGCCGCGCCCACAAGGATTCCGTCCTGCGTAATGATCGTTGGCTGCGTCGTCTCTAGAGCCACAAAGAAGATAGTCGCACCCACGCCCACCGCCAGAACCACAAGATAAAAGAATATGCCAATGAGTACGAACGCAGGGCTGCTCCCCGGTGGCAACGGCGATTCGCCCTGCAACATGCGGGTGCAAAGGCGAAGGTTCTTAACCCCCCAGGGAAGAGCGAGCGCAGCAAAAATTAACAGGGGTATTCCGCAAACGATTTTGTAGCTCGTGGGGGCAAACGGCACGCTTATCGGGTCCATCATCCGTTGTCCCCGCCACGAACGGCTTTATACCAGCACGGGCTCTTTCGCCATTCTCACGTTGCCATGGTTGTAGTTCTTTTCGCACGAATCGCAGAACAGCGCCCGGTACGTGGTGCCGTCTTTAGCGCTGGCGTTCGGGGACAGATTCCAGCCCTTTGCCTTCGTCAGCTTGCCACTCTGCGTCAACCCCTGAAACAGGTGCTCGCAGATGTGGTCCATCCCATCCGCCTCGGTCTTTTTCGCCTCGGCCAGCTTGTGAAGCCAGATTGTTTGCGCCATACGGTTCCTCCGCCTTCACCCCCAACTGTGACACGCGCCGAAGCCCGAAATCGCCTGCCCAAAAGGCCAGATGTGCTCCCTTGAGAACCATGACTGGACGTCCAGGCGCACTTCATTGCCCAGCCATCCCAGCGGCTACAGCGATTTTTGTTGGCTGCGAGGACTCCGGTTTTAGTGCGCAGGGGGAATCGGGAGAGATTGCGAGTAACCCTCGGGACCGTATTGTATATGGGTGAGTAGTCCATTTGGCGCGGTGATGAGATCGGGCACCAGAGCGTTGCCGCGGCCACGTAGATCCCGGGTGTAGTGGTATTCGAACTTGTAACCTTCCGGCAAAGTCTGCGTGATGATATTGCCAGAGATGTCGTAGTCGTTTACGAGGAGGGGAGCATCGGAGTCGAGGGTGACCGTGAGCATTTGGGCCTTGTCGTCATACGTGTATCGTTCCTGCCTGCCGTCAGATTCAATCATGTGGGATAGGCGACCCGCGGCATCGTACTCGTAGCCGACGGTGCGACCCGACGAACCCGCTATCGACTGAATGCGATGATGTGAGTCTCTTTCGAAATGCAGCCACTGCCCGGATGGAGTGGTCACAGAGAGCAAGTCACCGGACGTGTCACGAACCATCTTGTAGGTATGTCCTGAGGGGTCGGAGAATCCAGTAAGCACGGTCACGTTGGCGCCAAGGGCCCGAGGTGTATATGGGAAGTTGAACTTCCAGCCGTCTCGTCGCTCGATCGTCCAATTATTGCCCGCGAAAACGGCGCGAGCCCGAGAAAACGCATTCCCGGCAGCGGACGCTGCGAGGTAAGTATCGCCCGACTGTCTCGGTTCCGCGGGTTTGTGGACGAAATGGATGCGTCCCCCGTCCTCGAATACCAAATCAATATAGACGCCCATCTGCCCGACCAAAAAAATGTCCATCGAGTCGTTAGCGCCGATACCAAACGGGCGCGACTGGCTGTCCTTATTACGGTACACACGGGTGAATTGAAGAGGGTACTCGCCATCAAAGCGAAAATCGGTCTTGCGGTAAGCGAAGATCCCGATGGTGAGATCGGCATTGAAGACGTCAACAGAAGTTCCTGGTAGTTCCCCGCATGATGCGGCCAATCGCCAAAGGAGAGGTTTGTCGCGCGTAGCGTACATTGTGACTCCGATGTCCCCTGAGTCGATAAACGGGTCCCATTGGCCCTCGGCACCGATCAGCGAGCCGCTCATCAGGTCGACTTCCTGCCCTGACAACACGCCTCCACTGAGCAGACTGGTGTAGTCGCTGCTCATCGGCAGGTCGAAGTAGAGGATGGCGATATTTTTCGTGAGCATTTTTTGGACACGGGAATTGAACCATTCGGGATTCCAGCGCTCCAGAAAGGTGAGCGGATGGAACCGTGCAGAAGAGACGACAGCCAAATGGCCATCGCGACGATAATTTTCAGCGTACGACCAGCCAAAGCTGCGAATGAAAATGTCGCGAGAGGTGACTCCGATAAGGATGTTTGATGGATCTTCCGCAAGCTGGGGATAGCTGCGATGCAGACGCTCAACGAAACGTTCGGAATCGACTTGGTGGCGGCGAGGATCTTCCAGGTCGTTCGGGAGAGAGCTTGCAGGCAGCACTGCAACATCGATACCTAGTTTGGTTTTATAGTAGGCCGGAGCCCACTCCAGGGATTCGTTGGAATCCAGACCAACGGGTATCAGATAGACTTTTTTGGCAGGAACCGCAGGCAGGGCCAGGCGGAGCCGAGCCGGCGCTAGATCGATCTTCTTTGCTGTGCGATCTGCCAGGAATGACAAACGAGAGAATTCCCACGCTCCGTTAACCGCATTGGCTACTCCGTAGAGATGGCCGCTCGCTCGCGATCCGACGAGGCGAACCGAAAATTCGGTGAACTGCGAATTGTTGCTGCTATTCACGAAACCGATGGCTGGGGCTTGGGTTTTGATGCCATCGCCCAAGAAATCTTGAACCTCCGAAGAGGAATAGGCGAGCGCGATGGCCTGGGCATACGCGCCTGTCGAAGTCACCAAGCGATGGAGAACGCCCACCAGAATCACCGATCCGGCCAAAAGTAGACCGGCTACAACGCTCACCGTACGTTTGACCGACGCGGCGGCGGGAGTCGTGGCAACAGGAAAAGGAAAAGCACAGCGGATACAGGAAGGCGCGCTGATACCAGAGATTGTGCCGCACTGCGGACAAGACTTGGTGAAGGCGCTTCCAGACATAGCCTGAGTATGATGGTCGCAAATATTTCCCAAAATAGTAGACCGGGCGGCTTGTATCCGATTAGTAAAAATCTGTAAAGATCTCGGTCACCTGCACCGAAACCGGCTACTCGACCAGTTGTCCCGGCCTACCCGGTGCCTTAACCCTATCCCTGAAGTAGGAACTGCTTCCGATCATCCGCTCGGCCGCCTTCAAGGCGCCCCGACGAAGCCGAGAGTTCGACACCGACCCAAGGATGTACGCCCAACTTGAATCTAGCTTCCGATCCTGATGATCTCGCCTCTGTCCTCGATACTTGTTTTTCCTGCCGTTCGCATCCCGCTTCGGCAGCTATCGCAGTTTCTCGATTCTATCTTCGTGGCAAAGCCTGTATTTTCAGCTGCTTGCAGCCTCTTGCCTCTCTTTTTCAGCCTCGCGTCCTTTGTTTTCAATGGCTTACAGCCTCTTGTGCCAAAAACAGTGGGGGTATAACCCCCTGCACCGCACCGAGATTCAAAGTGACGCCTGAACACGTCAGCTCGGCACTAATCGCCGCGGACCGTCGCGGGCGCTCTTCTCAGCCCGCGTTCGTGCAATGGGAGCGAACTTTTCGGGCAACGCCCCGGTCAAACCGTCCGGAAGAAAAAGTGCCAGGTCGCGTCCACAAGCGCATGCACCAAAGCGGACGCGAAAATCGAATTGCTTTTGCGCCAGGTCCAGCCGTAAAACAGACCCGCAATCGAGGCGAGTATCACATAGCGCCAGTTGGGAAAGCCTAAATTGGTAATGTGCGAGAAGCCAAAAAGAACGGAAGCGGTCCACCAGCCGGCCAGATCGCTCTTGTTGGAGCGTGACAGCATATTTTGCAGCAGCCCGCGGAAAAGAAACTCTTCCGGCCACGCAGTGAAAAACAGAATCGCAAGGGCCACGAACGGCAGCGAGCGCCAAGCGTGCCACTGCGGAGCAAATTGAATGAAGTGCATGCTAATGCCGAGAGGAATAGCGATTGCGCCGAACACCACAAAGCTGGCGACCACGAAGAATCCCCAGCGGCTGCCCCAGCCGATGTTGTAGCCGGTGCCCGGGATTCTGCGCACCAGGACGAAAGCGGCAATCGCGACGTTGACGCAGAGCAGCACGGTGAAGACGTAAGCGAGGCGTCCGCCAGGATAAGGCCACACCCAATGCGAGGGAGAAAACTTTACGGTGACCCAGATTCCAGCCAGCGTCAGGTAGTCTTGCCAGGCGCCCGGCGGCTTGCGCTCGGCAGAAGCGGCCAGCGCGAGCGGAACGATGATTATCGCGGCAACGGCGCCGGCCCGCGAGAATGCAAAAGTATTTGTTCCAATGGCATAAATCAGATATGCAAGGAACGCGGCACCGCCAAGCAGGTAGCCAGCCTTGGCGCCGAATCGGCTAGCGACGAATTCAACGCCGCGAGCCGCGAACAAAAGCATCACGCCGAAGTAAAATGAAAAGACGGTGAGCGTTGCAGCGAATCCGCGGCCGCCGTAGCCTTGCCACGAGGCATACAGGCCGCCGCCAAAACAAGGCGCAGCCCAAAGACCAAGCGTGGAAAGCGGACCGAGCTGGCGATTGCTGGCCAAGAGATTTCTGTTACCTTTCGGTGAAAACAACGGAAACGCCGGCAAGGATGCCGGCGTTACCAGGAAATTGTAAACGCAACGAGATGGCAGACCAAATTCAAGTAGCGGCCCTGCGCGGAGCGGCTGGCAAGCCCGGCCGGCTTGCCTACATCGATTGGCTGCGCGGCTTGGCGTGCCTGGGAATGTTCCAGGCGCACTGCTACAACTCTTGGCTCAACGCAGATGCAAAGACGTCTGAATTTTATCGTTGGTCGCAAGCAGTAGCGACTCTACCCGCGCCGCTGTTTATCTTTCTGGCTGGCACTTCAACCGCGTTAGTGACCCAGCGCCTGCGCGACAAAGGCGTCGCGCGCAACGCGATTGCGCGCACTACGATTTTGCGCGGAGCGGAAATCTTCGCGCTGGGTTTGCTGTTCCGGGGGCAGGAGTACTTGCTCGGCTATCCCAAATCCCCGTGGACCGATCTGTTGCGCGTAGACGTGTTGAACATGTTGGGTCTTTCCATGATGCTGCTCGGTGTGCTGTGCTGGCTCACCGCCGCGGCAACGCCGGAAAAATCAAGCACAAGGGCAATCTTTTGGGGATTGCCCCTGGCGGCAGCAATCGCGATCGTGACCCCGTGGTTGTGGACGACGCACCAACCACGATGGCTGCCCTGGCCCATCGAGTCGTACATCAACGGCGTACACATTTATGCTCAGCCGCAGGTGTGGTTGTTCCCCATTTTCCCGTGGGTGGCCTTCGCGTTTGTGGGATTAGCTGTCGGCTTCCTGTTGTTCTCCGATTTCGCCCGAACGAAAGAGATTGCCGTGTTTGTGGCGATTGGCGCCGCTGGAGTCGCTGCATCTCTGTTGTCGCTGCTTTTTGATGCCGCGCCGACCCGCCTCTACTCCGCGACAATTTATGATTACTGGCACACCAGCCCGAACTTTTTTCTAATGCGCTGCGGCGTTTTGCTTGCGTTGGTTTTTCTCGCCTACGCCTGGTGCCGTTGGGGTGGGGCGCAGCGTGGTTTCAGCCCCGTCATTCAGCTCGGAAACACTTCCTTGCTGGTCTATTGGGTGCACATCGAGTTTGTCTACGGGCGATTCTCGATCTTGCCGAAAGGGAAGTGCAACATTCTGAAAGCGACCGCGGGTTTCCTGGTGATTTTCCTGGCTATGCTCGCGCTCTCGATGTTGCGCACGCGATGGAAAAAACGTCGCGCTACGGCTTTGCGGGCGAGCCGGGAGCCGGCTGCTGCGACGGTGGGATCCGGATAATGATTTCGCCGGGTTTAGCGCGCTGCAGATCCTCGCGCGCAATTTTTTCGATGAGCCGCGGATCAGTCTTCAGCGCGCGCACCTGATCGCCAAGATCCGCGTTCTCCTTATCCATCCGGGCCAAATCTTTTTTTACGCGATCGATTTCAGTCTGCGTGCGCCGCATGGCGATAAAGCCGTGCGCCCCAAAAACGTCATGAACCACAAGCGCGAGAACGAAGAGGGCCAGGATCGTGCGGCCGTGCCGTTCTAGAAATGCGCCGAACCCGGATTTTGGTTCCGGCTGCTTTAATTTTTTAGTACCCACTCAGTAGCCTCGTGTGCCAAGCGCGCCGATGCCGCCGCGCTCTCCGCTTCCACGTACACGCGAAGCAGCGGTTCGGTGCCGGAAAGACGCAGCAACATCCACGTGCCGTCATCGAAGACAAATTTTGCGCCGTCGGTGCGGTCGATGGAAACAACTTTTCGTCCCAGCAGTGTCGAAGCGTCCACGGCAACCTTCTTCACGGCGTTTGCCTTCTGTTCGTCGCTGAGATGGAGATTTTCGCGTAGCGGCCAGAATTCGCGTCCAATTTTCTTGAAGAGTTGCCGTATCTGTTCTTGGATGGAAGCGCCGCGAGCGGCGAGCATCTCCGCAACCAGCAAGCACGCGAGAATGCCATCCTTTTCGGGAACGTGCCCGCGAATCGTCAGCCCCGCGCTCTCTTCGCCGCCCAGCGCAATTTTGTCGTCGCGAATAAGCTGCCCGATATATTTAAATCCCACGGGAGTCTGAAATGTTTTTTGGCCGTGAGCTTTGGCTGCCGCGTCAATCATTTGCGAGGTGGCCACGCTGCGGGCCGCGGGCATTTTCCAGTTGCGCGTTTCTACGAGGTAGTCATACACGAGCGCGAGAATCTGATTTGGCGAAATCCACGTGCCATCGCGATCGATTATGCCGAAGCGGTCGGCGTCGCCGTCGGTGGCCAGGCCTGCCGCGGCGTTCGAATCGGTCACGGCTTTGCGAAGCGGGGCGAGATTTTCTTCGGAGACGTCCGGGCCGGTGCCGTCGAAGAGGCAGTCGCGATTCGTGCGCATGGCTTGGACAGAGACGCCATGATCCTCGAGAGCGCGATCGAGATAGCCGGCGCCGCAACCGTGTAACACGTCGACAACAAATTTACTCTTGCTTTTGCGAAGAACGTCGAAGCGAACCAGTTCTTCCAGTCGCTTCAAATATGTCTCGCGCAGATTGACGATTTCGCCGTGGCCGTCTTTGCTGGCGTGCGAAGGCGCCGCGTGCGCAAAAGGCTGTGGGTGCTCTTTTTCGATTATCTTTACCACGCGCGCTTCAATGTCTTTGGTGACTTCGGGAAGTGCGGGGCCTGCGTCGCCCGAAGAAAATTTCAGGCCGTGGTATTGCGCGGGATTGTGGCTGGCCGTGAAATTGACGGCGCCATCGAGTTTGCGGCGCGTGATTTCGTAGGCGATGGCGGGAGTGGGAGTAAACGTTTCGCAGAGCAGAGTGCGGATTTTGTGTTGCTGTAGAATCTCGACGGCAAGCTGCGAGAACTCTTCGGAGTAGAAGCGCGTATCGTACCCTACCAAGACCGTGGGATTTTTGATTTTGGCGTTGATATGGCCGGCGATGGCGGTTACGGCGAGGCGGACGGTCGCGAATGTGAAGTCGTCGGCGATAATGCCCCGCCAGCCGGAGGTCCCGAACTTGATAGGAGAGGCGGAAGTCTTTGGTGAGGCGCTCATGGCTGGATATTCTACGCGTTCAGGCATCGTACATAAAGATGAGTGCAAGGGCTAAAAGGGCTGCGCCGGGTGCAGATTCAAGAAAGAAACCTAACACGGTGATGCAGAGTGCGCTGAGGCTTGGCAGAGAAAACAAGCCACAAGGGAAATTCAAGCAACGAGGTAACGGAGAACAAGCATGATTCGGAATGGCGGGCGATATCGGGTCGTATTAGTCACGTGTGGATCAATCGCGGAAGCGCGCAAGCTTGGGCGCGCGCTTGTAGAGAAGAGGCTAGCCGCCTGCGCGAATATTGTGGCGGGCGTGGAATCGATTTACCGATGGAAAGAGAAGGTGGAGCGGGCGCGAGAAGTGCTAGTGATGATGAAGACTTCGGCGACGCGATTGCGAGAATTGGAATCGGAAGTGAAGCGAATCCACAGTTACGACGTGCCAGAATTCATCGTGCTGTCGATTGCGGCCGGCTCGAAGGAATATTTGAAATGGATCGGCGAGAACGCGTAAGTCGGAATTGAAGGAGGAAAGATACTTTTGCGGTGATTTCCGGCCGGCATTCGGAATCGACGCGGCCCTGAGCTGCCTGCGTGTTGAGTTGATCGACGCAGTTCCGTGTACCGAGGATGGAGCTGCGAGCGGCTAATCTCGCCCCCGCGCTAGACGTATAGAAGAGCCTGGTCCAGGTCAGCGATTATATCTTCCACGTCTTCGATGCCCACGGACAGGCGAACTAAGCCTTCGGTGATGCCGACGCGTTCGCGGACTTCGGGCGGCATGGAGGCGTGAGTCATCAGTGCGGGCAGGGAGATTAGAGTTTCGACGCCGCCCAGGCTTTCCGCCAGCGAGCAGAGTTTGACTTGATTCAGAAATCGGCGCGCGGCGTCCAGCGAGCCGAGGTCAAAGGCGAGCATGGCGCCGGGACCGCGCTGCTGTTTGCGCGCGATTTCGTGTTGTGGGTGCGAGGCCAAGCCGGGATAGTGCACCTTTTTCACTTTCGGATGCGCGTCAAGGTGGCGCGCGACCGCGATGCCGTTGGCATTGTGCTGCAGCATGCGGATGGCGAGTGTCTTTAGTCCGCGAGAGACGAGGAAGCAATCCATGGGAGCAAGGCCGCTGCCAGCAGACCGTTGGATGAAATAGATTTTTTCCGCGTCTTCCTGGCGCGTGAGGATGGCCGCGCCGCCAGTGGCGTCGCTGTGACCGTTAAGATATTTCGTCATGGAGTGGACAACGATATGCGCGCCGAGCTCGATAGGGCGTTGGAGGTAGGGGCTGAGGAAAGTGTTGTCGACGACCATGGTGATGCTTCGATCGGCGGCGAGTTTGCCTAGTGCGGCGAGGTCCGCGACGCGCAGCGTGGGATTGGTCGGCGTCTCGATGTAAAGCATCTTCGTGTTGGGACGGAGAGCACCGAGGACGGCATCCTGCGATGAGGTATCCACGAAAGTGAATTCAAGGCCGAAGTGCACGAGAAGCTGTGTGGTGATGCGAAAGACTCCGCCGTAAACGGCTTCGGAGATTACAGCGTGATCCCCGGGGCGAAGAAGCCGGAAAACGGCGTCAATCGCGGCCATGCCGGAAGTGAAGACATAAGCGCTCTGGCCTCCTTCGAGTTTTGCGACGGTGCGCTCGAGAGCTTGCCGATTGGGATGCTTGGTGCGCGCGTAGTCGTAGCCTTTGTCTTTGCCAAGCTCGGTCTGCACGTATGTAGATGTCTGGTAGATGGGCGCGACAATAGCGCCTGTCGTGGGATCAGGCTCTTGTCCCACATGAATCGCGTTGGTGGCAAATCCCATAGATGCTCCCTTGCAAGTTGCTAACTGCAGAGCGGTAAAAAGCGACGCGTGCCGAATCGTGCGCGCTCAAATGCTCCGAAGCTAAATGTACGGAATCTCGGGAGACAGCCGCAAATGTCTGACGACCGCCGTTTCCTGCCGAGTAGATTCAGAGAAGGTACAGGAGCATAGAGCGTCAGTCAATGCGCGCGGCAAAATCTAATAGGCCAGTTTCCGGGAGCCGTGATCCAGGAAGAGCAATCACTGACTGCGGCGGGGACTCACGCGGCGTGCAGCGTCCCTCCACGGGCTCCGCACCGTGTAACACGGAATAGCTGTAGGATTTTCCTTGCAAGTGGCGAGCAGTTTCCTTCGCACCAGCCAACTCACCGCATTTTGCGCCGAACTCTTCGAGAGGCCAACCGACTCGGCCAATTCCTGATAACTCACCTGAACGGCTCCGTGCCTGCGCGCTTGTTCCGCGGTGAGCCATACATAGACGAGGAAGCTGGCGGGTCTCCGATCATGCCCGACCAGGTCCCGCATCAAAACCTCTACGACGTAATCATCCAGATTCAGCACGGCTATACCGGCCACTAATATAGCAATGACTGGCTGATTGCACCCGCAGATTCTGCACGCTATGCTCCCGACACTTTAAGGAGGAGCGCCTATGCTTCGGGGAATAAAGTTTATAAGCATTCCCGTTCACAATCAGGACGTTTCGCTGAAGTTCTATACGGAGGCGCTGGGGCTGAAAGTAGTCACCGACCAGCCGTTCACCGACGCGCAACGATGGATCGAGCTCCTCATTCCAGGAGCGGAGACCGGCCTCGCTCTCTTCACTCCTGAAGGTCACGAGAAGCGCATCGGAGAGTTTCAGTCGATCGCGTTCTGGTGTGACGACGTGTTTGCAACCTCCAAAGTGCTTAAGTCCAAAGGTGTGACGTTTGCGCAGGAACCAAAGAATGAACCCTGGGGATCTATTGCCGTCTTCAAGGATCCCGACGGCAATCAGTTCGCGCTTTCCAGCAAGGGCAAGCAGAAATGACCAGCCCGGTTGCCAGAAAGCTCGGCATGAAGCCCGGTATGCGAGCTTTGATCATCGCTCCGCCTCCCGATTATCTGAAATTTCTGGCGCCCCTACCTGACGGTCTCATTGTCTCTTCGAAAGCTGACGGGATGTATCCGTTCGTGCAGGTTTTTGCCACGCGCCTTTCTGAGATCAGCAAGTCCGCCGCCCAGCGACTCTCGAAGCACGCGGCTCCGAACGCGTTGGTGTGGATCTCGTACCCCAAGAAAACATCGAAGACCGACAGCGATCTCAATCGCGACCTAATCCGCGAAGTGATGAGTGGCGCGGGATGGCACACCGTGTCCATCGTGGCTCTCGACGAAGTTTGGTCAGCATTGCGCGTCCGGCCAGCAAGCGTCGTAGGTTCGCGCGTGGAGCGCAAAGGCTAGTCATCGCCGCTTGCACAATCGCCAAAGTGATCACTTCCAGCGCCCTAGCTGCTGAAGACGTTCGTGCTCAGGAATTCATTGCGGAATTTACCCTGCGGGTCGTACTTCTTGCTCAGTTGAATAAAGTCGGGCAATTTCTTATAGGAAGACTTTAGCGTCTCCGGCGACATGGTAAACAGTTTCCCCCAATGCGGGCGGGCCTGAAATGGGGCCAATTCTTTTTCGATCACGGGCAGCAACTTCTTGACCGCTGGCCAGTCTGGTTTCCAGGTAAAGTGGATGGTCACGCAAGGCTGTTCGTAACAAGGACTCAACCACAAGTCGTCGGCAGCAATCGTACGAATTTCCGAAATTAGTAAGTGCGGGCTGACCTGGTCGCGCAATCGTTCCACCGCCAGAATTGCTTCCACAGCATGCTGGCGCGGCACGAAGTACTCCGATTGCAATTCCTTACCCGCGCTGGGTGTGAAGCCCATGCGAAAGTGCGGCAACCGTTCAAACCACGGGCCAGGCACGCCCATCTGTTCCGTACAGTTCTCGGCAGAAAGCTCGGCAATGGGGTGCAGATTCTTGGTGGCACGCTTCGCCCCGAAAAATTCCGGAGTTGCATCAAACGCTTGGCCCTTTTCCTCGCGGCTCTTGATCCAGACCTCGCTGATACGCTCGTTCTGCCAGTCAGTAAAAAGGCTGACGCTATACCCGCTCGCTTCTATCGCGTCAAAGTGATCCTCCATCTCAGCGAGCGGTAAATTTTCATATACGTACTGGCGCATCATGAAGGTGGGCTGAATATCGAGTGTGATCTTTGTGATGACGCCAAGCGCACCAAGCCCAACAACTGCTCCCCGAAACGCTTCGCCGTCTTGCCGGCGGGAGAGCGTAACCACATCGCCGGCCCCGTTGACAAACTCAAGCGCTGAAACCGCGGTCGCGAGATTGCCGTTCTTTTCGCCCGAACCATGCGTTGCGGTGCTGCACGCTCCTGCTATCGAGATATGGGGCAACGAGGCCAGATTGTGCAATGCAAAGCCTTTACTGTGAAGCAGAGGACAGAGCTGACCGTAAGTCATGCCGGCATCGACGGTGACGGTGCGTGCCTCCGGGTCCAAGGCAACCACGCCGTCCATCGGCTTCAAGGAGAGAAGGTTCTGCGTGCTGTCTGCAATGTTGTTGAAGCAGTGGCGCGTTCCCAGCACCTTTAGCTTACCGTTTTGCTTAACGTAACTCCGCACCCGGTCCATCGACGTGGCTGAATACAAGCGGTCGGTACTGTATTCGAGATTGCCCGCCCAGTTTTTCAGTTTGTTCTTCGAGGCCCACGCCAACAGCGGCGACAGAATGGGGCTGGCGACAATCCCAGCGAAGAACCTGATAAAAGTCCTCTTATTCATTTTTATTGAGAGAAGCCGACTCGCCGCAACAACGCTTGGAATCGCGGGTCAGAGCGGAGATTGTCAATTCGTAAGTCAGCTTTAAGGGCCCAAGCGATGTCCCAAGATCTCTGCGTGTACGCTTTCTCTAAGAACTCAAACGCTCTGTCCTTATCACCAAGTCCAGCGTATATCGTCGCGGTCATATAGGGCGAAACATACTCGGTTTTTGATTTTTGCTCGAAGTCCCGAAGAATCTTTTCCGCTTCCGTTCGTTTGCCGATCACCGCATACGCATGCGCTAGTGCAGCGCTGGCATCTTGATCACCAGCCGACATCTCAACCGCCTTTTGATATTCCGGGATGGCTTCCAGTCGTTTTCCCGTGCCCTCATAACCGACGCCGAGAAAATAGTGTTCAAGCCATTCATTTGGATCGGAAACCACGCCCCTTCGGCTTGCTTCCACCAAAGCTTCATACTCACGCAACTGATAATGGGTCCCGGATTCGAGCGTAACGAAGCTGTAACCCGGATCCAGTTCGCGGCTCCTGGTGATTTCAGCCAGCGCCTCGTCGCGCCTGCCACTCCAGCTAAAATAATTTGCGAGATCCGCATGAGCGCAAGCGTAGTTCGGAGCTAGGGCAATCGCGCGTTTGAACTCTCGTTCCGTCGCTGCCCCATCCCACTCGTGCCGCCAACTGAGCGATCCAAGTGTGTCGTGGGCCTCGCCGATGCTGTCGTCCAGCTCCAGCGCTTTGCCTAAGGCATCCTTCGCGGGTTTATAGGCGGCTGCTGGCGATAACTGACGGAAAGACGCCAAAAGCACATAGCTGTCTGCGAGCCCCACGTAACCCAACGCAAAGCCAGGATCCGTTTGGATGGATTCCTCGAAATAGCGCTGCGCAATTTTAAGGTCTTCCCCCGTTGAGAATTTAGCCGTTAGATAAAAACGTCCCCGCAAGTAGGCTTCATACGCATTGGGATTCACCGCGCGTGCCGGGCTGAGCAGAGCGTACTGTTGTGGAGTCAACTGAAGACGAATCTGCTGTGCAATGGCCTGTGCCATTTCCCTCTGCAACGTGAGAATTCCGCGCAATTCGCGCTCGTACGATTCACTCCACAAATGTCGATCACTCGGCCCGTCCAGCAACTGCACCGTAAACCGCACGTGGTTGCCCTCGCGAATTACGGAGCCCTCCACGATGCCGTCAACGCCGAGTTCGCTAGCAATTTGCGGCAGGTGCTTTTTTGTGCCCTTATACCCCATCACAGAAGTGCGGGAGATCACCTTTAGCGCCTGAATTCTCGAGAGATCGGTGATGAGTTCCTCTGTCATGCCATCGGCGAAGTAGTCTTGTGCCGGGTCACCTGACAGATTTTGCATAGGTAGAACCGCGATGGAGCGAATGGGTGGAACCGGGCTCTTGACGTAAAAGTGCCGCCAAGCCGCCCAAGCCGCTAGTCCGATCGCGATACAAGAACATAGGATGATAGCTAAGGGCGCGCGCCGGGTGATTGGAAGCGCGACTGAGACGGCTTCCCGTGTTTGGTTGCCGTTTCCTCCGGAAATTCGAGGAATAGAAATCGGGGAGGGCTGAACTTCCTCTACCGTAGCGATGAATCTGTATCCGCGGCGCGGCAGCGTCTCGATGAACCGGGGTATTTCCGGCGAATCACTCAACGCCTCGCGAATGCGCCCGACCGCGTTGTGGAGGCTGTGATCGAAGTCCACAAAGGTGTCGGCCGGCCAAAGTTGGCTTCTCAATTCCTCTCGGGTTACCAGATTTCCGGGAGACTGCAGCAATATCGCAAGGAGCTGCAAGGGTTGACCTTGCAGCCGCAGCTTCACTCCATGCTTGCGCAATTCTCCGGAGCGCAGATCCAGTTCAAAACTGTCGAATTTCAGTACGCGCGCGGCTGTGGCCAGTGTTGGCATGCAACTTCTGGGAGTGCGAAAAGCCTATCACAATTCTTGCTCTCCAGAGAGTTGTCTGAATGATGAGCGAAGTCCCCGCATTTCATTCGGATACGAATGGAGAAAACTTTGAGAACAGATAGAGGCGCCAAGGATTGACCGCTTGGCAGTTCCCGGCGAAAGTTGCCGCGTTTGACCGGCACTGTGCCGAGCCTATCCCTGAGAAAGAAGGAAAATCATGAATTTCCCCATAGCTAAGATTGGTTTACTCACTGGCTGTTTGCTGCTCGCGGGCGCAACGAACGCGCTTGCGCAAGATAAGGAAGATGAAGATTCACCGAGTGTCGCTCAAATCGTGGCCCTGGATGAATGCGATCCGGTCACGTTCAATGCCGCGCTTGGGCCTGACTTCTGCAAAAATGTCACGCTAGGAGCATTTACCAAGTTGCTTGACCTATTTGCCAAGGCAAAAGCTGGAACTCCGGATGCGGGCTGGGACTTCGAACCTGACACACTCCACATCAAAAAAGGAACCACCCTTGTTGTAACCGACCAGGGCGGCGAGCCCCACACCTTCACCGAGGTGCAGCGTTTTGGTGGCGGCTTTCTACCCGTGCTTAACGCGCCTGGTGAGGTTACCGTTCCCGAGTGTTCCGGCGGCTTTTCGAACGTCGCGGTGGCTAAGACGCGAATCCTTCAAGGCAGCCAGCTCCTGCTCCCGGGCCTCTCAAAAGGTGAGCATCTTTTTGAGTGCTGCATCCATCCTTGGATGCGCGTGAAAGTCGAGGTGAAATAATCCGGGCGCTGGAGAGAAAGAGAGCGCGAGCCGGGCGCTAGAATATCCGTAATCGCTCAGAAAGAGACTGACAGATCGTACGGAGGCGAATCGCCTTGCCTCGATTGTTCTTGCAAGGCGGCTCGCCTTCGTTTTTTACATGATTCCTGAGGCGAAGGGACTTGCGTCTCGCGTGTATCAATCCAGGCGTCCGCAAAGAGAGGAGAGGTACTTGACCTGTGCCGCGACTGCGTACAGGATAGATTCGTTCCGATATGAAGCTGCAAATCAAAATGGGCTTGCTGGTTGTGATTGTCGCGCTGGCCATTGGCGGAGGCTTGTGGGCGCAGAGCGCGCAAGAGCCGGATGCGAAGGCGCATACCGGAAAATCGGACCCGGTATCGCGCGTGACCATTGAAGTGTCTGGCGGAGACAAAGAGGCTCCCGTAGAGAACGCCAGCGTGTATTTGAAATACGTGGAAGAGCGCAGGGTGCTGAAAAATAAGAGGGTTGAGCTCAATGTGAAGACCAACCGAGACGGAACCGCGCATATCCCGGAAGCGCCGACGGGACGAGTGTTGGTTCAAGTTGTAGCGGACGGCTGGAAGACGTACGGGCGATGGTACGACATAACCGAGACGAAGCAGACGATCAAGGTGCACCTGGAAAAGCCACCGCGGTGGTATTGAGGGCTAAGTTTTGGAGTATGCAGCTTCAGAGCAGAGCGCTTCGCAATGAAGGAGTGACGCGAAGCGGACGCTGCGAGCAATTTTTCTGCTGGAATTTTGCAAAGCTCGGTCAAAGCGGAACAGTTGCACAGAAACAGTGCAAACCGTATCAGACTACTGAGAAGCGTGTAGTTAGCCTCAGAAACCGCCCACTTTTCCACAAGCTTATCAACACTTATGTTGAAAACTTCATCTCGCAGAAATATTTTTCGCGAAATTCGGCACGACTGTTGCTGTGCGAAGAAACTTGCCTGCTTTTGACCGTTGAGTTAGGTTCGGGACAATGAGCGAGACATTCGACGGGCCTTTTTCCCTGCTACAGATGTTTTGGGGCAACATCGCAGCGCGGCGGCTGCGCTCATTGCTGAGTGTGATCGCCATCGCTATCCAGGTGATTCTGGTCCTGATGATCGTTGGTCTCACGTCGGGAGTGATTTCCGAATGGGGAAAACGCCAGGAGGGAGTAGGCGCGGACATTTTGGTCCAGCCGCCGAACGCCCCTCTTTTCTTTGCATTCTCGAGCGCGGTGATGACGGAAAGTCTGGGCGATCAGATGGAGGCGCTGCCCGACGTAGATGTTGTCGCGCCGACCGTGATTCTCACCGAGCCAAAGAATCTAATCATGATCTATGGGATTGATTACAAGCGGTTCAACGCGCTCAGCCGGGGGTTCTTGTTTCGACGCGGGCGGGCGTTTCAGGCGCCGGATGAAGCCATCGCGGACGATATCATCGCGCAATCAAAGCACTTAAAGGTGGGCGACCATATCACGCTGCTGAACCACGTATTTGTGATCAGCGGGGTTGTTGCGCACGGGAAAGGCGCGCGATTTTTTATTCCATTGCGCACGGCGCAGGAAATAGCGGGGGTGGACAATCGGGTTTCGATGTTTTACGTGCGCAGCAAGGGCGACACGGAGAAAGCCCGGGCGGAAATTTTGCGGCTGAATCCGAAAAACCGTGTGAGATCCACTTCAGAGTACGTGACGCTGATGAGTTCGTCCAATCTGCCGGAGTTGCGGCCGTTTATCCGATCCATGGTGGGACTCGGAGTCGTGATCAGTTTTCTCGTGGTGCTGCTGAATATGCATACCATGGTGATGGAGCGCACGCGCGAAGTGGGAATTCTAAAAGCGCTGGGATTCTCGCGGTTCGACGTCGTGCGCATGCTGTTGGGCGAGATGTTGGTGCTCACACTTTTGGGGAGCGGCTTGGGGATCGCGCTCACGTTTCTGACCCAGGCTATCTTGAAGGAGACCAGTCCGGGGCTGATGATTCTGATTTCGGCGCGCTGGATTTTCACGGCGATCCTGCTGGCAGTGGTGGGCGCGGCGTTGGGGGCGGCGTATCCGGCATATCGCGCAGCCAGTTACGATCCGGTGGTGGCGCTTGCCTATGAATAGTATCGCCTAGTAGATAGTCATGACATTGACAGCAGAGAGACCAACGAGGGAGAAGCATTACATTGCGCGCATCCTGGAGCGCCGGGACTTCGCGGAGGATCTCTGGGCAATCCGTGTCGATCCAGGGGGGCCGTTCTCGTTCAAGGCCGGCCAATATGCGACGCTGGGCGTGGAACACGAAGGGAAGCGAATCGAGCGAGCGTATTCCATTGTTTCTTCGCCGTACGAGGAAGGCCTGGAGTTTTTTCTAGAGCGGGTGCCGCAAGGCGAGTTAACTCCGAAGCTGTACAACCTGAAGAAGGGCGACACGATGTTGTGCCGGAAAATCGCCAAGGGGCGCTTCACGCTCGATTTGCGCAGCGGAAGGACGAATCACCTTCTATTATCGACGGTCACCGGCGTCGCACCCTTCGTGAGCTACGTGCGGACGCTGTACAAAGATTGGAAGGCGGGGAACAGCCCGATGCCCGGGAACCACAAGCTGTACTGCATTCACGGGGGCAGCCGGTCTTGGGAATTCGGGTACCGCGAAGAAATGGAAAAGGTTGTGGCCGAAGTACCTTGGCTGAAATTTGTGGCCACCATCAGCCGTCCGTGGGAAGACGCGGCTTGGACCGGTGAGACGGGGCGGGTGGAAGACTTGGTGCGGAGATACGTGTCGGAATGGGGCCTAAAGCCTGCCGAGACGACCGGTTACTTGTGCGGGCATCCGAACATGATTGAAAACGGGCGGGGCATCCTGCAGCGCGCTGGCTGGCAGAAGGGCTCGACGTTTGAAGAGGTTTACTTCATTCCGGGCAAAGAAGTTACGGCAGAATAGGCTACACGCCCGGAGCTTGCGCTTCGAGCTGTCTCGATACATCTTCTATCATGGCCAGCGGACACGCTACGTGAACGGTTTCGCCTGGTTCAGTGACGTCGATTAACAACCTGCCGTTGTGCGTGCGAATGTGGACGTGGTCATTCTCATCCACGACCTCAACTAACTCTACATCCGGATACTTCTTTAGCTCTTTCGCCAAGACTCGCAGGGTAGAGAGCCATGGACCGGCCTGGGCCGTGGCGCGGCTCAGCTGGCGGCTGGGGACGATGTGCATGGCCATGGGCACAATGGCCGCGGGCACCCAGACATGGACGTGCCGGCCGTCAAAGTGGTCCTCATCAACGCGCATTATGCCTTCGTGGAAGGTGTACGCGCCCGCCGCAGCCACCGTGCCGCAGAGACCCAACGCAATCTTGGCTAACAACATGGGCTCCTCCTCCAATCATTTACATCGACCGCATACATCGACCGCAAATCGCCTTCGCGCGGGCCGCTTAGTCCGAAACATTTTTGGAATCGAGCCAGACGCGCACGGTGTTCTCTTCATCTTTGACCGAGACAAGTTCCGTATCTCCCTGAGCAGAAAGCGCATGTAGCCCGGCGACGAGGTCCAATTCGTCTTTGCCGGCGGACAGAAGCGCGTCTACGACGCGCATGGGGACCTTTACCTCCACCTCGGATTTCTTCGGCCGATTCTTCTCAAAGACATGCACGAACAGGGTGCCATTACGCTTGGCGACGCGTACGTCTGAATCTTTGTTTTGCACGGTGACGAACTCGCCGTCCTTAGAGGTGCGTACGGCGTCAAGAAGTGCCCGCAAATCGACACCATGGCAATCGATGTCATCGAACCGGACCCTGCCACTGTGCAGGCGATCCTTATTGATGGTGGGAAGAACCTTTTCGGCAAGCTCTAAAGGGACGTTCACGCGGACGCTTTCTTCGTTGCGACCGGGGTTGGTGACGCGGACATGCAGCCAGCGATCATGCGTGGATGCCAAGACGGTTTGGCCGGAGCCGGCCGGAGGGGAGGTTTGGGCGTTGGTGGCGGTCGGGAGAAGCACAACCGAAGCAAGGAGCGAGGCGGCGATGCTAACTGCGGCCTTTTCAATAATTCGAGAGGTGTCAAGTCGCATGACGATGTTTCTCCTTTGCGCGTCGGGATTTGTGCGTGTCATCGATGCTGCCCACTCCCGGCGGGTACTTGCGTTGATATACGAGGGAGACTGTAGGAATGTTTCCGAAATGTGATGTCCGCCGATTGGACCTCGGGCGTCTATCGCGGCGGCCTAACCTGTTTGGGATTGCGGTTCTATAGGGTTCCCGTAAGGCACTGTAGATTTTTAACCGGATTGTTAGTAGGCCGTCAGACGTCTACGTTAACCGGTAGGGAAAGGACCTGGGAAATCAGGACCGACGGACCGTGAACGTAGTCCCCACCGACTCCCCACGATGCGCTGCTCCTTAGCCGGGTTTTTTCGAAGCAAAGTGGTCCCGCCGACACACTCTTATTGAGGTCGACGCTCATCATAGTTTTGAGTTTGGGATGTCCTCGAACGAAATGGTGCGGAATAAAAAAGGGCCGCGCGAAGAGCGCCATGGTTCGAGGAGAAGTGAGCATGCAGTCCTACAGGTCAGATAAGTCCTACAGATCAGATAAGTATAGAAATCTCTTGAAATCGAGATGTTGGGAGGCAGGGTGCCTGTTGTTGGCACTTGGATGCAGCGTTCCGCAAGCGCGAGGACAATTCAACTTGAATCGCGAGGGTGGAGGACGAACAACGATAGCGGGTTCGGTGCTGATAGATGGTGATGCGCAGCCGGCGGTGCGTGTTCGCGTGGACGTCAAGGCGGCAAATGGTGGCGGCATCGCAAGTACATTTACGGATTCCAGCGGCCGGTTCGAGGCGCTGACATCCGGCTCCGGTTCGGTGATTGTGGCGGTGCAAGAGCAGGGTTATGAACCGGTGGAGCAAAGAGTGGATGTTGGCCATGACGGAAGCGTGCCGGGCGGCATAATCATCACGCTTCGCAAAGCAAGAGCAACTCCAGTTGAGCGAGACGGATCCACGGGTTACACCGTTTCGGTGCGCGATCTCAAGGTGCCGGGAAAGGCGCGCCACGAATTCGCGAAGGGCGTGGAACATTTACAGAAGAACGACGCCGAGGGAAGTCTGGGACATTTCAAGGAGGCGACGAGTGCTTTCCCAAATTACTACGAGGCTTATTACCAGATTGGTTTGGCTAACCTGGAGCTGCGCCGCAGCGATGAGGCAGAGCAAGCTTTACAGAGGGCGATCGATCTGAGCGGAGGCAGCTACGCGGAGCCGCAGTTTGCGTTGGGGGCGCTGCTGTGCGACCGGCGGTCGTACTCCGAAGCAGAGCGCGTGTTGCGGAGAGCAATCGATGTGGACACCAATTCCTGGAAGGGATATCTCTTTTTAGGCCAGGCTTTATATGGACAAAACAAGTTCGCCGAGGCGGAGAAGAGCGCGCGGGAGGTTTTGCTGCGCAAGTCAGACGTGCCGTCTACGTACCTGTTGCTCGCTAATATTCATATCAAGCGGCAGGAGTATGTTTTGGGGATAAAGGATCTGGACGCTTTTCTGAGTCTGAAACCGCAAGGACCCACCAGCGACCAGGCACGAGACGTGCGGGCCGCTGCGCAAAGAATTGTGTCGCGCCTGGACCAATCAGTGACGCCGCCGAAATTCGTTTATTAATTGA
>Ga0210410_10001535_pt1 | contig 21566 bp, 15 predicted proteins | sample IncBWC4MmetaG_FD_161058 | JGI IMG/M metagenome (GOLD analysis project Ga0210410, IMG submission 161058) | Forest soil microbial communities from Barre Woods Harvard Forest LTER site, Petersham, Massachusetts, United States - Inc-BW-C-4-M | ecosystem: Environmental > Terrestrial > Soil >... | reverse complement strand
CGCTTGACGCCTCAAGTAACCCGGCCAGCAGCTATTCCGGGACAGTCCACATTACAAGTTCGGACGGCGCAGCCATCCTGCCAGCCAGCGTTACGCTGCCCAGCGCTTCCCAGGGCTTCGTGGTCACGCTAGAAACCCCCGGTTCCCAAACCGTTACGGCTACCGACACGGTTACGCCTTCCATTAAAGGAACTACGAATTCGATCACCGTTACCGCAACGCCCGCGCTTGCGATCACTTCCGGCCCTCCACCAGCTGGCACTGTCGCCTCGAAGTACGGCCCGACCAACACGATATATGAAAAATGCATTTTTAATGGTCAAAGCCGGCCGTGTAGTCCCTGCGTCCCAAACACTTTTGCATGTGGAGGGGGGAACTTGCCGGGTTGTTCGCATGTAGGCTCGCAGGTGGACTGCATTCTGACAACAGTCTACGACGGGTTCCAGTTTACCGGCACAGGAGGAGTAGGGGGCTATTCGTGGACCGCGACCCCGCTGCCGCCCGGACTGAATTTAGAACTCGTCTCGTTCCCGGTCATAGAATATTTGATCAACGGCACTCCAACACCAGGGTCAGCTGCAACCTACAACGTGATGGTGACTCTGAGCGATACCGGGCTGCCCCCCGCTCCTAAGACTGTTATCTACCCCATCGTCATCAACAATCCGCCGCCTCCAGTAGTCAGCACCGCTCCTTTGTTTCCTGGCGCCACGGTAAACCAGCCGTTTAGTTACACGTTTGCGGCCAGCGCCGGGCTTCCACCCTATCAGAACTGGGCTGAGAAAGGCGCGCTGCCTCCCGGCATTACGCCGCTCACCAGTGCCGGGGTTCTCTCCGGCGCACCGACAATGATTGGATCGTTCCCCATCACGGTGACGGTGGAGGACTCGCTCGGCCAAATGTCTGCCACACAAGCTTTCAACCTTCAGGTTTACCCACATGGTTTCAAAGCCACGGGGGCCATGGGAACTCCGCGTTATCATCACACCGCCACCCTGTTAAAGGACGGAACGGTGCTGGTCGCGGGAGCCCCAGGACTTGCCAGTGCGGAGAAATATGATCCTGGCACCGGAAAATTCACGCCGAGCACGGGCAGCATGAGCGTGGACCGCGATGGTCATACAGCGACGTTGCTGAACACTGGGAAAGTCCTTATAACGGGCGGAACTGATGTTTATAACAGTAACGCCGCCCTAGAGACTGCGGAGGTTTTCGATCCAAGCACCGGGATGTTCACGCTGACAACAGGCAGTATGACCGTCGCCCGGACTGGTCATAACGCGACTCTTTTGGCCGACGGAAAAGTCCTAATCACTGGTGGAAATACTTTAACGGCGGAGCTATTCGATCCAGGCACTGGAATGTTCACGCCGACGACAGGCACAATGGTCACCGCGCGTTCCGAGGACACCGCCATCTTGCTTACCAACGGAAAAGTCCTCATTACGGGAGGACTTGGCGGAAATACGGCTCTCGCGACAGCAGAGCTATACGACCCCACGACAAAAACTTTCTCGGCGACCACCGGCCCTATGACAGTGGCACGAAACTTCCATACGGCGACTTTACTGACCACCGGGCCGAACTCCGGCAAGGTGCTCATAGCGGGAGGAAACTCTAAGAACGCCGTTGCGGAGTTGTACGATCCGGTAATCGGAAGTTTTTCTACCACCGGCGCCATGACAAGTACGCGCCAACGGCACACCGCGACTATGCTCAGCGATGGGACGGTACTTATGGCGGGAGGATCTGAATTTGACGCCAACGTGGATATCCTCTCGGCCGCGGAGCTCTTCGATCCCAACAGTGGCACTTTCACCGGGACAGGCGGCTTGTTGACTCCGCGCATCGTGCACACAGCGACGTTGCTGAAAGACGGAACAGTCCTTGTGACAGGAGGACTCAACGGGGCAGGAACTCTAGCGACGGCCGAGCTGTACCAGTAGCACGGCTTGATGAGCCGTCACCGCTACCAGCGTGGCTGCGCAACCCTGCGTCAGGATCTCCCGCGCCTGGGAGTGACCTTCACTGCAGCTCACTCCCCAACGACGTTTTTAGACTTCCGATCTGCAGCGACTCTCCCAGTGTGCGTTCCAGTTGCCGAATACGGCGGTCCTTCTGCGTTCCCGGTACGGCAGGGCTTCTCCCTCCAGTGCTGCCTGCACTCCCTGTTCCGCTTCATCCTTCCAGCGCCAGAAGTGATTCGGAGCGATCCTGTGACGCCGACACGTCTCCAAGGTGTTCCTGAACTTGATGTCTTCTTGCAGGATCTGCCACTTCTCTTCAGGGGATCGATCTACACCCAGTTTCCTGCCCGTGCTGCCTCCTGTCTTTGGAGGCCCTGATTCTATCTAGATGAGGCGTCCAGTAGCACAACACCGCGATTCAGTTGTGCGTTGCAGCCGTTCGGGGTTTCGCACAATACTGTGCTCCTCGCGGCATCAATCTCACTTACACAGTGATTGACATTGCCGAAACCGGTAATTTGAACCGAGATAACTTCTTCGGGAGAATCGATACCGTCCCGGCCGTCCCCTGGGTTCCAGCGCGACATGCGTCAAAGGCGCTGCGATCCCGTCCACTCTGAACCCTTTTCTCCCGCAGTAACTGCTGCCAGACGGAACGACCCCTAGCCCGGGACCGTTGGTCCTGCAATCCGGCTGCGAGACGGGATTCGACACGGCGAATTTGCCTGGTCCGCAAGGTCCCTGCAGCGGCCCGGTCGTGACGTTTGCGCAAGGCCGCAATCGTTTTCGAAGCCCGAGCTACTTCAATACGGATTTCGCGGTCATGAAAAACACAAAGATCCCACATTGGGAGAATGGTGTGTTGAGTATCGGCTTCCAATTTTTCAATGTGTTCAACCATGCCAATTTTGGGTATCCCGATTAATGGAAGTTCGGAGGGCACGTATGGTCAGATTCTCTACTTGGAGCAGGCCCCGACCAGCGTTCTCGGGTCAGGACTTAACGCAAATGTTTCACCGGAACCGCAAGGCGCTGTCACAGTTTCTGAGTTTGCCGTCCAAACTGAATCGTCGGATCGGCTTTAAAGCCCTTTCTTGGGACTATAATGGCGCGCAACGGAATGGCCCTCACTTCTGGCACCAAACTCGGGCCGTATGAGATCCAATCACCATTAGGCGCGGGTGGTATGGGCGAGGTGTACCGTGCTCGCGACACGCGCCTTGAACGGACGGTCGCCGTCAAGGTTCTTCCTTCTCATCTTTCCGGCAACCCTGAAGCAAAGCAGCGCTTTGACCGCGAAGCACGTGCAATTTCGTCGCTGAATCATCCGAACATCTGTACGGTGCACGACGTAGGTCACCAAGACGGCGTGGACTTTCTGGTTATGGAGTTCCTGGATGGCCAGACGCTGGCGCATCGTTTGGCGCGCGGATCTCTGCGAATGGACGAAGTGCTGAAATACGGCATGGAGATGTGCGAGGGGTTGGAGAAGGCACACGGCCGTGGGGTTATCCATCGCGATCTGAAGCCCGGCAACATCATGCTGACGAAGACGGCGGTGAAATTGATGGACTTCGGGCTGGCGAAGGCGATGAGTCCCGCACGGTCCAAGTCGTCGGGGCTTACGGAAACTGTTTCTTTGTCTGATATTGACCACCCGCTGACGGCCGAAGGAACGATAGTGGGCACGTTTCAGTACATGTCCCCGGAGCAAGTCGAGGGCAAGGAGGCTGACCCACGATCAGACATCTTCGCCCTCGGCGTTGTGTTGTATGAAATGGCGACCGGGGACCGGGCATTCAATGGAAAAACAACGGCCGCCGTAATGGCGGCTATTCTGGAGCGGAACCCCGAGCCGATCTCAAGAAGTCAGCCCGCCTTTCCTCCAGCGTTGGACCGTGCGATCCGGCTCTGCCTCGCCAAAGATCCCGATGACCGCTGGCAAACGGTACACGACCTGAAATTGGAGCTGGAGGGTATTGGGCAGAACCTAGGCGCCACTGCCGCGTCGAACCAATTGGTCGGATCTTGGCGGACGCACGCTGGGAGGGTTTCGGCTTTCACCGCGGTGTTGTTGCTGTTGACTGCAGCCGGGCTTAGGTTTCTGCTGTCGCGGGGTAGGTCGAAAGTTCCGCATGCGCCGGCTGTGCGCGCCTTATTGCTGCCGCCGAAGGACTTTTCGTTTGCGCCGTACAGATTTGCGTTATCGCCAGATGGCAGGAAGATTGCCTTTGTGGCCACCAGCGACTCCAAACCCAAAGGGATCCTCTGGATGCAGCAACTAGATTCGATGACGGCTCAGTCTTTAGCTGGAACCGAGGATGTTGCCGATTCGGGGTATCCATTCTGGTCACCCGACAGCACAAAGATCGGCTTCTTTTCGGAGGGCAAGCTGAAGCGAGTGGACGCCAACGGTGGAGTGGTGACCACGCTTGCTGACACTTACGATTCCCACGGCGGCTCTTGGAGCCAAGACGGCTTCATCGTGTTCAGTAAAAGCGCGTCGGAAAACGAACTGCTCTATCGTGTGCCCGCGTCAGGGGGTGACGTAGATCAAATTACAACTGCGGACAAGCACCACCTCGGGGATGTTCATCGGTGGCCCTCCTTTCTACCCGACGGGCGTCACATTCTTCTCTCTTGCTCATGGATCGAGGAATGGCCTAAGCCTGATGTCTCAGGTGTAAGGATTTCCCACTCCGGCTGCATAGTGGATTCGGCCTCAAAGGAACGGCTGGCGGTTCAGTATGGTGATCCGGGCCAGTATGTGAACGGACTGCTGCTTTATGTTGAAGATGGAAACTTGACGGCAGGGCCCTTTGATCCTTCCAACAAGACCCTTGGCGCCCGTTGGCCGGTCGCCGAGCAGATCGCGCGCGACGAAATTCTCCGAACCGACGCTTTCAGTGCGAGTCCGGCGGGAGTGCTGGCGTACATGAGCGAACAAAGGGCCCTCTCCCAGCTAGTCTGGAGGACGCGGCTAGGGCAGGTGATCGAGACGGTCGAGCCTGCCGGTACGTATGATGGAATCGCCCTCTCGCCCGACGAGCAACGCGTGGCAACATCGCGTTCCGACTCCCCTGATGCTCGATACCTGTGGATGCAGGACGTAGGTCGCGGCAGTGCCTCGCGCTTCAGCGACAAAGTTGGCCAGAATCGACAAGCTGTTTGGAGCAGGGATGGTTCCAAGGTCGCCAACGCTTCGACCGTGCCGTCAGGGGGAATCTACGGCATGTCGAGTACCGGCCGAGGTCAGGATTATGAATTGTTCAAAGATCTCTCACCAGGTACGGCGAATGTACCAACCGACTTTTCTCCGGATGGCCGCCTTCTGCTGTACATCAACTTTGCTGGGGAAACCGGATCAAGGCTGTGGATCCATCCGTTAGTCGGAGGACAAAAGGACTACGCGTTGCTGAAATCGGATTCCCCAGAGGGCGAAGCGCAATTCTCTCCCGACGGACGCTGGCTGGCTTATGTCTCGGAAGAAACCGGCAGGCCCGAAGTGTATGTTGTGACGTTTCCTGGCCTTTCCAGCGTTACTCAGGTCTCGATTCTGGGAGGGAACCAGCCGCGTTGGCGCCGCGACGGGAAAGAACTCTTCTTTATTGCGCCCGACAGCAAAATGGTCGCCGTTCCGCTGAAAGCCAGGGGGAACATCCTGGAGGCCGGAACTCCGCATGCCCTTTTCCAAACGCAGATCACGGCTGTGGCTCACGCTTTCTATCAGTATGACGTCACTGCGGATGGGCAAAAATTTATTGTTAATACAAGAATTGAACAAGCGCCACGACTGATTACGATCTACGTCAATTGGGATGCGGAAGTGAAGCGATAGTCTTTGCCGATTCCTGACTTCGCCTTCTTGCTTAGCGTGCTAAGCCGCATGTTGAACTCTCAACCGCCAATGCGACCCAGCGGAGCTCGGGAAATGGTTGAGGTCCGTTGTACAGGGATACTTCAACTATCAGCTTTCGCCACACGGTGGCCACGGCAATGGACTCTCTGGGGATCCCCCAACAGATTCGCGGGCAGCGTCTAGGTCACAGCGGGAACAGTGTGACGGACAATTACACACACACTTTCACTAATGATGAACGCAACGCGGCAGAAAAACTTGGAGTCTTGATGATTTAACTGCCCTTACAGTTCGTCGACCCCCGAAAACCAGCTATTAGGCAGGCGTTTTGGGCGCTAGTTGGACGCGGATCCGTCGTAACGCTGGGAGCTCTTTGTGGAATAGAAAAAGACCGAATGGACTCCCGCAATTCGGTGCAAACAGCCCGCTAATCTCCAAACTAAGCTCACTTCGTGCAAATATTCATTGTTGTAGAAATTCGCGCATGAAGAAGCAGCTTCTGATTAACGTTGAGTCCGTGTCGCGTACGTTGACCGGGATCAAACAAGCTGATTCGCCTCACTCTTACCTGATTGTGTTCTTCGCCAGCGATTTCATCTACCGACACGCTGCCAGAATTTAGAACAATCGAGAAGACGCATTGATTCAATCGAAAGATTCGTTTTGACAGCGCCACGCGCGCCGTTCCTAATGGCACCACGAATGCACCTCCGCACTTGCCCTAACGTAGGAGTCGAAATGATTAAGAAGATCTCACTCGTCCTCCTTCTCGTGTTCCTTGGCGCCTGCTGTTCGTACGCACAGTCCACAACTTCGTTACGAGGAGTCATCACTGACTCTTCTGGTGGAGTAATTGCGGAAGCTACTGTAACCATGACCAGCACGGAAAACGGCGCCGTGCGCACAAGCGCTACCGATGCCAATGGAGTCTACAATTTCCCGCAGGTAGCCCCCGGAACCTACAAGCTAACGGCGGAGAAAGCCGGCTTTTCCAAAATGACACGCGGTAACATCGCACTCCTTGTAAATACTCCGAGCACCCTCGACTTGGTCATGGTCGTAGGCGCCACTGGAGACGTGGTGAATGTGCAGGCGGAGGTCTCACAAATAAACACTACAGACGCGAGTCTCGGCAACCCTTTCAGCGAAATGCAAGTGAGGCAAATCCCTTTGCAGACACGCAATGTGGTGGAGTTGCTCAGTGTGCAGCCTGGCGTGACTTCGAACGGGGAAGTGCTTGGAGCGCGCCGCGACCAGAACAACGTCACACTGGACGGCGCCGACGTAAATAACAACCAGAACTCCGGATTAGTCGCGCAAAACACGACTACGGGCCTGGGGGGCTATCAGGGGTCAAACGCTAACGGGGCAAATATCAATTCCGGGTTTAACGCCGTGCTCCCAATTCCGCTGGATTCGATTGAGGAGTTCCGTGTTACGGTCGCTGGCCAGGGCGCCAACATGGGTCGCTCTTCGGGAGGCCAAGTGGCACTTGTGACTAAGAGCGGAACGAATAACCTCCACGGCTCGTTATACGAATACAACCGCAATTCCGCTACTGCCGCGAATACCTGGTTCAACAATCAGGCTGGTGTTTCCAGGCAGCCGCTGGTGCGAAACCAGTTCGGTGCGTCCACAGGCGGCAGAATTGTCAAAGACCGGGCGTTTTTCTTCTTCAACTATGAGCAGCGCCAAGATGCCAGCGGTGTCGCCCAGGTTCGAGCCGTGCCGTCCGACTCTCTGCGTCAAGGAATCTTCAAATACAGGATGTGCAATAACCCAACCGGTCCCGGTGGTACATGTGATCCAGTGAACGACAAGATTTTTGTGCAATCTATTTCGGCGAGCGACATTCAAGCGGTGGACCCCTTGGGCAAGGGAGTCAACACCAGCATGCTCTCTATCTTGAACAAGTATCCTAGTGGCAACGCCCCTTCATTCGGTGAGGATGGCGGGCTAAACTTCAGTGGTTTCCGATTTAACGCGCCGAGTCATCGCAGCGACCACGCCATTGTCGGAAAGATTGATCTTCATCTGGACCGCGCTGGCAAGCATACCGTAAGCCTGCGGGGCACTCTCGCTGACAATACTGACGACCAGATTCTAGCCCAGTTCCCGGGGCAAGCGCCGGCCTCCACTCTTCGCGATAACAGCAAGGGTCTTGCGGCGCAATATACAGCGATTTTGCGGCCCAACCTTGTCAGTGTGCTGAATCTCAGTTACACGCGATTTGGTCAAGCTTTGTCTGGTGTAGCGGGTCCGGTGCTGTTCCAGACCAGTCTCGACCCCCTCCAGAATCCCTACGCGCGTCCCCTCGCGCAACGCCTACCAACCTTAAATCCAAATGAGGACATCGCCTGGAGCAAAGGACCGCACACCATCACAGCTGGATTTTCCGCCCGCTTCATTCACAACAACACCCGCTCGTTCGCCAATTCGTTTGCCCGCTATGGGTACGGCGCTACGGAATTAATCGGCCTCGGAGCGGATATTGACAATGCGCTCACAAATTTCATGTCGACAAATCCGGTGCGATTCGGGCCAAGCGTCGGGCTGGCAGACCCCGTTTCAGTTACCAATGGCATGGGCGCCATCCTCGGTTTGGTGAACGACGATTTTCATACCGATCTGTTTTCGAAGAATGGAACTCCCTTGTCGCAGGGTACGGTGCAGGCCCGCAGGTTTATCGAGCAAGATTACGGTCTTTACGTTGGTGATACGTACCGCGCGTCACGCGAGTTAACCTTGAGCTTTGGTTTGCGGTGGGAGAACTTCAGGCCTCCTTACGAAGCAAACGGATACCAGGTGATGCCCACCGTCCCGCTGAATCAGTATTTTGCGGAACGCAATGCGGGGCAAATCCAAGGAGTGCCTCAGAATGCATTGCCGAACGCCAGATTGAAATGGGCCTTGGATGGCCCTGTCAATGGCAAACCGACGTGGTGGAAACCTTCCAATCTAAATTTTGCACCGCGTTTTGGACTCGCCTACTCTCCTTCGGGCCACGACGGCTGGCTCGGAAAGATGTTCGGGACGGGTGGAGCGTTCCGAGTCGGTGCTAGCATGGTCTATGATCGATTCGGTAGCGATCTCATCACCCAGTACGATCAATTCGGCTCGATCGGCCTCGCTTACAAAGCTAATTTCCCCGATTCCTACAGCTTTAGCACGAGCCCGCGGTACCTGGGTTCCTCCCCCACACTGCCTGCTCCTCCGCAGGAAACCTTCCCTTATCAACCTCCGGACATCGCCGCCATCATCGGCGACTTCGAGGGCATTTCCCCGAACCTGAAGCCTCCGTATGCTTACGTCTTCACCGCCAGCTTCGCGCGCGAAATCCCCGGCAAGATGACTCTGGAGATTGGTTATGCAGGACGCCTCTCTCACCGGCTGCTCATGGAAGGCGATGTTTATACTCCGCTGGAGTACTTAAAGGATCGGAAATCGGGAGTCACTTGGGAACAAAACGCAGCTAAGGTGCGGGCCTTGTTTGATTCGGGCCTGACGCCGACCCAGGTCAAAGCAAATCCAAGCTTGGTGCCAACACTTCCGTTTGTCGAGGACCTGTGGCCGACACTCGCGAATGTCGACGTTCCGGGAAGTGCCTCTGCCAACTATTTCATGTGCGTATACCAGGATTACGGTGGCAGCTATCTCGATTGTCTGCATGCCCTCGATCGAAACGTGACAAGTTCCTACAATCCGGGTCACTGTCTCACGGTCACCGGATGTTATACCTTCTTTCCTATCCAGGGGAGCTCACTGCCCACCTGGATGAATTCCGGCACCGCGGCCTATCACGGACTCACCGTTTCCTTGCGGAGGAGATTCAGCGGCGGCCTCTCCTTTGATTTCAACTACACCTGGTCGCACTCGGTCGATGATGGCTCGGCCGCCGAATCAGGTGCCGGTGAGCAAGGCGCGGCTATTCAAAACATTTACAACACTAAAGAATTCCGCGGCTCCTCGGATTTCGATATGCGGCACAACATTTCGGGCAATGCCCTATTTGAGCTGCCGGTCGGACGCGGCAAACCTATTCTGCAGAATGCCCCTCGTTGGTTAGACATGATCGTTGGCGGCTGGCAGACTTCCGGATTGACCCGCTTCCGCACCGGTTTGCCAACTACCGTGGCGGGAGGGCTGGAGTACAACGCCAACTATTGGCTGAGCTCTCTCGCGATCGTCACCGGGCCCGTCAAGGCGGGCGTGCACATCAATCAGAATGGCAACCCCAGCCTCTTCACGAATACGAGCACCTCGAACTCCTTCGCTGACGAACTGCCGGGTCACACCGGCAGACGCGCCGCCGTTCGCCTCCCCTCCTTTTTCAATACGGATATGGGAGTGACGAAACTGTTCAAGCTGCCTAGGGAAGGCCAGCGAATTCAATTTCGTGCGGAGGCCTTCAATGTTTTCAACAACGTCAATTTCACGAACCCGAGCCTGAGCCTAACCTCGCCTGGTACGTTCGGAGAATTCCAAGGCGCGATGGAGCCGCGCGTAATGCAGTTCGCGTTGCGCTACGAATTCTGAGCACATCCAAAAAACGTTCCCGATCCGGCTGAACTACTTGTGCTGGGGAATATCCCGCAGCACTTTGCTTAGGCATCCAAACGAGAGACTTAACGAAAGACTTTTCGCGAATTATTGGTTCTGAGACAGCGAGCATTGGCGGCTAAATCCCGTTCGGCAGAAGATTCCTGGCGGCAGCTAGGTCTCGTGGAGTGGAATCACCAACAGCCGACGTGAACTCCTCGGGTTCGCGCGCGCTGCCTGCAGCGCCGTCTAGCCGTGCCACTATCCGGGAAACCTCGTCTGCGGGACGAGAACTGGGAACCGCGAGGTCTAAGGCCACATGCGAGCCGTGGTTCGGTGTTTCCCTGGCCAGTACAATGACTCGAGTTCCAAGCTGAAGAGCCTCGTGTGTGTTGTGAGTTACAAATACTAGTGTTACGCCAGTGCCGCGCCATAACTGGCGAATCAAGACTTGCATGTCCCTGCGCGTCCCAGGGTCCAGAGCGCTGAAGGCTTCGTCCAAAAGCAATATCCTGGGGCGGTTGACCAGAGCCTGCGCGATGGCCACGCGCTGCTGCATCCCACCGGAGAGCTGGTCCGGGTACTTGTGGGCATCCGCGTCTTGCAAACCGATCCGGCGGATATACTGCATAGCCTTCTGGCGGAACTCTCGCCGCCGGCGGAAATATCGAGGCGTCAGGCGCGTGAACAGGTTGAATTCACTGACTTCAGGTCCAAAGGTGATATTGCCCATCACGGTCTTGTCTGGAAAGAGAGAATATTTTTGGGGCACGTAACCGCAGGTTGGATCCGGCTGGTTGTGTGGGACGCCATCGATCAGGACGCGGCCCGCGCAGGGCTGCTCCGAGCCGAGCACGAGCCTTAGTAAAGTTGATTTTCCGCAACCGGTCTGGCCCAGCAGGCAGACGAATTCACCCTCTTCGATGCTCAGATCGATGTTGCTCAGCACGGGGTGCGATGGTGCACCATAGGCCACGGAAACATTTTCGAATTGAATCAGAGCCATGTCCGCTACGCCTCTCGGAACCAGGGGTGGAGTTTTCGATTGATGAGCCGCATCGTCATGTCCACCAGGAAAAGCAACAACGCCACCCACAGCACGTACGGGATGATCACATCCATTCCCATGTGGCGCCGCAGCAGGGCGATGCGATAGGCCAGCCCATCGGTGGAGGCGATCATTTCTCCCGCAAAGAGGAACAGCATGACGGCCTTCAAGTTAAGCCTGATGCTATTCAGTACCCGCGGCGCAATCTGTCGAAGGATGACACGGTAGGCCACGTCGAAATCTCGTGCCCCAAGCGTAAAAGCTTTGACGACTTGCTCTTGCGGCACACTACGCGTCAGGTTAAAGGTGTCCAAAATAATCGTTGGGGTCACGCCGATGACGATCAGCATAATTTTGGAAAGCTCATCGATGCCAAAGGCGATGAACAGAATCGGCAGCAGGGAGAGCGCGATGATTTTGTCGAAGAAGAGCACGAAGCGCGAGAAAAAGACTCCCACGTACGGAAACAGGCCCATGTGCAGCCCGAGGAAGACGGCCGGAATCAGCAATAGCAAACTGTAGAAGAAGCGCCGCGCGCTGGCCTTAGTGTCCTTCCAAAGCATGCCGGCAAGAAAGCGTTGCGGGATGTTTGCGTTTTCCCCGATGGTCTGTTCGTCGTCTTCCGCCGGTTTGAACGCCGCATCGTAGGTGCTGTGTAGCATGTGCGGAATGGTGGGCACCACGCGGTCCTCGGCATTCTCTTGATGACGCTTCTGCGCGGCGTGAACGTAGAGCCCAATTCCCAGTACAAAAAGGAACCACGAGAGCAGTATCGCCGCCGTGCGGTTGGGCTTGGCATGGACGAGTTGGAATCCCCCGGACATTTCTTAGAGTTTGCCTTGCGCTGCCATCTCCATATAGGTGTTCTCGAAGCGCAAGCGTACGTGGTCTGTCTTTCCCTGTATCGAACCGTCCGGGTAGCGAATCGCGACGTCGTCCGCCGTGCCGGTTTTCTCGCCCAAGAGGCCGTGGTCAAAACAGAATTGCCTCACCAGCGCCATTTTCTGCTTGAGCATCGGCGAACTGCCGAATTCCGCCGCGGACTGGGGCTCATAGAACATCCGCGTTGTGTTGAGCTGCTCCTTGTACGAGGCCAGGGAGTCGGCCGATCCTTCAGCGACGGCCGTCAGCACTTTGTCTGCCGCTGGCGCTTGCGGCGACATCAGTCCCATCATTTCGTACCAGGCGCCGGCTAATGCTTTCGCGAATTTCTGCCCCGAGCCGTCGGGCCGCTCCAGCACGTCCGTGCGCACCACGGTCAGGTCGAGAATTTCGCCCGGGATTTGCGAGGAATTGAACAACGATGTTACGCCCTTCTGCTGCAGCAACTGCGACAGCATCGGCTTCCAGGTGACCACTGCAGACGCGCTTGAATCGCTGATGAACGCTGACTGAATGTCCGAGTCTGAAGTGTTGATTTTCCGCACCTGTTTGATCTCGCCGGGCTGCCCATTCAAACTGAAGGCGCGGTCTAACAGGTACTCTGAGACGGTCTTCTCCACCAGCAGTAGCTTCTTGCCGGCGAGGTCTTTGATCTGCAGGCCATTTCTCACCAGCAGCGCGTCATTCCCGTTGGAGTAATCGCCAATGATGAGCACGGTAGTTGGGACGCCGGATGCGGCGGGCATATCCAATGCTTCCATGTTGGTCATGGCGCAGGCATCGATGTTGCGAGAGACGAAGGCGTCGAGTGACGGCGCATAGTCGAAGCGCTGCACCTTGATCGTGATCCCGTACTTGTCCGCCCATTTCTTTAGGATTCCGGACTTTGCCAGGTAGTGGTACGGTGTCCATCCCGCATAAATGGACCACCCAACCGTGAACGCCGGTTTCTGGGCGACCGCGGAAGTCGTCAACAGCAAGAATACGAAAAGAAAGCGTGCGATCATCTGTTCTTTCGCGACACAGATCCCAGGCAGGGACTGGAGGGATTCATATGCTGAGGAATTCTAGTCCTAGCGGGCGGCCACACGCTTAGTCATTATTTCTATCGCGGGGATTCACATTTTCGATGATGCAAGGTAGGCGCGCCACCCTCCGAACTGCGTGATCTCGGTGGCGCTGGCAAGCGCGTGAGGCTCGCAGATAAAGCATTTGGCCAATTCTCCGGAATCCACCGTGACGTTGCCTATGCCGAAAGGCGCAGGAACCTCCGCCACGAAACTGCCGAACTGGTCCTCCGGCATCGTCCAGACTTCTACTTCAATCCCAGGTCCTCGGAATTGGTCATCTCGCGCCAAGCCGGGTTTGGCTGGCTTGGTACCTTCCAATGCATACAGCCGGTAACCGGCTGCGGTACGGCAGGTCTTTTTCAAGCGCGCCCCGCGCTGGGTCAGTTGCGAATTCAGGGGCTGGCCCGTGAGGTGAGCGCCAACCACGGCCAGGTCCACGCATCCGGGCGTTCTTTCGAGCAGCGGTGTCTTTGCGCCAAGGTAGCGATGGGCGAGCGCGAGAAGAGCTTCATCCGAGAAAGCCGGGCCAATGAAAGAAATTCCGAATGGCAGGCCGTTCGAACGGAAGCCGGCGGGAGCTGCGACAGCCGCGAGGTCCATCAGGTTCACGAAATTCGTGTAGTAGCCGAGATTCGTGTTCATCTTGACGGGATTTGCGGCCACCTGCTCGTGGGTGAAGATAGTTCCAGTGGTAGGCAGGACCAGGACGTCCATCGTGGCCCACTGCCTGACGGCGGCGCGTCGCAAATCCAGCAGGCGGTACTCAGCCTGGAATGTATCGACGGCGGTGAAGCGCTCTCCTCCGGCAATAATGCCTCGCACGACAGGGTTCATCTCCTCGGAATGATTCTGCATAAAGGATTGGATTGCCGCGAGCCGCTCAGCCACCCACGGTCCTTCGTAGAGTAATTCGGCGGCACTGCGAAAGACCGAAAAATCAATCTCGACTCTTTCGCCGCCGACCTTCTCGATTTTCCGCACTGCTTCTGTGTACCGCGCCTTCGCTTCTTCGTCTCCGAAGAACTCGAGTTGTTCAGATCGAGGCACGCCGAATCGGAAAGCGGCATTCAACCATGGCGCCGCATCTTCACCGCTGCGAGGTGCCCGTGAAAATGGATGGCTGGAATCAAACCCCTTCGCGGCGCTCCATACCCGATGCGCATCGTGACAGTCGGATGCCAGTATGGATACGCAATCGAGTGTGCGGCAAGCCGGAACTACACCCGCTGTGCTCAGTACACCTCGAGTCGGTTTGAGGCCAATTAAATTGTTGAATGCCGCCGGCACCCGACCCGAACCTGCTGTATCTGTACCGAGCGCGAATGTAACTTGGCCTTTCGCCACGGCGATGGCCGAACCGGAGCTGGACCCACCGGAAATATATCGTTGGTCGTACACGCTCGAGCACGCGCCGAACGGCGAACGAGTTCCCACCAATCCGGTGGCGAACTGGTCCATGTTGGTTTTGCCGATCAGGATCGCACCCGCATCCTCCAGTCGCTGTACTACAGTCGCGCTTGAAGCGGGGGTGTAGGCATAAGCCGGACAGCCTGCGGTCGTCGGCATCCCGGCAACATCGATGTTGTCTTTCACCGCGAAGGTCATTCCAGCGAGAGCGGACTGTGGAGAGTTTTCGATTTCGTGTGCTCGCGCAAGCGCACTCGCGCGCGGCACCAGAGAAATCCAAACCGGTTTGAGGGGCTCTCTGTCTATGCGATCATAAACTGCGGCGACCTTTTCCGAAATCTTCATAGGGCCGCCTCCGGACGAAACGCCAGTAATACCTGGCCCGAGGAAACAAGCGATCCCGGCGCACAGTGCAGTCTCTCTACAGTACCTGCGCTCGGAGCCACCACCGCGATCTCGGTTTTCATTGCTTCGAGCACCAGCAATTTCTGCCCGGCCTCCACCCTCTGTCCCGTTTCTACGCCAATTGTCCAGACGCTTGCGCCAATGGGAGAACGCACGGGCTTGCAGCCCTCAGGGGTCTCCAAATCGTTAGGCGATGCACTGAGCGCTTCCGGCGGCTCGGCGAAGTCGACTTGGCCAGCGGCATTCCAGCGCTCGCGCTCGGCCTCAAAGGCTTGCTGTTGACATGCTTTGAATATGGCGGCATCCGGGTCGATCGATTTCAAAAACGCGTGGTAGTCGCGAAGTCGAAATTCCGCTCCCTCAATGCGAAGAGAATAGCGCCCGCGCGGGAAAGCATCGCGAATGTCTAGCAGTTCCTCCGCGCTCACCGCGAAAAACCGTACCTGATCGAAAAAGCGCAGCAACCAGGGCGTTCCCGGCGCGAACTCTGCAGTGGATCGAAAAGTGTTCCACATCTGCACCGTGCGGCCGACGAATTGGTAGCCGCCCGGACCTTCCATGCCGTACACACACAGGTAAACGCCTCCAATTCCTACGGCATTCTCGGGCGTCCAAGTCCGTGCCGGATTGTATTTCGTTGTTACCAGACGGTGGCGTGGATCCACCGGCGTGGCTACCGGTGCTCCCAGATAGACGTCGCCTAGTCCAAGCACCAGATAGCTGGCGCCAAACACAATGCGGTGCACTTCATCGATCGAATCGAGGCCGTTGATGCGGCGAATAAACTCAATATTGCTAGGACACCAAGGCGCGTCCGGCCGCACACCCTGCGTGTACTTGCGGATGGCCAACTGAGTGGCCGGATCGTCCCAGGATAGAGGCAGATGAACCACGCGCGAATTCACGGCGATGTCATCGAGGTCTGGAATGCGGCGCTCGCAAACGTCCAGAGCCTCGAGAAGTCCCTCACGACGCAGGCGGGAATCGTAGTGGACGTGAAGCGTGCGCACTCCCGGCGTAATATCAATGATGCCCGGAAGTTTTAGTTCGCGTAATTGCTGTTCGAGAGCGTGGACGCGAATGCGCAGATTCAGATCGAGTACATTCGCTCCGTACTCTACGAGCAAGTATCTATCGCCGTCGGCCCGGCAGACCACCGCCGGCGCGCCGGTCGATTCGAGTCTACGCAGGACCGGGTTTTCACAAGAAGCGGCAACCGGAAGTGAGGGCATTTCTCCGTCGAGCGTTTCGAGGATTACTTCCTGTTCGCGGCTCAATTCCAAAGCCTGCTCCAGCGAGAGTACGCGAAAGCGCACCAAGTCGCCGGCCTTCAGTTGCCCCATCTTCCATAGCTCGGCGTCGGCGATGGTCGCGGGGCACACGAAGCCGCCCAGGCTCGGGCCATCCGGCCCCAGGATCACCGGCATATCGCCAGTAAAGTCGATCGTCCCGATCGCGTACGCGTTGTCGTGAATGTTAGATGGATGCAGTCCGGCTTCTCCCCCATCCCTACGAGCCCATTGCGGCTTGGGGCCGATGAGTCGCACCCCCGTGCGGTCGGAGTTGTAATGCACCTTCCACGCAGTACTAAAGAATGTGTCGATGTCTTCTGGAGTAAAAAAATCCGGCGCGCCATGCGGGCCGTATAGGACGCCAATCTCCCACTCGTTTCCATATCGTGGGATCACCTGTTCCGGCAATTTAGCGCCTTCTCGCGAACTGCTTTCAGCATCGCCTATGTGTAGAACATCTCCCGCGCGGAGCGTGCGGCCAGATTGACCGCCGAATTTTCCAAGAATGAAGGTCGAGCGGCTGCCAAGATACTGTGGAGCTTCAATGCCTCCCGCGACCGCCAGATAAGCGCGTGTCCCTGTGCCTTGTGATGCTCCCAACTCAAGCAAAGAGCCTCGGGGAACGAATGCAGCCTGCCATAGTGGAATCGGTTGGCCGTCTAACCGCGCGGTGAAATCCGCGCCCGTCAGCGCAATCGTGGCGTCGCAAGCGAAATGCAACGTCGGTCCCGTGAGGGTGATTTCTAGCCCGGCGGCATCGGACGCATTGCCCACGAGACGGTTCGCAAAGCGGAATGCGAGTGAATCCATGGGACCCGAGGGGGGCACCCCAACATGCCAATAGCCCAGGCGGCCGGGGAAATCTTGAATAGTAGTTTGCGTGCCTGGCTCAAGCACATCAATACTTAGCGGACTGTACGCAAGGTCGCGTAAGAACGACGTAGTGACTCCGCCGCGGGTAAGCCCAGGGTCTTCGCAAATCTGTTGCAAGTAAGATAAGTTCGTTTCCAACCCCGACAGCTCGGATTGAAGCAGGGCAGCGCGGAGCTTGTGGAATGCGGCCTCCCGGCTTGGCGCGTGCACAATTATTTTCGCCAGCATGGGATCGTAAAACGGCGTGACCTCCGTTCCAGCTTCCACCCACGTCTCCACACGAACATTCTCAGGCCACTTTACGTGCGAAAGCTTTCCCACGCTCGGTTGGAAGTTTTTTGCCGCGTCTTCCGCGTACAACCGCGCCTCGATGGAACATCCCGAGGGACGAATGTTGAGTTCGTCAAGCGCGAGATCTTCTCCCGCTGCCTGTTTGACCATCCACTCAACTAGGTCCACACCGGTCACTTCCTCGGTGACGCCATGCTCCACTTGCAGGCGTGTGTTGACCTCCAAGAAATAGAAATCGCCGCTGTCATTATCGTAGATGAACTCCACCGTCCCCGCCGACTGGTACCTCACGGCCTTGCCCAATTGCACTGCTGCGCCCAAGAGCTGCTCTCTAATCGCGCTCCCCAATCCGGGTGCTGGCGTCTCCTCAATAACCTTCTGGTTTCGCCGCTGCACGGAGCAATCGCGCTCTCCCAGGGCGGCCACCGAGCCGCGACCGTCCCCGAAAATCTGCACCTCAATGTGCCGAGCTTGTGAGACGAATCGCTCCAGGTACACGCCTCCGCTTCCAAAATGTGATTGGCTAAGACGCCCGACCGCGTCAAACGCCTCGTGCAATTCCTCACCGGAACCACACAAACGGATGCCGATCCCACCGCCTCCAGCGGTGCTCTTCAGCATCACCGGGTAACCGATGCGTTCGGCGGCTTCGTTCGCGGCTAGTACGTCTTCGAGCAGTTCGCTGCCCGGCAGGAGCGGCACATTGTTCTCGGCGGCAATCCTGCGCGCCACATGTTTCAAACCAAAGTCGCGCATCTGCTGCGGAGTCGGCCCAATGAAAACAACTCCGTCTGCCGCGCAGGCTTCTGCGAAGGACGCGTTCTCGCTCAAAAAACCGTATCCGGGATGAACAGCGTCTGCTTGTGTTTTACACGCAGCCTCAAGCAAGGCCGGTATAGAAAGATAGCTATGCGTAGGCGATGGTGGACCGATGCACACCGCTTCGTCGGCGTGATCCACATGCATTGAGTGGCGGTCAGCTTCGGAATACACGGCAACCGAGCGGATACCCATCTTACGAAGCGTTCGAATAATGCGGCATGCAATCGCGCCGCGATTGGCGATTAAGACTTTGCCAAACATCACGCCTCGGGCCCGTTCCAGATCAGGACTCGGACCGGAGTCGGGTTGTAGGCGTTGCAAGGATTATTCAACTGCGGGCAATTGCTGATCAAAACGAGCAAATCGATTTCCGCTCGCATCTCGACGTACTTGCCAGGCTCGGAGATGCCGTCTTCAAACGTGAGTTTGCCCTCCCGCGTCACTGGCACGTTCATAAAGAAATTAATGTTGTTGGCGATGTCGCGTTTGCTCATGCCGTGGTCCCACTCAATTACCGCCTTCAAGAAACTGTTGCGGCATGCGTGCATGTGCCGCTTTTCGAGAGCGTACCGTACCATGTTGCTCTCGGTGGCGCACGCTCCCCCCAGCGTGTCGTGGCGCCCGCACGTGTCCGCCACAATCGTCAGCAGCACGGTGCCGCCGGTTGACATCAACTTTGTGCCGGTTGTGAGATAGATATTGCCTTGCTGCTGGATTGTGTCTTGCGCGCTGTAACGGTCGGAGTAATCATGTTCATTGTAAAACAGAGTATCTACGGCCTGGTTTCCTTGCAGATCAACTATGCGAAAATACTGCCCCTTCCTCACCGCATGGATCCAAGGCTCTCCAGCCGGAATCTCATGGCTGTAGACGGCCTCTGTTGGCTTAAAGTTGCTTTCAACTAGATTTATTCCGCCCATAAACTTTGTATCCTCATAGAAAATATCTCTCCGTCAGCGTGAAGCCCCGTCCGTTTTCCACGCGCGAAACTCGGCACGGATCATCCGCACCTGGCGCCGGAACCTGCCGGATCGACAAGCGCACTGGTTTTGGTTCGTACGTTGGGTTTCGATCGAGCGGATGCGGGCAGGTGTTGAGAATCACGAGAACGTTCATCTCTGCGCGAAGCTCAACAAATTCGCCGGCCTTGGAGTTGCCCGGAGCAAAGCTCATGCTGCCATCCTCCGCAACGTCAACACGGGTGAAGAAATTTACATTGGCGGTGAGGTCGCGCGGGCCGAGCCCCCACTTGCCCATCTCGATCAGGAAACTGTCCCGGCCGTTCTTGTGATAGTCGTTTCGTTGTTCCTGGTAACGCGAAGGCCCGTACTTCGCTTCCACCAATTTGGCGTTGGAAGTTCCGCCGATCGGGTCGTGCCAGCCAACCTTGTCTTCAACAATGGAACATAGAATGCGTCCCATGTCGGAATACAAAACGAAACCTTTGGTAAGCCGCGCGACATGCTGCGCCTTCAGCGTATCCGGCATGTTGTATCGTTCCATCGGACACTCGAAGTTATAGAAAAGCGCGCCAACATTCGCTCCACCTTCCACATCTACAAGACGTAGCGCTGTTCCGCGCTTCAACACGTGTGACCATGCCGCTCCCGGCTGAATGGTCTCCTCCCAGAAAACGGAATTCTCTTCCATTTAACTTCTCCTTTCTGATTCTTGGTGCTTTGCTGAAGGGACGAATTAAAGCGAGGGAGGCGGACCGCAGCAGACATCCATTCTCGTCAGCCGCAGGTACACTGCTATCGAAATGAGCGCTCGAGGATCACGGCCTAAGTAACTGGATATCATTGCGCGTAGTCTCGCACACCAGGCTCAACCATACAAGGAAAAGAATCGCGAGCCATCGTAACTGCCCGCTCGACTAAAGACACTCCCGAAGAGAGTCCCCTCGGTGCCTTAATAGCTACGCACCCCAACTCTTCGGATCGCCTTGTGATCGTTGAGAACGAAGATAAAGCGGCAGGGTTTCCATTTGTGTTGAAGCAGGACAGGACTGGCTTGGGATTTGAATTGGGTGAATTGGGATACAAAGGCCTGGTCCAAATTCGCGCGTCACTCGTCGCGTAAAACAATCCTGAGACAGGTTTTAGAAATGGTTGCGGGGGGGCAGATTTGAACTGACGACCTTCGGGTTATGAGCACGTACTAAATCAAGTAGCCCGTTGATTCTGTGCAATTTAGCCTCGTTTTTTGGTTTCGACTTCTTTCCCAAGTCTTTCCCACAAAGAACCTGCAACCGCGCACAGCACAAGGTGTCTGCCTGTCGCGTAGGAGCGATAGTGTCGGGCGCTTTGCAGTCGCAAACCGAAATGAGCGTGGAGAAGGGAAGCCCGGGACGTTCAACTTCCTGGGTTTCACCCACATCTGCGGGCAAACGCGGAAGACCGGCAAATTCCTCCTTCTACGCAAGACCATCCACCAGCGACTCTCTACCAAGATGAGTGCACTGAAGGAGGAGCTTCGAAGACGCAAACATCTGTCCGTGGCGGAGCTCGGGAAATGGTTGAGGTCCGTGGTACAGGGATACTTCAACTATTATGCAGTTCCCGGGAATCTGGCCAGCCTTCGAAGTTTTCGGTTACAGGTGATCCGGCGCTGGATGCGCGCGCTACGGCGACGCAGCCAGAAGAGTCGGATGGCGTGGCCAGGACTCATAGCTATCGCGGCGCGCTGGCTCCCCACCCCCCGCATCCTTCATCCTTATCCCAATCTGCGCTGCAACGCCCAACATCCGAGGTAAGAGCCGCGGTAATCCTGAACGTGCGGATCCGTGCGGGGGGGCGTCAGGTTAACTGGCGTCCCTACCGCGACCCGTGAAAGGTGGGGTGAAAACTTAGCCAGAAGCGGCTGGACTAGCAGTGCGTTTTGTCTGCCGCGAGGATGGCCGTTGGTTAGTTCGTAAGGCAGCGCGTGTGGATCGAACCTCGAAGCGCACACCTTCCGCGTTCTGGCACCGTGAAAAGCTTTGGGTGATTACGGAAGCGGACCATTCGTCTACCGGTACTTTGTCAGAAGAATATTGAAATCGCCTGATCCCAGTTGACGAGACGACCGTTCTCGGGCGGGATCCAGCGCCGGCGCCTACGGGGAGAAGTC
>Ga0210410_10001534_pt1 | contig 21575 bp, 16 predicted proteins | sample IncBWC4MmetaG_FD_161058 | JGI IMG/M metagenome (GOLD analysis project Ga0210410, IMG submission 161058) | Forest soil microbial communities from Barre Woods Harvard Forest LTER site, Petersham, Massachusetts, United States - Inc-BW-C-4-M | ecosystem: Environmental > Terrestrial > Soil >... | reverse complement strand
CCAACTCGGCGACCAGACGCCCTCGTCTCCGAAGGCGGCTCGCCCCGACCCGGACGTCCCACTGCACCGTCGACCTCTCCAGCGACGGCAACTCCTGAAGTTTCGTCGCGAAGGCTCGCTTCCCATCACAAATGCAGGCACCCTCGAGCACTGGCGCTCACGCGGAGAGCTTATCCCCCGTGGTCGGCTTCACTCTGAGCGCAGCGAATCTCTAAGTCCTGTGCTAAAGTTCCGTGCTACGGAGCCTTCATGTCAGTTGTTCAGTCTGCTCATCCAATCCGGATCGGGTCCTCTACTGTCGTGCGCACGGGACATCGCCTTGCGCTGGTGGCCATTCTGCTGCTCCTTGCGGCCGAAGTATTCCTGTCCAACCGCCAGGAGTCCCAGACCTGGGACGAGTCCGCGCATCTCTACTCCGGATACGAATATTGGACACATGGCGACTTCGGCCGCAACCCCGAGCATCCGCCCCTCGCCAAACTCGTCGCCGCCTCTGCGGTTCTGTCGCTCCATCCCGCCGATCCGGCTGCCCCTTCCACTATCCGCTCGAAAGCACAGGACAACCGCAACGGCGCGAAGTTTCTGTACGGCGGCGACGCCGACCTACTGCTGGCCCGCGCACGCGGCGCTATGCTCATTTTTCCCCTAGCGCTCGCCCTCGCGATCTTCGCTGCCGGTTACGAGATGTTCGGCCCCGGGGCTGGCCTGCTTGCCATGCTCCTGTTCGCGCTCGAGCCCATGATCCTCGCCAACAGCGGCCTGGTCACCACCGACATCCCTCTCTCCTGCACGCTTTTCCTCACCGTGTTCGCGTTTTATCAGTACCTCAAACGCCCGACACTCGCCCGGATACTCCTCTGCGGCGTGGCCGCAGGATTCACCCTTGCGGCCAAGCACTCCGGGGTCTTCGTGTTCCCCATGCTAGCCATCATCGCCATCCTTGATCCGCTGCTTGAGAGCGATCGGTCGCGGCGCATTCCTGCGACGCGCAGGCTTGCCTCTCTCGCGCTGGCCCTCGCGATCATTGCCCTCGTAAGTTATGGAGTGCTCTGGGCGTTCTATAGCTTTCGGTACGCGGCACGCCCCTCCGGATTGCCTTTCGTGCCATCCTTCGACGCATATGTGAGCGCGATTCCCAATGCGTTTGAGCGTTCCACAATCGCGTTCTGCGGTCGTCACCACCTCCTGCCCGAGGCCTATCTCTATGGCTGGGCGGACATCCTTCAAATCCCAGGAAAACGAACCAGCTTCGTTTTCGGAAAGCACTTCGTCGGATCGCGCTGGTACCTTTTCCCCGAGCTGATCCTGCTCAAGAGCACCATCCCGCTGCTGCTCCTGCTCTTGCTCGCGCCGTTTGCCGGGCTTCATCGCCAGCGCCGCGAGTTGCTCTTTCTTGTCATCCCGGCCGCCTTTTATTTGGCCATCGCAATCGCATCCGGAATGCCCCCGTCAGCCCGCTACATCCTGCCGATCTATGCTTTCTCGATTGTGATTGCAGGCGCGGTGGCCTGGCAGATCGCGCTGCGCTCCCGCGGGTGGGCACTCGCAGTTGCCGCTCTGTTTGTATTCGCAGCAGGCTCATCCCTGCATGCCTTTCCCGACTACCTCGCCTACGCCAACGAAGCCTTCGGCGGCCCCTCAAACACCTATCGCACGCTCGTCGGCGACAACAGCGATTGGGCTCAGAGTCTGAAATGGGTGAAGGCGTACACCGATAAAAACCATGTCGGGGACTGCTGGTTCGATTTCAACGACCCCAACATCGACTGGAAGTACTACGGCATCCCGTGTAAGCCGCTTCTCTCAGCCTGGGTGCCGCGGGGATATCCTTTGCTCGGCCCGGTCCCGCCCGTGATCAGCGGCACAGTCCTCATCAGCTCAACGGAACTCGACGGCCGCCAGTGGGGACCCGACAAGCTCAACCCATATACCGGGTTTCGCGAACTCGTTCCCGACGCGCAGCCCGGCCACGTTGTACTCGTGTATCACGGCACCTTCAGCGTGCCTCTCGTCGCCGCGTACAGCCTTTCGGCCGAAGCCGCCGGACTTGCAGGCAGAGGAAAGTGGTCTGAGGCCATTGCCAAATCCGAACAAGCCGTTCAACTCGCCCCGGACTCGGCGGAAATTCAGGCCGGCCTCGGAAGCATCCTTATGAAGGCGGGGAGGACGCAGGAAGGCCAGCGCGCCAACGCAACCGCCCTTCACCTCGCGGAGAGCTCCCATCCTGAATTTCAGGATCAGCTGATCCGGCGGCTGAAGCAACCCGGCATGACAGCAGCTGTAGTGCGCTGACATCCCAAATCACCGATGCACAGGCGGCCTCGGCGCTGAGATTCCAAGTAATGAGATCAGAATCGCTGGATCATCCGACGCCGCCTCCAGTCAGAAACTGGCTGCCTTTGTAGCTCCAATGCTCCGGAACGGGCCTGATGACCAGCCTCGAATAGTGACCTCAGGGCAACGCACTCATCGACCGGTTCAGACCACTCTTCGCGCTGCTCGGAAGCGAAGCTCTTCGGCATCGAGTTCTCCGATCTCCATGTCTCGAAAGAAGACTCTGTAAAATCCTGGGGCTACCAACTCGAATGCCAACTCTTCGAAGCGGAATACCTCGCTGATGAAGATTCTTGTCTTATGCCAACTGATGTCTCCGCTATTGTTCACCCGTCGCAACAGAAGGCCTTTCGGGTAATTGAATTCCGGCAACTTGCGCGGCAGTCGGACGGAGCTTGGGTGGTAGAGACTTGCTGGGACTTGGTTGTTTAGAGCCTCATGGGGTCGCTCATTGTTGAACACGTAACGAAAACGATCGAAGCGACTCTGCTCTGCACGAAGGGATGCCGCAGGCGGCTTCGTCGTGTCCTCCTTTAGCGTGCGATGCATCCGCTCGTGGCGACCGTTTTGTTGCGGTCTGCCAGCTTGTATCCGCTCGTGCACAATCCCAAGCTTCATCCACCCGAGCGCAAGTTTCGACAGCCCCATCAACCCCGTGCCCGCAAACGGTGCTCCGTTGTCGGTCCTGATCCGTGCTGGCACGCCGTACTCCCGCATGGCTGCATCGCGGATTGCTCGGACCTGGCTAAGGTCGATACGTGAGACGATCTGGCAACGAATCAAGTAACGGCTATGCGCGTCGGTGATGGTAAACGGATCGCATCGCTTGCCGTCGCCGGTCGCGAAGTAGCCCTTGAAATCCATGCACCACAGCTGATTCGGGCCAGTCACCAGAGCGAACGGCTCCGAGCAAGGCGTAGTTCGCTTCCTTTTCCTTTGCGGACTGGTCAGGCCCGCACGGCTCAAGATGTTACCGACCGTACTAGCTGCAGGCCACACTAAGTCTGGTTGTAGCATCTCGAGCCTCGCCTTCAGTTTGCGCGCGCCCCAGGACGGATGCTTCGCTCGAAGCACGAGGATAGCGTTCTCCATTGGCTCAAGCGTCGCGTGCGAACAGGTGTGCGGGCGGCGGCTGCGATCCACGAGTCCCTCGGGCCCCGTCTCGTTATACCGGTTGATCCAGCGGTAGGCAGTTGGACGCGAAATTCCATACGCGCGACACAGGTCTCCACGTCGAGTGCGTGGCGCTACTTGGCGCCTAATCCCTAGCGATCCGCCATGGAAACTGGTGTTCGGGCGCATACTACACGAAATGATTACCGCGCAGGAGTCCGAAAGCGGTTCCCACTTTGATCGCGATGTTCGTAGCATTGTCGTTGGAGTGGAGTATGCAACGGCTTCTGGGCACGTTTCCCAATCGAAGCGCGGGTCTGGCGCTGCTGATTCTTCGACTGGCCGTGGCCGCCGCCCTGATATCAAGCGCGCGGCTTTGTCCCGGGCCGGAGACAAACGTGCTTTTGGCTCTCTCGCGAATCGCCGCAGTCCTGATCATAGTGGGTTGGTATACGCGCCTGGTGGCCACATCGGCGGTGGCGGTTTCTTTGAGCGCTTTCTGGGTTTGCCGCGAACCTGGGGTAGATGCACTGGGCATCAATGCACTTAAGATCGCCATACTGGTCGCGATTGGTTTGTTAGGGGCGGGCGCCTATTCTGTAGATGGAAGGCTTTATGGAAGGCGCAGGTTGGTGGTCGGACGCCCGCCAGGCACGTTGGAAGGGAGGGAAACGCCATGAGTACAGCATCGGTGAGCGCCAATCGAATTCGAGTCCTTACCGTCGACGACCATCCCTTGATCCTCGAAGGGATTGCTAACGTGCTGCATCGGCACCCCGATATGGAGTTGGTGGGTGAAGCTTCGAATGGATATGAGGCCATCGAGGCGTTTGCGAGGCTCAGGCCCGATGTGGCTTTGATCGACCTGCAGATGCCAGGTATGAATGGGGTCGATACCATTAGCGCGATTCTTGAAAAGTGGCCGGGCGCACGCTGCGTGGTGCTCACCACCTATGGCGGGGATGTGCAGGCAACGCGCGCATTGAAGGCCGGTGCCAAGGGGTATCTGCTTAAGAGCATGCTGCGCAAAGAACTGGTAGATACCATACGCACCGTTCACTCCGGCAAAAGCCGCATACCAGCCGAGATCGCTACGGAACTGGCCAGTCACCTGACTTCAGACGCTCTGTCGGCGCGCGAAATTGAGGTGCTGCGCATGGTCAGAGAAGGTTGCTCCAACAAAATAGTCGGCGACCGTCTGGCGATTTCTGAGGACACGGTTAAAGGGCACATGCGCAGTATCCTTTCCAAGCTGAACGCAAATGACCGCACGCATGCGGTGATAATCGCCGTAAGACGGGGCTTCATCGAAGGCTGACTTAGGCGTTGATCGCTTCCCTTTCCATCTCCTGCGTCTTCTGGGCTGCAATATAACGATGGACGTACGACACCACGACAGATCCTTCTCCCACCGCATTGGCGACGCGTTTCACTGAACCGGACCGCACGTCACCCACGGCGTAAATGCCGGGAAGACTGGTCTGAAAGACACAGCCGTCGCAATCGCCGGGTGCGGTCATCACAAAGCCGTTCGCATCCAGGTCGAGCCTGCCGTGAAGCCATTCGGTATTGGGGAGGGCTCCGATCATGACAAACATGTTGCCGGTCTGGCAGCTCCGCGATTTATAGGATAGGCGGTTGCACCAGGTTACGCTGCGCAGATGCGTGTCTCCATCGAGCGAAACAACTTCGCTGTTGGGATGAAGTGTGATGCGATTGGAAGAAGCAATCCGTTGGACGAGATAGGCAGACATGGTGGCCTTGAGACCTTCGCCGCGGATGAGTAGATGAACATGGCTGGCCGATAGGGCAAGATGCAGCGCTGCTTGGCCGGCGGAGTTGCCGCCCCCTACCACGACAACTTCCTTACCGACGCATCTGGCTGCTTCCATGGCGGTGGCGGCATAGTGGACGCCCTGGTATTCAAACTTCCTGTAGTTAGGGACATTGAGGCGCTTGTATCGAGCGCCGGTGGCGACAACGATGGCGCGGGCAAAGATCGTCTTACCCCCTTCGAGCGAAAGAGAGTATCCGCTTCCGGCCGGTTGAATATCCATGACATCGCGGGAGATGGCGAAGCGTACGCCAAATTTCTGCGCCTGTACGGTAGCGTTTTGTGCCAGGTCGTAACCGGATACACCGGTAGGAAACCCAAGATAGTTCTCGATTTTCGAACTGGTACCTGCCTGCCCTCCAGGGGCTGTTCCCTCAATCACCACTGTCGTGAGCCCTTCCGAAGCACCATACACAGCTGCGGCAAGTCCAGCCGGACCACCGCCTACGACCGCAAGGTCATAATCCGTATGCTCACCCAGATCCTGATCGAATCCCAGCTTGTTGGCCAGCACGGTATTTGCCGGTTTCCGGAGGGTCGTGCCGTCAGAGAAAAATACCACCGGCAACTGGTCTGACTCGACGTCCAAAGCCCGCAGCAGAACTTCTGCTTCCAGATTTTGATTGGAGTCAATCAACTGATGCGGATGGCCATTGCCAATTAAAAACCGCTCGATACGCATAGTCTCAGCCGCAAGGCTATCGCCAACAACGATGATCCCCCCTTGCCGATGATTCACCAGGCGAGCACGCCGAATCATCCACTCAGTAAGAATCAACTCAGCGATGTCCAGTTCGTTGCGCATTAATGTTCGAACGGATTCTCGAGAGATGCGCAGAACGCGGCTACTTCTGACGGCGCGACAGTTGAGCAGGGACGGGCGGTCGTTCAGCAAATCGAGTTCACCGGTGAATTGCAACCTGGTCAAGGTGGATTCCACCTCGTAGGAGGCTCGTCCCTTTCGTTCGTAGAGTTCCAGTTCGCCCTGCTCTACAACGAAGAAATCCGTCAACCTTTCTCCCTGTCGGAAGAGATGTCCCCCCGCCTCAACGGACTTAAGGGAACCGTAGCCTCGCAGACGCCTCATCATGGCTGGGGTCACACATTCAGATTTGCGCGCAGACTTTGATTTCCATGCCTGGGAATGAAGGAGTGCCATCGGGGGACCCTCCGAATGATCTGATAGTGAGGCATGGCGACGAATTCGGCTACCCCATCTGGAGTTAACTTTGGGTAGTCCTTTCGGATTGCTCCAGTGCTGCAACCGCGCGTCGTTTGCCCCGGTTCTTACGCAGACTCTAAAGCCTGCCCAGAGTGGAATGCCACAGACGCCGCCAGGGTGACTCAACCAGAATTCCACTGTAGGTTTTCGCTGCCGGGACTGTCAATTCAATTTCCGTGCCCGCGCCCGGTCCGCTAATAATATCCAACTTGCCACCGACTCTCTCCGCGCGCTCACGCATGGAGGCCAAGCCAATGTGTCCGGGGCGGCCGGCCTCGAGAATCTTCGGGTCAATGCCGCGCCCGTCGTCGCGAATCCGCAGGCGCAATTCCCAGGATGCGTAGTCTACTTCCACCTCAATCCTTTGTCCCTGCGCATGGCGAAACGCGTTGACCATCGCTTCCCGCCCGATACAATAGATTTCGTCCAATGCCACAGGATCCAGCGTTTGCACCTGACCTTCTGTGGTCACAGAAACCTTGACTTGGCTGCCGTTCGCAATCTCAACGCCGGCACGGGCCAGAGATTGCGCCAGGTCGCAGTATTTGTCGAAGGATGGATGCAGGCTGACCACCCGGTCCCGTCCTTCCGCCATGACCTCATCAGCGCGGTCGAGCGCAGTTTCCATCAGGTGCCGCGCGGGCTCACGCTCCGGGATCTCCATCATCGCGTCATGAAAGCGCAGAATGAGACCCTGGAAGCCCTGCAACAGTGTGTCGTGCAGATCGCGGGCGATGCGTTCCCGTTCCGCCAACCGTTCTTCCAGCCGCGCACTCAACCGCGCCGCAGCCTGACGCAGACGAAGCTGGTACAAGGCAACCAGCAGCATGACTCCCGCCACCAAGGCGGCCAGCCGAAATGTGGCCGTTTGGTACAACGCCGGCAGCACATCAAAATGTAGCAGTGTTCCGGTTTCATTCCAGACTCCGTCGTTGTTACACGCGATCACACGGAACTGATAGGATCCCGGATTCAGGTTTGTGTAGAAAGCCTCCCGGCGTGTTCCTGCATCCTGCCACTCCTTGTCTTGCCCCTCAAGCTTATAGCGAAAGCGAACGCGTTCGGGGATGGTAAGACTTGTAGCCGTATAGCCTATCTGTAAATTTGCGATTCGAGGTGGAAACTTCAAGAATGTTGAGATATCGTATTTCCTGCCGTTGGCAATCACAGACTCGATGAAGACTGGCGGAGGCACTGCGTTTCGTATAATCCTCTTGGGATTGATCCAAGCCACCCCTCTTGTTGTGGCAAACCATATGCGACCGTCCGTTGTTTGCACAGCCGACGGCGAGGAGAGGGATCCCCTAAGATCTGCGGTCAACCCGTCCAGCACGCCGAAGGTCTCGAATTCCACTTTACCGGAATCTAAGTGTCGAAGCTGAGCTTCGGGAATGTGACGGATTCCCTGATTTTCGGAAAACCATAAGCCATCATCAGGAGCGGCAACAAGCCCCGAAACTCCGCCCAAGGCACTGCCATCGGATGGATTCACCCCGCGAAAACGGCTGCCATCAAAAACCTCTAGCCCAAACTCGCCACCAATCCAGATCTCCGCCCCTTTGCCCTGGATCGATGTGATAGCTCCAACGTGAACACCATCATTGCCGGAAAAAACCCTGATTCTGTCACCATTCAGTATCGCGACCATATTAGCGAATCCGAACCATATTCGCCCCTGCGAATCAGTAAACTCTGCAGTTGCGGTACCCTGCGGACCGCCCAAGCTCTCGAGGCTGGTCCAACCGGACCGCTCTAATCGAAAGGTTCCGGCCTCCATCGATATCCAAAGCCTGCCCAAAGAGTCCTCAGTGAGAGCTTTAACGCGCGGTCGCGGATTTGGAGTGATCCCACCTGCTGTTGGCAGATCGTATCGGCGCAGTGTCCGTCCCTGCCCAGCAGGCACGACGCTATCGTAATTGTAAGCAATCGCTCCTTGCTCTCGACCAATCGCATCAAAACGCTCGTTGGAAAGGCGGAAAACGGAATACGGCGTTGCGAACCAGACAACTCCATTCGAATCACGATAGGCACACTCAGCGGGATGGTCACGCAGTTGCGTCGCGATGCTGTCCTTTTGAATCTCGAGCAGAAGCTGCGGTCCGATGCCGGCAGCCCAAAGCGCCCCTTGGTCGCCCACTGCCAGCGCACTCGTTGTAAAAGAGTTCAATGATGGGATCGGCAAAGCACCGCGGTAAGAAATTGGCTGAAGAGGCACTGAAACGACGGGACTCTCACGGAATCGATCTAATCCGCCGCTCGTGCCGATCCATACGTTGCCCTCGCGGTCCTGCAGCACGCTATATATGTAATCGCTTGTCAGACCATCCTTTTGGGTGAACGCCTCGATCTCGGAATTGTGGAACTGCCACGCAGACGGGCTTTTAGTTTGCGATTGATGCAGATGCTCCGGATCCGGAACTCGACGGATTCCACCTCCTACGCTGGTAATCCAAAGACATCCTTGCTTGTCAAATGTGATTGCCAGAGATCCCACAAAGATTGCCGGACTCGGCCTTCCGTGATTTTTTCCTGGCAACGGAACGGCTCGCACTCCGTAGCCCGTTTCTGCAATCCACAGTTTGCCGTCGGGCGATTCGGCAAAATTGTAAACAGCTGCCAGGCTCTGTGCAGCCATCTGAAACTGGCTTCCTCCCTCCCTGAGATATACGACACTGGTTGGCGTTCCGACCCAAACTGTGCCGGTGTGATCCACGAAAACGGTGTTGGCTGGTCCTGCGAAACCCAATTCAGGACCGATCATTCTCCAACGTGAACCCTCAAGTCGAGCGAGCCCGTCTTTCCCTGCTGCTATCCAAACTGCCCCCTTCCGGTCGCGCGCGAAGGCGAACACTGGACGAGAAGGAAGCCCCTCCTCCTTCCCGTACTCAGTCACTGTTCCATCCTTAATAAGACTGGCCCCTCCGTACCAATAACTTACCCATAAGCCTCCATCTGGAACGGCGAATAGGGAGGCTACACTGCGCTGTGGAAAGGGCTGCCCGGATTGCGGTTTGTAGGGCTCAAATCGAATTCCATCAAAACGAAACAATCCGGTTGCCGTCCCAAGCCACAAATATCTATCTGTGGTTTGGGCCAACGCGCGTACCTCACCCGGCGCTCCTTCCATATGGGTCCAGCGGGTGTGGTCAAGCTGGTCGAGCCTGCGATCACGATCGATCCCGTAAAGGGGAGCGCAGAGAAGCAAAGAGCAGAGCCAGAAGCGGACTCTCCTCTGACGACGTGGGTTCCGAGCAGGGGGCCTTACAAAGTCGGTCAATTGCCCTGGATCTCGTTGAATACCCAACATGGCCGATCCGCGATCAGTCGCTTGGAACTTGGGGAATTTCATAGCCAGTGGCTTCGTATCTTGCCTCGATCTCGTTCTCAAACCAGCGCATCCAGGTGGCATGGCAATCTTTCAGCGCCGAGACGAGATCTTCCTTTGATTGAGATTGTTCATAAGAGGCGGGCGTGGACACTTCGGCTACCCGCATCGCGTGATTGAACAGATATGGTTAGGAAAGTCGTTGCGCATGCCCAATTACGGCCGTGATGAGTGGACCATCGGGTACGCTAACGCCCGCAATCAGTCGAGTCTGCGACGCGTCCCGATTGACCAACTTCTTCGCTTGCGCAACCGTCTCCTGCTTGTAGCTGACCGTTTCATTATTCATCGGAGTCCTCCTCCGCTTCGCACCGTTCTCGCGTTATCGTTGTGAACCGCTTGACGAGTGCCTTCTCGGCAACCTCTCCAGCCGGCGTTGATTGTCAAGCGGATGCCCGCGGCGACACTTCGGCCGGACCTTCGTCCGTGAGAGTATTGCCCCCCGAATTCGGTGATGCCGCTACCGCCTCGTGCCCGTGCTCGCGAAGTTTGTTGACAACCTTTGATCCGATGAGTCCAGTACTGCCGATCGCTATGATTTTCATGATTTTGATCCCTTCACTTTCGAATCGTGTTTTCACATGTGCCAGTCATACTGGCTAAGACCGAACAGCCTAGCGCTCTGTGACACGGTGCTGCGTCATTCGTTGGCTAATTCGAGACGCGCCAAGCGCTGTTTTAGAGAATGCCTGTGAATAGAGATTCGCTGAAGGAGGAACACGATTGGAGTGTGAACGCATTCGCAAAATAATCGGAGCAGAACTGTCACAAAGCGAGGGTCTGATTTGTCTTCCTTCGTGAGCTCGAATGCATCGGTCAGAGAGGAAATGACATTGTTTATCTACGAGAGTGACGACGAAAATATTCCAACCAATACAGAGGCTTACTACGAGACAGTTGCTAGTCGGGAGGAGATATACCTCGAAGAGACAGAGGAAGAAGTACGCGCGATTTTGACCTCCGGTGATCAATCTCCGTCACAAACAACGGCTGAATATTGGCAGAGCAAGATCGAAGAGCTAGAACTTGATTGGGAGGTAGAGAGATCCCATGACCAATGCAAACGATCATCCCCGCATAGCCGCGAGCCTTGAGGAGGGTAAGACAAGCCTTAGATTGTCGGCGCCGTTTGCAGCGCTTTCACAACGTCTTATTCCAGCGATGCGTGATCTATCCACGAGATAGACTATGACCATCGCAATGGCAGAAGAGCCACTATCGCAAGCTCCTTTGTCCGCTCGCCCTGGCACAGAAACCGGCGAACACGACGATGGTCTTTCAGCTTTCGCTGGCGTGCGTCCGTGTTTATTCGACATAGCTTACCGCATGCTCGGAAGTGCAGCGGAACTGGTTGACGTTGTCGAAGAGGTTCCTCAACTTTGCTGCAAGCCAATAAAAAAGGCCGCAGCTTCACAGAGCGAAGGGTTACAAAATTGCGTTTGGAGCGGCGCTAGGCAGCTACCGGTCCTGGCGCGGAAGCGTCGTCCAATCCTTGGCCTGGCTTTGAGACCGCAGCAAGCTTGCATGGTCTCAGGAACCACATGATCTGATCGATGCCTTGCGCGGAGGCATCAATCGTAAGCCCAATGGGAACGCCATCGCGCAATATGAGGACAGCTGGCTGTCCATTGGTCTCGACCCAATCAATCGTCACGCCTCTTCCGCACCATGTGGAGACGGCGGCAATAAACGTTACTACACGCTTGCGGCCGACAACTGGGACTCCCGCTGCACGCACAAGTTCGCTGCCGTCTGTAAGAAACAACATCCTCCACGAAGAGGCCTTCTAGAGCCGCCATGTCTTCCTTCTGCGCGGCAGCGATAAAGGCCTCCAGAAATCGCCGCTGCTCACCTTCACTCGCGGGCATGCGGCGGCCATCTGCGATATGTTTGCGGGCACGGGAGACGAGTTGTCGGACGTTTGCTTCCTCCATTTGCAAGATGGACGCGATCTGGTCGTAGGAGTAATCGAAGGCCTCGCGCAGAACATAGGTGGCGCGTTCTGTGGGAGAGAGTTTCTCAAGGAGCAGCAGGACGGCAAGCTTAAGTGCTTCGCCTCGCTCCGCGCTCACTGCCGGATCGGCGCTGGTGTCCACCGGTTCGGGAAGCCAAGTCCCGATGTGGGTTTCGCGGCGCGAGTGGGCGGACTGGGCCAAATTGATGCACAGCCGCGTGGTTGTGGTCGCCAGGAATGCGGGCGGGTTCTCAACCACGTTCCGGTTGGTGGACTGCCACCGCATCCATACGTCTTGCACGACATCCTCGGCTTCCACTGCACTTCCGAGCATGCGGCAAGCGATGCCGATCAGACGGGGACGCACGGGGGCGAAAGCTGAAAGGCCGTCGTCGTGTTCGCCGGTCTCGATCTCAAAGCGAAGGGACGAAGCGGATTGCGGGAGCGGTTCTCTTGCAGTTGCCATAATACATTTCCTTTTCTGAAACCCCGTGTGGTGTCTGGCAGTGCAAGTGGGCTTCCAAAAAGAATGGCTTCGCATGTGAGAGAATCCACGCCTCAGGAGCGCGGCTGGGAAAGGACCTAGTATTAGCTTGCGTCGTGATGTCGCCCATCGCGAAATAGCAACACGAGTCTAGGGTGCATGCTCATTGACGAGAACCTATTGGTTCCAGAGACAAGTGATGTTCGACGGGAAGTCGCGATCGATGGCGGGAGTTGTGGTTGACTGACGGAATATGTTCAGAGTCGAGTTGATGGAGCGATGGATAAGTGCGCTCGTGTAGGCACAATGTTGTTTGACCGAATGGATCAGCCGTTACATCGCTTCTCTCTCACATCTGATCCACTCACGGATATACAGTGGGCAGTTGTCGATTCTTACCCCGTTCGATTCGTGGATTGCCAGAAGTTTTACGGCGTCACCATCCACCAAACGGACGTCTTTGAGATCGAGAGTCAACAAATTGTTTTCTTGTTCCAGCAATGTTCTGAGCATGTCCACGTTGTTCCCTGCAAGTCGTCCACTGACGCGCAAAGCCACACGACCCTCTCCGATTGCCTGGCGGTAGATTTTGCAGATCACTGTAAACGCCTCAGGGGCATCGCATCTGAGATTGCTTCACTGGAAGCAAACTTCTTGCCACTTGTAACCTCGTGAAAACAACTGCGCGACAAAAATATCCCATGCGAGCGCAGATCTTGCGAATCATGCGAATTTTGCGAATCATGCGAATTTTGCAATCCTAATCGCGATTCGAGAATCGCTTCAGTGAAATTTGAATTGGAGTTTGTTGATTTTCAGGGCCTTGATGCGGGCCTCGAGAGTCGAGGCTCGAATTCCGAGCTTCGCCGCCGCCCCTGATGGTCCGGAAACCCGGCCCCTGGTCACGGCCAGCGCCCCCTCGATGATCTCCCGCTCACTGAGCGGCTCAACCTGACCCTTTGCCTGTGGCGACGCTTTCAGAGGACGTGCAGGAGAAACGGACCTTTGGGAAAGCCACAATTCGTCAACGGAAAAAACATCACCAGAGCTCAGGATGACAGACCTCTCAATTACGTTCTGCAACTCCCGGATGTTACCTGGCCAGTCGTAGGACTGCAGTAGATCCAGCGTCTTTTTCTCGATCGAGTGGATATCTTTGCCTGCCTTGACGCCGTAGCGTTGCACGAAATATGCGACCAGGAGCTGGAGATCCTCCTTTCGTTTTCGGAGAGGCGGCACCTCAATCGGGAACACATTGAGTCGATAAAAGAGGTCCTCGCGGAAGGTTCCATTGGCTATCGCCGCCTCCAAGTCACGATTCGTCGCTGCGATAACGCGAACGTTGACATGGATCGGTTGTCCTCCCCCGACGCGTTCCAATTCCCGTTCCTGTAGCACCCGGAGTAACGCGACTTGGGTATCGGGCAGAAGTTCGCCCACTTCGTCCAGGAAAATCGTTCCACCGTCTGCGAGCTCAAACCGGCCGAGTCGCCTTTGTGTGGCCCCCGTGAAGGCCCCCTTCTCATGGCCGAATAACTCCGACGGGATCAAGTCACGGGGAATTGCAGCGCAGTTGACGCTCACGAAGGCACGACCGGCTCTCTGGGACTTTCTGTGGATTGCGCGGGCGATGAGTTCCTTGCCAGTACCTGTTTCGCCTGTTATTAGAACTGTGGAGTCTGTGGGAGCCACTTTGGCGATCCGAGAAAGAACTGCCTTCAGCGGATTCGAGGTGCCAACAATTTCATCGAACATCGAGGTCCGCTCGACCTCGTCTCGGAGCGCCAAGTTCTCCTTATATAGCTGGTCCTTTAAGGCCCTGATCTCGGCTTCGGTGTGCTTTTGATCGCTCAGATCCAGAATGAAGGCCACACCCTCGTTCCCACTGTTTTCGAAGAGTGCACCGCCCACTAGTATAGGAACGCGGCTGCCATCTTTGCGGAAGAACTCCTTTTCAACCGGTTGAAAGACCCCGCTCGCATTTAACTCGGCTATCGCGGATTCGTCGAGGTAGCGCCATTCGGCGGGCGTGAGGTCTGTCCAGCGGACGCGACCCGAAGCCAGATCTTCATGGTCGTATTGCACCATGCGGAGAAATGCCTCATTTGCCCCAGTGATGGCCCCGTCGAGATTCCACATGACAATGCCCACAACATTGGCGTCGACCAGGCGTCGAATTTTTCGTTCGCGGTCCTCAAGATCGCGATAAAGCCACGTGTTCTCAAGGGACATCGCTGCCTGCGAGGCAAGCACCTTCAAAATGGTGATGCGGTCAGAAGTGAAAACATCGGGCGTCAGATTGTTTTCAAGGTGGAGAATGCTGATGAGTTTGCCCCGGTTGATCAATGGCAAGGTGAGCATGGAGCGAGGGCGGTGCTGAACGATGTAGGGATCAGCAGAAAACGGATTCGAAGATGATGCATCCTCGAGAATCACGTTCTCTTGAGTACGCATTACATAGCGTACGAGAGACTCAGGCATGTCGACTGGGATATCGCCATTGTGTCGTAGGTGCACAGAGACATCGCCTTCGGTAATGGTCGCTTCCGCTTCGATTTGCAGCTCGTCGCGTCGCGGAATAATCAACAAGCCCCGCTCGGCGCCTGCCTGTTCGATGGCTGCGCGCATGAGACTGTCGATCAGTTTTTCCAAGACCATCTCGCCGGAGACTGCCTTCGAGACTTTGATCACCGTGGCCACATCTAGGAGTTCGGTAGGAGCCAAGATTGTGCTCGTCGGCGTCGCGGTCAACCATTCCTTTTTGAGATGAGGATATAAATGGTCCAGTTGCGCTACTTTGCCATCGGCGCCCCAGCGCTGATAACAATACCGGGCTTCGAGCAAATACGCGTCTGCGAACTTTTGGAAACCACGTGAGGCGTAGAATCGAGCGGCGAGCTCGTAGGCGATAGCTTCATTATTTACAAAGCCGTTGCTGTGCGCCGAGCGGATGGCCTGTTCGTAGAGCTGCTCGGCCTCGAGCACTCGGCCTTCGAGCCGAGCAATCTCCGCGCCTACTAGGGCGGCGCGGTTTTCAAAATTCTCGGAGCAGTTCTCCGCCCATTTCACAAGTTGTTTGTGGTAGCCGGCTAGAGCCTCGACATGTTGCTGGTATTGAACAGGGAGCGCGGCATCACAAGACGCCGCATGGCTGAGTGCACCGTAGAAACAAGCTTCCGCCTCTTCAATAAAGCACTCCGATGTCCAGAGTACCCGTTGTGCATTCCACAAAGCGTCAACGGCCGCCGAATAGTCTCCGGCAAGGAAACGTGCCTGCAGCTTGCGGGTCCAGTACCAGCACGCAACGAACGCCAATCCGGGGTCACTCGACAGACGGCGCTCGATGTGGGCCTCGCCGAACTCGCCGTCGTTGAGGACGCCGAACGTCTGGTTTGCGCCGCGGAGTGTGCGGATCAGCGCAAGCTGCGTTGCGATATTGTCGATCACAATGCCGAAGCGGATTTTCCGCGCAAACGTCAGCCCACGTTCGGCTTCGCGTTGCGCTTCGGCGAGCGAATCTCCGGCTGCCAGAAGGTTCCCGATGAGGTTGTGCCACGAATAGGCAGCCCATGTGACATCGCCAATGGTGTTTGCGGCATCGAACCCCCGACGGATCAAATCCCGGGCCATGCGCCAATGTTTGGTCCAGGACACAGTGTAGACACCGAACCCTATGTGCGTCCGGGCCTTGAACCTCCTCAGCCCACGCCGCTCGACCAGATCATAGCCAAGCTGGCCCAACCGGAAGCCGGCCTTGTAGTTACCAAAACGCGATCCAGCGAGGGCGCCACCATGAACGTAGGCATAACAGGACGCATCGGTATTGCCGTGTTCCAGGCTGAAATTAACGATCCGCCAGAGGAGCAAGGGAAACAGATTTGTGTCCGTGAAGAGGGCAGGCGGCAAGGCCTTGTCCAGAACTTCCACGGCGGCAACAGATTCGGGTTTGCTCATGATGGGCAAATCGATGAGCTGTTCGATCTCGCGGTCCCCTATAAGCGGCCATATCCGATTGTATTCTTGCTGCACTTGCTCTTTTGTCGGGTGAGGCGTCCACTCACCGCCCAGATGACGGAGGTAGCTGAGAGCGACGTCGATCGCAAGGTCGCTCTGATTGAGCGTCGTGTAAAGATCAATTCGTAAACAGGCGACCGCCGCCTGCTCGACAGGGTCGACGGCGCGCGCCGCGAGCATCGCTAACCGCGTCGCTGCGGATGCCAGTTCACCTGTCAGGAACTCGCACTCAGCGCGGTGCAATTCCAAGGCGAACATGAGGTCCGGCCGGTAATCCCAACCTTCGTCTGCCAGTTGTGCCCCGCCAGTGACGAGATAATGCAGGGCTGAAATGTAGGCGGTGGAAGCTTTCGCTCGCTTGCCCGCAATCAAGTTGAACTCCGCCAAATGTTCCTTCTCGTCGCGCGAACTGATCAGGGCGGAACCGCGGTTGAGCTGATTGACGATCTCGAAGATCCCTTCTTCACGCTCGTTCGGAGAGGTGTGCGCCGCCAACAGCCTGCCGATTCGGAGATGAGCCTGCGCCCGCCCATCCTCCGGGATCAGGGAATAGGCGGCTTCCTGAACGCGGTCGTGAAGGAAGCGATACGAATCTCTTGAGCGCAAGATAAAACCAGCCCCGACCGCCTCTGCAAGTTGGGCGTGGATTTGCTCCATCGAGTCCTGGTTGACCACACGTAGCATTGTGAACTCTGCGCTGTTGCCCAGGCAGGCGAGCTGCTTCAATGCATCCTGGGTCTCAGGGGTCAGGCGGGTTAAAAGTCTGACCATGAGGTCCACGACATTGTCGGTATAACACTTTTCGTGAATGCGATTCAGGTCCCAGGACCATCGCCCTTCAGCGTGATCAAAGACAAGCAATCCCTCTTCAAAAAGTACAGAAATAAATTGGATCGTGAAAAATGGATTGCCGGCTGTCTTGTCATGTACCAATTCCGCGAGCGGCGCTGTAGGCTCCGGTTCACAACGAAGAGAATCTGCAATTAGCTGATCCAGGTCTTCGCGACTTAGAGGCGCAAGTACGACGTCCTGCAATAGCGCTCCGGCCTGGCGCATGGCTTGCAGCTTGCGCATCAAGGCATGTGTGGGGTCCACTTCATTGTCCCGATAGGCGCCGATCAACAGCAAATGCTTCACGTCCGGCTGCGTAAGTAGGTCCTCCATCAGATCCAGTGTCGCCGCGTCGAGCCATTGCAAATCGTCGAGAAACAGGGCCAGGGGATGTTCCGGCCGCGCGAACACGTTGATAAATCGACGGAATACCAGGTGGAACCGGCGCTGGGCGTCCTGCTGCGGAAGTTCAGGAACCGGTGGCTGCTCTCCAATGACGGCCTTTAATTCCGGGACCAAATTCACCATCAGTTGTCCGTTCGGATCTAGCGCCTCATGAAGGGCATTGCGCCACTTGCTCAACTCCTCTTCGCTCTTACTCAGAAGTGGACGGGTAAGGCTCTGAAAGGCCTGCGCTAAGGTGGCATAAGGGATATCGCGCTTGTACTGGTCGAACTTGCCGGATGCAAAAAGGCCACGCGGAGGAACCAGCGGTTTGTGCAGCTCGTTGACGACGGCGGACTTGCCGATTCCTGAATAGCCGGAAACCAGCACCAACTCCGGCCTGCCGCCTGCTACCACACGATCAAACGCGGTAAGTAGGGTCTCGATCTCGCGCGCTCGCCCGTACAATTTCTCAGGGATTAGCAAACGATCTGGTGCGTCGTGCTGGCCCAGTGAGAAATCTGCGATGCACCCATGAGTTTGCCATTCAGCGAGGCAACGCCGTAGATCACTCTCCGTACCAGCCGCAGTTTGGTAGCGTTCCTCGGGAGTTTTGGCCAGCAGTTTCATGATGATCGCAGAGACACAGGCCGGCACACCCTCTGCTCGTTCATGAGGTGGCACCGGATACCTTGCGATGTGGCAGTGTACCCATTCAACCGGATCGGAAGCTATGAAAGGCAGGTTGCCGGTAAGCATCTCGTAAAGCGTGACACCGAGAGAATAAAGGTCGCTTCGCGAGTCGATCGAACGATTCATTCGTCCAGTTTGTTCCGGAGCCATGTAAGGAAGCGTTCCGGCGATGAACTCGGGGGGTTCAGGGGGCTGGCGCTCTCGCCTAAGGCGGGAAGCGATCCCTAAGCCCATTAGCCGAACCTGACCGGTCGCAGAATTAACTAGAATATTGGTGGGCTTCACATCTTTGTGAATCAGCTTCCTTTCGTGCAAACCGCCAAGCGCGGTTGCGAGACCGACAGCGAAGCCTAAGAACTGCTTCATCTCCATCGGCCCCGAAAGGAATCCGTCGAGAGTCTCACCGCCGGGATCCTCAAGCACGAGCGAGGTCTGCGCGTCTCGGTCTGAAAGGGAGAGGGGCCGTACCGCCCAGGACGAGTCCAGTTCGCGCCTCAATGAGTATTGGTGATTGATTTTCTCGAGTGTCTCGGGGCCAGGCCGAGTTGAAGCTGGGGCCAGCACCAGAACGGATGGCGGTTCTGCTTGCTTCGCGTGAGCCCGGTACAGAATGAATTCTCCGTCATCACGGAGGCGGTCGAGGGAATACCCCGAAAGCTGCATGACGCCCCCCAATCCATCACTGTGTTTGCCAGCTGAGAGTGATGCGAACCGAACACAAGAGACCCGATGATGTTTAGGGGATTCTAGAACTTCCTTCCGATAGGAATCAACAGCTCGAGGAAAAGCCAATATGATCCCGCCATCAACTGAGATACCGGGAAGTCTTGCCTGTGTGAGTCATTCTGATCATGTCCACCACTGTCTCTTCGCTTAGGGGCGGATCATCAGAATCGTCGGTGATCAGTTCTTCGGCGGCGTGGTCTAGGTGCTCCTCAAGACTCGCGGCTATGCGGGGATCATCTTTTGCATTGGTCATGGGATCTCTCTACCTCCCAATCAAGTTCTAGCTCTTCGATCTTGCTCTGCCAATATTCAGCCGTTGTTTGTGACGGAGATTGATCGTCAGAGGTCAAAATCGCGCGTACTTCTTCCACCGTCTCCTCCAAGTAGATCTCCTCCTGGCTGGCAAGTGTCTCGTAGCAAGCCGCTGAATCAGCCGGAATGTTCTTGTCTTTATTCGTGTTAATTGCCATTGTTACTCGATGCACCTTTTGCCAGAGCATTACGGCCTTTTGCCCGACGTTCGGGAGCAACGTATTCGAAGGTCCGGCCTGCAGTCGCGAGTCCGTCCTCAGTTGGCATCTGCATTAACGCTGTGGCCTGTGAGCCCAGCGTGTAAATAGCTCTGACCTGTGAACCCAGCGACTGGGTCCCCTGATGCACCAGAGACCGACCATTGTTCCGACTTGTGACGGTTCTGGCGAGATAATTTGCGCTTGTCACATTTCGTGGAGCTGCTCTGTCATAGGAGGCGAGGGTGCGACTGGGCGCCTCGTCATTCACTCACATCGATCAAGAATTGAGAGGGAAAATTTATGCAGAATTCAAAGCTCGCAATTGCAGATTCCTCCACGAAATCCAAGCAGGAGGAGACAAACATGAGCCAGGACAACACGTCACACGCCGGTAGGCCGGGGCTCGACGAGTTGGTTCCGTCGCGCTACGCGCTGAAGGTCGGCGCGATTGACGTGATGGTGGTCAGCGATGGGGTGCTATCGTTGCCAGGGGCGATGTTGGGCCACAACGCCGACCAGGCCGTCCGGGCGGCCTGGCTGGAGGACAAGTTCCTGCCGCCGGACGTGTTCGAGTGGGCGCTGAACGCCGTCGTGGTACGTAGCGGCGACCGGACCATACTCATCGACGCTGGGATAGGAGCGGACCCGGGCTTGAACTTGCCGCGGGCCGGGAAGTTGGCCCAGCGGCTGCAGGCCGCCGGCATCGATCTTGCCTCCGTGACCGACGTGGTGCTTACCCACATGCACATGGACCACTGTGGCGGGCTGCTCGTCGACGAGGTGAGGGAACGGCTGCGTCCGGACCTGCGGATCCACGTGGCGGCCTTCGAGAGCAAGTTCTGGGGCGGGCGTCCCGATTTCTCCCGCGTCCACATGCCGCCGGGGTTCCCGGACGCGCTTCAGCGGACAGCGAAGCGGTTCTTGAACGAGTACGACAGCCGGTTGCGGCTGTTCGAGAAGGAGTACGAGGTGGCGCCGGGGGTGCTCGTCCAGCGCACCGGCGGCCACACCCCCGGGCACTGCGTGGTCCGCCTGGCGTCCGGCGGCGACCGGCTGACGTTCGCCGGGGACCTCGTGTTCCAGACCGGGTTCGAGCACCCCGACTGGTACAACGGCTTCGAACATGACCCCGAGGAGGCGGCCCGTGCCCGGGTCGGTCTTTTGCGGGAGTTGGCGGCGAACCGCGAGTCGCTGGTGGCCACTCACCTGTCGCTCCCGTCCGTCTGCCATGTGGCGGTCGCCGGCGACGTCTTTCGTTGGGTACCGAGCCCCTGGGAATACTGACCGCTTGTTGGGTTAGGGCCGAACTAGGCGCCGCACCAGACCGGGGTCGCAAAGCCGGCCCCGGCAGGTGAGCTGTGTCGTTCAACGGCTGATGTGCCCACTCCAGCAGGGCCAACACCGCACCAGATCGGCCCAGAACTAGTACAATTCACGTCCCTCAGGCAGGTAGCGATGGCAGTTACACAGGACGGCGGCGCAAAATCTTACAAATGATGCCTACCGGGATGAAGACTCCGTGCGCTCGGGAGATGGTTCTCCGCTCCGGAAGGGGATTCTAGATTTGATACTCGGCGATTACGCACTCGTTGACTCGACCCTTGGCGATCATTGGCGTGAAAGCGCGCTCCGGTCACCCGATTTTAGCCTAGAAGTCGCAACTACAGCCAGCTTGCTTGGCCTCATAATCCACATGATCTTATCGATGCCCTCCGCCGAGCCATCAACCGTCGCAAGCGTAGTCGGGATGCCATCACGCGACAAAAGCACCGAGGCCTGTCCATTTGCTTCAACCCACGAAAGCGTCATGCCCCTCCAGAAATGTGAAGCGAAGGAGGAAATGAACTTCGCAACGCGCTCGCGACCGGACACCGGAGCGCGGGCTGCCGTGTGTACAACACCGCCGCCATCCGAGTAAGAGACTACATCTTCGGCGAACAGAGCTTCCAGCGCAGCCACATCTCCCTTTTGGGCAGCACCGATAAAAGCCTCCAGAAGGCGCCGCTGCTCTTCTGAACTGGCGGGTGTGCGCCGCTCATCTGCGATATGTTTACGGGCGCGGGAGACGAGTTGGCGGGTATTTGCCTCC
>Ga0210410_10001533_pt1 | contig 21578 bp, 20 predicted proteins | sample IncBWC4MmetaG_FD_161058 | JGI IMG/M metagenome (GOLD analysis project Ga0210410, IMG submission 161058) | Forest soil microbial communities from Barre Woods Harvard Forest LTER site, Petersham, Massachusetts, United States - Inc-BW-C-4-M | ecosystem: Environmental > Terrestrial > Soil >... | reverse complement strand
GTCACTGATTTTTACGCCGGCGATTCACTACTACCTGTACAGAGGACACTCACCGCGGGCGCAGCAGCCAGCGACGACATAAGCAATTATTTTGCGTAACCGCGGGAGGTCGTTTGTCCCTTGCCCTCCGTGATCGTAATGGTCTGTCCAGCTGAGGCGCTCGAGAGGTGATCGACTTGGCCGCTGGGCCAGCGGATCTCGATGCTCTCCGCTTTGTCGCGCAGGCCGAGACCGAAAGTTAGGACGAGTTCGCTGGAGGAGAGGTAGCTGGACCCGCTGCGCAGCATTTGCGTTTGCGTGTCTCCGCCGGAAGTAACTCGCGCGACGGCGCCGATTCCATCCCTGTTGGATTTTATTCCCACGAGCTTGAGTCGCAAGCTGCGATTGGCGGCTACGCTACCCTGTGCTTCGTTGCGGAATAGATAGACAGGGCCGCCATTTGTAGAGAGCAGCAAATCGAGGCGGCCGTCATTGTTGATGTCCGCATAAGCGGCGCCGCGTCCCACGCGGGGGGCGACGAATGCGGAGCCCATTGCACTCGTAACTTCTTCGAATTTTCCTTTTCCCAGATTGCGAAACAAGTGCGGGGGCATGGCGTACTTGACGTTCGCCTGCACTTTTTGAATTTCTGGATCGATGTGGCCGTTGGCTATGAAGATATCGGGCCAACCGTCGAGGTCGTAATCAAAGAAGAAGCAGCCGAAGCCCAGCGTGAGGAGCGTGGCGCGCCCGATTGCGGACTGAGGCGCTTCGTCCACGAACAACCCTTTACCTTCGTTGTGATACAGCGAGAGCATCTGGTTCGAGAAATTGGTGATCATCACGCTGGGATAGCCGGAGTGATCGTAGTCCGCCGCATCCACGCCCATACCGGCGCGCGCGACGCCGTCTTCGCTGAAGGCGACGCCGGCGATCACGCCCTTTTCGGAGAAGGTGCCATTGCCATTGTTGCGATAGAGCTTGTTCGGCTGTGTGTCGTTGGAAAACAGGATGTCAGGCCAGCCGTCGTTGTCATAGTCGAGGATCGCGATGCCCATGGTTTTTGAGGTGGGTTCGCCGAGGCCGGCTTTCTGCGTGGCGTCTTCAAATGTGCCGTCCCCGCGGTTGTGCCAGAGGCGCGCCGCGGTCCCCTTATAGGATTCGGGAGTGCAGTAGGATTTATTTTTTCCGTCCAGCGTACAGGAGAGATCCGATTCCTGCGACCATTGCACGTAGTTGCCAACAACAAGGTCCAGGCGGCCATCTTTGTCGTAATCCACCCATGCCGCGCTGGTGCTCAGTTCGCGAGGACCGTTTAGCCCGGCTTTCTGCGTCACGTCCGTGAATGTGCCGTTCCGGTTGTTGTGAAAGAGATGACTCTGTCCCAGCGCGGTGACGAAAAGATCGTCGAAGCCATCGTTGTCGTAGTCGCCTACAGCGACGCCCATGCCGAACATCTCAACGTCAAGGCCAGCCTTGTGCGTCACGTCGGTGAATGTTCCGTCGTGATTGTTGTGATAAAGCTTTGGGGTGGTGTGCTTTTGCGTGTGACCTGGCCAGTCCATGCCGTTGACCAGGAAAATATCAGGCCAGCCATCGTTGTCGTAATCAATAAAAGCTACGCCGGGGCCGAGCGTCTCGGGCAAAAATTTCTTTCCGAATGCTCCATTGTTGTGGGTGAAGTGAATTCCGGATTGCTGCGTGACGTCGCGAAATGTGACCGCAGAGTTAGCCGCTGGCCCGCGACCGAGCGACACCGTTGCAGCAGTTGTGAGCGCAAATGCAGCAAATAAGCCGTAAAATTGCTTCAAGGGTAGCCTCATTGTTCAATCGCGCCCGACACCCAACGCATCCGCGACGCGATTGATGTAGTTGAACCAAGACGCGATTAGCGTGATCTGTAAGATGCCGCGGTCATCGAAGCCAGCGGCTCTGAGTTTCGCGTGATCGTCGGGCGAAACCTTTGTCGCATCTTTTGTAAGCTTCACCACGTAATCGAGCATCGTGCGATCCTGCGCGCTAATTTCGGCCGACCGGTAATCGCTCTGGAGTGCCTCGACAAGCGTTTTGTCCAGAGTGACGCGACGCAGAAACTCTGCGTGGGATTCAATTCAATACACGCACCGGTTCGCTACGGAAACCATGGTTGCAATCATTTCGTGCTGACTGCGCTGTAAAGGAAGGTCTGGAGACATCAGCGCACCGAACGTGCTGAAGGCGTGAAACAGGGCATCAGGGATCAGCGAGTGCGACGCTACAATGCTCGAGCTCTCACCATTGTTTTCGGGATGGACTGGCGTGGCGTACTCGACGGGATAGATCGCACGCTGCGCCAGCATGGCTTTCTTTACGCGCTCATCGTCTTCCATCGAAACAGTCTTGATCCAGGTCATGAATCTGCTCCCTCGCTGTCAGCTCCGTGTGAAATCAATGCGAACCGCCGCGTGAGGGTGCGATTGCGCTTCCGCTTCCGGTTGACGAAACCATCGTCCGGTGCTTCACGACGGTTCTTGCCGGCGCGCTCAGTGCGACAGAGACGTGTTCGTGAATCGGTTGCCGCTCGTTATTGTCTTCCGGATGGGCTTGTCTGTAGGGTCCCGTGATGGCCTGTGAAGATTCGTCCGCCTTGAATCGCAGGTAACGTTCCTTGTGCTCGTTCGCATGCGCTTCATCGCCCAGTCCGCTGTAGCAAAGCATCAGGTTGTAATGGGCCTGCAAATCCTCAGGGTCAATCGATAATGTCTGATCGAATTCCGCGATGGCGGCGGCGTATTTTTTCTGCAGAAAAAGAACGCGTCCGACTTCATTGCGTACGACGCGGTCGCGAGGATATTGCGCCAGCACATCTCGCAATCGTGCAATGGCGTCGTCATATTTGCCGTCTTCTTTCAAAATTCGCGCGTAGAAGTAATTAGCGCGCGCCAGTCCGGGTTTTAGCGCCAGCGCTTTTTCCAGCACCGTACGCGCGCCGCCGGTGTCGCCCTCTTGTACCAAAGCGCGGCCGATGTTGACCCAACCATCGGGATTTTGCGGGTCGACATCCGCGGCCCTCTGAAAAGCTGCCGCGGCGCCTTTCAGGTCACCTTGCAGGAAGAGACCAATGCCGTAATCGTTCCAGCGGGACCAATCCTCTTTCGCAAGCGTCACCATAGGCTGCGGCACTGCGGCGCTTCTTGCGGCGACATTCAGCGTCTTTGAATCTTCCGCGACGGTGATAACCGGCAAATTTGGAACTGTTTTCAACTCGCCCGCGGTTAGTTTCGGGTCGACGCTCTTGAAGAGCCATTTGCGGTCGTCGTAGTCGGGAGTCACCGCGCCTGGAGTCTGATGAGCATCCTCCGCGGCAGCAAAGGCAAACTGCGTATTTGACCACATAAATTTGCGGTAATTCAGTTTGGCGTGCAGAGTGATCTTCTCACCCGCATTCTCCGGAATGTGCAGGCGGTAGTGCGCGGTGTCTGCCGCGCCGGGCGGAATCAAATGCACGTAGACTGTGGCGCGATTCGCCCAGGCATTTCGCTTATTGATCGGATTCCCGTGTGCATCGATGAGCAGCGACTTGTAGAAGTGCGCGCCTTTTTCAACGGGCCCTTTGCCGTCGTCCTCGACCTTGCCGCTCCAGAAAAGCGTGTGCCCCTTTTCATCAAGAGCCTGCAGCTCGAGCCATACGTCGAAGGCATCGATAGTTCCACCGGGGAAAAAGTGGCCGACCTTGCGCGTGCGAACGACAACGTCGACGCGGACGTCATCGCCCCGACGCACCGTAGCATCCACGCGGCCGAGTGGGGCAGTAATGGGGCGCGCCTCGCCAGCAGGGCCATTCGGCAAAGAGGTTTCCGCTTCCTCGCCCACCGCAAATGCCGTGGACAACTCGGGGCGGCCCATTTTCCCGGTGCTAGAGGAGGCGATTTCGTTGCTTGCAGGAGATATCGCAAAAATGTCTACGCTCAGCTGCTTATCCTGCAGGAATTTCTGACTCAGCTCTAGTTGCGTTTGATCCTGATTCGCGGTGGGGACAGCGGTGTTCGCGCCCGGGAAGCGATGAGAATGCACGAAGCCATTGATGTTGCCAAGATCGGTTGAGCGCACCTGCGGCATGTGGCAATCGGCGCACATCATGGAATTCGCCGGATAATAGAAAGAACGCGCGCCCTGGCCGGAAACACCGCTTGCTTGCCAGTTATCGTATTCGTTGAAGCCGCGCACCCACCGATAATGGTTAACGGGAACATCGAGATGGACTTTGTGGCAGGACGCGCAGAACTCCGCAGTCTGCGTGCGCATGAACGGCTTTAAGAAAGTGCGCCGGTGCGGCTCCGGATTCACGCGCACCAGGAAATCGTGCAATGTGCGGATCATGGGATTGTCGCTGGCCGCGAGCTCGTGCAGCTTTGGGTACTCCAGAACAAAATCACCCTGCCCCATCGTGCTTTTCACTTGCACGATGCTGTGGCACATCAGGCAGCTCAATCCCGCTTTTGCCTCGGGCCGGTCGACAATTTCCTGGATGGGCTTATCAAAAAGTCCGCTGAAGAGCAGCGCTGGATCATGGCAGCCCGCACACCACTTTGAAGCGCGCACTCCGGCGACGCCTTGCATGTACTCAATGCTCTTGCGATACCACTGATTGTTGAAGGACGAAAAATGGTGGGCGGAGCTGTACCACTGCTTGTAAATGTCCGCATGGCAGCGCTGGCAGGCGTCGGACTGCATGAAATATTTTGCGGGAATGTAGCCGTTGTGTTTGGTCTGAGCGGAGCTGGGGAAGAATTTGCCCTGCGGGCCGTCACCTTCGCCATCCATGGACGCTGCGGGCATCTGCGGGTTCACGATGCGGTTCGCGTTTCTCCATACGATTTCACGGGACCACCACGCTCCTGCGGCGATTGCCGCCGTGGCGAGTACCAACCCCGCAAACCGAAAAACGCGTTGCGTTGCTGTGTGTCCCAGCCACCCACGCGAAGCCAGCCATGCGGTCGTGACGAACAGGGTGCCGACCACACATAGAGCGATGTGGGTGTAAAGCCATGGCTTGAAGCGATTCAGCGTGCCGATAAAAATCAAGGCGATGCCGAGCACCGCGCCCGCGACCAGCAAGAACCAGCCAACACGTGCGAGCGGCGCCTCCACGCGGAGCAATCGGAAAAGATAGGGAAGCAGCAGAGCGGTGAGCAGAACGCCGGCGGCTATGTGGAAGAGGACAAGAGTGCCATACGTGATTGTGGCGGAAGGAAATCCGTACAAATAAATCGCGCTTGCCGCAATCGCGAACAAACTTCGCAAGCGCCAACGTTCCATCGCACGATTCTCCACTCTTGAACGCCTCGACGGGTGCTAAAAATTGCGGCCGGATGGGTGCACATCCGGCCGCGAGTGCTTGTGGTGCCCCCGGGCGGCGCTAGAAAAAGCCTCGCAGGAAGGCGATGTGGGCGTTTTATATCGCCCAGTCGGAAACCCCGCAATAACCTTAAAGTACTAGAATCCGGCTAGCGGCGTAATTCCTTTATTTTCTGTGCATTGGTAGCTTTTGCCGGCAGCCAGATCTCTGAATTCTTCTTTCGCTCCACTAGGCCATTCAAGTTGAACACGCTCAATTTTGTCGTGCCGGCCCATTCCGAATGTGATGGGCAATTCCGATTGCGAGAGATAGCTCGAACCGCCTTTCACCATTCGGCTCTGACTTTGCCCGTTGTAAAAAATTCGCACGATTGCGCCGATGGCGTCGCGGTTGGATTTCGTCCCCATCAGGCGAAACCGAACGCTGTGGTTCCCGGCCAACTGATCGTTGCGATAGAGATACGCCGGGCCGTTATTTGTGGTCAGCAAAATATCCAGATCGCCGTCGCGATCAAAGTCGCCGTACGCCAAACCGCGGCCCACCTTGGGCGCGGCGAATCCGCTGTCTACTTCGGCCGCGATATCTTCAAATTTTCCGGCGCCCATATTCAAAAAAAGCTGCGGCGGCTGCGCGTAGCCTACATTGCCATGGATGTTGCGCACGGTCTCTTCGATGTGCCCATTGGCGACGACGAGATCCAGCGCACCGTCGAGATCGACATCGAGGAACGCACAGCCGAAGCCCAGCGTGTTTCTGGAGGGAAGGCCCACACCCGCGGGTATCGAGATATCGTCGTAGGACCCGGGGCGAACGGCTCGATAGAGACCGATCATTTCATTGTCGAAATTCGTGATGGCGATTCCTGGCTTGCCGGAATTCTCGAAATCGGCGGCGTCCACCCCCATTCCGGCACGGGCTCTTCCTTCCGTGCTAAACGCCAGTCCGGCTTCCACAGCGACGTCTTTGAATTTGCCGTTGTGAAGATTTTTGTAGAGTTTGTTTGGTTGCGTATCGTTGGCCACCAGCAGGTCTGCCCAGCCATCCTGGTCGAAATCGAGCATGGCAACACCGAGAGATTTCGAGCTGCTGTCAAAGATTCCGCTGGTGGCGGTGACGTCCTCGAATGTTCCATCTCCCCGATTGTGGAAAAGCCAGCAGGTATCGCCGCGATATGCTTCCGGCGTGCAAAAAGATTTGTGTTCTCCGTCCAGGCTGCAAAATACGTCGTGCTCCGGTGACCAGCGCACATAATTGCAGACGAAGAGATCGAGCAAGCCGTCGCAATTGTAATCGAACCAAAGCGAAGACGTACTGAAACCTTGTCGAGCGCCCAAGCCGCTCGCATGCGTCACATCCACAAAAGTCCCCTTGCCGGTGTTGCGAAATAGCCTGCTTTGCCCGACACAGGTGATGAAAATGTCGGGGAAGCCATCGTTGTTGTAGTCGCCGACTGCGACGCCCATTCCATACATCTCGAAATCCAGGCCGGCAGCTTTGGTCACATCCGTAAAAGTACCGTTGCGATTGTTCTTGTACAGCCGCAGGGTGGACCTCTGGCGCTTGTGGCCGGGCCAGTCCATCCCGTTGATCAACAGAATGTCTTGCCAGCCATCGGCATCGTAATCGAGAAAAGCGCATCCGGAGCCGAGCGTCTCCGGGAGCAATTTGCCTCCGTAGGCGCCGCTATTGTGCTGGAACTGCAGGCCAGCGTGCGAAGTGACATCGACAAGGCGAAAAGGCGGCAATGCGCGTGTTGCTCGAAGTATTCGAGGAAAAGTTGAAGAGATGAGTGCCGAACTGGCCGAGCCTGACAAAAATTCCCGGCGGTTCAAGTCAGGCTCACCAAGCCGTTACGGATAGCATAAACCACCAACTCGGCCGTCTTGTGGATGCCAAGCGTGTCCATGATATTGGCGCGGTGTACGCCCACAGTATTTGCGCTGAGGCCCAGCTCCGCGGCAATCTCCTTGTTAGATTTGCCTGCTACGATGTGACGTAAAATCTCCAGCTCGCGGGCTGTAAGTCCGCTTTCTCGCTCTCCCTTGAGCGCCGCGGGCTTGGCGAGTTGCGGGTCGAGCACTAAATGGCCCCCGGCGACGCGTTTAATGGCGCTGACTAAATCCAATTCGAGTGCGCTTTTAAGGATATAGCCGCGGGCCCCCGCCTCGAGCGCCTGGCGCACCAAGGTATCTTCGGAATGCATGCTGAGCATCAGCACGGTGGCATCCGGCATCTTGGCACGAATGCGCCGGGTTGCATCGATGCCGCTCAGGCCGGAAAGCGCGCAATCCATCACCACCACTTTCGGTTTCAACTCGAGCGCCAGCCGCACCGCTTCCTCGCCCTCGCTGGCCTCGCCGACAACAGCGATCTCGGCGTCATCCTCCAGCATGCGGCGGAATCCTTTCCGCACCAGGGCGTGATCGTCGACGAGCAGAACCGTTAGTTTATCCGCCATGCGCTTCTACTTTCTCCGCCGGGACGCTGAGCCGCACAATCGTTCCTCCGCCCTCGCGCTGTGCGACTTGCAGAGTGCCCCCCACAAGTTCCGCACGCTCGCGCATTCCAACAAGGCCGATACCCTGGTGTCCTGCGTCAGGCGCGAATCCGCGGCCATGATCTTCCACTTCCAGGTTAATGGAATCGTTTTGAAACTCCAGGCGGACCCAGGCCTCTTGCGCGCCCGCATGGCGCTTCACATTGTTTAGCGCCTCTTGCAGCACGCGATACACCTGAACTCCAGCATTGCCGTCCACCGGGAACGCGGCGCCAGATTTTTTGTAATGTAGTTTCAGGCCTGTCTGCCGCTCCACAGTTGGAATATACCAATCGAGCGTGCTCTCGAGTCCCTGTTCATCGAGGAGCACCGGATGCAGCGCCTGGGACAAGGTTCGAATATTGTTTAGCGTCGATTGCGCGATTTCGCGAACCTCTTGCAAATCTTCGTGCAGCGGAGCGTTGTTCGGCACTTGTTTTTCGACGCGGCTTAAGAGCGAGCCAATGGCCGTGAGCACCTGGCCGAATTCGTCGTGGAGCTCGCGCGAAATGTGGCGCAGTGTAGATTCTTGCGTCGCGATCAGCTTTTGTGCCAAATCGCTTCGTTGCTCGGAGAGGGTTGCCAAACGCGCAAAAATCTGGCGGTTGGAACGAATCAAGTACAAGCTGGTGAGCGCAATCGCAATCAGCGCGGCGGTCAGAAAAAGGTACAGTTGTCGCTGCACCCCATCGTAGATTTTTGCGATCCGGGCGGCCGCCTGCTGCTCTGCTTCATTATTTTCTACCAGTAAACGAGACACTGCCGTGCTCAGAGCGGCCTGACGCGCCTGCAGGGACAATCGGATCTGGTCGCGGGCTTCCTTGTCTTTTCCATCGCGTGCCAACACAAAGACTCGGTCCACCGCATCCCAGAATTGCGATAGCTGCTGGCTCAGATAGGCGCGTTGCTCGGGAGTGCGATGCACCTCGGCATATTGTTCCTCGAGCCTCAGCGCAGAATCCAAATCGCCACGCACGCGCTCGAATTGCGCCGACCAGGCGATCAGAGGGTAAGGCTCTCCCGAATCCAGCATGTCGCGCATGGCCAACGCCACCGTGTTCAAGTCATTTTGCAGCCGCAGCAATTGCAGCGAATCCTTGCGTCCACGGTCGACCATATCGCTTTGCAGTTTGCGCAAACCTGCAAGCTGCACGCGTATATACGTGGAGTAAGCCACAACCACCGCGAGGGTGATTACTAAACCTACGAGAAGGGCCGTAGTAGGTGATCGTTCCGGGTAGGAAAGCGTTTGCACGGAAAGAGAATACCTCAGTGCGACGTTTGGCGGCGCAGGCCCACAACTATGCAAATCATCAACACGGCGCTGAGGAGCGGTACAGCAAAACCCACCCGCAAGCTCCCCGAGTATTTCGAGAATGTGCCAACCAGCCAGGGACCCGCCGATCCGCCAAGAGACGCGAGCGCAAACAGAAATCCGCCGATGCGTTTTGATCGCGCTCCATACCATTTGGAAAGCCAAGCGATATAAATGGGATAGATCGAGGCGCATCCTAATCCGGCAAGGAAGACTCCGGTAATGGCTAGCTTGAGCGTAGTCGAAAAAATGAGAACTGTGGTTCCGATGGCGGTCAGGGTGAGGGCGCCAAGTACCAGTGGTCCCTCCGACACAGAGAGCAAGACCAGAGGAGCGAGACCGCGCCCGGCAGTAAGGCCAGCATAGAAAAACATCGGAGCCAGCGTGGTCAGGTTCGAAATTCCATTTGCGATGCGACGCGAGTACTCGGCAGACCACACGCCAATGCTCGTCTCCATGCCGACATAAGTAAAAAATAGGACCGCCAGCGCGACGGTCACCCCGCCCCCCACGGTCCGTGTTGCAACTCCTGCGCTCTCCACGGATTTTTCGTGTTTTTCCGGGCCAAAGCGTGCCAACAGAAGTGCCAGCGCCAGCAGAGCGCCGAAAATCCCATAGCCAATGAGAAAGCCCGGCAAGCGATTGTTTCTCAGTGCTATTGCGATCATTGGCGAGCAGGCCATTGCTCCTACTCCCCACGTAAAGTTAAGCAGGTTCAACAGCGAAGCGCTGCGGGCGCCGCCGGCTTCCGCCACATACAAATTGGTTCCCGGCGTGATGAGCCCGTAGCCGAGCCCGAATGCCGCAGTAGCCGCCAAGGCATTCGCGTGTGTGCTCGCATTGAGAGTGGCAAGACCGCATCCGATCAAGGCATAGCCCGCGACCAGCGAGGGCCGATAGCCGCGCCAAGCCATCCACGCGCCAGATACGCCGGTACCTACCAAGGAAGCGAGGAATTGGATGCTCGAGAAGAGGCCAGCTTGCCCATCATCGAGTCTCCACTTGCGAATAAACACCGGCAGCATCGGCCCGATAATCGTGGTGGCGATTCCACTCAAGATGAAGCCAATGAAAAGCACAGCCATCAGGCCGGTGCGGCTTTTCGTGGTGCGCTCCGGAAGTGCCACCGTCGTGGTCGTAGACATGCTTGAAAGCATTCTGAAGGAGCCAGCCGTCATAGGCAACTTGGGTCCAACAAGGCGACTACTTCGCCCGGGAAAATTCGTGTACGCTTTTCCTCTAAATTTGAAAGCGCCTTGCTCCCCATGATCAATGTCGGACTTATCGGATTCGGCCTGGCAGGACGCGCATTTCACGCGCAGGTGATTCACGCTGTTCAAGGGATGAAGCTTGCCGCCATTGTGCAACGAACCGGCAATCAGGCCTCAGAAATGTATCCGGACGCGCGCATCGTCCGTAGCGTCGAAGAGTTGCTGGCGATTTCTGATATCCGACTCGTTGTCATCGCCACCCCGAACGACACGCATTATCTTATCGCGCGACAATGTCTCGCTGCAGGTCGCGATGTGGTTATCGATAAACCACTGACACCAACGTTGGAGGAATCCCGCGACCTGGTCACATTCGCGCAAGAAAGTGGTCGCCTGCTTACCGTCTACCAAAATCGCCGCTACGATGGTGATTTTCAGGCGGTGCATCAAATTGTTACCAGCGGCTGCCTTGGGCGCCTCGTGCGATTCGAATCGAGCTACGACCGTTTTCGTCCTCAGCTAAAGGCGAACGCGTGGCGCGAACGCTCAGGCCCCGGTAGCGGCATTCTCTTCGATCTCGGGCCACACTTGATCGATCATGCGCTTGTTCTTTTTGGGCTTCCCGAGGGAGTGACTGCTGATATCCGCATCGAGCGCGAACAGGCTGTGGCCGATGATTCTTTCGATCTCACGCTGCATTATCCCGGGGGGGTACTCGCAGTACTGCGCGCCACGATGCTTGCCGCCGTTACCCGTCCGCGATTCGTCTTGCACGGCACCAGCGGCACTTACGTGAAGCACGCCTTCGACGTACAGGAGCCAAAATTGCGCGCCGGCCGCCTCCCGTGGAACGAAGCGCCCACCGAAGCGGAGCAAGAAGAAAATTCCGGCATCCTCACTTTAATAAATGTGAACGGGGACACGACCGAACGACGCGTGCCATCCACGCGAAGCGATTACCGCGCCTATTACGCGAACATCCGGGATACCTTGCTAGGCACCACGGCGCCGGCGGTCACGCCGAAACACGCGCTCGATGTAATGCAAACCCTGGAGCTTGCCCGCCAAAGTAGCGCTCGCCGCTGCACCATCCCGTGGCCGGACTGAAGCTCAACCCTACATTCACGATGGAATGCTGTTGCTTCCGCGTATAATTGCGAGAAGGGAGCGCCACGTTGATCGAACTCGTACCTTCCATTCTTTCCTCCAATTTCGCGCAGCTCGGCGCTGAAGCGCTCGCCGCTATCGAGGGCGGCGGCACGGTCTTGCATCTCGATGTGATGGATGGGCACTTCGTTCCCAATCTTACGATTGGGCCGCCGGTTGTAGCTTCGTTGCGCAAGACGATTCCGAAAGTGCCATTTGATTGCCACTTAATGATTGAAAACCCCGACGATTTCATCGGCGCTTTTGCGGAAGCTGGCGCAAACTGGATTTCCGTACACCAGGAAGCCTGCGTGCACCTGAATCGCACATTGCACTTGATCGCATCGCACAATTGCCAGCCTGCGGTGGTCATCAATCCCGCGACACCCGTGCACATGCTCGATGAAGTGCTGGACATCGTGCATCACGTGTTGGTCATGTCCGTGAACCCGGGCTTTGGCGCGCAAAAATTCATTCCCGGCTCGCTTCACAAAATTGAGACGCTGGTTCAAATGCGCGAGCGGCGCGGACTTTCCTTCCGCATCGAAGTTGATGGTGGCGTCGATCTAACTACCGTCGGTGACGTGGTTCGCGCCGGCGCGGACTTGCTGGTCGCCGGCAACGCGGTGTTTGCTCACGGCGACATTCGCGAGAACGCTCGCAAGCTGCTGCAAGCTGCGCGCGGCGCAACTGCAATGCGCGCCTAAAGGGCCTCCCACCAAAAAAACTTCACTGCTCCTCGTAATTCCAGGTCAAGCCACCATCGACGAAATAAGTTGTTCCCGTCACGTAATCCGCGTCCGAAGACGCCAGAAACGCCGCCACTGAAGCCACATCTTCCGGTTTGCCAAGGCGCTTCAAAGGAATATTTTCCAGCAGCGACTGTAGCTTTTCGGGATCGTTCAACAGTTTCTTATTAATCGGCGTCTCGATGGCGCCCGGAGCGATCGAGTTGATGGTGATGCCGAGCGGTGCCAGCTCAATCGATAAGTTTCGGGTCAGCATCTTGATGCCACCTTTGCTTGCGCAATAAGAGGCGAAGTGTGGGAACGGCAGTTCCTCGTGCACGGAGCTGATGTTGATGACCTTCCCCCCAGCTTTGGCCTGCTTACGGTGTTTCACGAACGCCTGCGTCACGAAGAAGGGGCCCTTCAGGTTCACGTTGAGAACGAGGTCGTAATCCTGCTCGCTCACATCCCAGAAATCGGCGCGGCGTTCGAGGCCAGCGTTGTTCACCAAAATGTCGATGCGTCCGAATTGCTTCACGGCATCAGCAACGAAGCGTTGCCCTTCGGCGACGTTGCCCACGTCACATTGGAACGCCGCGGCTTTTCGGCCTGCCTTCCGCACGACTGCCACGACTTCGTCGGCTCCGGCTTTATTGGAGCGATAGCACAGCGCCACGTCAGCCCCTTCCGAGGCTAACCGCTCGACAATAGCGCGGCCAATTCCTTGATCGCCGCCGGTTACGGCAGCCACTTTGCCTTCCAATCGATTTGCCACAATGCTCTCCTTAGTCTTGGGTCACCGATGAGATGCTCCAAGCGCTGAATTGTTCTGTGATGATGCGTAATTTAGGTTGATTAGGGACGACCTAGCTTTATCCACACATGCATTCAACGCGAATAGCACGAGGAATAGCCCTGCAATCGCCTCATTCTAAACGGCGTATTTCAGTGTGCCTAATTACGGTCTATCCAGAGCGTGAGTGAAGCTCTCAATGTTTTGCTTGTCAATCCAGATTATGCCGGTGTTGACGAAGCTGGGAACCGGCGCGTAGGGATTCTTGGCCCAGCCCAAGTTCAGTGAGTCCAGCCTGTGCCGATGCAGGTCATCGAGCATTTTCAAGCCGAAAAATCCCATGGTGAATGGTTTTTGCGCAATGGTGCCCTGAATATAGCCCTTGCGAATCCAGTCGAGAGTCTCTGGATCAGAATCCATTGCAATCACTGTTTTTCCGGTGACGTGGGCGGACTCCAAAGCTTTCGCTACGCCCTTGCCGCCCAGAGCATCCAGGCACACGAACGCGTCCACCTTGCTCTTTCCCGCGACTAGCCTCTGGGCCTGATCGAACGCTACTTGCGGGTCGCCTTTGATGTCCACGATGGGCAACACGGTAATGTGAGAGTACCCCGTCAAGATCTCCATATAGCCGCGATACCGCTCGTCTAGATTGGTCTGCCCGGGCATGCTAAAGATCGCGACTGTACCGTTGCCCTGCAACGAGCGGCTGACGATCTCAGCGCCCATTCGTCCCGCCTCGTAGTTGTCCGTGCCTATGAACGATAGCCGCTTGCTGGCTGAGGAGTCTGCATCGATGGTAATGACCGGAATGCCTGCGGCTATGGCCCCATCAATATCCGACTTCATTAGGTCGGGATCGGCCGGGGAAACCAGGATGCCAGCGGGCTTTAACTGGACGACGCGGCGAAATTCCTGCTGCTCGGCCTTAGGGTCGTAACTGCCAGGACCAGCAAGCGTTCCCTGTACCTGCAATTCTGCTGCGGCTTTTGCAAACCCAGACGCCGCGGTCTGCCAGTAAGGTACTTGTGTGTTCACCGTCACCAGGAAATATTGCGCGCTGGATTCGCGCACCGAGGTGACACCTTTGCTGCATCCACTAAGGGCGAATGGCAGGGCGAGAAGAACAGGACCCAGGAACTTAGTGGTCATGGACATAAGACCCCCTAAAATTGAAACGGTCCGAGGCGCGTGAGGGAAATCTCCGCGAATCATAGGCGCGCAACTTGCAGAAAGCAACAAGACCCAGCCCCACTCAACTGGAATCCTGTTCGGTCAGCGGTCAGGGGGTGACGAGTGTTGCGGAGTCTTTTGCAGCGTTTTCGTATAGGTGAAGGATTTGTGTGGCGCGCTTCAACAGGTCCGATGGAAGCTCGCCGGGTTGGTAGTCGACCCAGCCTGTGGAGTAAGGCAAAGCGATTTTTTCGCCTGCGGACACAATTTCCAGGGGACCGACGCGGTTCAGTATGAGTTTTACTTCGCCGAGCGTACATTCTGTGAGGACTAGCAGGAAATCGCTGCTTCCCAGGCGCACGGCAAAATCCGTGCCACGGATGGCTTTTTTCAGCCGCCTGGCAAACTCCTTCAGCAATGAGTCCACAGCCGATTTGCCATAGCGCTGAGTGACCTGCGCGAATTCATCGATGTGAATAGTAGCGACGCTGAGGGCGGTGTTTTCGCGGCGCGCGCGGCCTATTTCTTTGCCGAGTTGCTGCTCAATGGAGACCCGGGTGTACAGGCCCGTTATAGGGTCGAAACCGGTAGAATCCGCGAAATCCCCGACACCCTTTTCCGGGAACGGATTCTGAGCCGTTAGGAGCTTTCTCCTGCGCCGGAAGGACCATTGTCGGTACACAAGCCAAGAATTGAAAACCAACACGAGACCTGCCGTACCCCACTGCGCTTGGTCGGGACGAATTTCGTAAAAGTGATTAGCGTGGCGGAAGAGAGAAGGCAGAAAAGATAGTACTAAAGCCGATGTGGCAAGGAGCGTGACGGCAACAGCGGCCAGCCAGAGCCACCACTCGCTGCGCGCCACATGCCGTAAGTCCGTTTCGATCTGGAGCGCACGGAAAGCGCCCGAGCCTTCCAGAGGAGAAGGTTCCGGCGGGTGCGTACGAAGGCCAATTATAGACTTCATCTGGTTTTATGGATCCAAAACAACTGTAGACGTGACGTGGCCCGGCGGGCAACCGTCACAGAGTACAGGTCCGGCATACTGCAAAACTGAACACATGGACAGGAGTTACGCATTGTGGGAGTACCGGCCCGCGAAGTCCTCGAAATTGTATTTGGGGGAGTGGCCTACTGAAGGAAGTCAGGCTGCGTCGTGCAGCCCGTGCCCAAGGGAAGACCAGCCCTTTCGCTTGCGCTTGCCGTGCGATCCGTTTGCAAAGGATCGCGGGAGGGAAGGGTACAAATGAAAAATAAATGGCTCATTGCCGGAGTTGCAGGAGCAATGATGTTTCTCGGAGCCGCGAAGGCCGCGGCTCAATCGTATAATCCGGCTCACTGGCTGAAAAAGGGCCCCACGGCCAGCGAGCAACTTACCGCAAACAGCGACCAGAGCAAAAAACTCGCCTCCGAGTTACAGGCAATTTTGCCGCCTAAGACCAAGCTCGAGGATGCTTGCAGCGCGTTTCGGCAGTTGAGCGAGTGTGTTGCCGCGCTGCACGTCAGCCATAATCTCAAAATCAAGTTCAATTGTTTAAAGTGGGACGTCACCGGGTCTCAGCCGGCGAAGGGAAATATTTCCGCGTGTACCGCTCCGGATGGCGGAAAGCCACTCAGCCTAAGCAAGGCGATTCAGACGCTGAAGCCTGATGCAGACGCAAAGACAGAAGCCAAGAGCGCAGAAAGGCGCGCCCAGGAAGACATCAAGGACGCCTCCTCCTGAGTTTGCGCATTGCGTTGCTGATGTGACCGGGGATTTCCGGTCAAAAATCAAAAGGGCGCCTGTGTGTCGGCGCCCTTTTTTACGAATGCAACTGCTGGTGTCAGAGCAACGGCAGAACCTCGCCGCTCGTGCGGACGCCGGCACCGATGGCGCTTTCGTTTGCAGGACTGGACTCCACGTCTTGGGCGCCGAAGGAAATGCGGCCGATTTGCTGCCGCGCGTAAAAACGTGCCGAAGGCACGCGTGTAACTTGGCCATTTGGTCCAACGATGGGTGCGGAGAATGGCCACCCCGGTTTCGGGTAAACCATGCTGTGGCCCCAGCGGTAGAGGTACACGGCGATGACGTCGCGATCGAAATCAAAATTCCGCCCCGCGAGTACACGGTTCATGTCCGAGCGGAGCGAATCTTCGTAGCTGGAAAACGGAGTGGTCAGCAATTTGATCCGTTCGTTCGGCTGATCGGCCACTGAGGCAGTGTTTCCGCCATAAAACGTTAGGACCGTTTGTCTGTTGGGGTTGCTTCGGTTAGCACCCACCCAATCGGCGACAACGAAATCGGCGAAATATTGTCCACCCCAGTAGTATGAGTCATATCCCAAGTCCACAACCGGAGCGGCGCTGCGGATCGTAACATTCGCAGTCACTACGGGGCTTAACGTTACCTGGTCAAAAGCATTCGCCTGCGAAGTGATGAGCAACTGCGCGCAGGCCGTGCGAGCAGTGTGGGACTGCCCCGCAAATATTACCGCCTTCGCTGTGGCTCGGTAGAACTGCCCATTCTGAAAGTACACCACGCTGGCATTGCTGCTGGTGGTGTCACCGCGCAGGACCATGGCGCCCTGACGTACGCGCACGTTGTTGTTGGCGTTATCCATGGCGGCAAGGTTGAAGGGATTTGCCAGCAACTCGGCATCCGTGGTGCCGTTAATCGATGACGGAATCAGCCATTTCAAAATGTGCCGCAGCATTCCTGAGTTTCCCCCGGGATACGCGAACTCCGGAAAATATTCGGCGCCCAGAAAGCTGATCGAGGTGTAAGCACTGGTCTGCGCTGTTGTCCCGTCTAGCGCGTCCACAGCATAACGGGTGTAAAAATCCGATACCGCCGGATGAAATCCCTTCACCTGCGTCAAATAGTTATCGAACGTCATCGGCGAAAGGTAATCGTATTTGGGATCGCTATTATCAGCAGGATCCGTCGGCGCGCCTGGCTTGTGATACCAGTTCATAAGGTCGGCGCGGGCGGCTTTCAAGTCGTTCACGATCTGCGTGGGATACGGAACGCTGTCCAGCCCTTTGCCGTACGTATCGATGTTCCAGCTGCTGGTTCCTGGATTGACGTACGGAGTCATGCTGTCGAAGAAATAGCTGTAGAAGGGCGAGGGCACAACGTAGTTCTGCCATAGGATTCCTGTCGTGTTGTAAATATTGTTCAGGAACGTAGCGTAAGGCTGTACCGCGTACGCTGTCGCCGTTGAGGCAATATCGGGAATGGGGACAGCATCGTCTCGATTGGCATTGCCGCCCGGCGTTACTTGCCCATCGAGAATCAAGATTTTTGTGCCTGGCCGCTGCTGCGCAATGTAGAAGGCCGCGGAGCATCCAGACATTCCAGCGCCAACAATAATTACATCGTAGTTGCCGTTGTCGGCCAGAATTGGCTGGCTACCTTGGTAGCTATCGCATGGCGAGGGTGAAATCACGACAGAGCTGGTTTTAAACGTCAGCCGGTTGTCCCGCAACCAGTGTGCAATATTGAAAACGGACCGCAGGTTGCCACCACGCGTGACATTTTGATCCGTGCCGATCGCGCCGTCGCATGGATATGTCGTGGATGGAGCGAGTTGTGCAAACGCCCGCATCGGAATGGAACCGCCAACGCTCGCCGTTCCCGTCGCGATCAGCATTCCATTGATAAAGTCCCGCCGCTTGATTCCGTCATCTCGCTTGTGAGTAGTCATCGACCCTCCTTTAATCATCGGGCTAGCGTTTCGCGCGAAAGCTATAACTAGGCCTGACGAAAGGCAAGCTTATTTTTTTATAGGAGGGATTCCGTCCTGCACGAGGCGAATGGAAAGATCGTTAAAGCAAGCGACTAGGCTTTTTTCTTTTCCAACTTCAAGGGGAGCACAATTTCTTTTTTGTTATCGAAACTCGAGACGGTTCGAACGGCGGACTTTGCGCCATCCTTTTCCGCGTGGATTTCGTAATCGACATTGGGATCCAGGCCGCTGAAGCGATAATTGCCTTCCTCATCCGCAATGTAGCTGCGGACCGCATTGGTGCGCGTATTTTTTAGGAAGACCACGGCCGAAGGTACAGGGGACTCGGAAGACTTATCCACCACAACACCGCGAACCGTGCGAAGCTGCGTTTCGTGCTTGGCATCCTGCGCCATGCCCGTACGCATACCCACGGACAACGCCAGAACCATGAATAGCAAACGAAGGCGGAGCCTCATCATTTTCCTCTCTTGGCCGGTTCCATGCGGAAAACCACGTTGTTCTCTCCGGAGCCGCTCCGGGCATCGATGGTCTTGGCCTGGTCAGCAAAACCCTTGGCGTGCACTACCATCTCGTATTGAGTCCCTTGGGGCACGCGAATCGCGAATTCGCCTCGCGAATTCGTGCGGTCTTCCCAGCGAAATTTCTTTTCGCCGACGCGGCGGATGCGAAGTTGCACGTCGGGAAAAGACAGAGCTTTCTCCGTAAAGACAGTTCCGCGAATCAAGAAGTCGTTAGCATGGCTGTATTTTTGTTTGCCATTGTTCGCAGACGACGATTGCGGCTGGGAAGCTGCCGCCTCCTGCTGAATTGGAATCGCGGAAGCAGCAGACGGAACCACCAAAGCCGCAGCCCACAAGACAACGACCCGCACGTGCATGGCACCACTCCTTAGCATGTTAGATGGTAGTCAGCAGGAAAGAAGATGCCACAGTAGTTAAGCTCGTGGAGATTCTCGTTGAATAGAATTATTCTTCGTCCTCTTCCTCATCCTCGTCGTCCTCATCCTCGGGAAGGTCGCCATTCTCGGCAATTTCCTTCTCCTCCTCTTCCTCGTCTTCATCATCATCCAGATCTTCAGAGATGACATTCAGGTGGACGGGATGGATTTGCGACACTTCCAGTTCGGACTCGCACTCTGGGCAACTTAGAATTTCGCCTTCCTCGACCTCGTCTTCGTCGACGTCGATCTCGGCAGAGCATTCAGGGCAGCGGATCACGATCCATCCTCCGTACGTGATTGAAAAGGTCGGCGCCGCTAAGGCTGCGAGCACCACTATCGAGCGTATTATATACCGGCGTGAAGTCAACACCATCCAGCCGAGCCGTATCCGTATGTGTATGGAAGCCTGAAGAAACGGGTATATACCTATAAATGGCCTCTTCGAGAGAGTATCCGCAGCGGCCGATGGTGGGTGTGGGCGGCGTAATCATCGTTCAGGGACGCGCCTTGCTCATCCGCCGCGGCAGCGAGCCGCTCCTCGGGGAATGGTCGATTCCCGGAGGCATGCTGGAATTGGGCGAGACCCTGGAACAGGGCGTGGCGCGGGAACTGCTGGAAGAAACCGGCCTCACCGTCCGCGTAATCGAGTTGATAGAAGTGTTCGATCGAATTTACGTGGAAAGCACGGCGGGCGCCGAGGAAGGGAAGAAGGGACCCCGATTCCACTATGTGATCGTCGACTACCTCTGTGAGCGGATTGCGGGCGACGCCATGGCGGGCAGCGATGTGACGGACGTCGTGTTCGCGACTGAAGAGGAGCTTCACAAGTTCAAATTGACAGAGACAGCCACCCGGATTCTGAAAAAGGCGTTTGCCATGAACCGTTTGAGACGAAGCTGAAAGCCAGAACAGAGCGAAGAATTATTGTCCCTTAGTAATTTCGATGCTGCCGTTTGCATCTGTAAGCTGGAGCTGACAGCCGCCCGAGCCGATCGGGCCATTAAGGGAATCGGGGGCGACGCTGCCCGTGGTGGTGATCGGCAAATCCGTGGAAATGCGACCGAAGGATGTGTGCGCCGTCACGTTGTAGCCGACACCCTGCGGGATGCTGACGCGAATGGAGGAGAAGGAAGTCTTGAGCGAAATGTCGCGGCAACCGTTAGCTAGGCGCGCGGCCGCAACGGAAATTCCGCCGTTCTGATTGTTCACTGTGATTTTGCCGCCGACCGATTCAAGTGTTACGCCGGCAAAGGATGTGGTTACGCTGGCGTCGCCTTTTACGTTGCGTGCCGTCACTGAACCGTTTGTGTTTTCCACGATGAGATTGCCGCTGATCCGCTCCGCAGAAACGCTGCCAAAACTTGTTTTAGCGAATGTTTCGCCGCCAATGTCAGTGAGTGTGACGCTGCCGTTGCCGGTGATGGCGCGAATGCCCTTGGAAATGTCCGAAGCTTCAATAGCGCCAAACGAAGATCTCAGTTCCACGGTGCTATGCGCGGAGCGCAGGGTGATTTTGCCATTGGAAGTTTCCGCATTCAGCGTGCCAGCGATGTTACTGAAATCAAGATTGCCGAACGAATCCCGAATAGTTACGGCGCTGCCGGAAATAGAACTCCCAGACACGCGTCCATTGCTGGTCGTGCAGTTCACGCGCCCCTTGACGTCAGAAAAGGTCACGTTTCCGAAGCTGTCTGTAATATCGGCCGCGCCGCCGACACCGGAGACATCGACATTGCCGTTATTGTCGTGAACGATGAGATCGCCACGGATGGTCCGAGCCTCCACGCTGCCGAAAGAAGTTGTGACGCTCGCGGACCCTGCATCCGTGAGGTTCACCGCGCCGTTGCCTCCTGTAATATTCGCCGCACCTTGAATCTCGCGCACCGTAATGCTGCCAAAACGGTTGCGCACCTCAAGCGAGCCTTTCACTTGTACAACCTGCACGGAACCATTGTTGTCGTTAACCGTGGAATCGCCCGCCGCGCCGCTTAGCTCGATGCTCCCGAACGAGTTGCTGAGTCGCGCTGCACCCGTATCTCGCACAGTCAGCGACCCGTGGCTATTGTCAAACTCTGATTTGCTGCGTACACCAGTCGCGTTTACGCTGCCGAAGCTATTTCTGACAAACAGCGGCGCGTCGGCGGGCATGGCGATGTCATAATCCACCGAATACGAAGCATTCTTGCGCCCGAACCAGTTTCGATTATCTTCCGGGTAGTTCGTGCGGACCTGCACGCTTTGCGCCGTCTGCTCCACATCAATCCGCACCTTATCGGCGAAACTTTGCGCCTGTTCGCGCGAGTCCGCTTGTGCGCGGATCGTCGCCGAGATTTTCAGCTCGCGGCCGGACTCACCGTGAATGCGCACTTCGCCGAATTTGTTTTCGATTCGGAACGACTGGCCTGTCCCCAGGGGGAGAGTTTTCTGGAAGTCGCGCGTGACCTGCTCCTGTCCCGGGTTCGCCGCCGCCGCGGACCCAACTACAAGTCCGAGCAAACCCGCGAAGCACACCACAGCGCGCATGCTGCAACGTTTTCTAAGCGAAAGGTTCCGCGCAGCTTGCACAATATCGAGGCCGGGGCCGATCATCGTTTTTCCTCCAAAACTTCCTCCAACGTCCGCTGTTTTTCCTGATACATCGCAAGCAATTGGTAACGCAGATGCGCATTCGACGGATTTTGACCCGTC
>Ga0210410_10001531_pt1 | contig 21603 bp, 15 predicted proteins | sample IncBWC4MmetaG_FD_161058 | JGI IMG/M metagenome (GOLD analysis project Ga0210410, IMG submission 161058) | Forest soil microbial communities from Barre Woods Harvard Forest LTER site, Petersham, Massachusetts, United States - Inc-BW-C-4-M | ecosystem: Environmental > Terrestrial > Soil >... | reverse complement strand
TTGTTGCCAACGATTCCGAGCTGCAAATCGAATTTCCCGGCGAGCCAGCCAGGTCTCCTCATAGCGGTGAAGTTCTCTGGCTAGATGCCGGCGGAACAGCCACCATCTCGTGTCCACTAAAACAGGGGGCTTCGCGCTATTGGGTGTTCTTCTTTAAAGACGCAAAACCCGCTCAAAAGAAATAGCGAAGAGCTCGCTACCTTTTTTTCGCATCCACGCGCACGAACAGTTTTTCCGGCTGGCCGGGCATAGCCATCGACTCTTCGCTCACCAGCGTTCCCGGGCCGGTTACGCGCGTGCGATTGCTCAATTTCAGCGTGCCGCCTTCCACGGGAAATCCCGAGCGGAAAGAGAAAAAATGCGGGTCTAAAGACCCGCCACTACAAGGGAAGAGCTTGGTTCAGATTGGGACTGCGAATGTGCGGGATTGGCGCGAACGAAACTTGCGGAGGGGAATTAAAGAATTGGAAGGAAGGGACGATATAGGAATAGAGCGAGCTGTACGGAGGGACAGGCGAAAATTTGGCGTAAAGCGGGATTGTCCGATGAGCACACTTAAAAATAATCTAAAAATACTCTTGACAGAAAACGGCTGCCCGCACGATACTCCCTTCGCGCCAGTATCTGCCTTCCCCCCGAAGAACGTTCCAGCGTTCCTCTCCAATCCGCACGCCGGAAATACAGTCAGCGAGGAGCACCGGTGTCTGCACAATTAGAGAAAGAAACGATGCATTCGTTAGAGATGGATCGGGAAGTCATTCGCTGTAAGACCTGTGGTCTAGTCCAGTACCGGACGCGCACGGGGAATTGCCGCCGTTGCGTGCGCGCCTTGCCTCAGCGTTTGGAGTTCCTGATTCCTCCACCGGAACCTCTGGAGGAAGCAGTCGCTGAGCCCACGTCGGAAAAGTTCGCCAACCGGGAGACGGTCGAGAATATCGGCCAGCGGATTCGCCAGTTGCGCGAATCGCGCACGATGACCCAGAGCCAACTGCAATCGCGCTCGAAGGTCTCGCGCTCCTACTTGTCCCGCATCGAAAGCGGCCAGATGACGCCGAGCCTCGGCACGCTGGAGAAGATCTCTGAGGCGCTGAACGTCGGGCTGAACCGGTTCTTCATACCGGAATCGGACGGCGAAGCGCTGCTGGAAGATCCGTTCATCCAGGGATTGCGGCCGTTCCTGCGCCAGTTGGATTGGGAACAGTGGCAGTCCATTCTAAAGAGGCTGCAGGCGATCAGCGATCACGTCGCGGCTGTGCCTATTACTCTCCGCCCTATCGGTAATCCGGCGCGGCTGCCGCAGGCGACGCCGGCGAATGGCAACGGCAACGGTCACATCGGCACGAGCCATTTGAATGGACATGCGCTGACGCATTCGCATGGCCATCCGCAGGGCTATCCGCTGCGGCGTCCGGGCGCGCCGGTGTTTCAACGGCCAGTGGCGCGATAGAGATTCACCCAGCAGAGCACACTTTGACGCGGTATCCCGAGTGGATCGGGATACCGCGTTTTTGTTTTTGATGCGGCAGTTTTTTGGCGCGGAAATTGTTGGTGGAAAAAAACTAATCGCGGACTACGGAAACTTTGGCGGCGGGGACTTCCAGGCGCATGAGGCGATGATTGGAATCGAGGAGGAGGAGAACTTCGATGTCGGAGGTGGTGACTTTGAGGCCTTCGTAGGATTTACCGTCGGCGGTGGCCGAACCGGTGGACTCGACAGTGATGGAGCCGGGCGTGAGCTCCTGCGGGATAATGACCGGAAAGACTTGCGCGCCGCGCTTGTTCCAATCGTAGACGCGGGCGAGAACGGCGTACTGGTGGTAGAGATTGTTGTCGAGCACGGCGATGAGCGGGGCGCCGAAAGTGAGGTCTTGTTCGAAGGGACGCGCGCCTTGCATTTCGAGCGTGATCTTAGCGACGCCGTTGGCGAAGAGAATATGCGCGCCGTTGGTTTTGTCAGTTTTGGCGGTCCACTCGTAACTGATGGGGGCGCCGTCGGCCTGCAAGACGAGCGTTCCGGAGATTTTTGTTTGGGCGGACTGGGGAGGTTTTACATCGGTGGTGCCTTTCGCGGTCCAGCCCCCAGCCGAGGGAGAGATTTCGAATTCTTCGTGGCCGACGGTCTGGCCATCGAGCTTGATGGTGAGCTTGCCTTTGTCTGCCACGAAGGCGGGTGAGCCGGCACTGGGGGCGGCGTTTTTCGCAGCGGCAAAACTCAGCGCGGCGCATAGAAGCAGGGTAGAAGCGGCCGACGCAAAAGAAAGACTGAACGTAAACTTGAGTGACGATGGTTTCAAGGAATCCTCCTCATCGGCTCTCGACGGACACATGCAAAGCAAAGAAAACAGCAAGACGCAAATAGAGAGAGCCGACGGCACCTATTGTATGCGCGGCGCCTCAGGAATTTGGCTTTTCGACAACGAGATGTGCTTCGCTGTTCACCGAGGGAGTAATTCCGCAGCGCAGGATTTCCGCGACGACGGCGGTGGGTTCGCCGGAGCTGTCGATGCGGTGATCGGCTTGTTGATAAGAAGGGAGGCGCTGGGCGTGAAGCTCGCGGAAGCTGTCGACATCGCGAAAGAGCGGGCGGCCGGTCATGGTCATGCAGCGCTGTAGCAGAACTTCGACGGGAGAATCCAGCCAGATAACGGGAATTCCGGCGGCGCGGAGAAATTCGGGAGCGCCGGGCTGGGCGTAGGTGCCGCCGCCGAGTGCGAGGACCGTGCCTTCTTTCAATTCGAAGGCGCGGCCGAGCGCGGCGCGGAGCTGGTCGGCTTCGATCTGGCGAAAGGCGGGCTCGCCGAGGCGTTCGAAAATCTGAGAGACGGCGAGGCCGGCGGATTCTTCGATGCGGTCGTCGAGATCGACAAAACGCCAGGCTAATTGGCGAGCGAGGAGCGCGCCGACAGTAGTCTTGCCGGAGCCCATGAACCCGGCGAGGCAAAGAATCTGAGCGCGAGCGTTGGGTCCGCGCAAGAAAGGAGGTAGCGTCACGTATTTGCAGCGCGAAAAACTAATTGCGCTTCAGAATGCGGATTGTACCACTGTAAGAGGAGAGCTCGACTTTGGCGAGACCCTGGCCAACGGTGCCGAAGAGGCCCTTGGAGAATTTTCCAGCCAAATGCTTGACGCCATGAGAATCCGGCTTGAGGTAGGCAGAAGCCTGATTGTCGACCGTGCCCATGGTGGTCTGAGCGTTCAGGTCGAAAGAATCCGTTCCCGAGAAATGGACTTCGACGGTGCCCTTGCCGCTCTGCATGGTGTAGATGCCGGTGCGTATAAAATCGCCATCGTAAAGAATGTTTCCGGAAGTAGAGAAGAGACTTACGTTGGTAAGGCCAGGCTGTAAAATCTGGGCGCCGCCGCTGACGGAGCGAAATTCGAGTTTGCCGGCGCACTGCGTGCAGACGAGGGATCCGCCGGTGGTGCGGACCACGATGTAACCGGACACTTCCTTGAGGTGAACATCACCGGCAACGCTTTGGAGGGTCATGTCGCCCATGACTTGCTCGACGTAGATGAGACCGGTTTGCGTGCGGAGCTGGAGCTCGGTTTCTTCGGGAACGGTGATTAGAAAATTGGATTCGAGTTCGGAAGGCTGAGCAGCCGGGTCCAGAATAATGGCGGTGACGTCGATGCGATCACCGGCTTGCTCGATGTCCACGGCGATCTTATCGGAAGCGCGGCTGGCGCTGACGATAACTTGCTGGTTTTTGGAGGATTTCACTTCAATGCGGCCACTGGTCACGGCCTGAATCATGACCACGGGTCGGCCTTGTACGGTGAACTGCCTCTCGACACGCTGTCCGGTAGCTTTGGCGGGCGCGGCGTAGAACAGGAAGATTCCGGCGCCGAGCACCGGCAGTACATTGCGTCCCATCGCTCTCAGGCTCATTTCAGTTTACGCTCCTTCCGCGATCCATCATCGCGGACAGCAATTCTGCTTTTTGCTGGTAAGCGCGAGACAGGTATTCGCGCGCCAGATCGTCTTGTGGGTCTTCTTTCAGGTGATGCTCGCATTCGGCAATAAACTCGTCAACGGTCTGAAGGTTCTGCCGGAAAGAAGAGTCCACCGGAGAGGTACTCGCGAGCCGCATATTCGAAAGATCCTGTTCCTGCTGATTGAGGGCCATGGCCGTGTCGGCGAAAGTGTCCTGCCGGAGCATGGGGGCCTCGGCGGGCTTATGAAGCTGATAAGCGGCGGAAGCCACGATGAGCAGCCCGACGACCGCAGCGGCGAAAGCTCTGCCGCGGAAGAGCCAGGCCAAGGATTGCCACCAGGGAGCGCTCTGGCGGGCAACTTCGGCTGGGGTCTTGATGAGGCCTTCTGCTTCGAGTTGCGCGCGGAGGGAAACCCAAACCCGAGCAGGGGGCTCAGCTTCCGCAGGGAGCAGGTGCGCGGTGGCCACGATGTTGGTGAGATCCGCGACGAGATTCTGGCAGCTATTGCACTCCGCCAGATGGGCTTTAGCCGCCTCCGGCAGTGGAGCCAGACCTTCCTGCTCAAGAACGATTTCTATATCCCTGCACTGCATGACGAGTCACCCCGCGGGTGGAAGACTTGGCGGTCTTTCCCGCTAAACTACACTAAGACCTTTGACACTACTTCGGCGCTGGCAGTTGCCTCGATTCTATATCAACCGCCCTGGCCTGCCTGCGTTTTTGCGGCATGGCGTACCTGCCTGGCCTGCTCGCGCACTTCTTCCTGCAAAAGGTCGCGCAGCCTGGTACGCGCCTTGTGCAACTGAGACTTCGAATTGCCTACCGAACATCCCATGATGCCGGCAATCTCGTTGTGTTCGTATCCCTGTACGTCGTGCAGCACAAAGACCGTCCGGTAACCCGGGGGCAGTTTCTCGATGGAACGCTGCAAATTGACCCGGTCTACTGCGCCCGTCAAGCGCAGATCCGGTGCGCCGATGTCCTTCCGCGGCCCCCCGGTTTCCTCGTCAGGGTCCGTGGTTTCCTCCAAAGAGGCCACGGGGAGCGACTTCTTCCGCAAGCGCATGAGGACGACATTGACCGTCATGCGATGCAACCAGGTCGAAAACGCCGATTCGCCCCGGAAGGTACCAATCTTGCGGAAGAGCTGGAGAAAAGCCTCCTGCATCAGGTCTTCCGCGTCGGATGGGTTATTCACCATGCGCAAGCAGAGGGCGTAGACGCGGCGACCGTGGAGCTGGTAGAGGAACTCAAAAGCCGCGGCATCCCCGGCTTGAGCCAGGCGAATGGCTTCCGCTTCCGTCAACGTTTTGGGCGGCTGCGAAGCAGCCAACGCCCTGGGCGATGGGGAAGTCGGCACGCTCGGATCGCTTGGTCGGTTTCGGGCCAACGGTCCAATAACGGCGCATCCAAGCTGTCGGATGCGCCGAATCCCTCCTAGAGTTGTCCTTGCTTTGCTCCGCATGCCTTAACAAACACGAGCGGAAGGACGAATATTCCCGGTAAATGCTCCGGGACGTTACGGGCAAGCAGACCTTCTTATTCTCCCGCGATCTGCGCCATTCGTCTATGGCGGATCACAAACTGACGGGCGGCAGGTTTGGACTTGGGCGCGAGCATCTGGCAACTGACGGTATGCTGAAAAGCAGGAATCTGGTCATCCGGCAGTGCCAGAAGAAAGGATTTCAGGAGGACAACGGCCTCACGAAGACAGGTATTCATGTCGAAATGGTCGGCGTCTGCTGCCTGCCAGAGCCCCTCGGGATCGGTAGCCGTGCCGCTGGAAAGATCTTCGGCGGAGTCGCAGTAGTCCCGGCCAAGATCGTCAACCATCTCCTCCAAAGTGCCGACTTTGTGAAGAAATTGGGAACGCTGCGTGAGGAGAACGTGACTCAGGAGGCTGCTCATTCGCGCGGAGCGCTGACCCTTCGGACTATTGAAGTTAGCGGGATCGAGAGGGGCGGCGTTGGGAACGGTGCCGTAGTGATTGGCATGCTCGCCCAAAGCGCGGAGCAGTGCGGAGAGGTAATCCGTAAGCCGCGAACAGAGGGCGGGAGTAACGCACATCGTTTGGAGACACTTCGCCAGACGTCCCGCATGGCGCAATTCTATGGCTTCATTCAGCGTGATGCTCAACATGGCGTAACTGGATTCAAGTTGCTGGACGTACAATTCGAACACTGTGGATTTTTCTTCAGGCAACCACGCGCGCCAGTCTTCCTTGACAGACGTGCCGCGGGCAGTGGGGGGGCGGAGTCGGTCTCGCACTGGATTCTCCCTGGGGGCAGCAGCGGGGAGTATAACAAAATCGTATTTACAAGGAAGCATTTTTTAATCTCTACCAAAAGATAGGTGATTTGGATGCCATGCATCCACAGTTTGCCTTGGTTGCTCTAGGCAGGCGCAGGCCGCTATACTCGGCTACCATCACCTTGAAAGGAATTTCCATTGGAATTTGAGCCGCGCGACCAGTTTGAGCAGCGCCAGAAGAAACTCGAGCAGATTCAAGCATTAGGCCATGAGGCGTATCCCCGAGAGTTCCGCTGGACGGATACGGCCGCGGCGCTGGTGGAGAAATTTGGCCAGGCGCCCGCAGCGGAGTTGGAAGCGAACAAGAGGGAGGTGCGCGTTGCGGGCCGCATCGTGTCCCTACGGTTGATGGGGAAGGCGGGGTTCGCGCACTTGCAGGGAAACGGGAAGCGCATACAAGTCTATGTAAAGAAAGACGTTGTTGGAGAGACGGGATTTCAACTTTTTCACCTGCTGGATCTTGGCGACTCCATCGGCGTGCGCGGGCATCTGTTTCGAACGAAGACAAACGAGCTGTCCATTTGGGTGGAGGAGATCACCTTTCTTGCGAAAGCACTACTGCCGCTGCCGGAGAAATGGCACGGGTTAACGGATGTGGAGCTGCGTTACCGGCAGAGGTATCTCGATTTGATTGCCAACGAGAAAGCGCGACAGGTTTTCGTTACGCGGGCGCGCATCATTCAGGAGTTGCGCAAATTTTTTGACGGGCGCGGGTACCTTGAAGTGGAGACCCCGATGATGCATCCCCTGGTAGGAGGAGCGGCGGCCCGGCCATTTGTCACGCACCACAACACCCTGGACATTGATTTATATCTGCGCATCGCGCCGGAGCTGTACTTGAAGAGGCTGACGGTCGGAGGGTTCGACCGCGTGTATGAAATCAACCGGAATTTTCGCAACGAAGGAATCTCCACGCAGCACAATCCGGAATTCACGATGCTCGAATTTTACGAAGCGTACAGCAATTACCGCGACCTGATGGACATGAACGAGCAGCTTTTCGCGGCGCTGGCAAAGGCAATTACGGGTTCGACGACCGTGAAGTATGGCGAGGCGCAACTGGATTTCTCGCGAATGGAACGGCTGACGATGCGCGAGGCCATCGTGAAGCACTGGCCGGCGGACGCGGGCGAGGCTGCCACGACGGAAAAACTTGCTTCAGCGGGAGGCGCGCGCGAGGTGACAGTGCGTTACAACGAGTGGGCCAAGCGGACAGGGGCGCCGTACGCCGCGGCAAAGGGCACCCTGAGCGATGGTGAGTGGACCGGACTGTTGTTTGAAACGATGGCCGAGGACAAGCTCATTCAGCCCACGATTCTTTACGATTTTCCGACGGACATCTCGCCGCTTTCCAAGCAGAAGCCGGAGGATCCTTCGCTGACGGAACGGTTTGAGATTTATGTGGCGGGGATGGAAGTGGCTAACGGCTTCTCCGAGCTGAACGATCCGGCGGAACAGGAGAGGCGCTTCCTGGCGCAGATTGCCACTGGCGGCGAGGAAGTGCCGAAGCAGCTCGACAGCGACTACATTCGCGCGCTTTGCCACGGCCTGCCGCCGACGGCGGGCGAGGGCATCGGCATCGATCGTTTGACCATGTTGCTGACGGATTCGGCGTCCATCCGCGACGTCATCTTATTTCCGCTTCTGCGTCCCGAAGCGGGCGGTGAATCATCTTCCACTACCGAAGCGCACGGCGCGTAACGTATTCTCTTGTGGATGCTCCCCACGATTCGAGCGAGCGGCATGACCCTAGCTGATCATGCGATTTGAATGGTTTGTAGCGCGGCGGTATTTGAGGTCGCCCTACCGGCCGGCGGTGCTGCGGCTGGTTACGCTGTTTTCGATCGTGGGTGTGGCGGCGGGCGTGGCGACGCTGGTGATCGCGCTCTCTATGAACACGGGCTTTCGCGAAACCCTGCAAGAACGGTTGCTCGGCGTAACGGCGCACATTTCGCTCACGCAGCCCGGCACTGGCGGAATCCACAACTTCGAAGCACTGGCGACAAAACTGGCGGCGACGCCGGGAGTGAAATCGGTTACGCCCGCGGTGTATCAAACGGTGCTGCTGTCCTTCGGCGGGGATGCGCGGGGCGTGGTGACCAAAGGGATCGAGCCGGAACGCGAGAAGAAGAGCGACGAAGCGCTCCAACGGATTATTGCCGGACACCTGGATTTTTCGCCGGATACGGATGGCATCGATGCTTTGCTTATCGGAAGACAGCTTGCGCAAGAGTGGAAGCTGGGGCCCGGCGATTACGTCACGCTGACCAGTCCGCAGGGACGGTTGACGCCCTTTGGAATGCTGCCGCGGACGCGGCGCTTTCGCGTGGCTGGGATATTTGATTCGGGATTTTACGACTACGACGAGAACTGGTGCTTTCTGACTCTCCCGGCGGCACAGGGGCTGTCGGGCACCAGCGGTGTCGTAAATGTGCTGGAGTTCCGGCTGGCACAGCCGGAGCGCGCGGGCGAGATCGCGAAGCAAATAGAGCAAGCCGCGGGAACGGGGTTCCTGGCGGCTACCTGGATGGAGGAGAACCGCGCGCTTTTTCGGGCGCTGCGGCTGGAAAAACTGGTTACGGCGATCTTCATCGGGCTGATCACGTTTGTTGCAGGACTGAACATCCTGGTGGTGCTGTCGATGACCGTGACGGACAAAGCGCGCGACATCGCCGTGCTGATGTCCATGGGAACGCGGCGCGAGCAAATTCGCAGAATTTTTCTGTGGCAGGGAATCACGATTGGCGCGACTGGCACGATTATCGGTCTGGCGGTAGGCTACGCGTTCGCATTTATTGCCGGCGGCTATCATTTAATTCCGCTTGATCCGCAGGTCTACGCGGTACCCTACGTGCCGTTTCATCCCAGCGGCATGGATGGAGTGTGGATTACCGCGGTGGCGATGGGGATTTCGGTAGGGGCGACGATACTTCCGGCGCGGGCGGCCTCACGGCTTTTGCCGGTGGAGATTCTGCGCTATGAATAAGGACGAGAGTGGGAAAAGAAGAGCGGTGTTTGCCGGCAGTTTTGGCGTCTCGTTTGCTCCTAGACAGAGGCAGAGGCAGGCGGGTATAGCCGGGGAACAACTCTCAGCCTCGGCTGAAACAACATACCCACCGCAAGTTGTTGAAATTAAAAAGATTACAAGTGTTCCGATTTGGTCACATCGTGCCCGGATTTTGACAGGCAGAGGAGTGGCAGAAATAGGAAACGCTTTGGGCCACCTTGCCGCAGAAAGAGGGCGGTCCAACGGCCCGAAGATTGCCTTACCCGCATCTAAGTGTATGTAGGGAGATGGACCGAAAGGTCCGCAGCAGTGAGAGCGACTTGAACCAGCAAAGATGCCCAGCGATTCCAACTCGAACTTGAATTTGCATGATACAGAGGGGAGCGGTTCGTCTACGGCGACGGCGGTGCTGGAAGCGCGCGGTCTGAAGAAGGTGTACGGCGCGGGCGAGAAAAGTCTGGCGGTATTGACGGACGCAAGCCTGATTTTGCGGCGTGGAGAGATGGTAGCCATCGTGGCGCCGAGCGGAGCGGGCAAAAGTACTTTGCTGCATCTGCTGGCCGCGCTAGACACGCCAACGAGCGGTACAGTATACTTCGCGACGAAAGCACTTGAAACGAATGATGACGCAGCGCTGGCCGAATTTCGAAATCGCGCGGTGGGATTTCTGTGGCAGCGGCACCAGTTGTTGCCTGATTTTACGGCTGCGGAGAATGTAGCCATGCCGCTGCTGTTGCGCGGCGATGATTTTTCTTCGGCGTTGGGGCTGGCACGAAAGTGGTTAACGGAGGTCGGGCTGGAAAACCGGGCCGATCACCGTGCAGGGGAACTTTCCGGCGGGGAACAGCAGCGAGTGGCGATAGCCCGGGCGCTTGTCACTGGGCCGAGCGTGCTGCTGGCAGATGAACCGACGGGAGATTTAGACGAGAAGAATGCTTGGGCCGTGTTCGAACTACTGGAACGATTGCACCGCACGCACCAGTTGACGTCGCTGATCGCGACGCACAATCTGGCGCTCGCCGCGCGGTGTGACCGTATACTAGGGTTGGAGCATGGCGTTCTTAGTTCTCGCGCGGCTGCGGCCGTGGCGAGGGTCATCCCTGGGGGAGAAGCGAGCTAACGTGTTCGAACGCTATACGGAAAAAGCAAGACGCGTCATATTTTTTGCGCGGTACGAAGCCAGCCAGTACGGCAGCCCGTACATCGAGACCGAGCATCTGTTGCTGGGCTTGATGCGCGAGGACAAAGCCCTGGCGAACCGGTTTCTCCGCCAGCAGGGATCGATCGAATCCATCCGCAAAGAGATTGAAGCGCGCATCACCATCCGCGAGCGCATTTCCACTTCGGTGGAAGTGCCGCTGAGCGCGGAGTGCAAGCGCATCCTGAATATGGCCGCGGAAGAGGCGGAGCGGCTGGGGCACAAACATGTCGGGACCGAACATTTGCTGCTCGGCATCCTGCGCGAGGAAAAGTGCTTTGGCTCGGAAATTTTGATGGAGCGCGGGCTGCGGCTTTCGACCCTGCGGGAAGAACTGGCGCGTACGTCTGGTGAAAAGACTACTGCTGCGCGGCCGAAAGAGACTTCGTTGCTGGCGGAATTCAGCCGGGACTTGACGCAGGCTGCGCAGGAAGGCTCGCTCGATCCGCTGGTGGGACGCGAAGGCGAAGTCGAACGTGTAATCCAGATTCTTTGCCGGCGCACAAAAAATAATCCCGTTTTGATCGGCGAGCCGGGCGTGGGCAAGACGGCCATTGTGGAAGGGCTGGCGCAGCGAATCTCGGATGGCGATGTGCCGCCGTTTCTCGCCGATAAGCGCATACTTTCGCTGGATCTTTCCTTGATTGTTGCTGGAACAAAATACCGCGGACAATTCGAAGAGCGGCTCAAGACCATCATGAAGGAATTGATGGAGAGCCAGAATTCGATCGTTTTCATCGACGAACTGCACACGCTGGTGGGAGCCGGTTCAGCCGAGGGTTCGCTGGACGCTGCCAATATTCTGAAGCCGGCGCTTTCGCGCGGAGAAATTCAGTGCATCGGGGCGACTACGCCGGGAGAATACCGCAAGTCGGTGGAGAAGGATCGCTCGCTCGAAAGGCGTTTCCAGGCCGTGAAAGTTCCCGCGCCAAATGAAGAAGAAGCCGTGTTGGTGATTCAAGGCGTGCGGGAGCGTTACGAGAAATTCCACGCTGTTAGTTACACCGATGAGGCGTTGCGCTACTCGGTTTATCTTTCAAACCGCTACATCCCTGACCGCTTCCTGCCGGACAAGGCCATCGACCTGATCGACGAAGCCGGAGCGCGCGTGAAACTGCGCCAGGCTACGGTGCCCGAAGAAGTGGGCGAAGTGCAGAAACGCGTGAAATTCATCACGCACCGCATGGAAACCGCGATCGCCAACCACGAATTTGAAAAAGCGCGCTTCTACTCGGAAGAGGAGCGCAAGGAAAAGGAAAATTTGCGCGGGCTGCGCGAACGCTACAAACTGGACGATGCTTCCACCGGGATTGTGACGCGGGAAGACATTGAAGAGGTGGTTTCGCGCTGGACAGGGATCGGCGTCACCTCCATTAAAGAAGACGAGCAGCAAAAGCTGTTGCGCATCGAGCCGGAGCTGCACAAACGCGTCATCAGCCAGGACAAAGCGATCACGGCCCTGGCGCGTGCCATTCGGCGCAGCCGTGCGGGACTCAAGTCGCCGTTGCGTCCGGTGGGATGTTTCTTCTTCCTCGGGCCCACGGGCGTCGGCAAAACCGAAGTGGCGCGGCGGCTGGCGGAATTCCTGTTCGGCTCGGAGAAGTCGCTGGTGCGTTTCGACATGTCGGAGTTCATGGAAAAGCATTCCGTATCAAAGCTCATCGGCGCGCCTCCAGGGTACGTGGGTTATGAAGAAGGCGGGCAGTTGACGGAGCGTGTCCGCCGGACGCCGTACTCGGTCATCCTGCTGGATGAAATCGAGAAGGCGCATCCGGACGTTTTTAATATATTGTTGCAGGTGTTTGAAGACGGGCAATTGACGGACGGGCTCGGCAATACCGTGGATTTCCGGAATACCATCATCATTATGACTTCCAATCTCGGGGCGCGGCATTTGCAGAAGCGCACTTCGATGGGTTTTCAATCCGGCGTGGATGAAGCCGGACAGAAGAGCATGGAAGACATGGTGATGACCGAAGTAAAGCGGGCGTTCAATCCGGAGTTTTTGAACCGGCTGGACGAAGTGATCATTTTCAATCCGCTCGGCGACGACGATCTGCTCCGCATCATCGATTTGCTCGTGGGCCAGCTGAACGACACGCTGATTCACCGGCAGGTGCAGATTGTGGTGTCGCCGGAAGCACGCCAGTGGATCCTCGAGAAAACGTGTGCGGACCGCAGTTATGGGGCGCGGCCGCTGCGGCGGGCACTGCAGAAGTACGTGGAAGACCCGCTCTCCGAGGCGCTCATTCAGGGTGGAATTCAAAGGCCGGCGACATTGCAGATTTATGTCGCAGGGGAAGGCCTTTCGTTCCGTCCGGTGGGCGAGGCAACCCCGGTCGTCCACTAGCGAATCTGAAACAACGCGAGACACACGGCCGGCCCACACCGGGTCCGGCGGGAGAATAACAACTTGAGTTTGGGGGCGCGGCCTTGATGACCTCTCTGGCCGCTCAAAGAAGAGTTTGTTTGCCGTTTGGGGTTTTGTTGGCCCGGGTCGGCTGGATCGCGGCGATGGTGTTGACGCTTGCGGCCGGTTCACACGGCGCTACGCAGCAAAACCACAAAGCGGGGGCGCTGGCATCCGCAGATGCGATTCCTTCCTCTACATTCTTAGATTCAGCGGCCACGGATTCGGGTACGAGTTCCGAGGCGGAAGCCGGGCAGCAGAGAGCTTCCGACCAGCCACAGGTGGTCATCGAGCGCATCGAATTCATAAACAACCGGCGCGTGCGCAGCGATACCCTGAAGGCGCGCATCTTCAGCCGCGAAGGCGATCCTTACAACGAAGAGACCCTGAAGCGCGATTTTCAGGCGCTCTGGAACACGCAGTTCTTTGAGGACGTAAAGCTGCGCGTCGAGGATTCGCCAGACAAGCCGAACGCCAAGATCGTGATTTTCGTCGTGCAGGAACGCCCGGTCATCCGGCGGATTCGATACGACGGCATTCATTCGGTTTCCGAGTCGGACATTCTCGACCGCTTCAAAGAGCGCAAAGTCGGATTGACGGTGGAAAGCCAGTTTGATCCCACGCGCATCAAGAAAGCGGAAGTGGTGCTGAAGGAATTGCTCGGCGAACACGGGCGGCAGTTTGCGAAAGTTACGCCGCAATACGAACGCATCGCGGCCAGCAATGCGGTCATCCTCGTGTTCAAGATCGACGAAGGGCCTAAAGTAAAGGTCGGGCAGATCAAATTCACGGGAAACCACGCGTTCAGCGATCGGAAGCTTATCCGCGCAATGCGCCACGACCGGCCCTACGCGATTCCTCTATACCTCTTCGAAATCCCCGTCCTGACGAAGACCTACGACCGCGAAAAGCTGAATGAAGACCTGGAAGTGGGCATTCGCGGACTATATCAGGACAACGGCTACTTCAAGGTGCTGGTGAAGGACCCCATTCTTGACAGCATCGATAAGGAAGGCAACAAGCTCGGCGTTCCCGTGCCGTTCGTCAAGCGCTCAAAAGGCAAAGCCGTCAACATTACGATTCCCATCGAGGAAGGCGACCGCTACCGGATGGGAACGCTGAAGATCGTCAGCGCGGACCCGGATAAGGCCCTGTCGCTGAAGGTCGAGGCACTGAAGAGTATTTTCCCCTTGAAGCAGGGCGATCTTTTCGCCGTCGGGAAAGTCCGCAAGGCGCTCGAAGACTACGGCAAAGCTTACGGGGAATTCGGCTTCATCGACTTCACGGCGGAGCCGGAAACGGAAATCGACGACACCGACAAGAAAATCAATCTGACCCTGAAGTTCAATGAAGAGAAGCAGTATTACGTCCGACGCATCGATTTCAGCGGCAACACCACCACGCGCGACAAAGTGATCCGGCGCCAGTTGCTGATCGACGAAGGGCAGCTCTTCAATAAACGCGCCTGGGAACTCAGCATCCTCCGGCTGAATCAACTCGATTACTTCGACAAGATCGAAGCCGACAAGGCCGCGGAGATCAAGCGCAACACCAAAGAAGGCACGGTCGACATCAACCTGAAGTTGAAGGAAAAAGGCAAGCAGTCCATCGGACTGCAGGGCGGCGTCAGCGGGCTCGCCGGAAGCTTCATCGGTTTGACCTATCAGACCAACAATTTCCTGGGTCTCGGCGAAACCTTGACCTTCTCCGCTCAGTTTGGCGACTTGCAGCGGAGCTTCCAATTCGGCTTCACGGAGCCGTATCTTTTTGACCGGCCTATTTCCAGCGGCTTTACGATTTTCACGAGCCGCTACAATTTCGATCAGGCTCGGCAGGAAGCCCTGCTCACCGGCCAGTCCACCAGCATCAACCCGCAATTCGTCCAGAACTACAACCAGAACAGCACAGGCTTCACGCTCTTTGCCAGCTACCCGCCGAAGAAGTATCCCTTTGCCAGATTCGGGCTGACCTACGGGCTTACGCGCACGAATATTCAATCGTTCAACCAGGCTTCGACCTTGCTGTTCGAATCCGTGCAATTCCGGAGCATCGTCGGCCCCAGCGCCCTGGACGGAATTGTTTCCAGCACCATCACGCCGACGTTCACCTACAACACCATCAATAATCCGGTCAATCCCACCACCGGCAAAAGCTTCTTCTATTCGCTGTCATTTTCTGGCGGACCGCTCGGCGGAAACGTAAAGACCATCTCCAACGCCTTCGAATTCAAAATGTTTCGTCCCGTCAATAAGAAGCGCAACGTCATTGGATTCCGCGTGACCACGGCGTACACCACGGGTTACGGCGGCGGTGAAGTGCCGCCCTTCAGCCGCTTCTACGCGGGCGGTGAAAACGATATCCGCGGATTCGATATCCGCTCCATCTCGCCGGTCACCTTCATTCCCACGGAAACCGCACAACCCGTTTTTTTCAAGGATCTTTCTGGAATTACCCGCTCGTTTACCGTCCCCGTGCTGATCTACACGGCCACTTTGCCGGGCGGCGATTATCAGGGCTACGGAAACTTTGAGTACCGCATTCCCATCGTCGGTCCGGTAACAGCCGGCTTCTTCTTCGATGGAGGAACCGTGGGCGTGGTTCGGCGCAATGCGCTGCAACTCAATGATGCAGGATTCCAGAGTCTCACTAACCAGAACGGAATGAATCCCTTTGCCCATTTTCCAAATGCGACCGCGAGTTTCGCGAACGGCGGGGACAATCTGACGCAGCAGCTCTCCATTTCGCCCGGAACGAATTTCCGGCTGCGCGGTTCGACGGGAATCGAATTCGTCGTGCAGCTCCCCATCGTGCAGGCGCCGTTCCGCATCTATTACGCTTATAATATTCACCGCTTTCACTCCGAGATTTTTGCGAAGAACCCGTATATCGATCCGGGCGAAATCCAGTCGATTAAGAACTCGTTTGACCCGGCGACGGCAAATTTGATTTTGGAACAGCTGCAATTCCAGCCCAGCGGGCTGAATTATTTCGAGCCGAAGACGACCTTTCGCTTCACCGTGAGCCGGACGTTCTGATCCCGGTGTGGAGCGCGGAATTTAGCGCGAATCGCGCATGAGAATTTCGGAAGACAAAGCTAGGACTCGCGCCGGCGGAGGATTCGCAGAGCGCGTGAGCGTGGGGGAGATCGTGAGAACGAAGTTGCGTGGCAAGTTGCGATATCTTGGTATTCTGTTCCTGGCGGCCTGCGTGGGTGCGCTGAGCGGCTGCGGCAGCAGCAACGGCGCGAACGTCGTCACCGTTGCGGTCGTGCCGGCAGGTTCCACCAACGTGATTGTGGGCACCACGCTGATGCTCAACGCCATGGTGAGCGGCGCCACCAACCTCAATGTAACGTGGACGTGCATGTTCACCACCACCCCGACGACCGGGACTAACCCCAAGCCGACCAACCCGGTGAGCTGCGACAGTGCCAAGGGCGCGGTTGGCAATATTTCCGACCAGCAGAACACTTCCGTGGTTTACACCGCTCCCACGAACGTGCCCAGCTCGACCATGTTTCCCAACCTGCAAATCATGATCATCGCCACCTCCGTGCAGGACACCAAGAGAACAGGAAGCGCAACGCTTACGCTGGATTCCGGCATCAGCGTGGTCCTCAGTCCCACTACCGCAACGGTTCCCACCAAGGAGCAGGTGCAGTTCCTGGTCTCGCTGCAGAACGACACTCAGGGCAAAGGACCTACCTGGCTTGTGACTCAGACCTTGCCTACCTCCACCTCGCCCCCTACTGCGGAGAATCTGCTGCCCACGTGCAGCCCAGACTGCGGCATGATCGATACCAAGACCGGGCTATATACGGCTCCCGCGACTGTTCCGACGAGTACGAAGAACACTACTACGCCCGCCGACGTTACCGTGGTCGTCTTCTCGAATGAAGACCCCACGCGTTTTGCCACGGGAACCATTACCATCATCGCCGGCGGTGCGATCACCTTCAATGGCATCTCGCCGACCATCGCTCCGCAGGGCGCTCTCTTTTGGGATATTTATCTCGACGCCCCATTCATCTCCTCGGTATCGACGGTCAACCTTGCAATCCCCGGCGGCAAAGCAAATGCGGTGAACCCAGATCAGATCAAGGTGCTCTTTCCGATTCCAACTACTGCCACTCCCAACCCGGCTTCCGCAGGCGCGCGGCTTCGTCTGCTGGCGTCAGATTTGGCGAATGCCGGGTCCTTTACAGTTTCCGTTATGGATCGTGCCGAGACGGTGACGCAATCGCCTACTGGTGTGTTCACCTTTAATGTCCTCCCCACGCGGACCACATCGATTTCCTCGGTTCCGGATGATGTGATTCAGGGAAACCTGGGCCCAACGACGATGGTCGCGATTGACGGCGGCTACTTTGGACCCGGCGGGGCCCGCGCGAATGTTCTGTTTGGGGGAAATCTAATCACGACGGACGTCAATAAGTCCAACGCGCGCCAGCTGACCGCCGCTTTTCCCACTGCGGGCCTGAACTCCGGGAGCCCCGGTCTTTATCAGTTGTCGGTTACCAGTACGACTTCGCCTGCCCCTGTGCCGAACAATCCCTCGGTGACGAATCTCGCGGTTTTCCCCGATTATTCTGTCACCCAGCCGCAGCTCGCTGCCAGTACCATTCCCGCGGGTATGCACCCCAGCGCCATTGATATCGATACGGACCTCGGAGTGGTGGTGGTTGCCGAAGCCGGCTCGAACGCCATCCAGTTCTTCAGGATTGTGCCCTCCACGTCATCGGCTACGGGAACCCTCGTGCCCATCGACACTTCCGGCAACGATTGCGCGACCTCCTGCCCCGTAACCGGGGTGGGGAGCATTCCCATGAATCTTCCCGTTGGTGTTTCCGTGAATCGCACCAATCACACCGTGGCGGTTGTGAATTACGGACAGCAGACGACCGCCGGGGTCGTGAGCGGCCAGACGGTGATGGACTTTTCGATTCCGGTTCCAGGCTCTGGAAAGCCGGGCCCTGCACCATTCGCCGTCGATATTTCCAACGCGCTGCAAGGAGCGGTCGCACCAGCGCCGATGGCCTACGCGATTGGCGTCGATCCGGATACCAATCACGCATTGGTCGCTTATTCTTCTCTCCCTTCGAGCACCTCTTTCGCCAACCTGGGATTCATAGTGAATCTGAACCCGCCACAGGATCCGTCCAAAGACTGCCCACTCGCGCTTCCTACCCCTCCCTTCACGCAGGGATGTCTGTTCGCGCAGGTTACGCTGAACACGGGACTGTATCCGCAGATCGCCCTCGCTCCCCACGGCAGCATTGCATTCGTAACACCCGGAGGTTCGGGTTCGGTGAGTGGAGTTGACGTTACAAAGGGTTCGAACCACGCCCTGATCTCATCCATCATGCTAGGTGCTGGCGTCGTCACCGTTGCCACCACCACAGCTCACGGATTGATTCCGGGGAATGCCGGTTCGGTGCTCATCACCGGCGCGTCGAACACGAGCTGCGCCGGAAACCCCAACTTTGATGGCGTATTCTCCGTTAGCGTAGACAGCAGCACGACCTTTAGCTATGCGTTGCCTAATTCGACGGCCAGCTGCACGGTTGATCCCCGCTTGAACAATTCGCAAATTCCCACGGTCTTTTTCAACAGTCCAAACCTGCAGTTTGGCGTCTCGCAAACGACGCAAGGTATTGCCATCAATCCGATTACGCGGACCGCGGCGCTTGCCGACGCCAACGCCACCGGCTCAACCGGGGGGCCCGAAATCGACCTGCTCAATTCGCTGGATCAGTCCGTCACCTCCGTCACCTTTTTCGCCAACTGTACAAAATTCACGACCAACTGCTCGAATGCCCCGGAGTTTCCAGGCACGACGAACTTGAGTTGGCAGCCCTATACCAACTCCATCGTTTCTTACAACCCCAGCCCTATTCAGCATCTGTCCCAGGTGTCCATATCCGATCCGGTGACCAGGCAAAGGTATGCGATTGTGCCCACTCCTCCCATCAATCCTCAGACTCCTCAGACATACCTCGGACCCGGTGGATTCGCCATCACTGTGATGAACGGCGCTTCGAGCACACAGCAGAGCACCCTGACTCTTTGGGGCGGCATCGCCGTCGACCCTGCCACCAACCTGGCTTTCGTCGTGGAGTCGGGTTCCGCCACGAATTCGGGTGGAATCCAGGTTATTGATCTTGGGCCGCCGGCTACTCCGATCGCTGTGAAGCCGCTGGAGATCACCCAAGTGCTGGTCCCCAGCCCGACACCTGGTGTCGGAAATATCGGTGGCATACCGAACACGATAGTCCCCGAAGCCACTCTCACTTCAGCGAGCGATTTGGGCGGCGTGCAGATTTTCGGCTCAGGGTTCGGGGCCCCAGGCAACACCACGACGCAAGTCCGCCTGGACCAAACGCCGATTCCACAGGTGAACGTGCAAGTAGTCAATGATCGCATGCTGACCGCCGCGATTCCGCACTCTTTCTTGTCCGCGCCGCATCACTTTGCGCTCGACATCGTCAACGGCGGCGTGCAGTCCAATGCCTCGGACTTTCTCGTCATCAAATCCGTCGATCTGACGGGTGTCTGCGCCGGTGGCAAGCCCCAGCCTAGCTCGGTGGCCATCGCCGACCAGATCACGACGGGACCTTTTTCGCCTATCGCCGTCGTCACCAACAGCGGCTGCAACAACATCTCGATCATTGACATCAACCCGGCCAATGCGACGTTTGGTACGATTATCAACACCGCGGCCGTTGGAACTTCACCTCAGGGCGTGGCAGTGAGCCAGCGTTTTGGCATCGCCCTGGTCGCCAACAATGGCGACGGCACAGCGTCGGTTATCGATCTGACGAAAAATCCTCCCGTCCAGGCGGTACCCGCAGTTCAAACGGGATCCAACGCTCAGCCGACCGGTGTGGCCATCAACGAAGCGACAGGAGCCGCGCTGGTCGCAAACTTCAACGCCAATACGGTTTCTGAGATTGATCTAGCTCTGCTAAAGCCGCCGGTGACCACGCCGCCCACGGCGCCACCGACCACCTTGACAGCCATCCCCATCGGCGGCATTCAGCAGCCCATCGCCATAGCCATCGACCCGGACCGCGGCACCAATAATCAGGGGCTTGCCGTGGTCACCGCTCTGCAAATAGTCAACGGTGCGGTACCCAACGGGGAACTCGCTTCCGTGGACATTGGATTGGCTTCACCCGCTTTGAGCACTACCGCGGTCATCGGCAGCGTCTCGGCCACGCCCACAGGCGTCGTGTTCGATCCCACTGCGATTTCAGGGTCGGCGAACGGTGGACTGTTCTATGCCACCTCCAGCGGTGGTAACGAAATCTCCGCGTTTAACCCGGATACTGGCTCTTCGATTCCAGTCAGCGTGGGAATCAATCCTACGTCCATCGCCTATAACCCGCAGACGGGCGCGCTTCTGACCACGAATCTCGGCAGCAAGACCAGCTCGATCGTGGATATGCTCTCGAATCCCTTCAAGACCCGTCAAACGCTGGGATTGCCTGGCTCGCTGCAATTCGGCGTGGCCATCGACCAGTTCACCAATCTCGCCGTGATTGTGGATCAGGGGAACGGTCGCGTCTTGCTCTTCCCGATGCCGAATTGACGCGGGCCATGGGAAGCACGTGTGGACGCTTGTTTTCTGATTGCGGGACGGGAAGTCCCTCAGCTATACTCCGAGGTTTGTGTAACGCTCAAAGAACCCGCCGGGGGAGCGGAATCAGTTTTTAGCCAATACGAAATTGGCAAGGTATGAACGCGACGCGAACACACACGAACGTGGCGCTTCCGTTCGACCTCAACAAGGAGAATAAAGTGAATTCCAGCGAGTTGACCGCTTCGCGGTCACACGTAAAGCTGACCGCTAAGCGGTCGCATCAAAAAATGATTCGTACCGCGGCTTTGGCTGCTGCATGCCTCCTCGGCACGGCAGCCCTTCGCGCCCAGAGCGCTCCCGCCGCGGGTTCCGCCTCAAGCGGCAAAGTGGGCGTGATCAATGCGCGGCAAGCCATCGTTAGCACCGCGGAAGGCAAACAAGCTTCGGCGGAATTGCAGTCCCAGTTCGCGCCACGCACCAGCGACCTCGAGAATATCGGCAAACAGATCAGCGATCTGCGGCAGCGCCTGGATGCCGGGCAGAAGACGTTGAGCGACGAGGAAAAGGTCCGGCTGCAAAAGCAAATCGATTTGCTGACGCGCCAGGGGCAGCGCAAGCAGGACGAGTACCAGGAAGACGTGAATGCCGCGCAGGCTGACGTCATCGACCGCATCGGACGCAAGATGATTGACGTGCTGGAGCGCTATGGCCGCGAAAACGGCTACGTCACGATTCTGGACACTTCCGCGCAGCAATCGCCGGTGCTGTATTTCTCCAATCAGATTGACGTCACCCAGGACATCGTGCGGCTATACGATCAGGCTTACCCGGTCAAGGGCGGCACGGTCACGCCGGCGTCGAAGCCCGCGGCCAAGCCCGCAGCGCAGACACCGAAGCCCGCGCCCGCGACACCGCCGGCAACTAAGCCCTAATTGGATAAAGGTTTCTACGGTTCAGCCGGCGCCCTGCGGTTGCCACCGCAGGGCGCCGTTTCGTGCAAGGACGTTTCGGGCTGCCAGTGCCAGCTTGGAACGTCCTGACGGGTGAGATAGGCCTCTTCAATAGCCCGCCGTATCTTGCTTTTGCCGTGCCACCGGAATATACTCATCTTTCGCTCTGAAGCGGGTCGCACGGATGAGTGGGCGCAAGCCCACTTTT
>Ga0210410_10001529_pt1 | contig 21647 bp, 16 predicted proteins | sample IncBWC4MmetaG_FD_161058 | JGI IMG/M metagenome (GOLD analysis project Ga0210410, IMG submission 161058) | Forest soil microbial communities from Barre Woods Harvard Forest LTER site, Petersham, Massachusetts, United States - Inc-BW-C-4-M | ecosystem: Environmental > Terrestrial > Soil >... | reverse complement strand
GTTCCTCGAAGTTGCTTATCCCCCAGTGGCACCCCTCCCCTTTTGAAATAGCAAGCGTCCCCCGTATTCCGGTTAACGAGGCAGTTTTCGTGAATCAGACTGACGTTCACTCACCATCCGAGGCAGGATGCTTAGGGCGGGGGACTCACTCGCCAGAGCCTCCGATAATCAACGTTCGATATCCCGGAAGTGAAGCGCCTCATCACCGGTGCTTCCCGGCGGAGTTCATTGCGTCAGTTTGTGGTTCGAAAGGTTTACTTTCATGACCCGAAGGGCCCGGGTTGAGACCAGCAACAAGATCCTGCGCGTGTTAGTGGCGGACAGCACCCTCATGACCGGGCGCTTGATAGCCGACACGCTAAAGCGGGATCGAAAGTTGTCGATTACCAGTGAAAAGAGCAACTCCGTACTTGCCACTGCAGCTGTGTTGGAACCGCACATAATCGTTCTTAGTGAGGCGCTGGAAGGAATTCCGGGCCAAGGTCTTAAATTGCTGCCCGACCTGCTGGCTGCGCTTCCCAAGACGCGAGTGGTCATGCTCATGGATTCCGCCCCGCCGTCGTTGGTCGTGGAGGCCTTTCGCAAAGGCGCGCGAGGAGTATTTTGTCGTTCCGACTCTATCGCCATGCTTAGTCGATGTATTCATCGGGTGCACGAGGGCCCGTTGTGGATCAATGGTCCGCAGATCGAATGTCTGCTGGAAGCACTGGACGGGGCGCTGGAATCGCATCTGCTGAATGCGCACGGTGTCGAGTTGCTTTCAAAGCGCGAGCGGGACGTCACTCGGTGTCTCGCTGCCGGCCTCACCAATCGTGAGATCGCTCAGGAGCTAAAAATCAGCCACAACACTGTGAAGAACTATCTATTCCGAATCTTCAACAAGCTGGGCGTATCCAGTCGGGTGGAAGTGGTAATTTATGCGGCCAGTCACCGTCACGAGAACGGAAGAAAATCAAACGGAAAAGCCGCAAATGGAAAAAGCGCGAACGAGCGAGCTACGGTCCCGGCTCCCAACGAATCCATTAACACTAGCGCCATCGGCTCGCGTGCGGTGGCTTCTCTGAAGGCCTCTGCGCGCCAGGAATCAAGGCCGCGCCGCATTACCGTTGCCTAGCCTGGCACGGTGAAAGCTGTTCCTCGCCTGTTCCCCAAACGCTTGTTGGTTTGGAGTCATGCCACGCGACGAAGACTGGTCTATGGCCCGCACAACGTGGGCGCGCCGAAGTCTGCTCTGCGCTTCAGGAAACCAGCGGGAGTTTTCGATTGACGACGAGTAAAGGAGTCCTTACCGACGCAGGGAACGCGCGCCGAGTACTGCGATGCGCGGAGTCGGACAAACGGTTAGCCGCAATTTCCTCAGCCCGAGGTGGCGTAAGGTCGTCGGTGGTTACGGACGGTTTGGACTGGCTCAATATGAACAGCACGAGTTCGATGCGAGTGGAAATCCCCAGTTTTTCAAAAATGCGGAACAGATAATTCTTTACCGTGTGCCGGCTTAACCCCAGTTTGTCCGAAACCTCGATATTCGAGAGACCGGTGGCGACAAGGCCAGCAATTTCGAGCTCGCGTTTGCTCAAAGAAGTTTCGCCGTCGCCCTTCGATATTCGAAGACCTGGTGCCTGCACGAGAGCGTCGACAACGTACTCGGTCTGAGCATTGCTGATCCAGATCTCGCCGTTGTGGATACTCCGGATGCACTTTCGTAGATCCCCGGAGGATCCGATTCTGCAGAAGATGCCTCTCGTCCCGTTGAGGAATGCCTCTACCACCATCTGACGTTCGTCCTTGTCGAGAAGCATGACGGTGCGCGAGCGTGCGTGCAAAGCACGCAGTCCCTGCAAGGCCCATAGACCGGCTGAATCGCCGTCTTGAAGGCGCGCGCTGATCACCGTGACATCGGGCTGGGCGTCGCGAACGGCCGAAACAACTTCAGTGGAGCTGGTGACGCGGCCAATGACTCGAAAATGGCCATGGCGCTGAATAGCGTCAGACACCAGTTGGCAATCCATCCTGGTTGCGTCCGCGACGAGGACAGTGGCCTCTTGCCTGTTGATCGAACTATTGGAGCGGGGCATGTTTTAAAGCGTTGCTCGTAGGCTGAAAGCCATATGGAAGCGGATTGAAGTCTAAGCGGTCGCTGCAATTGAAGCAAGGAAAATCCAGATTCACGCCAGCAAAAGACCTTCTCCCTCACGCTCAAACCACGAATCGAAGGAGAGCTCAATCCGCCTTTCCCAAGATAGATCAACAGATAGGTCAACCGAGCCCTGAGACACTCGGACTACGCAATCCCAAGTAGGGTGGAAGCACAAGCCCGGACTCTAGGCCATTTAAAGCCGGAGAGATCTTGCATCTTGTTGGAAATCGCGACCTCGCTTAACTTTGCGCAACATTGAGGGCGTTGGAATACATCCATCGCGGCACGAGGATCAGCACTCTTCCGGCGTTGTGAGGTTGCCCGTTCCCCCCGGGCATTGGACGCTTCCCCTCCAGCCGCGTTCATGTGTGCCCCAGGAGACCCTGAATCGGGACTCAGAGGCCGAAGGTGTGAGCGCCGAGCAATCGAGTCTGCCACTCACATTCGCACAGCAGCGGAAGGTCTGGTTCACCCGAAACAAATCTATAAGTCACTCTAGTCATGGGGCCCTCGAAAAATCTGGCGGTTGCTGGAAGCCCTCCGGAGTTTCAGCTTATTCCGAGCAGCCGCTCCTACCAAAATTAGATTCATTGCCTTGAAGGGCAGACAGATTATGAGACGCTTTCGAGATTGCTTCCTGTTGCTGACCGTTTTATATCCGCTGTGGCTTGCTACCCCTGCGCTTGCCAGTTGCTCATCTCCCGCCAACGCCATTGAGGCCGAAAATTGCCTTCCGGGAACTCCCCAAACCACGTGGGATGTATCTGGCGCAGGTGACTCAACAATTCAGGGCTTTACCACCGATATCAGCGTGAATGTTGGTCAAACGGTTTCCTTCAAAATTAGTACCAACGCGACCAACTACAAACTGGACATCTATCGCCTGGGTTACTACGGGGGAGCCGGTGCTCGCCTAGTGACGACGATCACTCCTTCCGCGCACCTTCCCCAGACTCAGCCTGCCTGCATCACGGACTCCGCTACCGCTTTGATGGACTGCGGAAATTGGGCGGTCTCAGCGACCTGGAGTGTCCCAGTTGGCGCTGTCTCTGGCATATATTTCGCAGATGTTGTCCGCACGGACACAGGTGGCGACAGCCATATCCCCTTTGTCGTGCGGAATGATTCCAGCACATCTGCCATTCTTTTCAAAACCTCGGATACGACGTGGCAGGCTTACAACGATTACGGCGGTGCGAACCTGTACACAGGAGGCCCCGGCCCACAGGGTGGTGCTTACAAAGTCAGCTACAACCGGCCGTATCACACCAGAGTCTATGAGTTCTACTCGTGGATTTTTAACGCTGAGTATCCCATGGTGCGTTTTCTTGAGGCCAACGGATACGACGTCACATATTTCAGTTCGCTTGACGCCGATCGTTTCGGCTCCCAGATTCAGCAACACAAATTGCTGTTGTCGGTAGGACACGACGAGTACTGGTCCGGAAATGAGCGGGCCAATGTTGAAGCAGCACGAGACGCGGGTGTCAACCTGGGGTTCTTCAGCGGAAACGAAGTATTTTGGAAAGTCCGATGGGAACCCAGTATTGACGGCTCCTCCACTGCAAACCGCACCATGGTTTGCTACAAAGAGACGCATTCGAACCATGTTACCGATCCTCAGGATCCGCCGATCTGGACCGGCACGTGGCGGGATGCCCGTTTCAGCCCTCCGGGAGATGGAGGACGTCCTGAAAACGCCTTGACGGGCACCATTTTCATGGTCAACGGGCCGCAAAGCCCTCTTCTCTCGATTCAGGTTCCGGCAGCAGATGGCAAGATGAGGCTATGGCGAAATACGTCCGTAGCTACTCAAACCGCGGGAGCAACTGCGACGTTTCCTGCAGGCACTCTTGGCTATGAGTGGGATGAGGATCTGGATAACGGCTTCCGGCCTGCCGGCCTATTCTATCTCTCCACGGCTACCTACGACACCGCCGGAAACCTGTTACTCGACAATGGAAGCACTTATGGTGGAGGAACTGCAACCCACCACCTGACTATGTATCGCGCCCCGAGTGGTGCGTTGGTGTTTGGTTCAGCGACAGTGCAATGGCCATGGGGTTTGGACGCGAGTCACGACGGCAATGCCACGACGGCCAATGTAAGTATGCAGCAGGCGACCATCAACCTGTTCGCCGACATGGGCGCTCAGCCTGTGTCATTGCGATCCGGGTTGGTCGCAGCTTCAAAATCTACAGACACTGTGCCACCAAACTCCACCATTACTTCGCCAACATCTGGCGGGACGGTCCAGTCTGGCAGCACGATTACGGTGACCGGTACCGCAACCGACACGGGTGGAGTTGTGGGCGGTGTTGCAGTCTCCACCGACGGAGGCAGTACCTGGCATCCCGCGATCGGTCGTGGAAGTTGGACTTACAGTTGGACTCCGAGTGGTGTCAGCGGAACCGTGAACCTTCTAAGCCGCGCAGTGGATGACAGTGGAAACATTGAAACACCGAGCGGAGGAGTGACTCTCACTTTGGCGGGTCGCACTTGTCCCTGCAGTATCTGGAACAATCCCACCCCGGGTACCATCGACGACGCAGATACAGCGGCGGTCGAACTGGGAGTAAAGTTCCGCCCGGATACGAACGGCTTCATCACGGGAATCAGTTTCTACAAGAGCGCCGCGAATACCGGCACTCACCTTGGACATCTATGGTCCGACAGCGGAACTCTGCTCGCATCCGGCACGTTCACCGGAGAATCCTCATCCGGCTGGCAGAAGCTGGTTTTCTCCAGTCCGGTTGCGGTGACAGCCAACACAGCTTATGTAGCGTCGTATTTCGCTCCCAATGGACACTACTCCGCTGACTCGCAGTACTTCGCTTCCACCGGCGTGGACAATGCGCCTTTGCACGCGCTCCAGGATGGGGTTGATGGCGGCAATGGCATTTATGTTTATGGGACCGGGAACGCTTTCCCCAGTAATACTTTTCAATCGACGAACTATTGGGTGGACGTAGTTTTCGCCACTTCTGTCGGCGCCGATACGACGCCACCTACTGTGACCTCGGTGAGCCCGGCTTCGGGGGCGACACTGGTCGCTGCTACCGCCACCGTCAATGCTGTGTTCAGCGAGCCCGTCAATGCAGCTACCATTAGCGGCAGCACGTTCCAGCTTTTCGGGCCCTCAAATTCTCTGGTGGCTGCGACTGTCACTTACAGCAGCGGTTCCCAAACGGCTACCCTCACTCCCACCGCTGCCCTCGCATTCTCGACCACTTACACAGCCGTGGTGACCGGTGGCACCAATGGTGTGAAGGACTTGGCAGGCAACGCCCTGGTCTCGAATTTCACCTGGTCATTCACAACTGCGGCTGCTCCTCCGCCCCCAGGAACATGTCCTTGCACGGTGTGGGCTCCAACAACCACCCCGGCGGTAGTGGACAGCGGAGACTTGACCGCGGTTGAGCTTGGTTTCCGCTTCCGCGCGGACGTAGCCGGAACGGTTACCAGCTTGAGGTTTTACAAGAGCACCACCAACACCGGAACTCATACTGGCCACCTGTGGACGAACACGGGAACTTTGCTGGCTACGGCTACATTTTCCGGAGAGGGCAGCTCGGGCTGGCAGCAAGTCGATTTCGCTACTCCGGTACAAATCACTCCCAACACGACTTATGTAGCTTCCTATTTTGATCCGAACGGCCACTACTCGGCGAACAACAACTACTTCGCGACCAGTGGAGTGGACAATGCGCCGTTGCATGCTCTGGCCAACGGCGTGGACGGAGCCAACGGCGTTTACCGTTACGGTACGACGAGTGGCTTCCCAACTTCGACTTTTCAGTCGAGTAATTATTGGGTGGATGTGGTGTTCGTGCCAACCAGCACCACCACGCCTCCAACCGTGACCGCGGTAACGCCGGCCAGCAATAGCTCGGGCGTCGGCCTCGGTACCGCGGTCACGGCAGTATTCAGTGCAGCGATGAATGCGTCGACCATCAGCGGGACAACGTTCCTGCTGGTGAATTCTTCAGGGACCGCGATTCCGAATACGGTCACTTACAACGCCTCCAATAATACGGCCACGCTGACGCCAACGGCGAATCTGGCCACATCCACGACCTACACCGCGACGGTGAAAGGCGGTGCGGCCGGAGTCAAGGATTCCAACGGCAACGCGTTGGCGGCCGACTTTGTTTGGTCGTTCACAACGGGAACGGATACGACGCCGCCGACTGTAACCTCGGTGAGCCCAGCGTCCGGCGCTACCCTGGTGGCCGTGACCGCAGGCGTCAATGCGGTGTTCAGTGAGGCGATGAGCGCAGCCACCGTCAGCGGAAGCACCTTCCAGCTTTTCGGACCGTCAAGTTCTCTGGTGGCCGCGACCGTGACATACAACAGCGGTTCTCAGACTGCGACTCTGCAACCCACCACGGCGCTGGCATCCTCAACGACCTACACCGCGGTGGTGACCGGCGGCAGTAACGGCGTGAAGGATGCGGCCGGCAACGCGATGACATCGAACTTCACCTGGTCGTTTACTACCGCGGCTGGCCCACCTCCTCCAGGAACATGTCCTTGCACGGTTTGGAGCACGGTTACTGTCCCCACCGGAGTGGACGGCGGCGACACGAATTCGGGTGAGTTCGGGTTCCGTTTCCGCTCAGACTTCGCGGGAACGATCACCGGCGTGCGCTTTTACAAGGGCGTCACTAACACCGGAACTCACAGTGCACACTTGTGGACGAATACTGGAACTCTGCTGGCGTCAGCCACATTCTTCGGCGAATCCAGCTCAGGCTGGCAGCAGGTCAACTTCAGCACCCCGGTTACGATTTCCGCCAACACTACGTATCTCGCTTCCTATTTCGCTCCGGGTGGGCACTACTCGGCCGACAGCAATTACTTCGCGAACAGCGTTGATAACGCACCGTTGCACGCTCTGCGAGATGGCGTGGACGGAGGCAACGGCGCTTATGGCTACGGTACATCGAGCGTTTTCCCCGCTTCGACCTTCCAGTCCGAGAACTACTGGGTGGATGTGGTGTTTGTGCCTGCGGGCAGCACCACACCGCCGACGATTACGGGAGTGACCCCTGCGAGCGGGTCCACTGGTGCCAGCATCGGATCGCTGATCACCGCTGCTTTCAACGAACCAATGAATCCAGCGAGCATCAGCGGGACGACGTTCCTGGTTACTGATGCTTCCCTTAATCCAGTGGCAGGAACTATTAGCTACAATTCTGCAACCGCCACTGCATCGTTCGCCGCGACGGGCGAATTGAATGCATCCACGACTTATACCGCCACACTGAAAGGCGGATCAACCGGTGTCAAGGATTTCAACGGTAACGCGTTGACGGCTGATTTTGTCTGGTCCTTCACAACTGGTTCTGCCCCTGCCAGTACGGGTCCGGGCGGCCCGATCCTGGTGATCTCAAGTCTGCAGAATCCGTTTACCCAGTATTACTCGGAGATCCTCAATACGGAGGGGTTGAATGAGTATGCCGTCTCCGATATTTCCGGAGTGACGTCCACTGTACTTTCCAACTATGACGTGGTGATCCTCGGCGACATGTCGCTGAGCCCCTCAAAAGTTACAATGTTAAGCAATTGGGTGAATGGCGGTGGGAATCTCATCGCGATGCACCCGGACAAGCAACTGGCGAGCTTGTTGGGCCTGAGCGCGACCTCTTCAACGCTGTCGAATTCGTACGTGCAGGTGCGAAACTCTACCGGTCCTGGGGTTGGAATCGTCGGTCAGACGATTCAGTTCCATGGGGCAGCCGATCTTTATACGCTGAACGGCGCCACGACTGTAGCAACGCTCTACTCCAGCGCGTCAGCACCAACCACGTCTCCTGCGGTGACCTTGGCCAATGTTGGCTCCGGCCATGCTGCTGCCTTCACCTACGACCTGGCACGCTCGATCGTTTACACCCGGCAGGGTAACCCCGCATGGTCCGGACAAGCCCGTGATGGCCAGACTCCCCCGATCCGGTCGGATGACTTGTTCTTTGGAGCTGCAAGCTTTGATCCCCAGCCCAACTGGGTGGATCTGAACAAGGTGGCGATTCCACAGGCGGACGAGCAACAACGCCTCCTGGCCAACCTGATCCTGCAGATGAACCAGGCAAAGAAGCCGTTGCCACGCTTCTGGTATCTGCCAAGCGGTTTCAAGGCGGCGATCGTCATGACCGGCGACGACCATGGGTCGTACTACGGTGGCAGCTCCACCAGTCAGCGGTTTGCGGATCTGCAAACGGCTAGTCCGAACGGTTGTTCCGTGGCGGATTGGCAGTGCGCACGCGCAACGGCGTATTTGTTCCCCCAGGCGCTGGCCACTAACTCACTGACGAACGCGCAAGTAGCGGCCTACGTAGCACAGGGTTTCGAGATCTCGGTACACGTGGATTCTCTCCCCAACACCTGTTCCGACTGGACCCCCTCTGCGCTGGATTCTGACTACACGACTCTGATGAGTTCGTTCGCTACTCAATTCCCGAGTGCGCCGGCGCCGAAAACGCACCGCATGCACTGCATCGGGTGGAGCGATTACGATTCTCAGCCCATCACTGAACTGAACCATGGGATTCGTCTCGACGCCTCTTATTACTACTGGCCGGCGACCTGGGTAAACAACGTCCCTGGAATGTTCACTGGCTCGGGTATGCCAATGCGCTTTACCGACCGCAACGGCAATCTTATCGATGTTTATCAGGCCACAACTCAAATGACGGATGAGTCCGGTCAGACCTATCCGTTCAACACGGATACATTGCTCGATAACGCCGTCGGTGCGACGGGCTACTACGGTGCATTTGTAGTGCAGGCCCACAATGATGTGGGAAGTTATCCTGGAATTGGTCCGGATGTCGTCTCTTCAGCGCAGGCACACGGTGTTCCTATTGTGTCGTCGCAGCAGCTACTGACATGGCTTGACGGCCGCAACGGCTCTTCGTTTGGATCGTTGTCGTGGAGCACGAATAGTCTCAGCTTCACGATCGCGGTGGGTACCGGTGCCAGGAATTTGCAAGCCATGTTGCCCATCAACTCTCCGGCCGGCAATTTGAACTCGATCACCTTAGGTGGGTCAGGGGTGAGCTTCACGACGCAAACCATCAAGGGAGTGCAATATGCATTCTTCACTGCCGCCGCAGGTTCCTATGTGGCACAGTATGGTACGGGCGCGAGCACCTTTACTGTCTCCGGCACGATCAGCGGAACCGGCGGGAACGCTGCGACCGTAACCCTGACCAGCGGCACGACAACCGTGGCAACCGCCACGGCCACTACCGCGGGTGCATATACGTTCAGCAGCGTTGCCAACGGTAGCTACACGGTGACGCCTACGAAAGCCGGTTTCAGCTTTACTCCCACCAGTCAGGCAGTGACCGTAAACGGGGCCAACGTGACAGTGACTGCCTTCAGTTCAGCGCAGACTTTCACCGTATCCGGAACGATCACCGGAACGGGCGGAAACGCCGCGACTGTAACCCTGACCAGCGGGACTACGACCGTGGCTACCGCCACGGCCACTACCGCGGGTGCATACACCTTGAGCAACGTGGCCAACGGCACATATACCGTGACGCCAACGAAAGCTGGGTTCACCTTCACCCCAGCCAGCCAGGCAGTGACGGTAAACGGAGCTAACGTGACCGTGGCGGCCTTCAGTTCAGCGGCGCAGACTTTCACCGTGTCGGGGACAATCAGCGGAACCGGCGGAAACACCGCAACCGTAACGTTGACCAGTGGCACAACGACTATTGCCACCGTTACCTCGAGTACTGCTGGCGTATACACCTTCAGCACCGTTGCCAATGGCAGCTACACGGTTACTCCGAGTAAGGCTGGGTTCAACTTCACGCCAGCCAGCCAGGCGGTGACGGTGAACGGGGCCAATGTGGCCAACGTCAATTTCACTTCCACAGCAGTCACTACCAGCACACTGTCCACGGATGCAGTCGTTTTCAAAGACAACACGGCTAACGCGACCACTATTGTGACGGCTGCGTTCTCGACGACTTCAACGAACGAACTGCTGCTGGCGTTCGTTTCAGCTGATGCCCCGATAGTGGGAACGAACACGACAGTCACCGGCATGACTGGCGCAGGCCTTACCTGGGCATTGGTCAGGCGGACCAACACCCAGAAGGGCCCGGCGGAGATCTGGCGAGCATTTGCGGCTGGCGCACTCACGAACGTAACGGTCACTGCAACCATATCGAGCAGTCAGCCGGCCTCGATGACTGTGGTCACTTTCAAGGGCGTAGACACAACGGGAACGAACGGTTCCGGGGCGGTCGGCGCGACCGGGACCGGCAATGCGGGGACCGGAGCACCCACGGCCAGCCTGGTTACCACACGCAACAATTCCTGGGTGTTCGGTGTAGGTGATGACTGGGACGGGTCGTCTGCACGAACGGTCGGTACAAACCAGACCTTGGTCCACCAACTTCTGGTATCGGGGCTCGATACCTTCTGGGTGCAAAGGCAGAATGCTACAACTCCGCTCAGTGGGACGACTGTACCCATTAACGACACGGCGCCAACAAATCACCGCTACAACCTGACACTGGTAGAGGTGTTGCCACACCTGTAAGGCAGGCCCATCAATTCCGATCATGCCGGACGTGGAACGGTAATGATGGTCATGGAATACCGATTGTGTAAGAACTTTTTGTCCTCCGTCAGCTACTGGAAAATCGGTTACGAGAATATCCCTTCCAAGGAGATAGGTCTTCGTCATGAATAAACTCAGGGTCGCCATCATCGGTTGTGGTTATTGGGGACAGAACCTGGTCCGCAACTTCTCTGAGCTCGATGAGGTCGAGCTCACAACGGTTTCCGACTTCGACTTGAATTCGCTCGCGCGTATCAAGCGTCGCCACCCAACGGTTGGACTGACACACAACTATCAGGATGTAATTTCTGATCCGCGAATCGACGCGGTGGTCATCGCGACGCCGGTGTCGACCCACTATCCGTTCGCCCGCCAGGCCCTGCTGGCGGGGAAGCATGTGCTGGTGGAAAAGCCTTTGGCGACAAGTACCGAGCACGTGCTCGACTTGATCGATTTAGCCGAAAGGCGCAACCGGACCCTGATGGTTGATCACACCTTCCTTTACACCGCGGCCGTTCGTCGCATCAGATCGTTGATCGATTCGGGCGACGTGGGTGACATTCTCTACTTCGACTCGGTGCGAATCAGCTTGGGTCTGGTGCAGAGCGACATCAATGTGATCTGGGACCTTGCACCGCACGATTTTGCCATCATGGATTACTTGTGCGACTCCAAGCCGGTGGCGATTTCTGCCACGGGCATGAAGCACCTCAACTGTCCATTCGAAAGCATTGCCTATGTTACGGCCCATTTCGAAGGCAGTATGATCGCCCACTTCCACCTCAACTGGTTAGCTCCGGTAAAGGTTCGCAGAACGCTGGTGGGTGGCAGCAGGAAGATGATTGTCTACGATGACATGGAACCAACCGAAAAGGTCAAGATTTACGACAAGGGAATCAGCATGAACCATGACCCGCAACGCCGGGAACGGATGCTGGCGGGCTACCGAAATGGTGACGTGCTTACACCGAACCTGGATACAAGCGAGGCCCTGCGGATGATGGCGCGGGAATTTGTAAGTTCGATTGCCGAGAAGCGGGCGCCTATCAGCGACGGACATGCGGGCTACCGTGTTGTCCGGTTGCTCGAAGCGGCACAACAATCCATGGAGCGGAACGGTCGCCCGATTGAACTTAGGATTCCCCCAATGCCGTACGAGAGAACCGTTCTCCCAGTGGAAGAAATCAGCGCTTAGACCTGGTACCTGAAGCGAATAAGGAGGGTTGCATGAGGGAATTTTGCCGGATTGCTCCCAACGTAAAATTGGGGGAGAACGTTTCGATCCACGCCTTTGTGAATCTCTATGGTTGCTCGATCGGCGACAACAGCAGGATCGGAGCATTTGTGGAGATTCAGAAGAATGCCTCGATTGGAAGAAATGTAAAGGTTTCGAGCCACACCTTTGTTTGTGAGGGTGTCGAGATCGAAGACGACTGTTTCATTGGCCACAATGTGTCTTTCATCAATGACAAGTATCCCCGCGCAACCAGCGATAACGGCGTGCCGCAGTCCGAGGCGGACTGGCAGGTCGTGCCTACCCGAGTTATGCGGGGGGCGTCGATCGGAACCGGAGCCACGATCCTGTGTGGCATTACGATCGGCGAAAACGCAACTGTCGGCGCGGGCAGTGTAGTGACGCATGACGTGCCCGACAACGCCGTAGTCGCAGGTAATCCGGCCAGACGCCTGCACAGAGAAGTCGCTGCCTAGACAGATCCGAACCAATCAAAACCGACATCCAGAGAACAATATGCTAAGCGACTCAGTCGTGAAACATCTCCTTGCCGGAAGGGAAGTGCCGCCTACATTTGGCTCCAAAGAGGTAAGTCCGGATCCGGTTTGGGAGCGGGGCTTTTCGTCCTGGTTTAAAGAGTCAGAAAGTCCCCAGCGGTTGCGGGAACTGTTCGCCACCTACCGCGGCGGGGAAGACAGTCTTAGCGCCGTTATGCGACGCGTGCTGATGCGCGCCATCTGTCGTTCATCGGGCGATGGCCTGCAGGTTGGTCCTGATGTTGTCCTCAAACATCCGGAGACGATGGAATTCGGAAACTGCGTCTTCATCGGCGCACAAGCCGTGATCCAGGGACGCTTTGACGGTACCTGCCGCATTGGAAATCACGTTTGGATTGGGCCGCAAGCTTACTTCGATGCTCGCAACCTGGTGCTTGAGGACTATGTAGGCTGGGGTCCGGGAGCAAGAATCCTGGGCTCGACCCACACCGGACAGCCCAGCGATGTGCCCATTATCAAGACCAGCCTGATCATCAAGCCTGTCGTGGTTGGTTACGGTGCGGACATTGGAATGAACGCCTCAATTCTGCCAGGAGTGCGTGTTGGTAAGCAGGCAATCGTGGGGGCGGGAGCGGTCGTTACTCAGGATGTGCCGGACTACGCAGTCGTTGCCGGGATTCCGGCGCGGGTGCTGTATTTCAGAGACAAGGCATAGAAGGCTAGTCGTACCCGGGAGAGAAAAATGAACCACGTAGAAGGAGCCAAATGTCTGGTTACAGGCGGCGCCGGATTTGTGGGAAGTGCGATCGTGGACCAACTGCTTGATGCCGGGGCCGCGGAAGTTCGGGTGCTCGACAATTTTGTCCGCGGCAATATGAGCAACCTGTCCCAAGCCTTCGAAAAAGGCGGAGTGAGAGTGACGGTCGGCGATGTGAGCGATCGCGCCCTGGTCGACAAACTGGTGCAAGGATCCGACTACGTATTTCATCAAGCCGCTCTCAGAATTACTCGCTGTGCCGAGGCCCCGCGGGAAGCGGCGGCGGTTCTCATTGACGGTACGCTGAACGTTCTGGAATCCGCGGTTCGTCACGGTGTCAAGAAAGTTGTGGCCGCTTCCTCCGCTTCCGTTTACGGGGAACCTCTTTATCTGCCCATAGACGAATCTCACCCCTTCAACAATCGCACCATGTACGGGGCTGGGAAGATCGCTGGAGAACAGATGTTGCGGGCCTATTACACGAGTTCAGGTCTTCCCTATGTGGCGTTCCGTTATTTCAATGTGTACGGCCCGCGCATGGACATTACCGGCGTGTATACAGAGGTCCTCATACGCTGGCTCGACGCCATTGAATCCGGCAAGCCGCCTTTGATTTTTGGAGATGGTAGCCAGTCCATGGATTTTGTGTTTGTCGAGGATGTTGCGAGGGCCAATCTCCTGGCTGCGCAAAGTGATGTGACCGATGAAGTGTTCAATGTGGGGACCGGGATCCAGACCAGTCTGAACGAACTCTGCGAAACGCTGTTGCGCATGACCGATTCGAAGCTGAGACCGGAATATCGAGAAGCGCGCGCGGTCGCGAATGTTCAGGCTCGAAGAGCGGCCGTGGACAAGGCAAAACGACAGTTAGGTTTTGAGGCCAGAGTCTCGCTGGAGCAAGGCCTCGGGGAATTGATTCGGTGGCGACATGGCGTCAGGCAGCCCGCCGCGGTGGTGGCGTAATGAATCCAACCATGCTGATGAATGTTCCCATTGCTAGGCCCTCTTTTGGACATTTGGAAGAAGAGGCCGTAGTTGAAGTGCTCAGAAGTGGATGGGTCAGCCAAGGGCCTCGCGTAGCCGAATTCGAGCGGCAGTTCGCCGAGTACCTAGGCGCGGCGCATGCAGTTGCGGTCTCCTCGTGTACTACGGCGCTGCATTTAGCCCTGGTTGCGGCCGGAGTCAGGCCGGGGGACGAGGTTATCTGCCCCAGCCTCTCATTTATTGCCACGGCCAATGCGATTGTCTACGCGGGAGCAACGCCGGTATTCGTTGATATTGACCGGTCAACTTACAACCTCGATCCCAGTCGTATCGAAGAATCGATCACTCCCCGAACCCGCGCTATTTTGCTGGTTCACCAGATCGGTTTGCCTTGCCCCATCGACGAGATTCAAGCGATCGCTTCCCGCCATGGCCTGGTAGTGGTCGAAGATGCCGCCTGCGGGATCGGTTCTGAATATCGAGGCCAGCGCATCGGCAGACCGCACAGCGCAATGGCCTGCTTCAGCTTCCACCCGCGAAAGATCCTTACTACGGCAGAGGGTGGAATGCTCACCACCAACGACGAGGAAATGGCCCTCAGAGTTCGGAGGCTTCGCCAACATGCCATGACAGTGTCGGATCTGGCTCGCCACAGCTCCAGCCGGGTGGTGATTGAGCACTACGACGAGATTGGTTACAACTACCGGATGACTGACCTGCAGGCTGCAATCGGTCTCGTGCAGTTGCAGCGTTTGGACAAAATGCTCGAGCGCCGGCGGGAATTGGCGCAACGCTATTCGCAGCGACTCTCCGAACTCGGTTGGATCGTACCTCCCCATGAACCTTCGGATTGCCGGCATAACTTTCAGTCTTATATGGTTCGTTTGACGAATGATGCCCCTCTCTCTAGGGACGCGTTGATGCAGGAGCTGCTTGATCACGGAATAGCTTCACGGCGAGGAATTATGGCGATTCACCGCGAACGTCCCTATTGCGATCAGGCCATAGATGCCTGCCTGCCGGAGACAAATCTGGTTGCTGACACCAGCATCATCCTTCCACTGTTTTACGAGATGAGGGAAGAAGAGCACGAATATGTCATGACCTGTCTCGAGCAGATACACGCATTGGCGGCGCGGTAGATCGGAAAGACGCGGCCAACCCAAGGTGGTTAAAGCATGAATATGATTAACTCAAATTCGAACCGCGAGCGACACGACTTGTGTGAATTGCTTGTCCCCATACTGGTGTGCGGGCTATGTATCGGACAAGCATGGGCCCAAGATGCAGGCAAGAAGTCTGCCCTGGTTCAATTGCAGGCGACCGTCACATCTGCGGCCGGCGACCCGGCTGATCCGGTCCAAACGGCCTCCCAGAAACCTAGCGACGACTCTTTCGTGATCGGTCCGGACGACGTGCTTTCGGTCAATGTGTGGAAGGAGCCCGATGTTTCACGATCCGTTCCAGTGCGGTCTGATGGAAAGATTACGCTCCCACTGGTTGGTGAACTGCAAGCCGGCGGGCAGACTCCTCGCCAACTTCAGTTGGAGATCGCGACAAAGCTTCAGAACTACATCTCCGAGCCTGAAGTTACGGTGATGGTTCAGGAGGTCCGGAGTCAGCGTTTCAACGTTCTCGGCCAGGTGGCAAAACCAGGCTCTTACTTGATGACAAACTCCGCCAGAGTTCTGGACGCGATCGCGGTTGCCGGAGGTTTCCGTGATTTCGCGAAGAAAAAATCTATCTATGTTCTGCGGTCAACCCCCGATGGCGGGCAGACGCGCCTGGCATTCAACTATGTCGACGTTATCAAAGGGAAGAAACCCGAACAGAACGTAGAACTCAAGCCGCACGACACTGTTGTTGTCCCTTGAGCATATGCCTCGCCAACCATATTTAGCCACGATTCTTGTGCTCGTCACCACTCCGCTATGGTCGCAAGCCGGTTCCTCCGGCGCGCCACCGGCGGGAGAAGACCCTATTTGGTCACGAGTGGATTCGGGAGCCGCCCCCGCGGCGGAAGAAGCTCCCATGATTGTGCCCGCTCCTTTCAGCGACGAAAGCTCTTCGCTCGCTTTTGCTTCCGAGACGCCGCGCACGAATTACCTGCGTGGAGGGTTAAACCTCGGAACCGTTTATGACGACAACATTTTGCCTTCGAGCGGACGAGGTGTCAGTGATGTCAGATATTCAGTGTGGCCGAGTCTGTCGCTTGAACAGTCCAGGTCACGAATGCGTTGGGATCTGACTTATAGTCCTGGCTTCAGGTTCTACCAGGGCCACACTTCTCTGAACGGGATCGATCACAATCTGGGAATTGATCTTGAATATCGCCTGAGCCCGCACGTCACCCTGAGCATGGGAGAGTCTTTCCAGAAAACGTCAGATGTACTGAATCTGTCGGACGCTGGAGTCGTACAGGGGCCGACCACCTCACTGGTGCCGCCGGCCACTACGAAGATTAGTAATGCCGGGGATGTTTCCCTTACGTATCAATTTGCTCAGAACCAGATGATCGGGGTTAAGGGTACTATGTCGGGGCTGTGGTATCCGGGCCGTGTCAACCTGAACGGACTGTTCGACTCGACCGCAAGGGGCACCGAAGTCTTTTACACTCATCGCCTCTCGGCGAGTCAATACATCGGAGCCACATTTGGGTTGCAGAACTTATTCACACACCCCGGCCACGCCGAGACGCGAACCCAGACTGCGCTTTTCTTTTATACAGTCTATTTGCCGTCATCCTTGTCGGTGTCGCTGTTCGCAGGACCGGAACATTCAGGCACTAACGGAGCCTCTTTTGTTCCGGTGCATCTCTGGTCACCGGCCGCGGGCGGAAGTTTGGGATGGCACGGAGGACATGCCAGCCTTCTGGCCAGCTTGGCGCGGCAAGTGAGCGACGGCGGTGGTTTGTCCGGCGCAGTTCGCTCAAATAGCGCCGATCTCTCCATGCGCTGGAGATTTGCCCGCGCTTTTACTGCAAGCCTGGGAGGGACGTACATATCCAATCGCGTGTTGGATTCGGCCGAGACGTTCGGAGACGGAGGTCACACGTGGTCGGGGGCCGCGTCCTTGGAGCATCCACTGGGAGACCACTTCGCGGCGCAAATAGGATACACACACTTGCACCAAAGCTATCCCCATGTTTCGGCCATATCCAATAACCCTGACCGAAACAATGTTTGGGTTTCGTTCTCTTATCGATTCGAAAGACCGTTGGGAAGGTAAACCATGCCGGAAGAGTTGGAAGAGAAACCGCGAGAGAGTCTCAACCTGGACCCGTATTTTGCCGTAGTTCGCCGGCGCCACTGGTACTTTCTCACGCCGTTGTTCGCCGGTTGGCTGATCGTCTGGGGAGTAAGTTGGCTCATTCCCTCGGTCTATCGTTCTGGCACGCTTATTTTGATCGAACAGCCGACGGTGCCGTCGCAATACGTGGTTCCGAACATCGCCACCGACAATCTCCAGGATCGCCTGCAGAGTATCACGCAACAAATTCTGAGCCGCACCCGGCTCTTACGGATCATCGAGAGCAAAGGTCTCTACGCGGCGGGCCGCCGGCGGTTGACCCAGGACGAAATGGTTGAACGAATGCGGAAAGACATTGAGATTGAGTTGGTCCATGACCGGGATCAGCTGACTGCCTTCAATGTTTACTACTCTTCAAACGATCCTCAAATAGCCCAGCAGGTTACAAGCGAACTGACAAACCTCTTCATCAGCGAAAATCTGGAAGCACGGCAGGAACAGTCGGAAAATACCACTCGGTTCCTGGAGAGCCATCTCGAAGAGGCCAGGAAATCCCTGAGCGAACAAGAAGAGAAGGTACGTGTGTTCAAAGACCAGCATCTCGGAGATCTACCTGGGCAGCTCCAGAGCAATCTACAGATTCTGAGCGGCCTGCAGAGTCAGATGAGTAGCGAACAGGATGCCCTGAACCGCGCCAAGCAACAGAATGTCTACCTGGAGTCCTTACTGGGGCAGTACCACTCCGCGCAGCGGTCAGCCAAAGGTGCGGACAGCGTCCCCATGGGTCTACCCGCGCTGGAACAGGAGTTAGAGAGGCTCAAGGCCCGGCTTGCGGACCTGAGTTCTCACTATACGGACCGCCATCCAGATGTCCGCAAAGTAAAAGAGCAAATCGCCAACGCGGAGAAGATGAAGCAACAGATTACCGAGGAGATCAAAGCCAAGGCGACGACTCTCGTGAGCGACCAGGCGGCGGCCGTCGCCCCGAGCGATACCGGAGCAAGAGAGATGTCTCCCACGGCCGAACTCGAAAGCCAGTTGAAGGTCAACCGGCTCGAAATTGCGAACCGGGAGCACACCTTGGAAGAGCTGAAGGAGCGAACCGCCGAGTACCAGGCACGTCTGAATCGCGAACCGGTGCGAGAGCAACAGCTCGCCGATCTCACTCGCAACTACGATCAGTCTCGATCCAATTATGACAACCTGCTCAAGAAAAAGAATGACTCAGAGTTGGCAACCAGCCTGGAGCGACGGCAACAGGGCGAACACTTTCGGATTCTCGATCCCCCCAGCCTACCGGTGAAGCCGTACTCTCCCGATCGGCTCAAGTTGTGTGCTATCGGACTGGGGGTCGGGCTCCTGCTGGGTGCGCTGGTGAGTGCCGGAACTGAGATCACCGATGACCGCCTTTACAGTGAGAACGATCTAAAGAAGCTCCTGCCTCTGGACGTAATATCGGAAATTCCAGAGATCGCGACCGCAAGGGAAGCGGAGAAGCAGAGGAGGTTCGCCCTGCTGGGTTGGGCCGCTACGGGCCTCGAGTGCGTGCTGATTCTGGCCGGTTTCGCAATCAGCTATTTGCGCGGGTAGGTCATAAGGCAATGTACAAGAATTTCTACAATCTGCTACGCAACCCTTTTGAGATCACTCCGGACCCATCTTTCCTGTTTCCAACCAGCAGGCACAAGGAGGCTCTCGCCGCCCTCTACTATGGGGTGCGGCGGCATAAGGGCTTCGTAGTTCTGACCGGGGAGGTCGGCACCGGCAAGACGCTATTGATCCGGTGGTTGTTGCAATTGCTCAAAGGCACGAACGTTGCTTATGCCTACGTCTTCAATAGCCGTCTTTCATCGCTGGAGTTCCTCAAGTTTATTGCCGGAGACTTTGGACTTGCCACAGCGGCCAAGACCAAGAGCGATCTTCTACTTGAGTTTGGCAGGTTCCTGATCAATCGCCATCAGCAACAGCTCACGACGGTGCTAGTGATTGATGAAGCGCACCATCTCTCGGCCGATGTTCTGGAGGAAATACGCCTTCTCACCAATTTGGAGACTGCGCAGGGAAAATTGCTGCAAATTCTACTCGTCGGGCAGCCCGAGCTGGACGACAAGCTGGACATGGCCAGCCTAAGGCAGTTAAAACAAAGAATCGCCCTGCGCGCTCGGCTCGAAGCCTTGAGTCGAGAACAAACCACCGGCTACATCGAGAGTCGGCTGCAGATGGCGGGGGCAAGTTTTCCGATGAGCTCTCTTTTCCCAGACGATACAGTTACCGCAATCTACGAGTATTCTCGGGGCATTCCTCGGCTCATCAACACCATTTGCGAAAACGCTTTGATTACAGCCTATGCTAGGCAATTGCGGAGCGTCCCCGTAGATGTTGTCCATGAGGTGGCGAAAGACTTTCGCCTCAATCAGACCCGTAGGGCCCGGGTCGAAACCATCACCAACCGCGATGACGTTGAGAGCTGGCAGGATGAGAACGACCAGCCACAACTTCACAACTATTCATGAAGCCTAAGATCCAGAGACGAAGAATCACCTTCAGCCAGCACACCCGGAGCCAGCAAGCATGAGCCGTTTATTTGACGCATTACAGCAGTCGAAAACAGAAGGGGCTGGTTATGAGTTCCCCCTGATTTCGTCATTGGCAGCCGAAGTGCCGCAAACGGCGCAAATGACGGAGGGAATAGAAGCAGAAATCCCCGGTGTTGATGCGAACTACATGGTGCAATTCCGGTCGCTGTCGATTTCGCCAGCGCCGGATAGCAGGCTGGTGAGCCTGATGGACCAAGCGAGCCTGGGCGCGGAGAAGTTTCGCTTTCTGGGTGTCCGTTTGAGACAGCTGAGCCAAACCCGTTCTCTGAAGACGGTGCTGATCACGAGTACGATCCCGGAGGAGGGCAAAAGTACGGTCTCGGCAAACCTGGCCATCACGCTTGCTCAGAGAAGACAGCAAAAGGTCCTCTTGCTGGAAGGCGACCTTCGTCGCCCATCGTTGAGTGGTAAGTTCGGGATTCGCGAGCCCCTGCCCGGCCTCAGTGAATGGCTGCAGAGTGATCTCGGGGCGATTACGAGCATTTACCATCTTCAGGAAGCGGGCTTTTGGTTTCTACCGGCCGGCGGTCAGCCGGAAAACAATTTGGAGTTAGTACGGTCGGAGAGGCTTTCACGACTCGTGAATCAGCTGACTGACCTGTTTGATTGGATACTGATCGATTCTCCTCCCGTGGCGCCTCTGGCGGATACGAGCGTTTGGATGAGGGTGGCAGATGGAGTATTACTGGTGGCTCGCGAAGGCACGACGCAGAAGCGACAACTACAGAGGGGCATCGGTGCCCTGGAGCAGTCGAAGCTGCTGGGTGTAGTTCTGAACAGTTCCACTAACACCGATAATGACAACTACTACCAGCGCTATGCTCCTCTTTCCTTGAAATCGACCGGCAAGTCGAAAGGCGACGAACAAGAGCCGGCATAGTTTGAAGGCTGTACCGCCCGTTCCATCAGCCCTTTCAATTCAACTCGTCTCATCCAGGCCGGCGTCAGCGTGCTTCCTGTGTTGTTGCAGGGAAAGGCGGAGTGCCGAGGGAAAGAGGGAGCAGTGAAGTTGCAACACACGAGCAAAAACCAAGTCACCGCCCTTCCCACGGTCTCGGGGACGGATCGCATCCTTCTGAACGAAGAAGCTTTTCATGGAATGATCTCCCTGGAAAGAAAGAGAACGGAAAGATCTCAAAGGCCGTTCCTTCTTATGCTGGTGGATGTGGATGGGATTCAAGCAAGTGACAATAGTAGCGAGACTCTAGGCAAGCTCTTATGCGCTCTTTCGTTGTCAATCAGGGAAACCGACGTTAACGGTTGGTACAAGAGCGGCTCGGTTGTAGGCATTCTGTTCACCGAAATCGGGATGGATCCTCAAAAATCCGTGGTGGGAGCAATGCTCGCGAGAGTGAATGGAGCCCTCTACAGCGCTCTTGCTTTCGAGGAGTTCAATCGCATCAGCATCTCCCACCACCTGTTTCCCGAAGAATGGGACCATGATGTATCGCACCGGCCCAGTCACCCGAGCCTATATCCTGACTTGGCCCGGCGTGATAACGGGAAAAGAGGATTTTCAATTATTAAGAGAGTAATGGATGTAATAGGCAGCACAATCGGATTAGTCCTTTGTGCTCCCCTGTTTCTCGCGATCGCAATAGCTATTCGTCT
>Ga0210410_10001528_pt1 | contig 21648 bp, 14 predicted proteins | sample IncBWC4MmetaG_FD_161058 | JGI IMG/M metagenome (GOLD analysis project Ga0210410, IMG submission 161058) | Forest soil microbial communities from Barre Woods Harvard Forest LTER site, Petersham, Massachusetts, United States - Inc-BW-C-4-M | ecosystem: Environmental > Terrestrial > Soil >... | reverse complement strand
TGCCTCACGCAATACTCATACTTTGCCCAGAAATCTCCATGGGTTAACTGGTTGCGGGTGTCGCTGTCCATGGCGATGTTGCCGCCGTGTTGCGCGGCGAGGAAGATGAATGACTCGCCAAGAACGCGCGACCAGCTGACCCTGCAGGATTTTCCGTGAAGCCTGCCCTCTTCGCAGGCGGTAGTGCGCTGGCTCTCGCTCTGGATCTTTTCCTCTCGCGTGGGTCTGGCGGGGGGAGGTCGAACGACTCCCGCGGCAGCCGTATTTTCTGTCACCGCATCTGCTGTCGCCGCGGCACGGGAGAAGGTGGCGGATGGCGCGTCGACCAGAGAGACGGATGGATTCGCGTCTGCGGAAGCCGTGGCCGCCGGCTGATTGAACGCAGTCTCCTGCGGTTGCTGCGCGCCGGCATAGAGTGGGAATGCCAGGGACATCATCGCCGCGTGGGACGCAAAGAGGCGGAAGATCAGTGTGGATTGGCCCGGGGTGCCTGATGGCTTCTTGTTCATAGATATTGGGTGCGCGTGCAAGGTTAGAACGAGAGCGTTCTCAGCAGACCATTGGCCATAGGGCGGCGGCAATGCCACGCAAGTGGTAGCTGTATCGGGGTGCGTTAGATCGGAGTACGACTAGCCGGAGCGGCAAAGGTAAACGACGAAAGCTCGCTCAGGGTGGTTGTTGTCGCGCTTTCGAGCGAAATGCGGGGAGCCCTCCGCTGCGGCGGCAAAGAACGCCGCCTTCGGTCGGGATGACGCCTCCTATACAGGCCGGATGGACCTACAGGCCGGATGGACTGGCGGTGCGTGAGGGCTACATCAACTCGTCGACGAAGGATTTGGCGACGTCGGCGGGGATGCGTATCTCCTGATGGACGAGCGGGCCTGGCTTCAAGACCGGTTCGGCTTCGTGCGCTGCAGGGACATCTGTGCGCTCGAAGAAGAGTCCGATTGGAATCTCATCGCCCCAGAGCAGTGACTTTTCCATCGCAGCCTGAAAGTCCGAGGGATCGTAGGAGGGATTGTCTTCGAGTTTTTTGACACGCGGGCGGAACCACTGGAAGGTGTTGTCGTGGTTGTAGGTGACGCATGGGCTGAAGACATCGATGAAGGAGAAGCCTTTGTGCTGGATGGCGCGTTTGAGCAACTCGGTGAGGTGTTTTTGTTCGGCGCTGAAACCGCGCGCGACGAAGGTCGCTCCGGCGGAGAGGGCGAGGGAGATGGGATTGACGGGAGCGTCGACGTTGCCGAAGGGCATGCTCTTGGTCTTCATGCCGATGCGGCTGGTGGGCGAGGTCTGGCCAGTGGTGAGGCCGTAGATCTGGTTGTCCATGACGATGTAGGTGAGGTCGAGGTTGCGGCGCATGGTGTGGACGAAGTGGCCGGCGCCGATTCCGAAGCCGTCGCCGTCGCCTCCTGTGACGAGGACGGTCATGGCGTGGTTGGCGAGCTTCATTCCGCTGGCTACGGGCAGCGATCGGCCATGAAGCGTGTGTATGCCGTAGGTGTCGATGAAGCCGGGGAAGTTCGAGGAGCATCCGATGCCGCTGATGGTTGCGACCTCATGCTTCTGAATCTGCAGCTCGACCAGCGCTTTTTGCACGGCGGCGAGGACGCCGAAGTCCCCGCACCCTGGGCACCAGTCGGGGTCGACCTTGCCTTTGAGATCGGCCATCACCATCTGCTTGGGAAGTATTGCTTCAGTCGCCATTGCATCCTCTCGAATTCTCTAGGATCGGTTTTTCTCTGACTTTCTATACCATGATCTCGTGGGCCGGCACAGACAGGTTGGTGTTGCCGGCGAGTTGTTCTTTGACTGCTTCGACGATGTGATGCGGCATGAAGGGTTCGCCGTCGTATTTGCGGATGTTTCCGTTGGGAACGAAGCTGGTTTCGCTGCGCAGGTAACGGGCGAACTGGCCGCTGTAGTTGTTTTCGACGATGATGGTGTGCTTGGAACCCTTCAGGATTTCGACGATGGTATCGCCATGCAGCGGGACGAGCCAGCGAATCTGGAGTTGATTGGCGGAGATGCCCTGGTCGCGCAGGAGCTCGCGTGCTTCCTCGATGACGCCGTAGGTCGATCCCCAGCCGATGAGGGTGACGTCGGCATCGCGCGGGCCGATAAGCTCAGGCTTGGGAACGGAGTTTTCGATGCCGGTCATCTTGCGCATGCGTTTTTCCATCATGGCGCGGCGCTTGGTGGCGTTGGTGTATTCGTCGCTGATGAGAACGCCGTTTTCGTCGTGCTCGTCGCTGGAGACGGTGTGGGTGTAGCCGGGCACGCCGGGGATGACGCGGGGGGAGACGCCGCTTTCGGTGATGAGGTAGCGCTTGTACTCTTCGTGAGTTTCGGCGCCGTTCGAGGTGATGAGCTCTCCGCGATCGATGTGGGGCTGGAAGTTGAGAACCTTGGGGTCGACGCTGAGCCTGCCTTCGGAGAGCAGGAGATCGCAGAGAACGATGCCGGGAACCTGGAAGCGGTCGGCGAGATTGAAGATTTCTGGAATGAGGGTGAAGCAGTCGCCGATGTCTAGTGGCGCGGCGATGATTCTGGGGTAGTCGCCGAAAGCTGCGCCGAGCATCTGCCAGAGGTCGCCTTGTTCCGTTTTGGTGGGCACCCCGGTGGAGGGGCCAGCGCGCTGGCAGTCGATGACGACGAAGGGGATCTCGGCCTGGGCGGAGAGGCCGAGGCCTTCGCTCATGAGGGCGAAACCTCCGCCGGAGGTGGCGCACATCGAGCGAACGCCGGCGTGCGCGGCGCCGATGGCCATATTGATGACGCCGATCTCATCTTCGACCTGCCGAACAACGATTCCGGCTTTGCGGGCGTGGTCGGCCATCCAGTGAAGGACGCCGGTGGAGGGGCTCATGGGATAGGCGCAGTAAAATTTGACGCCTGCGGCGGCGCCTCCCATGGCGAGGGCGCTGTTGCCGCTGAGGACGGCGTATTTGTTCTCCGTCATGGGAAGGGGCCAGGCGAAGGGCTTGAAGTTTTGGGTGGCGTAGTCGTAGCCGGCGCGGGCTACGCTGACGTTCTCGTCAATGACTGCCTGCTCCTTTTTGCGGAACTGCTCGGTGATGACGCTTTCAAGAGCGGGAAAGCCGACGCCCATCATGCTGAGGGCAGCGCCCATGGCGAGGGTGTTTTGCGCGACCTTGTTACGCGTGATGTCGGCGAGTTTGGAGACGGGGATGGGACAGAGCTGGACGCCGGCGGCGGGGGTGCCGGGGTGAATCTGGTCGGCGTTGTAGAGGCAGGCGGCACCGGAGGCGAGGAGGCCGAGGTGGCGGTCCATCGTGTCCTGGTTCAGGGGAATGAGGAGATCGAGGCGGTCGCCCATGTTGGTGATGGGGTCGGGACCGGTGCGGACGGTGAGGAAGGTGTGGCCGCCGCGAATGATGGATTGATAGGCGTTGTAGGCGTTGAGGTGAAGGCCACGGCGGCTGAAGATTTTTGCGAAAATATCACCGGGAGTGGCGACGCCCTGGCCTGCCGCACCTCCGATTGCAACGGCGAAAGATTGCCTCATACGATCATCCCCTGTTCAAGCCGAGACTCATGGGCCCAGTGCTTCGGCACTGGCGACTCATCTGATGAGCAGGGATTCTACGTTGTTCTGGAAGCGATGGGCAAGGGATGTTGGAATTAATTGAACGCCGGGTGAATTTCCTGCGCTGAAGCAGCAACATAATAGACTGCATCCAGCGGTCTATCGGACTGATCGGCCTGATCGTCGCCCCGTGAGGGATCTTTGCCTGCGCACACTATCGACGGCGTCAATTACAGCTTCAGGGATCTTAAGGATCTGCTCGCTAAAGCGACACCGGGGCGGGCGGGTGACGAACTTGCCGGGATTGCCGCGCGGAGTTCGGTTGAGCGCGTTGCCGCCCAGATGGCGCTGGCGGATCTACACCTTACTGCGTTTCTGAACGAAGCGCTTGTGCCGTATGAGAGCGACGAGGTGACGCGGCTTATTTTTGATACGCATGATTTGTCCGCGTTCGCTCCGGTTGCCAGTCTTACCGTTGGCGGGCTGCGGGACTGGCTGCTCTCGTACGACGCGACTGCTGAATCGCTCGCGGTGCTTGGGCCTGGTTTGACGCCTGAGATGGCTGCGGCTGTCTCGAAGCTGATGCGGGTGCAGGACCTTATCGCAGTGGCTCGAAAGATTCGGGTTGTGACGCGCTTTCGGACGACCGTGGGGCTGGCTGGACGGCTCTCCACGCGGCTTCAGCCGAATCATCCTACGGATGATCCGATCGGGATCGCCGCTGCCATTATTGATGGTTTGCTGCTCGGATCGGGCGATGCGGTGATCGGCGTTAATCCTGTGGCCGATAACGTTGCCAGTACGCGAAGGCTGCTTGAACTCATCGACTCGGTTCGGGAACGGTACTCGATTCCGACACAGAGCTGCGTTCTTGCTCATATCACTACGCAGCTTGCCGCGCTTGGTCAGGGGGCGCCTATTGATCTTGTGTTTCAGTCCATCGCCGGGACTGAGCGAGCAAACGCTTCGTTCGGCGTTAATCTTGCTTTGCTTGCGGAGGCGCACCAGGCGGCAAGCGAACTTCGCCGCGGGACTGTGGGGAACAACGTGATGTACTTCGAGACCGGCCAGGGCAGTGCGCTGTCCGCGAATGCTCATCATGGAGTGGATCAACAGACGTGTGAGGCGAGGGCTTACGGGGTTGCGCGGCGCTTTTCGCCTATGCTCGTCAATACTGTCGTTGGTTTCATTGGGCCGGAGTATCTTTACGATGGCAAACAGATTTTGCGCGCCGGGCTCGAAGATCACTTCTGCGGGAAGCTGCTTGGCCTGCCGATGGGGTGTGACGTCTGCTATACCAATCACGCTGAGGCCGATCAGGACGATATGGACACGCTTCTGACCTTGCTGGGCGCAGCCGGGGTCAACTACATCATGGGTGTTCCCGGCGCCGACGACGTTATGCTGCAGTACCAGAGCACCTCGTTCCACGATGCGCTCTATCTCCGGTCAACGCTTCGCCTTCGTCCGGCTCCTGAGTTTGAAGCGTGGCTGGAAAGCGGCATTCCGGGGCAGCTCTCTCTGCCGACCAAAATGCAGCTGCCCGCAGAGAATTGAGCGATCCCATGTCTTCTCTTATCCCGCCGCTTCGTCCCAGCCTTCGCGACTTCACTATGGCCCGGGTGTCACTGGCGACTACAGGCCACAGTATCGCAACGTCGGAGGTGCTCAACTTTCAGTTAGCCCATGCCCAGGCGCGCGACGCGGTCCATGCTCCGTTTCATCTTTCTGGCTTTGCGCATCGTCTCCGTGTGGAACTACCCATCCTCGCAGAGGCGTCGATTCCTGTGCTGCAGTTCCAGACCAACGCGCCTGACCGTGCTACCTATCTTCGCCAGCCTGTTCTTGGCCGCACGCTCCACCCCGGCTCGGTTGCGCAGCTTCAACCCGGCCGGAGCGACCTCGCCATCATCATTGCAGATGGACTCTCCGCTTTGGCGGTTGAGCGCAATGCCATTCCCCTGCTCGCAAATCTTCTTCCGCAGCTTCTTGGTGCAGGGTGGACTATCGCTCCGCTCAGCCTAGTGCAACAAGGCCGAGTGGCCATTGGTGATCCGATCGGGTTTCGTCTCGGAGCCAGCCTTAGCCTGGTCCTTATCGGCGAACGGCCTGGCCTCTCCTCGCCTGACAGTCTTGGAGCCTACCTCACGTGGCATCCTCACCCCGACCGGACCGACGCCGACCGCAACTGTCTGTCGAACATCCGCGATGAGGGCCTCTCTCCCGCATCTGCCGCGGACCGTCTTTTCTGGTATCTCCAGGCTGCCCGCACAAGGCAGGTCACCGGCACTTCGCTGAAAGAGGGATCCGTTGAACTCAAAGCTACGAGCACATCTACAGAAACTCGCCTTGACCTGGATCGTAAGCCCTGAGGCGAGGGGTTGCCTTGCAAGGCTCTTTAGTGTCCTTCAAGGCTTAAAACATCTGTAACGTGCTCCGAAGAAGTTTGGTGTTGCGCGCGGCAGGTGCGGTTATGCTCGCTTTTTATTTACTTTTTAACGTTCCGTTTGGCGGGCTTGCGCTTGCTTGCTGCGGCGGTTCGCGTCTGATCTGCCAACTGAACGTTGTGCGCGTTCACGATGGAGGAGATCAGGCCGGGGAAGCGCTCCTCAATCTCTGCGCACCGGGATGAGTTGCGCATCTCGACGCCGATGCGTTCGCCACGAATCAGACCCGCCTCCCGGAGGGCCTTGAAGTGCTGGGAGAGGGTGGACTTCGGTATGGCCTTGTCGCTCACGTTTAGAAAGTTCGAGCAGTTCTGCGAACAATCAGAATCGACTATGTCGGCGTAAATGGCTACCCGTATGGGATCGGAGAGTGCGTGAAGGATGGCTTCGACCGTCACATCTTCGATCGAGGGGTGAAAGAGGGGCCTCATACATTCTCATCCTATTCCTGCTTGACAGATTGTTCAATAGTTCACGATTTCAGAACTAATTGAATCAAAAAAGCAGCACCCTCCATCTTATCGAACAGTAATTGATCGGAACCTGGGCAATCCATGCAGTTTCATTTCACCACTAACGGAAAGGATGATTGAGATGGGAAAGCTTGAAGGTAAGGTAGCAGTAATTACAGCGGCGACCTCCGGCATGGCGCTGGCGACGGCGAAGTTGTTCGTGGAGGAGGGCGCATATGTGTTCATCACCGGCCGGCGGCAGGACAAGCTGGATGAGGCGGTGAAGGCAATTGGCCGGAATGTGACGGGTGTGCAGGGCGATGCGTCGACTCTTGCCGATCTGGATCGCTTGTACGAGAGGGTCAAGAAGGAGAAGGGAAAGATCGACGTGCTTTTCGCCAGCGCCGGGTTCGGCGAGTTCGCGAAGATCGGCGAGGTCACCGAGGAACATTTCGACAAGACGTTCGATCTTAACGTTCGTGGCACGCTGTTTACGGTGCAGAAGGCGCTGCCGCTGTTTGTTGATGGCGGGTCGATCTTTCTAAATGGATCGATTGCGAGCATCAAGGGATTTCCGGCGTTTAGCGTCTACAGCGCGAGCAAAGCGGCGGTGCGGTCGTTTGCGCGGACGTGGCTGGTGGACCTGAAGGAACGCAAGATACGGGTGAATATCCTGAGCCCGGGAACGATCGATACGCCGATCCTGGACCCGCTGGGGCCAGAGGCAAAGGAATACTTCAAGACGTTGATTCCTCGCGGCGAGATTGGGAGGCCGGAGGAGATCGCGACGGTGGCGTTGTTCCTTGCTTCCAGTGATTCGAGCTTTGTGAATGGTGTGGAGCTGTTTGTGGATGGTGGAACGGCGCAGATCTAACTAGTTTCCGACTAGCGAGAACGCGTTCTAACATTGTTTAGATACTGAATGTACTTCTCAAACTTTTCCGGTATTGAACGGTAATAGACATTCAGGCCTTCTTTGCGGGAAGTTATCAGCCCTAAATCGTGCAGAACCTTTAGGTGGTGAGACAGGGTGGCCGCGGAGATGGCGTGTTTTCCGTGCATCTCGCCACAGAAGAGTTCGTCATGCTGTGCGATTTGCGTATAGATGGCAAGGCGGTTCGGGTCGCCGAGCGCCTTGCCAATCTGAGCCGCCTCCGTGTCCGTGATCTTCGCCATAGCTAATCAGACGCAATTGAACGAAATTCAGTTCAATGAAAAAGCGTGAATCCCCACTATTTCGATGTACATCTAAGTAGTTCACCAGCCGAAATGCTGCGAAGGAGTGCCTGCGATGTGGATTGTCCGACTTGCGTTGAATCGCCCATACACCTTCATTGTAGCGTCGATTCTGATCGTGGTTCTCGGCATCTCCTCAATTGTAACGACGCCAACGGATATCTTTCCGAACATCGATATTCCCGTTGTCACGGTGATCTGGTCGTACTCCGGCCTGCCGGCGAAGGAGATGGAAGAGAGGGTTACGACCTTTAGCGAGTTTGTCATGGCTGTCGTCAATGATGTGAAGGCGATCGATTCGCAAACGGTGAACGGAGCCAGCGTCATCAAGATTTCGTTCCAGCCGCAGGTACGAATCGACGCCGCCATGTCCCAGGTTGGGGCTGCGGTGAACTCCATTCGGTTTCGCATGCCGCCCGGCGTGAATCCGCCGTGGATTTTGCGGTTCAGCGCGTCCACTGTGCCGATCATTCAGCTTTCTCTTTCCAGCGACACGCTGTCCGAATCGGAGATTTACGACTATGGGCTCTTCCGTGTTCGCCAGCAGTTGACTACGGTTCCAGGAACCCTGCTGCCTACGCCGTATGGCGGAGTTGCCCGCCAGATCATGGTGGATCTGGATCAGAATGCGCTGCTCGCGAAGGGACTGACGCCGATCGATGTGACCGCAGCCATCAACGCGCAGAACGTTACGCTTCCATCGGGCACGGCGAAGGTCGGCAATCGCGAGTATACGGTCAGCACAAACTCAAGTCCGACTGATGCCTTGATGTTGAACGATATACCGATCAAGACTGTTGATGGATCGCTTATCTACATGAGAGACGTTGCCCATGTGAGGGACGGCTGGTCCGTACAGCAAAATGTTGCTCGCGCTAATGGCAAGCCGGCAGCCCTTCTCACGATCATGAAGACCGGGTCGGTTTCGACGCTGGACATCGTCAATCAGATCAAGAACGATGTACTCCCTGCCTCTCGTGCAGCTGCACCGAAGGACCTGAAGATCACTGAGCTTTTTGATCAGTCTATCTTCGTCAAGGCTTCCATCATGGGGGTTTTGCGCGAAGGAGTCATTGCAGCATGCCTTACTGCTTTGATGATTCTGCTTTTTCTGGGCAGTTGGCGCAGCACTCTCATCATTGCGATATCAATTCCACTTTCAATTCTTAGCTCGATCATCGTGCTTAGTGCGCTCGGCGAAACGATGAACACCATGACCCTTGGCGGGCTGGCGTTGGCGATTGGCATTCTGGTGGACGATGCAACGGTCACCATCGAGAACATTCATCGTCATATGGATTCACAGCCGCTTAAGGAGGCTGTCCTGATCGGGGCTTCGGAGATTGCCACGCCGACACTGGTTTCCACGCTGACCATCTGCATCGTTTTCGTGTCGGTTGTTTTCCTGACTGGGCCTGCGAAGTATCTCTTTACGCCAATGGCGCTGGCGGTCGTGTTCGCGATGCTCGCATCCTACGTGCTGTCAAGAACGCTAGTTCCGGTGCTGGTTAATTTTCTTCTCGGTGCCGAGCATACCTCGGCCGTGGATAGGAGAGACGGATCGCGCTACCTATTCGGCCGGATCAACGATCGGTTCAATGAGGGTTACCTCTGGGTCCAGGCTCGTTACACGGGAGCGCTTGAGACAGTTTTGCAGAACCGCAAGCCTGCGCTTATCGCGTCTATTGCGATTATGGCGACAGCGTTCCTGCTGCTGCCTTTCGTCGGGAGAGATTTTTTTCCATCGGTCGACGCAGGACAGATCAAATTGCACATCAGGGCCAGACCGGGGACGCGCATTGAGGCGACGAAGGTGCTCTTCAGCCAGGTGGAGGATCAGATTCGCAAGACGATTCCGCCGGATGAGACCGAACTGATCATGGACAATATCGGGCTTACTCCGGAGACCTTCAACTACGCCTTCGGTGACGGCGCAACGATCAGCAGTGCCGATGGAGAGGTGTTGATTGCGCTGAAGGGAAAACATCACGGACCGACTCAGGAATATGTGAAAGAGTTGCGGTCGCAGTTGCAGAGGCAGTTTCCCGACCTCACATTCTTCTTTCAGCCTGCCGACATGGTGACGCAGATCCTTAACTTCGGACTGCCTTCGCCGATCGACGTCCAGGTGCAAGGATATGACCCTGGCAACTATGAAATAGCGCGCCACTTGCGTGAACGGCTGGCTGCTGTTCCCGGAGCAGTCGATGTTCATCTGCATCAGGTCGTCGACGCTCCAGACCTTCATCTTGACATCGATCGGGTACGAGCGGCGCAGTTTGGCCTTACACAGCAGGACGTGGCCAATAGCCTCTATATCTCGCTGAGTTCCAGCGCGGCGGTTCAACCAAATTTTTGGCTCGATCCGAAGATGGGAATTACTTACACGGTGGCCGCGCAGACTCCGCAATACAGCATCGATTCGATCAACGCCTTGCAAAACACGCCTATTCCAATTCACACGCTCAACAACCGCACAGAGGTTCTGGGCAACATGGCGACGCTGACTCCCGCGGTGATGCCTGTGGTGATCAACCACCACAACGGTGCGCCGGTCTTCGACATTTACGCCAACACTCAGAACAGCGATCTCGGCTCCGTAGCGGCGAAGGTCAACCGCATCGTGAAGGAAGAGAGTAAGAATCTTCCTCCGGGAACAAAGATCATCGTGCGCGGACAGGTTGAGAGCATGAATGAAGCGTTCGATCGCCTCGGCCTGGGACTCGCCTTCGCGGCGCTGCTGGTCTATCTGTTAATGGTCGTCAACTACCAGAGCTGGCTTGATCCTTTCATCATCATCTGCGCGTTGCCCGGCGCCTTTTGTGGCATTGTATGGGCGCTATTCCTTACTCAAACGACCTTTAACGTTCCGAGCCTGATGGGCGCGATCATGTCGATCGGCGTGGCGACTGCGAATTCGATCCTTCTGGTGACGTTCGCAAACGAACTTCGCGATAGAGGTGTCGCCCCATTTGAAGCAGCTGTGACTGCCGGCTATACGCGTCTGCGGCCGATCATTATGACGGCATGCGCCATGATCATCGGCATGTTGCCGATGGCGCTGGGCATGGGTGAAGGTGGCGAGCAGAACGCTCCACTCGCACGGGCGGTCATTGGCGGCCTCACTGTTGCCACCTTCGCGACCCTGTTTTTTGTTCCCTTGATGTTCACGTTGATTCACGGAAGAGATACCAGCACACAAGAGGAGGCAGCATGACGCAACAGACAGAGACGGTTCCGGCCGAACAGACACAAACACGATCTTCAGCTGTAGTCGGACGGGTTATCGGGGCGGTGGTATTTCTCCTTGCGCTGGTTGCTGTTGGAGCAGTTCCCCGCCTGGCACGTCAACGCGAGGCTCTTGCCGCGGTTCGCGAGGCACCGGCAACGCATCCGAGCGTGACTCTGGTTCACGCCAAGCAGGGTGAGCCAACTTCGGAGTTGCTTTTGCCGGGCAACATCGAGCCTCTCTATAGCGCCAACCTGTACGCACGGGTCGACGGTTATCTAGATCGTCGCAACGTGGATATCGGCGCCAGGGTAAGGTCTGGCCAGGTATTGGCAGTGATTTCATCGCCGGAGGTCGACCAGCAGCTTTTGCAGGCGCGAGCTACGCTGGCGCAGTCCGAAGCTTCACTCCAACAGGCGGAGGCCGCTCTGGAGCAATCCAAGGCGAACGCAGAGCTTGCCCGCCTTACCAGGGAGCGCGATGTTCCATTGGGTGAGCAACGCGCGATTTCGCAGCAGATCGTGGATAGCGCCGTGCAGTCTCACAACGCTCGTTTGGCCGATGTCTCTGCGGCCAAGGCCAATATCACCGCAGCGGAGGCAAGCGTTGCGGCGAACCGCGCAAATGTTGCGCGCCTGCAGCAGATGCAGAGCTTCGAACGGATCGTAGCGCCGTTTGATGGCGTCATTACTCAGCGAAACGTGGAGCGTGGGGATCTAGTGAGTACAGGCAATTCCTCTGTGGGCAAGCCGCTTTTCAGTATTGCGCAGAGCGGAACCCTTCGCATTCAGATCGACGTGCCGCAATCGGAGGCTGTGAATATCAAGGACGGCCAGAAGGTTTCGATCGATGTAAAGGAACGTTTAGGGCGCGCCTATACCGGGATAGTCATTCGCAATGCCGGGGCTCTGAACAATGCCGCTCGCACCATGCTGACGGAGGTGCAGGTGGATAATAACGATGCTTCCCTGCTGCCCGGCATGTATGCGCAAGTCAAGTTCACGTTGCCGCAGCAGCGTAGTGCGCTGATCATTCCGACGAGCTCTCTTGTCGTCGACCGCGCGGGCATGCATGTCGTAGCGGTGGATGCGGACCATAGGGTTCACATGGTGCCAGTCACAATCGGCAAGGACATGGGCACGCAGGTGGAGATTCTCAATGGACTTCACGGGCCTGAATCTCTGGTTGCAAGCCCGGGCGATCTGCTCAATGAGGGGGAACATGTCGAAGTGCGCTGATAGCTTGTCAATTCCTGGCCCGGCGGCAGGCTGTGGCCATGCGCAGACGGCGGCCGCAATCCTGGGACAAGTGATGATCGCGGGCTTGCTGATCTTGTTGACGGTGGGTTGCAATGCCGGGCCGAACTACAAGAGACCCGTAGCTTCGGTTCCACAAAGCTATCGCGGCGAGCTCGCCCCCGAGATTGCGCCGCCTGCAGCGACGGCAGCATCGCTCGGCGATCAACAATGGGCGACGATCTTTCAGGACCCAGTGCTGAAGCGACTTCTTACAGAGGCATTGCAGAATAACCTCGATCTTCGCGTGGCGGCACAGAGGGTTCTCGAGGCGCAGGCCCAGGTCGGCATCACTCGATCGCAACAGCTGCCATCTGTCAGCGGAGGAGGCAGCTACTCCGCGTTTCAGACACCCTCCTCTCTGGCGGGCCACAACTCTGACGGCACTGCCGCACACTCTTTTTTCAACGGCGGCGGATTCAGCGCATCGGCGGCATGGAACCTCGATTTCTGGGGAATGTATCGACGTCAAACCGAAGCGGCAAGGGCAGAACTGCTTGCCAGTGAATGGGCGCAAAGGGCGACTCGCGTCACCCTTATTCAGGAGGTGGCCCAGGCCTACTTCCAACTTCGGAGTCTCGACGCCCAATTAGAGATTACGAAGAGCACCATCAAGGCCCGGCAGGATTCACTGCAGCTTACGCAATCTTTGGAGAAATACGGCGCAGGCTCTTTGGCAGATACGCGACAGGCAGAGGAGCTTCTGCACACGGCCCAGGCGAATCTGCCTGAGTTGAGGACGCAGATTGCTACTCAAGAAAACACCATCAGCATTCTTCTTGGCCACAATCCTGAAGGGATCGATCGCGGCCTGGACGTGGCGGACCAGCCACACCCTCAGGAGGTGCCTACGGGCGTCCCCTCTCAACTTCTGGAGAGGCGCCCAGACATTCAGCAGGCGGAGGCTACGCTCGCGGCTGCCAATGCTCGCATTGGAGTTGCCAAAGCTCAGTTCTTTCCACAAATTTCACTGACGAGCCTCGGCGGATCCGCCAGCAATCAGCTGCAAAATATCTTTTCGGGCAAGAACGCGTACTGGTATGCATCCGGCTCTTTATCAGAACCCATCTTTGATGGCGGCCGCATCCGCAGTAACTATCATCTGTCGCAAGCACAACAGCATGAGATGCTGCTTGAATACCGGAAGACTATCCTCAATGCTTTGAAGGATGTTTCCGATTCGCTGGTAGCCTACAAGGAGACTCGCGAGCGCAGGGAGGAGCAGGCGGCGCTTGTTGTCTCGGCGGCAGACGCGGTGCGGCTTGCCAAGCTTCGCTACTCTGGAGGCAATACGAGTTACCTTGAGGTTCTGACCACGGACACGGACCTCTACGATGCTCAGTTGCAACTAGCGCAAACTCAGGAGCAAGAGGCAATTTCACTGGTGCAGATTTATGCAGCCCTGGGCGGGGGCTGGCAGTAATCGCCTTTTCCGGCAATGCCGGATGAAGGTTGCGCAGGGCCGGCCTGGGTGAATCAGGGCCATTCCGGATGCCTTGACCCGTGGAGTTCGACGTTCGCGAAGAACTCGGGTTTGAGATACCGTAGACACAGTGCGTCTGCAATTTTTTTGCATCAGACGATAATGAACCATATGAATTGAATCTACTGAACCCCTGGCCAGGTGATTTGGAGCAGGTGCGAAAGAGATTTACGAGGCCTTCCCTGCTTCGGGCGGCCTCTGCGTGACTGGCTTTTTATTTTTCTGCAGAAAGACAAGCGCGTCATGAAGATTCTCAGCCTGCGATTGATCATCGCGTTGATCCTTGGTGTGACGTTAGTTTCGCTGGCTTCGTCCTGGTATGAAGTAAGGACTACGAAAGACACACTACGCCGGGAACTCGAAGGTAAAGCTGAAACGCTGGGCCAGAGCTTAGCCGCCAACGCGGAGTCGTCCTTGCAGGCCGGAGACACGGCCAGGTTAGAACAGATGGTTCGGCGTACCGGCAACCGCGAACACCTGCTTGGGATTGGCGTCTATGGTCGGGACGGTACGCCGTTGGTCGAGACACCGGGTCTCCGTCCTCTGCTATCGGCCGAACCAAAGCTGATGACGGACGCGCTGGTTGGCAATCGGACCGTGAGCGAATTCGTACGGCTGCACTTGAAGCGAACCCACATGCTGGTTGCCCCGATACGCATGGCAGACAATACCGTGGCCGGGGAGATCGTTATCATCCACGACGCAACCTACATACGCACCGAGATTATTCGGGTCTGGAGCCGCGTTTTTCTTCATATAGCGATCCAGGTGCTGGTGATCGCGGCTATTACGTTTCTAGTTTTGCGCTGGAGCCTTGCAGGGCCGATCGCTCGTGTGACGCAGTGGGTGAAGGCACTACGCACTGGACGGCACGCCGTACAACCCACGGCACAAGATCTGAATCTCCTATTGCCGTTCGCGAACGAGGTGGCTCCGATGGCGGAGAGCATGCGGCAGGCGCATGCGGAGGCAGAGGCAGAGGCGAGATTGAGAAACATCAACGAATCGCTGTGGACCGCACAACGGCTCGCGGACCATGTACGCAATAAGCTGGATGGAAACAATCTTTTTCTGGTATCAAACCGCGAGCCCTACACCCATACGCGACAGGACAGGAAGATCGTTGTTTCAGTTCCGGCCAGCGGTCTGGTCACGGCACTTGAGCCGATTCTTCGTGCATGCCACGGAACCTGGGTGGCTCATGGAAGCGGCAATGCAGATGTAGAGACCGTGGATGCACATGATCGATTGCAGGTGCCGCCGGATGATCCTCGCTATACGCTTCGCCGCATCTGGCTTAGCCCGGAAGAGGAGAATGGCTACTACAACGGATTCGCGAACGAAGGCTTGTGGCCACTCTGCCATATCGCTCATACGCGCCCAACTTTCCGTACGGCAGATTGGGAGTACTACAACAAGGTGAACAAGAAGTTCGCCGACGCGTTAGTAGAGGAGATAGGAGGCGAGGAGCATCCGGTGGTGCTAATTCAGGATTACCATTTCGCGCTTCTGCCGCGCATGCTGAAGGAGAGGTTGCCTAACGCGAGGATTGCGATCTTCTGGCATATTCCCTGGCCCAATCCTGAATCATTCAGCATCTGCCCCTGGCAGCGGGAACTGCTGGACGGCCTGCTAGGTGCGGACCTGGTTGGCTTTCATACGCAGGCTCACTGCAACAACTTCCTGCATACCGTTGACCACGTACTGGAAGCCAAGGTTGACTGGGAGCACTTCGCAATTGAGCGCAACCAACACAGGTCGTCTGTACTTCCATTCCCGATCAGCGTTGACCTTGTCGAAGATCGTTTTGATCCTGAGGCAGGAGTGAATGCGGAGGAGGAACGCAGCGCGCTGCTGCTGGAGTTGGGGATCGAAGCGACGTTCCTTGGCGTGGGTGTCGATCGTGTGGACTACACCAAGGGCATCCTGGAACGCTTTCGCGCCATTGAGTCGTTTCTGGAGCGGTATCCCAAGTATCAGGGCAAATTTACATTTATTCAGATCGGTGCGCCGACCCGCAGCCGCATCAAACGCTACGCTGAGTTTCAAGCTGAGGTCAGAGCCGAGTCCGAAAGAATCAATGCACGTTTCAAACGGGGGAAGTGGAAGCCAATCATCTTCCAGAACCGGGAGCACACACACCAGGAGGTGCAGCGCTATTACCGGGCCGCACACCTGTGCATGGTCACGTCTCTGCATGACGGGATGAACCTTGTGGCGAAGGAGTATGTCGCAGCACGACCGGACGAACGCGGCGTGCTAATCCTGAGCCGGTTCACTGGCGCTGCGAGAGAGTTGCATGATGCGATCATCGTGAATCCCTACGACGTCGAATCGACTGCAGAGGCCATCGCGCAGGCGCTTGAGATGAATGTGAGCGAGATGGTCGATCGAATGCGGCGAATGAGAAAATCCGTCAGGGAACGCAACATCTATTGGTGGGCCGGGAGCCTGATCGGTGAACTGTGCGAGCTGCGGCTGAGACAGAGGCGCACGAAGATCTCTGTGATCAGCAGAGCTCAGGCGGAGAGATAGCTTGCAGAGCTTGGAAAAAACAACTGTGCTTACAGCTTTCTTACGACAGGTGAGGACCGCTCCAGAATCAGTGCTACTGCTGGATTACGACGGCACGTTGGCACCCTTTCATGTGGATCGCAGCCTTGCCTACCCCTATCATGGAGTCGTTTCACTTCTGCACAGCATCGTGCAATGCGGCAAGACAAGAATCATCATCATTTCAGGACGTCCTATCGTCGAACTGCGGGCTCTTCTGACCCCGATGAGCGAACTTGAGATGTGGGGATCTCATGGCCTGGAGCGTCAGTTGAGCAACGGGAGCTACCGTCGCGTCCAGGTGAGTGAGAAAGACGCCGCTTTCTTGAAAGAGGCCGAGGAGTGGGTCGTTGCCGCAGGACTGTTATCCAGGGCTGAGATCAAGCTTGGTGGCATCGCTATCCATTGGCGTGGAATGCCTGCCGCCGAGGCAAGGCGGATTCAGGCTCTGACTCAGGATGGCTGGGCACCGCTGGCGGAGAGATCAGCGCTCAAATTGCTCCAATTTGAGGCGGGACTGGAGCTGCGTGTATCACATCCAGACAAGGGCGATGCGATCAGGTCCATACTTGGATCACTGGACGACAGCGTGCCCATCGCCTTTTTAGGCGACGACATTACCGATGAGGATGCTTTCCGGGTTCTCAGAGGACGTGGACTCACAGTGCTGGTGCGCACCGACTATCGCGAGACCACTGCCGAGGCCTGGCTCAGGCCGCCGACGGAGTTGATCGACTTTCTTGAAGCATGGCGAAGTAATGTTTGCGGATAGCATGGAGCGATGTTGGACGCCGCGGGGCACTTAGACTTTCACTGCCTACCCGACTAAGGCGATGTCTCAACTTCACGCGATAATGTGCACAGCGTTCAAAGGATCCACAAACCATGCCGAATCAAACGACACGCCGCACTTTCCTGAAGCTCACTACGGCAGCCGCTTCGGTTACCGCTGTTGAGTTCTCCCATGCTGTGCCTATCGACAAAACGATTGCGCTGATCATCGACCCTGGTTCGGCACTCACGACGAGCGAGCCGGTGCAATGGGCAGCGGAGGAATTCCGTCAGGTGCTCACGGTCAAGGGCATCACCGCATCCAACAGCAGCAGCACGCTTACCGTCATTGTGTCGCCGGTCACCGGTCCTCTCGCGAAGGCGTTCGGCAATCTGCCCAGTATTACTCAACCTGAAACAACTGCTCTCATTCCTGGCAACCATGACAACGTACCCGCCATTCTTGTCACCGGCATCGACACGCGCGGAATCGTCTACGGTCTACTTGAGCTCATTGAGCGAATACGGCTGAACGACAATCCGTTCACCGCGCTGTATTTTTCCGAGCCTGTGGTTGAGACCACGCCGAACAAGGTCCGCAGCGTGGCTCGCGCGTTCCTCTCTGAAATTGAGGATAAGTCCTGGTTTTATGATCGCACTTTCTGGAAGGAGTACCTGGATACCCTGACCTTCGCGCGTTTCAACCGCTTCAATTTTGCGCTTGGGTTCGGGTACGATTTCCCGCGTGGCGTTACCGGAGATTATCTTCATTTTCCCTATCCGTATCTCGTTGAAGTAGCCGGGTACGAACAGGTACATGTAGAGCCGCCGCTGCAACCGGGCGAGCGTCAGCGCAATCTTGAAACGCTGCAATATATCGCCGCAGAGACCGCGCGCCGAGGTCTTGAGTTTCAACTCGGCATCTGGACGCATGCATATCAATGGACGGATAGTCCTAACTCGGATCACCACATCCTTGGTCTCACACCGGAGATACACGCTGCTTATTGCCGCGATGCTCTTGCCGCCGTGCTCAGAGCCTGCCCACAAATCAGCGGACTTACTCTGCGGATTCACGGCGAGAGCGGCATTCCCGAAGGCAGCTATCCGTTCTGGGAGACGCTCTTCGAGGCAATCTCCGGGGCGGGACGCGTTGTTGAGATCGACATGCATGCTAAGGGCCTGAATCAAGTCATGATCGACATGGCCCACAAAACCGGAATGCCTGTGAAAGCCGGAGCCAAGTTCTGGGCCGAACACCAGGGCCTGGGCTACCACCAGGCAGATATTCGTGAGACCGAATATCCGCGTAAGGGCGTGACTGGAACCTTTGCCGTTTCAAGTGGGGAGCGCAACTTTACCCGTTATGGCTATGGTGACTTTTACCGGAAGGACTCGAACATTGATGTTCTTTACCGCGTTTGGCCAGGCACGCAGCGGCACCTGCTTTGGGGCGATCCTGCTTTGGCGTCGGGTTATAGCCGAGCGGCTAGCTTCTGTGGAGCTGCGGGGATGGAGCTCTGCGAACCTCTGACTTTCAAGGGCCGCGAAGGGTCAGGCCATCCCGGCGGGCGCAACTCGTATGTCGACTCTTCGCTTGCGAACGTCAATCGCGACACGAACAAATTCACCATCACTTACCTGCTATGGGGGCGCTACCTTTACAATCCCGATACTGCTCCAGAGGTGCACCATCGATTTTTCCGTCAGGCCTTTGGTTCATCCGGTCCTGCGCTGGAGACTGCGCTTGCCAATTCGAGCCGAATCTTGCCTCTCATCACGACTACCTGGCTGCCTTCGGCTTCCAATCACAGTTTCTGGCCGGAACTTTACAGTCCTATCTCCCTCCTTCCACCTAGCGGCAAGCCGCTCTATGGGGACTCGCCTGCGCCGCACAACGTAAGCGCCATCAGCCCGCTCGATCCACAGTTGTTCAGCACTATCGACCAGCATGGAAGGGATATTGTGAGCGGCGCAAAGAACGCTCGCTATAGCCCCGGAGAGGTTATTGAGTGGCTTGAGACGATCGTAAGCACGTCGACTAAATCGCTGGCAACTGCACGCGCCAGCGCCGGCTCTCGCGCGAAGTCACCTCAGTTTCGGCAGATCGAAGAAGACATTCTTATCGTCAACGGCCTTGGTCTCTACTATGCCAATCTTTTTCGTGCCGCTCTTTTCTATTCCATCCACGAGCAAACCGGCGATCTGGCTGCAGCCGCGCAGTCGCTCGCCACCTATCGCAAGGCGCGTGACGCCTGGGCCAATATGGCTGAAAGGGCCGATAAAATCTACTCCAAAGATATTAGCTACGGAGATATTCCGGTTCGACGGGGGCACTGGGCTGACCGGCTGCCTGAGATCGACCGTGACCTAGCAGCACTGGAGAGGCACTTCGGCGATAAGCCGATGCAACCGTCTTCGGCTGGAAAGGCAATTCGGCTTGCCGCCAAGGCGTCTCCTCGCCTCGCAGTAGATGTCGAACACACGGTTCCCGACGCCTCTCATTCCGGGCGCGACCTCCATCTTACGATTAGCACACATGTCTCCGTGACAGAGTCGACCCTCTGGTACCGTCATGTGAATCACGGAGAGCGATGGGTGTTCGCAGCAATGCAGAAGAACGGCAATACGTACAGCGCTTCCATTCCTGGCAGTTATACAAACTCACCTTACCCCCTGCAGTACTACTTCGAACTCCACACGACGGACGCAGCCACCCTGCATCCGCCACTTAATTCGACCTTCAGCAATCAGCCCTATTACGTCATCACGTGGCAAAGTAATCGACTGCTGAGAGTGTGAATCGGCAAGAGGTATGATCGGTCGCAAATCCGGCTACAGGTTTATCTCCGCCTATGTTTAGGCGGCCAACGGGGAGCAACCGGGTGCGCTACAGTGCATTTGCCGTTTGTCTTTGGCGACTCACGGTAACTCTTTCGAGTGTTTACGCCCTCCGCGGTGTTCGTTATGATGCACCTTACATCGATCGAGGAGAACCTTGTGTTGACGCGAGCAATCGTGCGAAGCATTATCACGCGCTACGGTGCTCCGGCTCTGCCTTTGAGGTCGCGCCGGCCGTGGATGCCATGGATACTGCCGGTAGGCTTTCTTCTCGCCTTTGTCTGTCTCAAGCCCATGATAATGAGCGCACAATGCGCTGGCATCGTCTCGACACCGGGCGCCGCCGCCGATTGCGCTGCGCATGCAATTCCGTTCGATACGATTGCGACACTCGACAAGGCCCACACCTACACCTTGGCCGAGCTGATCGACATTGCCGAACACAACAATCCGCGCACACGCATCGTTTGGGAGCGTGCCAAGCAACGCGCGGACGAGCTCGGCATTGCCAGGAGCGCCTATTACCCGGTGCTTGCCGGAGTCGCGGCATTCGCCGATGAGCGCATCATCAGTCCTTTTCCGAAGCCCCTCGCACCTCGCGGCTACACGATGGTCGAGGTACCGGCTATCGTGCCTGAAGTTACGCTCGACTACCTCATCTTCGACTTCGGCAAACGCGAGGCGAAGGTGGATGCCGCTACTGCGGAGAAGCTCGCCGCAGGCGCCAACTTCATCCAGGCCAACCAACAGGTTGCGTTCAACGTAGCCAGCGGCTACTACAAGCTGCTTACGCAGCAGGAGCGACTTGAGGCGGCGCAGCAGACTCTGAAAACCGCTCAGACAACCCAGGACGCCGCCGAGGCACAGCTTCTTAACGGTCGCTCCACGCTGCCCGATGTGTTGAACGCACGCGCGGAGACCTCGCAGGCCGTCTTCGATCTGGAATCGGCCGACGGCGACGAGAAGATTGCGAGGGTAACTCTAACGGAGGCGCTTGGCGTCGAGCCTTCGCCAGACATCACCATCGACGGACAGAAGAACGCGCCGCTGCCCGACGCCCTGACCATGCCGATCGACGCGCTGATCGACCGCGCCATGGCTAATCGCCCTGACCTTATGGCGCGGGCCGCCGAGATCCGAGCTGCCGACGATGCGATCCGATCCGCGAAATCAGAGTATCTACCAAGGATCGTCTTATCGGCGAACGCCGCGCAGACCTCCATCTGGCCCACCACCGACTTCGGCGAGCTCGGCAACTCCAGTCAGGCGACGTGGTCAGCCGCAGTGGCTGTCGAATGGCGGCTCTTCGACGGGGGAGCGCGCAAAAATGAGGTCGCCGTCGCGACGTCAAAAAAACGCGAGGCCCAGAATGAACTGCGCGAGAGCCGCGACCAGACCACACGAGAGGTCTGGACGGCCTACATCGCCTTCCGCACGGCGCTCCGCAAACAGCAGGCCGCAGTGGCGCTTCTCGATTCTGCCAACTCTTCCTATTCGGCCTCGCTTGAGGCCTACAAATATGGCGTAAAGAACCTCATCGACGTCGTGACCGCCGAAAGACAGCTGGCGCAGGCTCGTTATTCCAGCGTCTCGGCACGGTCGCAGCTTTTCCTCGAGGCGGTCGATCTTGAGTTCAGCACAGGCAATCTGCTGCGACAGCAACCACCCGCCACGAAGATCTCAACCCCGCAAACCCAGGATAGCCAACCACAATGACCCGAAGAGTTCTGATCTTCGCTGAAGCGATTTGCCTGCTTTTGACAGGCTGTGGCCGCGCGCCTGCGGTCGATA
>Ga0210410_10001527_pt1 | contig 21650 bp, 20 predicted proteins | sample IncBWC4MmetaG_FD_161058 | JGI IMG/M metagenome (GOLD analysis project Ga0210410, IMG submission 161058) | Forest soil microbial communities from Barre Woods Harvard Forest LTER site, Petersham, Massachusetts, United States - Inc-BW-C-4-M | ecosystem: Environmental > Terrestrial > Soil >... | reverse complement strand
CTATTTCTATATAGCAATATGTAATTTGTCAAGCGAAATCAGAGATTCTTAATAAGGCCATTCCTATCATTAGGTTACGGGCTGGAGATGTGACTTGTAGGGCTCTGCCGCGTGTAGTTGTTACTCAGGTTTGCGGAGGGATTGCAGATCGATGCCGAGTTGCTGGCACTTCTTGTAGAGGTGGCTGCGTTCGAGGCCGAGGGCGCGCGCGACGTTGGTCATGTGAAAATTGTGGCGGCGAATTTCGCCGAGCAGGACTTCGCGCTCGAAGGCTTCTGTGCGCTCGAGGAGCGTTCCCTGCCCCGTGTCCGTGCTGCCGCTGGAACTTGCCGCTTCTCCTCCGGGGAGCACCAGTCGCACTTCTTCGGCAGCGATCGTGTGTTCTGCTGCGAGCAGAACCAGTCGCTCAACAATGTTCCGCAATTCCCGCACGTTGCCCGGCCAGGAATATTTTCGCAGCGCGGCAATCGCCTCCGCCGCAAAGACTTTCTCTTTCCAGCCGTTTTGAGCAGCCACCTGACGCGCAAAGTGCGCCACCAAGTCAGGAAAATCCTCCGAACGTTCGCGCAACGGTGGGAGGAACAATGGAAAGACGTAGATGCGATGAAACAGGTCAAGGCGAAACTCGTTCTTTTCAGAGAGTTCTTTCAGGTTGCGATGCGTGGCGACAATCACACGGACGTTGACCTTGATCGGCTTCTCGCCACCGACCCGCTCAACCTCGCCCTCTTCGAGCACGCGCAGCAGCTTGGCCTGCATGGAAAGCGGCATATCGCCAATTTCATCCAGAAACAGCGTGCCGCCCCCGGCCTGTTCGAATTTACCGAGATGACGCCCCGCGGCACCCGTGAAAGAGCCTTTTTCATGGCCGAAAAGTTCCGACTCGATCAATTCGGCAGGAACGGCCGCGCAATTCAGCGTAATGAACGCATTTTCTCGCCGTGGCGATTTTTCATGAATTGCCCGCGCCACCAACTCTTTGCCTGTTCCGGTTTCGCCGAGGATGCACACCCGCGTCTCGCTGGCCGCGACGCGTTCAATTTGCGCCATCAGCTTTTTCATTGCGGGGCCGGAGCCAACCAGTTCATGCTTGCCCAGCATGTGCCGCAATTCGCGGTTTTCATCTTCCAGCCGGGAAAGTTTCAGCGCATTCTCGACGGTGAGCAGCAGCTTGTCCGTACTCAGTGGCTTTTCCAGAAAATCCAGCGCGCCAAGCCGGGTGGCCTTCACGGCCATCTCGATGTTCGCCTGCCCCGAAATCAGCACGATGGGCGTCTGAACGCCGGCCTTCTTCAAGTCCTCAAGTAGTTCCATGCCACTTTTTCCCGGCATGACCACATCCGAAAGGATCAAATCGAAGCGTTCGCCACGCACCAATTCGACCGCGCGCGAAGCGTTGTCGCAAACCGTGGCTTCGTGTCCCGCCAGGCGGAAAGCCCTCGCCAAGGAAGCCAGCGTATTCGGATCGTCATCGATGAGTAGCAGATGCGCTTTGCGTGGCAAGTTGGTCCTTGTGTCGGGGAGCTAATCCGTCGCAGTCGCGGCGCGCTCCGACTCCTTCTCCGCGGATTTCGCGTCTGCCTTCGGCTTGAGCGCAGCGCCGCCCTGGCGTTTCGGCAATTCAATGCGAAATGTTGTGCCGTGGCCCTCTTCGCTCGAAACGGAGATTGTTCCGTGGTGATCGCTGACAACCGATTGCACTATCGCAAGCCCCAGGCCCGTTCCCAACTGCTTCGTGGTGTAGTAAGGCGTGAACAGTCGGGAACATTCTTCCGGCGTCAAACCTTTTCCCGTGTCGGACACCTCGATGCGCACCGTGTCGCCGCCATCGCTGGAGCGCAGTGAAAGCGTGCCACCGGCGGGCATGGCATCCATAGCGTTCAACACCAGGTTCTGAAACGCCTTGTGTAGTAAGTCTGAGTCGGCGTCAATTTCCGGCAGCGAGTCGCTCAGAAAATATTCCGTGCCAATGTGCGGCTTCCCCACCGCAGTGAATTGCGGCTCGAACAAGCGAATGGAGTCGCGCAGTGCTTCGTTCACGTTGACCTTGGAAAATTCCGGCGCGGGCATTTTGGAAAAGTCGCTGAAGCGGGTGACGATGCTGTTCAGGTTGGCGAATTCCGCCTTCAGCGTTGCGGTCGCCTCAGTAAAGACCTCTTGAAACTGCTGCGGGCCAAGCTGCCGCGCGCGCTGCAGGTTTTCCACCGTAATCTGCAGCGGGAAGAGCGGATTGCGAAGCTCGTGGGCGAGCCGCCGGGCCAGTTCGCGCCAGGCTGCGACACGTTCCGTCTGCACCAGCTTTTCCTTCTGCGCGGCCAGCGTTCCGGTCATTTCATTGAACGCGTTCGCCAGCTGCCCGATTTCGTCGCTGCCCTTCACGTCAATCTTCGTGTCCCAGCGTCCGGAAGCCACGTCGCGCGCGCCGTTGGCAAGCTCCTCCACCGGCCGCGTTATGCGCCGCGAGACCCACCAGCTGAGGAGCAATCCAATCACCAGCGCGGCCAGCGAAACGACGGCGGCGATCTTCAAAATCTCACGCTCCAGCAACACTAGTTCTTTCGCTGAACTTCCAAGCAGCAATACACCAAGCAATTCGCCATTGCGCCCCTTGAGCGGCATGGCGTGAAACGTCTCCGCACTCGCGGGATCGTGATTCCAGGAGATGGTTTTGATCAAATCCTGCGGCTGCTTCTGAATCTGCTCGATCAGCGATCGAAACGTTTCCGCTTGCGCGACGCCGCCGTTCGCGTCGGTAAGCGCCGAGGCGACAAACGCGGGGTCCAGATTCCTGTACAGCATCGCCCGCATGCCCTCGGGAAGCTCCAGCGAAGCGAGGAAATTCTGGTCCAGCTGGCGGCCGCCGATGATGTAGATCGTCTTATTGCCGACGGTCTGAGTTCGAACTGCGGTCAGCGAAAGCGCGGCCGTGTCCGGCAACTCTTCGCGCTTCAGGAATGCGCCGGTGGTATCCCAGTTCTTGGTCGAGGTCACCCAGTCATTCTTGTAGCCGACGCGCGCCGGATATTGCGCCGAGGAAACCAGCGTGCCATCGGAATTCACAAACTCCACAAAATCCAGTCCATGACTCTGCGCCGCGCCATTGGCATCGTGCAGGTAAAGCGAAGCGTCGGCGTTGGGCCGCGCAAGATCAAGCACCATGCGAACGGTCACATCTGCATTGGTGATGTTTTCCACCTGTTGAACAATTGTTTCCCCGCGCTGCGCAAACTCTTTTCCGAATTGCACTTCCAGCGCGTGCGTGCGCTGCGTGTCCATCTGCTCGAAGGCGCGCTGCGTGTAAAAGCTCACGCCATAGGCTACGAGCGATACGGAGGCCAGCACAGTGATCAGGAAAATCAGGAATACCTTGGTGCGGAAGGTCATGGTCGTGCCCCCGGACTGCGAACCGTCGAGCTATTTTTTTGTGGGCTCGTCGGCGCTTTCGTTGTCATCGGATCCTCGGAATCGAGCCACATATCAGCCAGCCACCAATCTCCCCACGGCGATGCATTCCAATTGTGCACGTTTGCGCGGATGCCCGCATACTCCGGCAGCAGCACCAGCGGCAGGATGCGGCGTTCTTCCAGCAACCGGCGTTCCTGCGCAAACAACTGTTCAGGATCCGTCGTGTTGACTGGCAAATCTCCCCCATCGAGCAACTGCTTCACAAATGCCTCCAGGTCCGCCCGCGGAGAAAGAGAATCGTAATGCCAGGCAAACAGGTGCAACCCTACGGCCGGTGCTGGCGAGTTATTTGCGTTCGCCGGCAACATGACTTGCACCGCCAAATTAGCCTGCCGCGCATTCACCGCGACTCGCTCCCCCATCAACTTGAAAAGGTCTCCCGGGGCGTCCACCCGCAACCGCAACGGCTGAGCCGCGCCCGGAACCCCAGCGGGAAAAGCAGCTCGCAATTCCCTGGCGCGTTGCAAGTTCATCGGACTCTCAAAGAGGAAAGCATATCCCGATAGCCACTGTGGCAAAAGAGAATCGGCGGGCTGTGCTTCCCTTTGCAGCAACACGTTGGCCATGGTGTTGCGATCGAGCGCCAGCCACAGAGCTTCCCGGAGCTGGTCCGATGCCGGTGCTGCAAGTGCGTCATCGAATCGCAGCGCAACCAGCGTCTGCGGCGAGGAATTCCAGATGCGCAGCCCCTCCTGCCGGCCTTTGCGAACCAGATCGGGCGCAATCTCCGCGATGTCCGCTTTTCCCACTTGCAGGTCAAGAAGCTGTCGCAAAGGCGGCTCGCCCAGAGTGACTTCTACAAAATCCACGAAGGGCCGCCCCGACCACGCTCCCTCATTCGCCTGGAATTTGATTTTCGCGGGCTTGATCGCCGTGGGATTCGCTTCCGCTGGCGCAGCCGGCATCGATTCCGCCACGAAAAAAGGCCCGGTGCCTAAAAGTGTGCCATCGGGCTTCGGGCGAAATACAAAATTCCTGCCGGAAGCCAGCTGTTCCAGAAGATCGGGAGTGGGATGCGCAGCACGAATGGCAATGCCGTTCTCAACGGAGGTCACCTCGAATCCCTTGCCCAACGATATTTGCACCGAGACGACAGCATCGGCGGGAGTGAGCAGCGAGCCATCGGAGAATCGAACGCCGGAGCGTAGTTTGAACTGCCAACTCTTGCCCCCCGCGTCGTGTGACCATTCCGTTGCCAGTGCGGGTTGAAATTTTGCGTGGTCATCCAACGTGACCAGCCGGTCGAAGACAAGACTAGCCAGTTTTTCGCCCGCCGCGGCAGAAAGCGACCCAGGCGTCCACTCACGCGGATCGAGCGAGACGCTCGATGCGCGCAGCTTTACGTGCAGCGTCCCTCCATAGTGCGGCGTCGCAGCCTGCGCGGCAAAACCAGCCAGTGCGACAACCGCCCCCTTAATTGCCGCAAGCCAGCGTAATTTTATAAATCTCATAGTTCCCTGATCGCAAATTCCGGGCAATCACCAGTGCGCTGCTTGGATCTTGCTCCCCGTTGCTACTGAGTATCGGCCCCGGAAATTCGCTCAGCACCGCGGCGCTGCTTTCCCGCAGCGCTCCGTCCGGAACCACTTGCAGGACGTCCTTCGCGTTGGGTTCACTTCCGGAGCTGAACAATTTCCAATTGCTCCTGTCACACGGTGAAGTCAACAGCGTCTCCGCGCGCCAGGCGTACTTCTCCGCGCGGCATTTCAAATCTGCCGGCGACTCCCAGGAAAATTCGCAAGACTTGCCGGGAAGCCCCACGGAAACAACGGTTCCGCGCATCCTGATTTCTCCGCGCGGATCGCGTGATGGCTTCCAGTTCGCCGGATTCAGCGACACGCTTTGCTTAACAACACCTCTCGCATCCACGCGCAAGGCCACCAGTTCAAAATTCCTGTAGAGCAAGAGAACCAAACCTCCCTCGTCGGGGTTCTCGACGGAAGCAGCGTCCAGAATCCGGTCGGGGCTTTCATAAATCATCTGCCGCTCCAGCCGGATCGGCACCGCCGCCGAAGCAGGCGGCGGCAGTATCGCTCGCGCGATGGAGATGATTCGGACTTCGTCTCGGTCCGATACGCGAGTTTTGGCGGTCAAAACAACCTGCGTCGGCGTCTCCTCGGCAAAAACGTCAAGCACGGGCACACCCGCTTCTCCAGTCAAGTTAAAAGCCCGTCTTTCGAATTCATCGCGAATCTTCTCTATCCAGCGCTTGCTCTCGCCCTCGGACCACGTTGCGTCCGGATGCCACTCAAGCTGTAAGGGGCCGCGCAGCCCGGGAATGCCGGCGACGCGCTCCGCAAATCTCTGCCCGGTTTCCCTCAGAGCGGCGTCGCCATCCGCAGCCACGGGCCTCGAAACGCAGCAGATCGCCGCTGACACGGCAATCGAAATTAACGCCCAGGGAAAAAGCAGGTTCTTCGAAAATAGTTTGCTCCAAGTTTTCCCGAAAAATTGCACGCTCGCTCCGCCGCTTCGCACCCTGCCTGTTCCGCCTCAGTGAGCGCGGTAATCCTTGTACAAATCCAACCGGTTCAGTAGCCGGATCATCACCTGCGTGTACGCCAGATACTCCGAAAGGCTCTCGTCGGAAATGTTGTAGAGCGCTTTTCGTCGCGCTTTCCGCAGAGCATCGAAGTCCTCGGCCTTCAGCGTTGCAACCGCGCTGTTCTGGAACGAAGTGCGGTCGGAGATTCCGTAAATTGGCTCGCTCTCGGCAACGGCTTTGGCGAGTTCTTCCTGCGTCGGCTTTTTCTCGCGCATCTGCCTGTCGAATTCGGCACCCCGCGTGCTCATCGCATCGTCGAACTCTTTCCGCGTGTGCGGCAACCCGGCGATGATTTGCAGCACCTGTTCGCGGGTCCATTTCGGATTCGCGAACTCCGCCGGGTCCGGTGCCTGGTATTTCATTACCGATTGGATGTCGTTGCGGCGATAGTCTTCCTTAACCTCGGCGAGGCCGCTCCATGCGCTAAGCGTGCGAAACGCTTCCTCGGTCATTTCCTCGGCAAGCAGATGCGCCGCAGCCGCGCGCACGAATGGTTCCTGCGCCTGCAGTTGTGCAATCAGCGTCTTGCTGGCCTTCGTGGAATCCATGCTGCCGTACAAAAAAAGCGCCGCGGTATCCGAATCAAGGTCGAGGGAATGTTCGGAAATATGGATGATCGCATTCGGAAAGAGCAACAGCCGGGCCGCCAGGGATTGGATGTTCACGCCGCGCTGCCCCAGCTCGAGCGCAAGCGAAAGATAATTGGCCGGGTCGGTCTCCTGAAAATCGGTCTGAACGATCGCGTCTTTGACGAGATTCATCGACTCCGGCGATTTGTCCAGCTGAAACAAGAACGACGCGGCATCGAACTGAAAGATGTGGTCGGTCTTCTCCGCCGCAAGCATCTCCTTCAGGCAACTCACGCCCTCGGGCCCTGCCCCCTGAAGCTGTTTCCAGTAAGCGTCAATTTCTTTGCTCTTCGCATCAATCTGCGCCTCATTCAGTTGCGTCAGGTGAAATCCGTAAACTTTTTCCTTCTGTGTGCGCAAATCCGCACACGAAGTAGCCTGCGCCTGCACAACTCCCGCGCCGATTACTATCGCCCACACAACAAATGCCGCCGCCATTCGCCGCAACGCTCACCTCTCGAAGTTCCTTCAGATAGATGCTACCACCCTTCCCGAAATTGCCCGCAGGAGCCAGTTTCGCGCACTGAAACTTTCAGTGCGCAAAAAGGCGCCGAGCGGCGTGGTCAGGGCCGCCCGGCGGGTCAGTAGAGGAGTGCTGTGTTTTGTCTGTTTGGTGGAAGCCATTGACGCTGACCTCAATCGAGCGAGTCGCGCTTAATCTTTGCCGTGGGAATGCGGCACAACGTTTCATGGCCGGCATTTCCCGAGCGCTGCAGGTTTTCAAAACGCGCGCAGCGCACTGGAATCGCCCTCGTCACGAGATGTTCCTGTGTCTGGGCTTCTGCAATCGTCATGGTCATCGCGCCCAGCGTCCACATCGCCAGGCAGCAGGTAATCCGCAAAATCACCGACAGAATCACGCGAAGCTTCCCCGCTGCTGCCAAAACGCCGTTCCCGTTCATGACGTCCTCCCGTCGAACCACAAGCTGCGCCTGCCCAAACTCTCCTGCTCTTTCGTTACTTCGTTGCTTCCTTACTTCATTACTTCCTTCATCGCCGGCCGGGTGGCGCGGAGCGCGGCGCCGGATTGTGAGCTTCCGTTTGCAAAACGAATCAAGCGCGGCGGTGCTTGTCTTTTTGCTCATGGCTGCTCCTCCAGCGACGCGGTCCGGGCCACCCGCAGGGGTATCGGCCGGCGTTCCTCGGAGGCGGCCTTGCTCGTACCGCCTCTCCGAAATTCGTGTTACGGGCGCTTGTTCCCTTTGCGCTGTGCCGCAGCTGTTGCTACGGGTGCGGGATCTTCGGAGTCATCTCCACTGGAACCCGCGCCCATCCCGCCCTGGAACGCGGAGCGCATCACATCCGACGCAAAGAAATTCTTGCCGTCGATCGGCACCATCATGATTTGCAGCTTGTCCGACAAACGCTCGGCAATAATTTTCTGGATGAGCATCGGATTCTGTTTTAGTACCGCGGCTTCATACTTCATGCGTTCGGAATCGGCCGCGGCGGTGACGCGAATCCGGTTGGCTTCGGCGTCGGAAAGGTTGTGCTGGCGCTCGAGTTCCGCCTTGCTGTCAATAATCTTCGCCTGCGCGGCGGCTTCCGCATTCTGCAAAGTGGATTCCTTGCGGGCCTGGGCTTCCAGCTTGGTCTGCTCAATCTGCTTTTCTTTCAAAGGAAGTGTGTACTGCATCGCGTCGGCTTCCGCCTTGGCCTGCAGCACGCGCACCTGCGCCTGTGCCTCAGCTTGTTTCACGTCGCGCGCTTTTTGCGCGTCGGCTTCCAGCTCGGCAATCTTCACTTCTTTCAGCTTGATGTCCTGCTCAGTGCCCAGCCGCTCGTTCTCCTGCTCTTTCAACAGCAGGCCTTCAAGCCCCTTCGCGTATTCCGCGGGCAACTGGATGTCCCGCAGCAACACTTCGCGCACCACGATTCCGTCCGAAGCCAGCCGTGTCTTGATCATGTCGGCCGCCTGGGTCCGCAACTCTTCACGTTTCACCGCAAAAATCTCGCGGGTCACATAGTTGGGCGCAAGCTGCCGGTAAGTCGAGGAGACCACCGGTGCGACCACCTGCTCGCCAACCGGCTGCGGCAAATTCTGGTGAATGCTGGAAAGTTTCGAGGGATCGATGCGATAACGAACGCTGACGGCCAGCCCGAGATTCAATCCTTCGCGCGCCTGCACGGTCAAAACTTCCGTACTCGGCTTGGTCCCAAGCGACGCCGAAGTCGTATACACCTGCTCCCGCGTGTCGTACAGCACCACGTCATCCACCAGCGGCGTTACCAAGTGGACGCCCGGATATAACGTACCGGGGCGCACGCCGGAAAGCTGGCTGACGCGAATGCCCGCCGTACCATCGGGCACCACCACGATGCTCAGCGCCACGAGCACCGGCACGATGCCGACCGCCGCCAACTGCAGCGCGAGTCTCCACCGTACCGGACCGAAAGGGCGCGCGGCCTTGCGCTGCACCGCCTCCGTCCCCGGTTCCCCACTGGTTTGCTCAAGCAGCCACCTAAGCCTTGCTGCTATGTAAATGTCGTACGCGACCAGAATCCCCGCGCCGCCGAAAAGGCCGACTCCGACGATCATCAGAAGATATTTCAGTGCCAGCATGTTCTTTCCCCTTTTCCCTTCTTCCGGTAACCCTGCGAGGAACCAATTGCGTCCTCGTTCAGCTGTTGTTCCGGAAACTCTCCGTGAGCTACCTCTGCATCTGAAACGCGCGCGCAACTATCCGCGTGCCGTGCGCAACCGCCGCGCGCATCGGACGGCGATCCGCGGTAGCCGGCTGCATCAGCCGGAGCGTGAGGTGAAGCAGCGCGGTCTGCAGGGCCAGCGAAGCAAACAAAGCCAGCATCGTGATGACGACCACTCCAGCGAATCCAAGCATCGTTTCCATTTGTGTTCTCCCGAGGTGCGCTGGGCTGTGCAACTCTTCACAGTGGGCAATGGCAGGTAGGCCGCCACATCCAAAGGATTGAAAATGAAGGATTTATCGAGAGGGCCAAACGAGGCTTTCGTGGCGCGCCAGACACGCCGTGTTCCCGGAGCTGCACTCCCCGACACCGCAAAGTTTTGAAAACACCCCGGTTTCAGCCGCGCTGACTCGCAGCCGACGCTTTGCTCGAGAAAAGATCCGTCTCGCCGGAATAATTTCCGCCCCGAAACTGTCTACCTAGTGCAGGTCGCCTCCGACACGGACTGACCTGAACAAAGCGCTGGTTTTTTTCGCGCCAAGAGATTTTTTCGAACAAATCAGAAAAGGACACAAAGAATGAGCAGCAAAACGATATGGGTATTGGGTTTAACGGCCGCGGCATTGATAATGAGCGCGATGCTGGCGGTCGCTCCGAGGCTCGCGGCTAATCCCCAGCAAGCCACGACCGCGGAAGTGAAAATCGACAATTTCAGTTTTGGCCCGGCCACGATCACAGTGGCTCCCGGAACCACGGTTACCTGGGTCAATCACGACGACATTCCGCACACCGTCGTCAGCACGGACAGCGTCTTCAAGTCCAAGGTTCTCGATACCGACGAAAAGTTTTCCTTCACCTTCACCAAGGCCGGAAACTATCCGTACTTCTGCTCCATCCACCCGAAAATGACCGCGACCGTCGTGGTCAAGTAAACGGCCAATGAGCCTGAACCCCTTCGACATCCACTACACCGTCCTCGCGAAGCATGCACAGCATGTAGTGTTGATCCACTTCCCGATCGCATTGCTGATCACCGGCGCGGCCTTCGACTTCATCGGCCAATGGAAGAAACGCCGGGGCCTGGTGGAAGCCGCCTACTTCAATTTCCTGGCCGCCGCCATTGCGACGATCCCGACCTTGGCCACGGGCTTCTTGGCCTGGAGATTCGCGCTCGAAGGGCAAAAATTGAAGGGCATCCTTCTCCAGCACATGATCCTCGCCTGGACGTCGAGCCTGTTGATCTGGGTGATCTGGGCCGTGCACTTTCGCGCGCGCAAAGGGGCACAAGTTCCGCCCGCCTATCGCTTGTGGATCGAGCTTGCAGCCGTCGCCATCATTGCACTGACCGGCCACCTCGGCGGATTCCTCAGCGGCGTAAACGGACCGGGATAGAACTTTGCGCGAGGGCTTCCTTGGCACGGCGGCGACATTTTCCGCAGATCTCGTTCTGCTTCTCGAGCTTGCGATGGGCCTGGCGCTGCTCGCCGGCGCATTGCTCGCGCGCTTGAGAAAATTTCAAGCGCATGCGTGGTGCCAGTCCACAGTCGTACTTCTGAACGCCGCGGTGATCGCCGTCTTGATGGGGCCATCGTTCAGCCGCCACGTGTGGCCTCGGATTCCTCTCAAAATTGGGAAATCTTACTATGCGATGGCCACCGCTCACGCGGCACTCGGCGCAATTGTTGAATGCGCGGGCTTGTACATTCTGCTCGCAGCGGGAACAACGCTCATGCCGGAAAAGCTGCGGCTCACTCGTTACAAGTTGTGGATGAGAATTGTCCTTGTGGGGTGGTGGACTGAACTTTTTCTAGGAGTGGCTAGCTACGCGCGGTGGTACATCCCAAATTTGTTTCGGCGATAAAGTCCCTGGCGTGTCCGGCTAGGATTTCTTCTTCGCTCCCACGATCACCAGCGCGATTCCCCCAACCAGGACCAACCCGCCAAGCACCGGAGGAATGGAAACGTGCTTCTGCTCTTCCGCGGTTGCGTGAATCGGACCCACATCCAGCACTTTTTCCTGATGGGTGTAATCAAACCCCTGGTAAGCCAGCGCCAGTGCGCCAAGGACGATCAGAAGTATTCCAACCCAAGTGATTGGTTTCATAACTCTCGCTTTCTCTAGTAAGCCGTCGCGTCTGGGAGCGGAGCTGGGTAATAGTAGCCAAAGGATGCCCAAGCCGCCCAGAATTGTCCAGAAAATTGCTTCACTCAATCGTGTGAATGGGTTCCCGGTGCAATACGGCCGCATTGAATTTGCGGTACGATAGAATAGATGTCTCAAGCACAAGGGATTCGCGTCGCTCGCATTCTCGGCATACCCATCTACATCGATTTCAGCTGGATTCTTGTTTTTGGCCTGATTACGTTCACCATCTCCGGCAATTTCGCAACGAAGTATCCCTCGTGGACCGGCACGCAGACGTGGACCGTGGGCCTCCTCACCACACTTCTATTCTTCGCTTCCGTCGTTTTCCATGAATTGGCCCACAGCGTTGTCGCCCAGGCTTACAAGATCAAAGTCCTCTCCATCACGTTGTTCATCTTTGGCGGATTGGCACGCATCAGCCGCGAGCCTTCGAAAGCGATTCAGGAATTCAACATCGCTGTGGCCGGCCCCCTAGCCAGTGGGTTTCTCGCTGTGCTTTTCTTTTCTTTGACGCTGTTCTTCCCCGCCAATCCCATGGTCGGCGCCCTCGCCACCTATCTCTGGGAAACAAATCTGTCGCTGGCCCTGTTCAACCTGCTTCCCGGCTTTCCCCTGGACGGAGGGCGCATCTTTCGCGCCATCGTGTGGGGCGCGACAAAGGACTTCACGCGCGCGACGCAAGTTGCCGGCGGCAGCGGCAAGCTCATCGCCTACGCGTTGATCATCTTCGGTATCGGCTCGATTGCGTACGGAAACTGGAATGGCGCGTGGCTCGGATTGATCGGCTGGTATCTGCTGAACGCGGCTCAGGCCAGCGTGGCGCAGGTGACCATCCGCGGCGCCCTTGCCGGTTTGTCAGCGACGGACGTGATGAGCCAGGAAGTGCCCACTATCCCCGCGAACATGAATCTCGAGGAATACAGCAACGAAGTTCTGCGCACCGGCCGCCGCATGCACATCGTCACTATGGATGATCGCCTGGTCGGTCTGATGAATGTGGCCGCGCTGAACAAGGCATCGCGCGACGAATGGAACATGAACTCGGTTCAGGCGGTAATGGTGCCGCGTGACAAAATCATCTGGGCCTCGCCGGAAGAGCCTTTGCAGCGGTTGCTGGAGCGCCTGCTGGCCGCGGATGTGAACCAGATGCCCGTGGTCAGCCACGGCGAAGACGGGGCCGCACATATCGTCGGCATCGTTACGCGCGACGCCATCCTGCGCGTCATTCAGACCCGTAGCGAACTCGGCGCCGCTTTAGGCAGTCGCTGACGCGGCGGCCGAACGTTCCTTCGCCGTTTCTTCTGCCGCCCGGCGCGCGCTCACGCGATATCCACCGCTGCGGAAATCCACCGCAATTTTCGAAAAGCCCACCTTCGTGAGGCGCGCGAACGCGGAACCCGGCGTCACTGGGATAAACGTGCTCTTGTAATGCGCCGCCCTGTGAATCCACCCATCATTGATCTCAAACGCAAACAAAGAACCGCCCGGGCGCAATACGCGATGCACTTCCGCAAGCGCGCGATCCTGCAGTTCCCTGCTCTTCAGGTGATGCAACACCAGGATGGCGACCGCCGATGAAAAGGATTGGTCGGCAAATGGCAAGGTCGCCGCATCCCCGCAGAGCGTCGTCAATTCGGCGCACTTGTGTTTCTCTCTCAGTTTTCGTAATGAGTGCGGATCGTATTCCAGCGAGGTGACCCGAGGCGCAAGTCTCAGCAGGTGTCCCGTCGCCGCGCCATAACCCGCCCCGATTTCCAGGACGTGATCCCCCAGCCGCGCCTCGGACAAGACCCAGGGAAGTAAATACCGATGCGTCATGCGCTGCCATAGCGAGGTGGAGCAGACGAAATGTTCCATGCGGTTCATGGTCGGTGGGCGGGAGAATCTCTATTGTAACGCAGCCGCTGCTGAGTGGGCCGATTTACTTGCGTCGCAATCGTGGAGGTCTTGTTAGTGGCAGCTACCCGATCCCGAATCCGTGAACCGCTTGCCCGCCACCGGAATAAACTTCCAGTCGTATCCCGTCGCCTTCAGCGTCAACTTCAGGACTCCGAAGGTGTCGTTATTCCTCACTTCGCTGTTCGATTTGCGAATTCCAAACTCTCGATGGTTCTTTCCGCCAGTGCCGACAACGAACTCGCGAATCCCCCGCTTTGGATCTGCATTTCCGTTGGGATCTTGCGGCGCAAAGCGTTCGTAATCGTGGTCGTGGCCGTTCAATACGAGTTCCGCGTTGAAGTCATACAAAGCCTGCCAGAACGCTCCGACTTCCGGATCATTGCCATGATTGAGCCCGGAACTGAACCGCGGCTTGTGAAAGTAGGCGAGTGTGCATCCCACGGGATGCGCCGCGAGGTCCGCCCGCAGCCACTTTTCTTCCGGTGATCCGGCGCCGCAGCCGCCCACCTCCGCGCACTCCGAATTCAGCACCACAATGTGCCACGAGCCAAGGTCGTAGCTGTAATAGCCGGTCTTCGGGTCGCCGGCCGCACTGCCAAAATATTGGAAGTATGTGGCGCCCGAAGAGTGAAATTCGTGATTGCCCACCGCCGGCCGCGTACGATCCTTCACGCGTCCCCACGTCTTGTCGTAACACTTGAAATCTTCCACCGTGCCGTTCGGATAAGCCAGGTCGCCAAGCGCCATCACGGTTCCGGGATTCGCCTCCAGCAACTCCGCCGTTGCCTCCGCTCCAGCAAGATCGCTACAGTCGGCAATATCCCCCGCTCCGATAAGCACGACCTCTTTGTCTGCCTCGCCAGGTGCGGATGATCCCGGTTGGACTGGCGCAAAACCCGGGGAGATCAGCAGTCCGGCGATCAGCAGCGATAGACTCTTCGAAAAAAGCATGAGTTCCCTTCCTGCAATCGCAGTCAGTACCAAAGGTGTTCAACAAGCAGCTTACAAGTAATTGGTTGCGAGAGCACGGATCCGAAAGGAAACGAATTTTCAGAAGCGCAACGGGAAGCCGGAGCGCTAGTGCAGCATCGGCCGGATGCGCCGCAGGGCCGTGGCAAACTGATCAGCATTATACGAAGACGGGTTCTCTAGCTGCTGGAACAGCACGTTGATCGCGCCGCGAATCTCCGCATCGTTCGCGGGTTTGGTGTCCTTGCCATACGCAATATACAGCGAATCCATCGCCATGGCCGCCTGTTCCGCGGCACGCTCATCAGCGATCGCGATATTCTCCGCGTCGTCCGTGATGCGCTCCATCATCCGCAGCGTGACTGCCTGGTCGTATTGCATCGTTGCCAGCCGCTCCGCAATCTGCAGCGTCAACGGCGCGGCAGCCGAAGCCGCATTCGCAACTACCCCGCGATCCGGATTCAGCTTGCTCATCTCGTTCGACACCGTGAGCATGTGCTTGTCCAGCTCCTGCCCGTTCCCCGAATCGATCTGCTTGGCCAGCAAACGGAACACTGTATACCGCGACGAATTCCACGCCGGATCGCCTGGGCGGCGCCCTTCATAACCATGCGCTTGTCGCCAACTCTCCTTCGCCGGCCCCAGCGAGTGGTGGCACGCGAAACAAGAAAGCTCCGAATACTCGGGCCACACATCCTTCTTATCAAACCGCTCATTGCGCGCGCGCCACACCAGGCGTTCCATCTCTCCGCGAAGCTGCACGGCTTGCCCGGTACCCCAATCACGCACTCCGGCCCACGCCGCCTCTTCCGCGGGCTTCCCCGGCGCCGATTCGCGCGGCAGTTTCCAGTGGCGTGGCATCACCGCAGAAAACGAGTCCAGCTCAAAGAAAAGATCCGGATGCCCCGCCGCGATCATCTCGTGATCCACAAACTTGTTCTTCGTCCCGAGATGGCACTCCAGGCACTTCTCCGTCCGGTGGATCACGTTGCGCGTGTCGTGCATCCCCAGCGCCACGGATTTTTCGTGCGGCAAGTCCCGCGTGGTGTGCGGCCCCAGCCACCCCGACGCCGGTCCATGGCAATTTTCGCAGGAGACTCCATCGGCCATTTCAATCGGCCGGCCGCGCTGCTCCGCGGTGGTGTAAAGCGCGTGGCAGGCCAGGCATTTCGGCGCCTCTTCGGCCTTTTTATCCAGTTTCAAAATGCGCGCCATCCGTTCGCCAACGTCACCCGTCAACGCGCCGTACGCGCGGCTGTGCTTGTCCTGCAGGATCCAGGTCGAATATTCGTTCTGGTAAATGCGGCTGCCCGCCACCGGCTTCACGCTGCCGTGGCAACTTGTTGCCGCGCAGGAACCCGGGCCGATGTATTTGGATTGCTCCGGCGTGTCGGTCGAACCCGACAGGGCCGGAAGCAAACAAGAAGACAAGACCGCAAGGATCAGGGCGGGCTGCGCGATGCCAGGCTTGAGTTGAATTCCCATTGAGCGCTGCGAAAGTTCTGATGCTTTATATCGTTCAACTGGCAGCGAAGTCAACGACCACAAGGTTCCCTCTGCGTATCGATCGGCTATTATTCCAAGTCCCGCGTTAACACGACCCTCCAAGTGCCGAGGATTAGTTGGCAGTGGAATCCAACTACCCTCTCCGGGGCGATCAAGAACTCGCAACCCTGGTGTGCCAAATTGGACAGATTAATCCTCAGTTCGATGCAATCTTTGAGGAAAGCTCTCATCGGGCGGCCCAGGATGCCCGGAAACCCCAGAGAAGAGGCAATGCAATGTTTATAAAACGTGATGTAAAACGGATGATTTCATTCTGCCTGTTGGTTGCTCTTGCTTCCTACGCCTTGCCGGCAATGGCCGACGATGACGATCCACCTTCGCGTGTTGCGAGACTCGCTTATGCCCAGGGCTCGGTTTCCTTCCAACCGGCTGGAACTGACGATTGGGTGACCGCGGGAGTGAACCGCCCGGCGACCACGGGTGACAAATTGTGGTCGGATCATGACGGGCGCGTGGAACTGCAACTCGATGGCTCCATGATTCGTTTGTCGAATAACACAGGTTTCTCGTTCCTGAATCTAAGCGACAACGTCACACAGATTCAATTATCCACGGGGACTCTTTTGGTTCGTGTTCGCCGTCTCGACGACAACGAGACCTACGAAATTGACACCCCGAACCTGGCGTTTTCCGTCTTACGGCCCGGTCTGTACAAGATCAGTGTGAACGATGCGGGTGATTCAACCGCCATCAGAATTCGCAGCGGCCAGGGCGAAGTGACCGGCGGAGGCGCCGCATACACGGTGCACGCCAACGATTCCGCAACCTTCAGCGGATTCGATCGCTTGAATGCTAATTCCGAGAATTACGGAAACGAAGAGGACCAATTTGATAATTGGGCCGCGACTCGCGACCGTCGCTCGGAGCATTCCAACTCTGCTCGCTACGTCTCGGCTGATGTAGTTGGCTACGAGGACCTGGATGATCACGGCTCGTGGCGTCAAACTCCTGACAATGGCAACGTCTGGTTCCCCCGCACATCCGTCCCGGGTTGGGCTCCCTACCACTACGGCCATTGGGACTATATCGAGCCCTGGGGATACACGTGGGTAGATGACGAGCCTTGGGGATTTGCGCCATTCCATTACGGCAGGTGGGTTTCCTATGAAGGTTCATGGGGCTGGGTCCCCGCGCGGCCACGGACGGAAGGCGAAGCCTACGTCCGCCCTGTGTACGCGCCTGCACTGGTGGCTTGGGTCGGAGGCCCCCATTTCGCAATCGGTGTCGGAGCCGGTCGTGGAGAGTACGCGTCCGGCGAAAGCGTGGGCTGGTTTCCCCTGGGCCCGCGCGAAGTGTACGTGCCGTCTTACCGCGTGAGCCGCAATTACGTAAACAACGTCAATGTTTCGAACACTACGGTGAATTCGACGGTCGTGAACAACTATTACAACACCACCGTCGTTAACAATAATGTGAACGTGACAAACGTAAAATATGTGAATCAAAGTGTGCCGGGCGCAGTAGCAGCAACCACTCCCCACGCGTTCACTGGAGCCCAGTCGGTCAACAAGAATTCCGTGAAGGTGGATCAGCGGGAAGTGGCGAGCGCACCCGTCAGAGCTTTTACGCCGTCTGCTGTCCCTGCCAAACAAGCAGTTCTCGGCACAGGAACTGCTGCCGTTAAACCACCCGCCGCAATTCAGACTCGCGCGGTCGTTGCAAAAGTAGTGCCACCCCCGCCTCCGCCCACATTTGAAAAACGGCAGGAAGCGATTAAGAGCAATGGCGGAAAACCGCTCTCAACTGCTCAGGTACAGCAGATCGCGCCGGCAACCGCGCACCGCGAAGCGCCTGTGAACATCGCGCCGGCGGCAAAGGCCATCGCGGCCCCAGTGCCAGCGGCGAATCGGCCTGGCCAGCCTCAGGCTGCTCAACCTCAACCCGGGCAACCCGCACAAGCGTCTCCGAACGCGGGCAACAAAGCAGCACCGCTTCCTAATCAACCCGCTGACCGCACGACAGAACGTCCCGCGAGTCTCCGTGAAACTCCGGAACCAGTGCAGACCAATCGGCCTCCGGCCGCGAATAAGCCTCCTCAGACAGCACCGCCGCAAACTGTGCAGCCTGGTAACCCTCCAGCTAATCACCCGACAAATCGTCCGGTGAATCCTCACGACACTCCGGAACCAGCGCAATCCAATCGACCTCCTGTCGTGAACAAGTCTCCTCAGGCAACGGCGCCGGAGACCGTGCAACCTAGCAATGCTCCAGCTAATCGCCCAACGGATCGTCCCGCGAACGCCAGTGGCATTTCGGAACCAGTGCAATCCAATCGGCCGCCCGGAGCGAATAATCCTCCGCAACCACCAGACCATCGTGCCGACCGGCCCGCGCCGCAGAATGATCCCAATCCGAATGCAATCAAGTCGGTAGCGCCCAATAGCCAGCCTTCCACCAAGCCTCCGAATGACCGCCCGGCGGATCGTCCTGTTAATCCAAACGCTTCTTCGCAACCACCGCAACCCAATCGCACGGCTCCTCCAGCAGTTCATCCGAACGAGATTCCTACTCCCGCTCGGCCGGTTGTACAACCCTCGCCGAACAGCGAGTTGGACCGGAAGCACCAGCAGGAGCAGGATCAGCTTCACGCAAACCAGCAACAGGATCGTCAGAGAGTTCAGCAACAGCAGGAGCAGGAACACGCAAAGCTCTCCCAGCAGCAGGCAGATGCAGCAAAAAAACAGCAAGTCGAGCAACAGCACCAGACGCAGACGCAACAACTGCAGGAAAAGCACGCGCAAGAACAGAAGCAGCTCCAGGACAAACAGCAGCAGGAACGCCAGAACCCGCCTAAACCTCAAAAGAAGGAGGACCGTCCTCCAGCGGATAAGCCCTAATCGATCGCTGAAATTTTTTGTCAGGCGTGTGTTGAGGGGCAGCAGTGAAACTGCGCCTTGCGCAAACTGGTAATAGTCCTAAGCCCCGGCTGCGAATGCCAGAAGAATTCCAGCCAGATGAGGATCACAGTTAGATAGAGGGCCAACCCGAGGTTCAGCACCCAGCCAAGCCAGAAAGCCCATTTGAAATATCGCTGGGAAATCAAAACAAATCTTCCGCCCGAACTCTAGGCGGGCGAGCCGACACGGCGAAGCAGGCTTTGGAAGCGAGGGTCAGAGCGGAGGCTATCAATCCGCGGGTCCGCTTTGAGGAACCAAGAAAGGTCCAACGCTCTCTCCAAATAGGCTTTCTCCAGGAACTCGAAGGCTCTGTCCTTCTGACCAAGTCCAGCGTATATGGTTGCGATCATATACGGCGAAACATACGCATTTTTCGATTCTCGCTCTAAGCCACGAAGGAGATTCTCCCCTTCGGCTCTTTTGCCGACGGCTAAATACGCGTGCGCCAGCGAGAGAGTGGCACCCTGATCGCCGTCCGACATCTCAATCGCTTTCTGATACTCAGAGATCGCATCCAGAAGTTTCCCGGTACCTTCGTAGCCGACGCCGAGATAGTAGTGTTGAAACCAATCATTCGGGTCCGAAAGCACTCCTCTTCGGCTTGCTTCAATCAAACTCGGGTAATCCCGCAGCTCATAATAGGCCGCTGATTCGGCCATAGCCGAGCTGGGACCGGAGTCCAATTGGTTGATCTTCGTGATCTCGGCCAGAGCCTCGGCGCGGCGGCCAGTAAAACCGAGATAGATGGCGCGATCCTCATGCGCGCAACTGTAACTCGGGGCCAGAGCAATGGCGCGGTTGAACTCTCGCTCGGCGGCATCCCAGTTCCAGTCAAATCGCCAATTTAGCACGCCGAGGGTATCGTGAGCTTCGCCGATGGTGTCGTCCAGTTCCAGAGCTTTGCCTAAGGCTTGCTTGGCAGATCGATACGCAGGATCCCGCGGCAACTTCCCAGAAAATGCCAAATAGACATAAGTGTCTGCCAACCCTGCGTAAGCGAGGGCAAAGCCTGGGTCTTTTTGGATCGATTCTTCGAAGTGGCGCTGCGCCTTCTTAAGCGAATCAGGCTTGGTGAACCCGGTCGTAAAGTAAAAACGCCCTCGGAGATAAGCATCGTACGCCTCTGGGTTCACCGGGCGGGCCGAGCGAAACTGAACCTGCTGCTGCGGAGTTAACTGTGCCCGGACTTGCTGCGCGATCGCTTCCGTCACTTCACTCTGTAAGCTCATGACATCACCAAGAGCACGCTCGTACGTCTCTGCCCAGAGGTGCTGGTCTGTGGGTGCATCAAGCAGTTGCGCGGTAATTCGCACACGTTGACCCGAGCGCATCACCGATCCTTCGACTATGCCGTCCACGTTCAATTCTCGTGCAATCTCTGGCAAACCCTTCTTTGTGCCTTTGTAACGCATCATTGAAGTGCGCGAGATGACGCGCAGGGAGCCAATCTTGGCGAGATCTGTGATCAATTCATCCGTCATCCCATCAACGAAATAATCCTGGGATGGATCGCCGGATAAGTTATCGAGAGGAAGGACAGCAATGGAGCGTAGGCGGAGAGCGGCAGTGGTGCGATCAGGAGCCGGCCGCGCCAGCCAGACAGCCAATCCAATAGCAAGTAAAGCCGAGAGAGTGATCGCTAGCGCTGCGCGATGTTTGGTTGGCGTTACGCCAACTACTGCTTCGCTGGATTGCTCGCTTTGGGCAGAAGGCCACAGGGGCTGAATCTCCGCCCCTTTCACCGCCGCAATAAACCTGTATCCACGGCGCGGCAGTGTTTCGATGTATCGCGGTTTGTCGACCGAGTCGCCCAGTGTTTCGCGAAGTCGCGCAATTGCGTTGTGAAGGCTATGGTCGAAATCGACAAACGTGTCGGCAGCCCAAATCTGCTCCCGAAGTTCGTCGCGGGTTACGACATCACCGGCCCGCTTCAGTAGCGTCGCAAGGACTTGGAGCGGTTGGCCCTGCAGGCGCAGCTTTACGCCGCGTTTACGCAGCTCGCCCGCATGCACATCCAGTTCAAAAACGTCGAAGCGCAGCACCCGTTCGGCTGGCCCGGAAGTAGCCATATCGAAGCCCGCAAGCTTTGCAAAGCGTACCACAGTTCCTGGTCCGTGCAGTAAAACCCGCCCTGTTCGACCCAGAACGCCTTTGTCTTTAGCACTTTAGCAATGGAGAAAACTTTGGGGAATGATAGGGGTAGCGAGGATTGACGCACCCGCAATTAACGGTGAAAGTTGCCGTCGCTTTTACGCTCGAGGCCATGGCAATTGGCGGCACCGCGCATCGCATGCTGTCGGCGCTTTCCCGGGCGAACTGCTAAATCGAAAGGAAGAAGATCTATGACGAAAATCTCATTAGTGAAGCTCGGTCTAGCCGGTTGCTGTTTGATGTTCGCTGGCGTGGCAGAGCACGAAGATGCACCAAGTACCGCACAGGTCGTAATCTTGGACGAATGCGATCCGGCCACGTTCAATGACCCGAAGGCGGTTGGGCCGGACTTCTGCAAGAACGTCGCGCTTGGAGCAGCCACAAAGTTTTCCGACCTGTTTACAAAAGCGGCTGCTGGAACTCCTGACCCGAACTGGGATTTCGAACCTGACGCACTCTCTCTCAAAAAAGGAACCACGATTAGCGCCGTCAACCAGGGTGGCGAACCTCACACCTTCACCGAGGTTGCAAAGTTCGGTGGCGGCTTTATAGCGCCGCTTAATGCCCCAGGAGAGGTTGTAGTGCCTGAGTGTGACGGCGGCTTTTCGAAAGTCTCGATTGCCAAAACCCGAATCCTTCAAGGCAGCCAACTCCAGGTCACGGGTCTGTCGAAAGGCGAACATCTTTTTCAGTGCTGCATCCATCCCTGGATGCGCATGAAGGTCGACGTGAAATGA
>Ga0210410_10001526_pt1 | contig 21651 bp, 18 predicted proteins | sample IncBWC4MmetaG_FD_161058 | JGI IMG/M metagenome (GOLD analysis project Ga0210410, IMG submission 161058) | Forest soil microbial communities from Barre Woods Harvard Forest LTER site, Petersham, Massachusetts, United States - Inc-BW-C-4-M | ecosystem: Environmental > Terrestrial > Soil >... | reverse complement strand
GTAATCACGTCGACGTTCGCACCAGCGTCACGCCCGAAGCCCGCGTCGTAGTTGGTCGTCTGAATCTTGAACTCCTGAAGCGAATCCGGGTTCGGAATGGCAATGCCTGCCTGTTGCACGAAGTCGCCCGCGCGGCCCGAGCCGAAGTTGTTGATGTCCGCGCCGTCCATGTGGAAGTTGTTGCTGATGCTGCTGGCGCCGTTCACATACACGTCCTGTGTGCCTTTGCCCAGCGTGGCCGCATTGTTCACGTCGCCGGCCACACCGGCTGACAGCGTCAGCACCTGGGTGTAGTTGCGGTTCGTCAGCGGTACTTCCCGAATCGTCGTACCATCGACGACCGTGCCCAATGTCGCGTTCTCTACCTGCAGTGCTGCCGCCTGCGAGGTGACCTCCACTGTCTCGGTGTTACTGCCCAACACCATCTTCGCGTCGGCGCGCGCTGTCTCCGTCACGACAACAGTTACCGGCGCCGGTTGCTCCATCTTGAACCCCGGGGCCTCAATGGTGATGGTGTAGACCTCTGGAGGAAGCAGGCCAACCGTATACTGTCCGGACGAATCGGTCTTCACCGTACGCACCTGGCTGGTGGCCTTAGAGGTCACAGTTACAGTCGCTCCGGTAATCACAGCGCCCTGCGAATCGGTCACAGTGCCGCGAACTGCGCCTGTTGTTGACGTTTGGCCGAAGGTCAACTGCGCCGTTATTGCAAGGACGATGAGTGTAAATACAACTCTGCGATTGCAGGAAGGGAGGAAATTCCATCTCATGTCAGGACCTCTTTTGGTTAGGGTCTTTTCACTATGCAGGAGATTTCCTATTTATGTAATTCGCAGAAATACTGCCTCTGCGCATTCTCTGCTCAGTAGTTTTGCTTAGGAGATGTGTTGCGGACCTGCACCCATCGGCCCGTAACAAGAACAGATAAAACTACTTCGCCGACACAGGCTTCAACATCGCCAGCGTGCTCTTCGGCACCTTGGTTACCACGTTGAACTCCGGATCGACCAGTTCCGTCACTTCGATCTTCATCACTGCTCCTAGCAGCAGCGCAACCTCGCTGTCCGAAAGGCCGTAGTCATGTTTAATCCAAGTCGCAAGTTGCGCCGTTGAGGTTTTCAACGCCTCCTGCAGCGACCCCGCTACGCCGAACGAGATGATGTAGTCGTTGTCTTCCTCGCGCACTCCCTGTGACTGATAGCCCTTGGTCACATCCACCGAGAACGTCACATCCATCGACGTTTCAAGCCCCGTCTGCGTCACCTCGCCATCCGCCATCGCGGCGTGTCCATCCCCAAAACCGAAGAGCGCGCCCGGATGAAATACCGGGAACAGCATCGTAGTTCCGGAAACCGTGCCGTTGTAGTCCAGGTTGCCGCCATACACGCCCAGGTGCGGCCCGGTGAAAGCCTCAAAGCCAGGAGGCGCGACCGAGATGCAGCCCAGCATCGGCTTCATCTGCACTTTGAAGTCCTTCAACGCAGGCGTCGGAGCCGTAAGCGTCGCGATGCCCGTTGTGTTATCCAACTGATACTCGCCGTTGAAGCGCGGGTCGTACTTCGCGGCCAGATTGTAGGCCGGGGTCACTCCAAACTGCTGAATGCGGCTTCCCTGCCGCGCGGTCTTGCGATTCGGTTCAATCTTGATCAAGTGAACAACCAGCGTATCGCCGGGAAGCGCCCCTTCAACATAAATCGGTCCAATGTTCGCGTTCCCGCCAAGCGCCAGGCGCTTCCCGTTTTTATCGACGCCAGCCGAATCGACCGACCAGGTATGCACAATATCGCCCGGGAAGATATGAATGTCCGGTTTGTTCCCAGCGTAGTAGTAAGCCTGAAAAGTCTTCGGCTCATAGTTGATCTCTCGCGGCTTGGCCGGAGGCGTCACCTCGCGCGTCAACTTCCAGGTGACTTCCTGCGGCATAGGCGGGCGAGCGCCGGGAAATGAACCACCGGGTCTCCGTCCCAGACCCGCCAACGTTCCCGAACCCGCTCCCTCTGCGCCTTCCACCTTCCCCGTCAACTCACCCGCCGCTGCGCCCTCCGCATCGGTCACCGTCAGCGTCATCTGCGAACCTTTGACTGAGCCCTTCACTGTGTTGCTTCCCCACGTTCCGCTCACCGCATCGCCCGTACTCTCCAGAGTTACGCGCGCATACACCGGCTCCAACAGCATCGGGCCCGTAACTTCAGCCACCCACTTGCCCACAATCTCCGCCGCCGAAGCCCCACAGGGCCACATCGCCACCCCAACCATCGCGAACACCACCATCCAACGCATACGCATCGTCATCGCTCTCCTTGTCGCTTCAGAATCGTTTCGCCTGCTGCAACCGTAAGCCGCCAAGACACCTCAGTCCATCTCCAGCCGCACAGCCGTCTCATCCCATCAAAAAAATCTGAGTGTGCCGAAATTTATACCACGCCTCCACGCACGGACACGTAAGTGGCCTCGCGGCAGTTCAAAGACACAAAGGCAACGCTCCATCTCTTTTGTCGCCACGATTCATCTCTAACTCAGACAATTGATTGCTCGAAACAGGTTTTCGTAATGAGTAGTTCCAGGCATTCCAAACTGACGACAAACTCACCGCTCTTGACAGCGCCAGCAAGCCGGTCCACACTGGCATAGTCTAACTATGTCAGTGTGCCGAAAGCTCGAGGTGCTGCGTGAATCGTGATGAAATCCCACCAGGGACACTCTATCTTTTGATCCTGAAAACCATCGCCCGCAGCGGAAAGATGCACGGATACGAGATTGCTGACTCGATTCAGCGCACCTCGGACGATGTCCTTCAGGTCGAAGAAGGGTCGCTTTATCCCGCACTGCAACGTATGTTGATCAAGGGTTGGGTGACAGCGGAGTGGGGCACCACTGCAGGAAATCGCCGGGCGCGGTACTACCAGCTGACCACAGTGGGCCGAAAACAGCTTGCAGCCGAGATCTCTCAGTTCAAGCGCGTCATCGGAGCTATTACTCGCGTCATCCAGACGGCTTAAGGAGGCAAAGCCATGAGCTTTTTCGGCGAACTCGCAAGAAGACTTTCGATGCTCTTTCGTCGCAGCCAGTTCGACGCCGACCTTGAGGAAGAGATGCGTCTGCATCTGGAACTCAGAGAGCAACAGCAGCTCCAGACAGGCATGACGCAAACCGATGCGCGTTCAGCGGCTCGCCGCCGGTTCGGCAATCCCACAGTGCTCAAAGAGAAAAGTCACAGGACATGGGGATGGCAGTGGTTTGAAGATCTGTTGCAGGACGTCAACTACGGAATGCGAGCGATGCTGCGCAGCCCAGGCATCACGATTGTGGCCTTGCTCTCGCTTGCGCTGGGCATCGGTGCCAACACTGCCATCTTCAGCCTGATGGATGCAGTAATGCTCCGATCGCTACCGGTGAAGGAACCCGGACAGCTGGTTTTATTCGGCAACGGAACCGACTCCGGAATCAGCGATAGTTTTTCGAATGAAGATCTCTTCTCCTATCCGTTTTATCGCGAGATGCAGCAGAAGAATCAGGCCTTTTCGGATCTGGCTGCCGTCTTCAGCATGAATCATCGGATTCATGGATTCGTCGAAGGGCGCAGCGAAGCCGAGCCGATGAATATCCAGCTTGTATCCGGGACCTACTTTCCCATGCTGGGTGTTCATGCCATGATCGGGCGCACCCTTACCGATGAAGACGACCAGAGGAAGGATGGGAGCCCTGTAGCTGTAGTGAGCTATTCGTGGTGGAACAGGAGCATGGCGCACGATGCCTCCGTCTTGAACAAGAAGTTGAAGATCGGATCGACGGTTTTTACGATCATCGGCGTCGCTCCGCCAGAGTTCTTTGGGACGAAGGTAGGGGATTTGCCCGACATCTGGATTCCCTTGTCGATGCAAAAGGAGGTTCCCCCAAACTTCGATGGGTATAGCGACAACTTCTCGGAATCGCTTTACCTGATGGGACGGCTGAAGCCAGATACAACCCTGACTCAGGCAGCGACGAATGTAAATCTGCTCTTTCGACAGATTCTCCTCGGCTTTCCAGATGCTCCACTCAGCCAGGAGAATCTCGAAAAACTGAAGAAAACCCGCGTCATCCTCAGCCCGATGACCACAGGCTTGTCATCGCTTCGCAGCAAGTTCTCCGAACCATTGAAGATTCTAATGGCTGTGGTTGGGCTGGTGCTGCTAATTGCCTGCGCAAATATCGCTAACCTGTTACTGGCCCGGTCAACCGCAAGAACAAGAGAATTTGCTGTTCGGCAGGCATTGGGCGCGAAGCGGTCCAGGCTGATCCGGCAGCTGTTGACCGAGAGCATGACACTTGCTCTCGCAGGAGGGGCGCTTGGTGTCGGCTTTGCTGCTGGAGCCAGCCGTCTGTTGTTGCGTATGGTTTCAAGCGGGCAAGCGACAGTGCCGCTCGACGTTTCCCTCAACATCCGGCTGCTGTTGTTCACCCTGGCGATCACCTGCTTAACCGCCGTGTTATTCGGGATGATTCCTGCCTTTCGTGCGACGAAGCTTGAACTTACGGAATCGCTCAAAGATGGCCGAGGGCAGACAAGCGCAGGAACGAAGAACCAGCTTGCGAAGGCATTGGTCATCGCACAAATCGCGTTTTCACTCGTTCTCCTGGTAGCCTCTGGACTCTTTTTGCGCAGCCTGATCAATCTGACGAACGTGGACACAGGCTTCAACAGGGAAAACGTTCTGCGTCTCCAGACCGACGCGAGTTCGATTGGCTATACGTATGGCGATTCTCGCCTTCTCAGCCTGTATCAGCAGATCGAGGAGCGCGTAAGCGCGGTTCCGGGTGTACGTGCAGCGAGTAGCTCGTTGTTCACCTACAACGAAGGAAGCTGGAATACAAGGGTCTCCGTGCATGGCTATGACGCGGACAAGAATCGCAATGTCAAGCACAACATTGTAGGCAACGGCTACTTTGCAACGATGGGAATTCCTCTGCTGGCCGGCCGCACTTTTCGGTCGCAGGACTCTACGAACTCCCCCAAAGTCGCTGTGATCAGCGAAATCATGGCCCGCACCATGTTTCCGGCTGGTTCTCCCATTGGACATCGCTACGGCGTCGGTGGGTCTGAACACGCCAACGATTTCGAAGTAATCGGCATCGTGAAGGACGTAAAGTTTGGCAGCCTGCAGGAAGATCAGCAGACGCTGGACTACTACCCCGTCACGCAGCATATACGGTACTTAAATGACTTTGAAGTGCGGTATACCGGCAGCCTTGATGCTGTGCTGTCTGCGGTCCGGCGGGCAATTCATGATGTGGATCCGAATCTGCCGATCTCCAATGTGACAACGTTAGACGAACAGATTGGCCGGTCAATAACGAACCAGCGATTGGTCGCGCAACTCTCAACTTTCTTCGGATTGCTCGCCGTATTCCTCTCCTGCATCGGCATCTTCGGATTGATGTCCTACGTAGTGACGCGCCGCACAAATGAGATTGGCATTCGTATGGCGCTCGGAGCGGAACGCTCTCACGTCCATTGGCTGGTGATGCGCGAGATCCTATTGCTGGCGGCCCTTGGCATTGCCGTCGGAGTTCCAGCGGCTTTGGCCGGGAATAGACTCATTTCATCGATGCTCTTTGGTGTGCGGCCTGCTGATCCGCCAAGTCTGCTTGCTGCTGTCGTGATACTGCTCATTGTTGCTGTCATGGCCGGGCATCTGCCCGCGCGGCGCGCCTCCCTGGTAGACCCCATCGTAGCTTTGCGATGCGAATAACATGCGTACTGCTGCCGGATGACAAAGAGTCCTGGATGAAACCATCACCTGACATGACGGGCCTTTCGCTTGATCAGCCGCGCCATGAGGAGCTGCGGATCACACCGCAGAAGTTGCCACGCTGAAAGCCAGGATCTTTGTCTGCGAGTACATCCGCTTTCACATTTCCGAAGGTAGTCTCAGGTTTGTGTTTGATGCCGTCGTAGAAGGCTTGCAGAATGTCCTCTTTGAAATGGGCGGTACGCGGGAACGCCTCCACGACCGCGTTGCGGTCAGAGTCCGTGAAGCTGGCGTAGTCGATTCCGAGCACATCCATTTCAACGCCTGCCGTTACCAGAGCAACGACCGGATGCATGTACTGAGGGATGCCGGGAGTCGTGTGAAGTGCAATCGCGGTCCATACACGGTCAATGTCCTGTTCAGAGATGTCATGGCGACGCAGGAAGTCGCGCGCGGCATTGGCTCCATCAACCTCAAAACGGTCTGCGTCGCTGCTGTAAGCAGGTACGAGACCGATATCGTGGAACATAGCGCCTGCGTAGAGAAGTTCGGCGTCAAACTTGAGACCGCGGCGCTGCCCAGCGAGTGCGCCAAAATAATAAACGCGGCTGGAGTGATTGAACAGCAGAGTCGATTCTGTGTCGCGGATGAACTCCGTGATCTCGTTGGCAAGTTTGCTGTCGGGAACGCTGATCCCCGAGATGAGTGCTGTTTGAGAAGTCTGAGCTGATACGGTCATGGACGCCCTCCGGCGAGATTTGCTTACCTCTCCACGCTAGAACCTGCGGTGTGGGAACGCCACGACACGATTACAGCAATTTAGGACATCGCAATCGGGACATCGCAATTCAGGAGACAGCCGCGCGCACCAGTGTGCTCTTGAAGCGACTGGCGTATTCGGCCGCGGTAACGCCGAGCACCCGGAGAAACGTGCGCCGCATCGCATCTGCGGATTTGAAGCCGCAGGAGTCGGCTACTTCTTTGAGCCCGCGAGAGGAGCTGTCGATGATCTGTTGCGCCGCTTCGACGCGCATACGGTCAACGAACTGGCCGGGGTTCATGCCCGTCTCGCGGAGGCAGACGCGCGTGAAATGGCGCGCGCTCATACCAATGCGCTCGGCGAGCGATTCGACGGTGAGGTCTTCACGAAGATGTTGGAGCATCCATACCTGAAGCTCGCGCAATGGCTGCGAGGTGATTGCCTGATGCGAGAGCATGTGGCTGTATTGCGCTTGTCCCCCTGGACGCACAAGGAACATGACCAGGAAGCGTGCGATCTTGAGTGCTGTCTCGTGTCCGTGATCTTCTTCGACCAGGGCGAGCGAGAGGTCGATGCCGGCTGTGATACCTGCCGAGGTGTAGATAGAGCCGTCGCGCAGATAGATCGGCTCAGGCCGCACAACAACGTTGGGGTATTCCCTGGCGAGACGGTCGCAGAAGCTCCAGTGCGTAACGACCTGCCTCCCGTCCAGCAGACCTGCTTCTGCAAGAAGGAATGCGCCGGTACAGATAGATGCGACGCGACGGGACTGCGTCGCGACCCTCTGAATCCATGCGATGAAGTTACGATCATACGTGCCGCCTTCCGCGCCAGGGCCTCCTGCGATCACAAGGGTGTCGATGGGGCCGTGGACGTCGGCGAGGGGAGTTGCATCGGCGAGCACGACGCCGCGATTGGTCTGGAGAGTTCGTTCCGGGCCAGGGTTCGCAAGTTGAATCTCGTAATCAGGCGCATTGGAAAAAACCTCTAATGGGCCAGTTACGTCGAGGACTTGAACGGGAGGCGGTCCGACAATGACTACTTTCCGCATAGAAGTAGTTTAGGTGAGGGGCTACAAAGGCGTTTATGGAGCGCTACAGTAGATCGCTACGAAACGTTCCCGAGAATGACGTCAACGGCAGCGGAAGCAAATCGCTGGAGTTCGGCGTCGTTTTCATGCTTACCGACGCCTGCCAATAGACGGTATAGGATGTCTCCTGTTAAGGAGTCGTGAAGGATCACCGCCATTCGTTCAATCGGAACCGTCGTCTTCCTCAGCTCGCCCCGATGATCTTCCAACACAGATCGGATGAACGAAGCCGTTCTGGCAGGACCGTGCGTGTACCATGCCTCGCCTACTTCAGGACAGTTCAGCGATTCGCCGATAGCGAGACGATGAAGCTCCACGGCCCGCTTTGCGGTAATGAGCTTCAGGATGTGAAAAGAAAGTTTCTTCAGACTCTCTTCAAGGTTCAACCCGGTGTAATCGATCTTCGTGAGCGGCTCATTCGACTCGCGGCACAGGTTTTCGATACTGGTGATGAACAACCCGCACTTCCCGCCGAATTCGCTGTAAATCGTACTCTTCGAACCGCCAGCCAGCTCGACGATCTTATCAATCGTGACGCCCTCATAGCCGCGCCTCAGAAACAAGTCTGCTGCGACTCTTTGAAGTTTGCTGTTTCGAACCTCTCCTCGCGACCGCTTGTTAGGCATTCACCGTCCCGTCCTGAATGCGTCAAAGAAATATTCCATGCGATCCACAGATTGAATCCTCCCGTAGCAACAACATTTTATGTGACCTCTTTTTCAGATCATGCCGGATTGCCAAGGCCTGGGGGTTGCCGTCAAGCATTCTTTTATTGTACTGTACAGTACAACTTCCCCGGCAGAGTCAACGACAAAACATATAGAGAGTAGACGGGAAACATACCGATGATTCGCCCGTCCATCGACTATCGCCAATTACGGATCTGGAGATGAGAATGAGACGTTCCCGCTTCCGAAAGTTTTTCGCATTAGCTTCTCTCGCCTCTACCGCGTCTCTTCCTTCGACGCTCCATGCCCAGCAGACGATCACCGGTCAGGCCGCCTTCGCCGACTACACGCAGCAGAAGCCAGGCGTCCGGCGAAAGATCACCGTGGCTGACCTCCCGGAGCCGAACCCGTCTGAGTCTGTAGATAACGGCCCCTCTCTTGTCCAAAAGCCCGAGGGAGCATGGCCGATTGCCCCAACCGGCTTTACGGTTCAGCTCTATGCAGGCGGTGATGCAGCCACTCCTATGCAGCGATCCGAAAATAGGAAAGAGACGCACTCGCCCACCTCTGGAACCTTCGTGATGCCTCGCATCATTCACGCTGCACCCAATGGCGATCTCTTCGTAGCCGACTCGCAGGCCGGCTCCATCCTGGTGCTGCGCGGCGTCACTAATGCCGGTAAAGCAGCCACCATTAGCACCTACGCTATCGGCCTCGATCATCCCTTTGGCATCGCGTTTTACCCTGCTGGCGCAAATTCTCAGTGGGTCTACGTCGGCAACGCTACCACCGTCGTCAGATTCGCCTACAAGTCCGGAGATCTGAAAGCTGCAGGCGCGCCCGAAACTATCGTCCCCGATCTCCCCGGCTATGCTCAACTCCGTGGCGGTGGCCACTGGACGCGCGACGTCGTCTTCTCCGCCGACGGCAAGCACATGCTCGTGTCCGTAGGAAGTGGATCGAATGCCGACGATCCCGACACCCATCCCCGTGAATTCCATCGTGCAGATGTGCTGGAGTACACCCCAGAGGGCAAGTTCGTCGAAGTGTACGCTTATGGAATTCGTAACTGCGTCGGCGAGGCGATCAACTCGGTTACGGGTCAGCTCTGGTGTTCAACCAACGAGCGTGACGCGCTGGGCAACAATCTCGTTCCAGACTATGTGACCTCGGTGAAGGAAGGCGGCTTCTATGGTTGGCCCTGGTTTTATATGGGCGGTCATCAGGACCCGCGACTAATGGGCACCCATCCTGAATTGAAGTCCAAGGTCATTACCCCTGATGTCATCGTTCAGCCCCACATGGCCTCGCTTGGAATGACGTTTTACCCTACCAGTAAATCCACCTTCCCATCCCAATACGACGGCGACGGATTCGCAGCCGAACACGGGTCCTGGAACCGTGCCAAGCGCGGAGGCTACGAGGTTATCCGGATTCCCATGAAGAACGGTAAAGCCACCGGCGAGTACGAGGATTTTCTCACCGGATTTGTCACCGCAGACGGAAAGGTCTGGGGCCGGCCGGTAGGAGTAGCCGTAGGCCACGATGGCGCTCTCTATGTTACCGACGATGGTTCTCGCAGCGTCTGGCGCGTTACCTACACCGGAAAATAGCGGAATTTTCAGTTGATGAACCTTTTCACCAACTGACCACGTATCTCCAGAGATCCGGGCGTCATGGAAGTTCGGGAAATAGTGGCAGCCCTTCACTGCAATTGGGTCTTGTGGCGGCTACGGGGATTCCGATGAGCTTTGGGCCTTGACAGAGGGTTTGCTGCGAGTCAGCCAGTCGGAGGGGGACATTCCGAGGCGCTGGGTGAAGACCCGAGTGAGAGCAGTGGCGTTAGTGTACCCGACGGCGGTGGCGATGAGTTTGAGCGAGTTGCCCTTGCGCAACATGGTCTGGGCGACTCCCAGGCGCCAGTTCGTCAGGTAATCGAATGGCGTGATGCCGACGATCTTGCGGAAATGGGCGGCGAAGCGGGCGCGCGACATGCCGGCGTGCTGGGCGAGCTGTTCGAGCGACCAGGAAGTTTCCGGATGCTTGTGCATGACCTCGATGGCCTTGCTGAGGCGAGGGTCGCTGAGGCCGAGCAGGACTCCGCTATCGACCAGGCGCATGTTCATGGCGGATCGAAAGAGGAGTACGAGGACGTATTCGAAGAGGAGATCGAGGGCGGTCTGGCGGCCGGGCAGGTCGGAGGAGGACTCGGAGAAGAGGAGTTCGAGCGTCGGCGCGAGTTCGGGGAGGGCGTCGAGGGGAATGACAAATGGCTCGGGGAAGGAGGCAGTGAGGGGGTTCAACATGCCAGTGCCGAACTCGACCGTTGCGCAGACGAGCTCGGTGTCCTCCTCCTCTGAGGCGCTAAGGCGATGCTCGCGAGGGCGTGGAAGGAAGATGATGCTCGGGGTATCGACGACGACCGGTCGAGCGTTGGGGTGCGTGATCGTCAGTCTTCCTTTTTTAAGCACATGAAGGTAGCCGGCCTGTTCGTCGAGGCTCGGGGAGATGCCGCAGAAGGCTCCGGAGTAGAACATCCTGGCGGAGAGGGTAAATTGCTCGAAGAATGGGGCGAGGCGGTCCATGGGGTCCCGATGAGACTATAAGGTATATCAACGATATTCTTTGCAACAATACGTACCATCTTATCTCCAGATGGTTCCTGATTGGCGCTGAGGCGCCACAGGAGATTGGAGAAAGAAGATGTCACGTATTGCCCCTGTTGTTTCATCGAATGTTGATGCTAAGGTTGCCGCCACACTCAATCAGGTGAAGGCGAGCCTGGGGATGGTCCCCAACCTCTTTGCCACGCTTGCACATTCTCCCGCGGCTCTGGATGGGTTCCTGTCGCTGTCGAAGACGCTCGCGCGCGGCCGCCTTTCCGCCCGTCAGCGCGAGATTGTGGCCCTGACCGTGGCGCAGGAGAACGAGTGCCGGTACTGCCTCTCGGCGCATACCGCGTTGGCGAAGGCTGCCGGTGTGAGCGAGGCGGAGGCGTTGAAGGCGCGTGGAGGAGACGGCGAGGATCCATTTGAGCGCGCGCTGGCCTCGTTTGCGAAGAGTATCGTTCATCAGCGCGGTCATGTTCTGGATAAGGATATTGAGAGCGCGCGGAAGGCTGGGATTGACAACGGCCTGATGATGGAGTTGGTTGCCAATGTCGTTGTGAATACGTTCACCAACTATGCCAATGAACTTGCCGATACGGAGATCGACTTCCCCGTGGTTGAGGTGAAGCTATGACGCGTGTGTACAGCGTTGCAGTTCCTACGCAAAAGGAGAGAACGATGGACAAGCTTATTAAGTTTTTGGCGAAGACGGCGCCGTTTCAGGGAGACCTCGACTACAAGCTGATTCGCGCATCAATGGTGATCATCTACTTCTTCTTTGGCTATCAGAAGTGGTTTGATTACGAGGCACAAGGTCTCATTCCATTCTTTACCCACGGGCCTCTTATCTTTTGGATGTATCCGGTCTTCGGGGTTAAGGGCGCGAGTTACTTCTTAGGAGTCTCAGAGTGGCTGTTTGGAGGTTTGTTGTTCGCCGGCTTCTGGAATAAGAAACTTAGCGTGTTGGGTTCTCTGGGGTCGGTGCTCACCTTCGTCACGACGGTTACGATCATTCCGTTTATGCCGGATGGTTGGGCTCCGTCGGCGGGCGGGTTTCCTGCGATGGTGGGGAACGTCGCCTTCCTGATGAAGGATGTGGTCCTACTGGCGGTGTCGTTCTATCTGCTGAAGCAGGACGTAGTCAGAGTGTCGTTAGCTACTGAGACGGCGCAATGAGCGGGGCTGCGCCACGCCCGGGGATGGGTCGGGGCGTGACGCGGCCTGCTGTGTAGTTGTTATGGGTGTTAGCGGTGGGGTTGGGGCGCGGACACAATTCAGGAGGCCGGCGGGTCGTCGGCTGCATGCCTGTTTGGGCGGGGCAAGACTGTTCGGCCCGTGTATGCGCGAGATGGAGACCAGGCCGAAATGATGCGCTAAACTCAGTCTCTGTGGCACCTCTTATAGGACAGACCCAATGAGTGAAGGCGTGTACCCCTGGAAGGCAATCAGGGACGCAACGGCAGGTTTCACACTGTCGCTCGCAATGTTCCCCAGCTCGGTCATCGCGTCAAGCACTCAGCGAGACCTCGAAGCTGGTACGGTCATCGCGACGCAGGCTCGAGACAGCTTCCAATTGGAAAATCTGGCGATCGGCGCGAAGTTATCCATCTCAGAAGGCATGGTGAACGGCCTGGTCGTCACGGACCACATGCATCGAACAGAGCTTCGCGTCGCTGCGCCGTTCGCCATCCTCCTTAAAGATGGATCAATCTACGACGCCGGCAACCTGAAGGTTGTTAGCCAACCCACGAAGCAGGAACTGTCTCCGCGGCCGGACGCATCCCGCTTCGCGGACAGACTGCATGGCGAAGAGTTCGATTTTCCCTTGGAAAGCACCGACCATTCCGTGCGTGCGGTGTGGTCGCTGATTCTTCTTGACGGCTCTTCTTACCTTAGACAGCGTGTCGTGATCACTGCGGTCGGTCACGACGTCCCAATTAGCCGTGTGGAGCTGATTGATCTGCCTCTGCCGGGAGCCCACGTAAGTGGATCGGTGGCAGGCTCACCCATTGTTGCCGGCAATTTATTCGCCGGATTCGAACATCCGCTGTCGCAAAGCAAGGTCACCGGAGACCGAGCTACCGCCTGGATAGATCGCGACCTGCCCCTTCGCGCAGGCCAGTCGATCACATACTCTTCTGTAATTGGCGTCACACATGCCGGGCAGATGCGGCGCGACTTCCTTACCTATGTGGAGAGGGAGCGAGCCCACCCCTACAGAACTTTTCTTCACTACAACTCCTGGTACGATCTCGGCTATTTCACGCCCTATGACCAGGCTGGCGTGTTGGATCGTGTAAATCTATTCGGGCAGGAACTGACGCAAAAGCGCGGCGTGAAATTGGACTCTTTCCTCTTCGACGACGGTTGGGACAACCACAAGTCCCTATGGAAGTTTAACGATGGATTTCCGAATGGTTTCGCTTCCCTGAAGGAGGCCGCGGAGAAGTACGGTGCCGATCCCGGCATATGGATGTCCCCCTGGGGCGGATACGCCAACCCGAAGAAAGAGCGGATTGAGTTCGGAAAAGCTGCCGGATACGAGATCGTCAAAAACGGATACGCTCTTTCTGGTCCGAAATACTATGCCGCTTTCCGCGATGTCTGTATGGACATGATTCACAAGTATGGTGTGAACCAGTTCAAGTTCGACGGCACGGGTAACGTGGACTCCGTCTTCCCCGGCAGCAATTTCGACAGCGACTTTGCCGCGGCAATCAACCTGATCGGCGAGCTTCGCTCGACCAAACCTGACATCTACATCAACCTGACCACTGGCACGTGGCCTTCACCCTTTTGGCTGATCCATGCGGACTCCATCTGGCGAGGCGGCGAGGATGACGGCACAGCCGGCATCGGAACGTTCCGCGAACGCTGGATCACCTATCGCGATGCAGAGACGTATTACGGCATCGTACAGAATGGCCCGCTGTTCCCGCTCAACTCTCTCATGCTCCACGGCATGATCTATGCGAAGCACCGCAAGCAACTCGATAACGACCCTGGAAATGACTTCCGCAATGAGATCCGGTCATACTTCGGCACTGGCACCCAGCTTCAGGAGATGTATATAACGCCGTCCTTGCTGAGTGAAGCCAATTGGGATGACCTTGCCGAGGCAGCGAAGTGGTCGCGGGCCAACGCTGAGGTGTTGAAAGACACGCACTGGATCGGCGGGGATCCCGCGTGGCTAGAGGTATATGGATGGGCATCATGGACGCCGGGCAAAGGTATCCTCGTACTCCGCAATCCCAGCGATCAGGCGAAGACCATTCGCATCAAGCTGCAGGACGCATTCGAACTGCCGTCAGGTGCCGCACAGGAGTACTTTGCGAAGAGCCCGTGGAAAGAAGATGCCAACCGGCCCGCCATTGTGCTTCGTGCGCAACAGGCGCATGAGTTTCATCTCGCCCCATTCGAAGTACTCACGCTCGATGTAGCGCCACGATAAGCATCGAATGAAGCCGACGACGACACCTCCGTCTCTACTCGTTCTGGCCGCCGGCATGGGCAACCGCTACGGCGGCCTCAAGCAAATCGATCCAGTCGGTCCTTGCGGGGAAACTATCATCGACTATTCGATCTACGACGCACTCCGCGCCGGATTCGGCAAGGTCGTGTTCGTTATCCGCAAGGACATTGAGCAGACATTCAAGCAAGTCGTGGGTGCACGGTTTGAAAGACATATCGCGGTCGAATACGTCTTTCAGGAACTCGCCAAACTTCCGCCGGGATTTTCCGTCCCAACCAGCCGAACCAGGCCATGGGGCACGCTGCATGCAGTTCTGATGGCCGCCGATGCGATCAACGAGCCATTTGCGATCATCAACGCCGACGATTTTTACGGATCGGAGGGCTATCGCGTATTGGCACAACATCTGCAGAGTGGCGCCGCGGACTATGCAATGGTCGGATTTATTCTGCGCAACACGCTCTCCGACTTCGGCGCGGTGTCGCGTGGCGTGTGCCGAGTAGATAACGACGGCTTCCTCCAAGGCATTGTCGAGCTGACAAATATCGAGCGCGACGGTGCGCATGTCAGGAACACTGACTCGACAGGCAGGATAACCAGGCTGTCGGGAGACGAAGTGGTTTCAATGAACATGTGGGGATTTACTCCCCAGGTATTTGGACAATTGAGAGAACGGTTTGAGAAATTTCTTAAATTGAACGGCTTGAGTGTCCAGTCCGAAGGCTACGTTCCAAGCGCGATAAACGAGCTGATCTTGACGGGCCACGCGCGGGTAAGAATCCTGCGCACGAATGATTCATGGGCAGGGGTCACCTACCGCGAGGATCACCCACGCGTCGTCGAAACCATTCGCCGCTTCATCGATTGCGGCAAATATCCGAATAGGCTTTGGTCATGAGCGAAAAACAGGATGTCAATGCCATAGCATGCCAGTTTCAAATCGACGGTGAATTTGCGGGTGCAACAACCTACGGCAGCGGCCATATTAACGACTCCTACTGCATCACCTTCCGTCAGGCAGGCACGCCCGTCCGCTACATCCTGCAGCGTATCAATCACAGCATCTTTAAGAACCCTATCGCCCTCATGGAAAATATCCAGCGGGTGACATCTCATCTTGCAGCTAAGGTGTCAGGCGAACCGGATCGCAGCCGGCTGGTGCTCACACTCATCCCTGCGCGCGATGGGCGCGTCTGGCACGTAGATGCGGATGGCAGCTATTGGCGCACGTACCGCTTCATCGATAACGCACAGACGTACGATGCCGTTGAGTCCACAGACCAGGCGTTTCAAGCAGCCAAAGCGTTTGGACAGTTCCAGAAGCTACTCGTCGATCTGCCGGCGCCGCGATTGCACGATACCATCAAAGACTTTCACCATACGCCGAAACGATTCATGGCATTGGAACAAGCAATCGACTCCGATGTGGCCGGTCGCGCAATTCGTGCAAAACCGGAGATTGAATTCGCGTTCGCGCGTCAATCCATCCCAAGCGTTCTGCTTGACGCAAACCTGCCGGAGCGCATTACCCACAACGACACCAAGTTCAACAACGTCATGCTCGATGACGACACCGGCGAGGGCATCTGCGTAATTGACCTCGACACTGTCATGCCGGGATTGGCGCTTCACGATTTCGGCGATATGGTGCGGACGACAACAAGCCGCGCGAAGGAAGACGAACAAGATCTCTCCAAGGTGACAATGCAGTTCTCCCTGTTCGAAGCGCTCGTGCGCGGCTATCTCGCTTCAGCTGGTGATTTCCTAACGAAAGCCGAGAAGCAGCACCTTGTCTTCTCCGGCAAATTGATGACGTTCGAACAGGGCATCCGATTTCTGACGGACTATCTGCAGGGCGATGCCTACTACAAGGTGAGGCACGACGAACACAACCTTGACCGTTGCAGGACGCAATTCAAACTACTCGAATCCATCGAGCAGCAGGAAGAAAGAATGGTCAGTCTCGTGCAGTCCATCGAGCAATAAATGCCGAAGGCCGCACGCTGTGATCGGCAGTACGGCCTTTCTACTTAATTGGAGAATCGCTCTAAGCCATAGACTTAGTTTCCCTGCATTTGCATCTGATGTACCTTGTAGTCGTTCTCCACACTGAGGCGTCGTACAACCGTAAGCCCGTTCGGGCCAAGTAGAAACGTGGTGCCAGTTTCATTGTTAGTTACCCGATGTCTCACATCCTTGACTGTGGCGAGTTGAGTCGGAGCAGAAGCGGCGATATCGATAACCTGGTAGTCACGCCCAACTGCAGAGACGTACTTGTAGGTTTGGCTCGTGGCGAGAAGACCGCTCTCTCCCAAAGTCTCAGCCGCGCCGAGATCTGTCGCCGCCGAGATCACCCGAAACACAGGCCTCTTGGCCTTCCGTAGATCGAGCACGGCTTCCTTCCGACCGTCACGAAAATACACGAGCTCCGCATTGTTGCCGAGAGGACGAATGAAATCAAAAGCACCCTCTGCTGCCAACGGCGTGCTCACTACCAGCTTAATGCGAGCCGGATCCGTAACATCAAAGACTGATAGTCGAGCGCCTTGCTGCTGCTCGACATAAAGATAGGTGCCTCCTGCATTGTCGGAGTGAAGAAAGAGTGAGTTACCCGGTGTCTGCGCCTGCTCCGGAAGATCACGAGCTTCCATGACTACCAACTCCTTCGACCTCGAGTGGATCTCCGCCTCTGCTGTTGAGGTTAGGACCGCTGCTGCGACAACTAAGCCAAGTGCGAGTGTGGATTTGATTGTGTTGTTCATGGTGTTTCTCCTTTTCGATATCCAGTCTTGATCCGCAGAGGCAGATAAGTCCAAGTAGTAAAAGTGATGCCGTATAAGCGTGGGGATTCTCGGAATCGATGTCGAAACCCTGCTTATATGGCATAAGGATTTGCGAATTCCGTTGGCGTGAGTTTCGTCCTAAGGTCGAAACATGACTACACGGAATGAACCAACCACAACAATCGCAATCATCGGTGGGGGGGTAAGTGGAACCCTCACGGCGCTTCACCTGGTTCGGCAGGAAACGCCGGCGCGTGTGATTCTCATTGACCAGCGACCTGATTTCGGGCTTGGCCTGGCGTATTCCACTCCGAGCCTCCGCCACCTGTTGAATGTTCCCGCAGGGAAGATCAGCGCACTGCCCGATCAACCAGATCACTTCCTCAATTGGCTTCGTGAGAATCATGACCCGGCTGCAACGGAGAAGACCTTTGCTCCACGAGCCGTATTTGGACGGTACATCCAATCTCTCCTGGCATCGACGAGCCCGGTCGAACAGGAGATCGCAACAGTCGTTGATGTCCGTCTGCATGACTCCGCGGCCGTGCTCACGTTGAATAACGGATGCGAACTACGGGCCGACCTGATCGTTCTGGCAACCGGAAACTTCGATCCGGCTCCTCTTCCGGGAATTACGAAGGCCGCCTCCGATTCGGGTTTGTATCACCACAATGCATGGGTGACAGAAACCTACGAGGGATTGCATCCCGACTCACCTGTTGCTCTCATCGGAACAGGTCTGACCGGGGTCGATGTCGTGCTGCGACTGCGTGAACTCGGACACCGTGGAAGGATCATCGCCGTGTCTCGTCACGGCATCTTCCCGAATCGCCATGACGATTACACACCATTGCGTGCAGCTGCAATTCCATCGGATACACCGGCGACCTGTGTCGCCTATCTCCACGCTCTGCGCGCTGCAATTCGTGGAGGTGCGGAGTGGAGGGCCGCTATCGATAGCCTCCGTGAGACGACCAACGAACTGTGGCTCCGTCTGCCGCTCGAGGAAAAGAAGCGCTTTCGCCGCCACCTGCAGCGCAGATGGGATGTAGTACGCCACCGCATGGCGCCGCCGATCGCCGACATCATCGAATCCGAGCTTCGGAACGGCACTCTGGAGATCCGCGAAGGCCATCTGAAGACCGTCGATGCCTCTCCCGCAGGCGCGCACATAACTCTTCGCGCACAGGATGACAGTGAGAGCTTCTATGCAGATCGAGTCATCAACTGCACTGGACCGAGCATGAACTACCGCCGCGTCCCTTCAACTCTTCTCCAAAACCTCTTCAGGAGAGGACTCATAACCTCCGGTCCAATAGGTACCGGATTCCATTGCTCGCAGGACGGAGCGGTCATCGACGCCAGTGATCACACTTCAGAAATCATCTTCAACCTTGGCCCGGGCCGCCTCGGCGACCTTCTTGAGTCCATCGCGGTTCCTGAAATCCGTCAACAGGCCGTTGAGCTTGCCTCGACACTCGCTGATCGCATGAGGTCGCAAGACATACTCCCTGAAAAGACGGCGACAGGATCTGCAACACCGGAGTCGACCGGAGAGTTGGTAGCAGCATGACCACCGCAACGGTCACCAACGTCAGAGGCACTGAGCGGGCGGTGACATCGTGGCTCGCATCCGCTGGTTGGGCCATTGTTCTCGGAGCAGCGAGCGGCTCGGCCTGTGTTGGAATAAGGCTCTTCTTTCGCCTTCTTCAGTGGGTCTTTGTTCAGCAGACAGGAATGTTGCCGATCGCGGCAGCAACGTTGCCGCCCGCACGACGTATCCTGACTCCCATCATCGGAGCTGCATTAGCGACTCTCATGGTCTGGATGATGCGGAGGTCGGCACCAGATCTACGCTTTGAAGAATATGTGGAAGCCGTTCGTTTCAGAAATGGCCGTATCCCTCTTCTTGCGACGGTATGGCGGACCGCCTCCTCTGCCTTTTCCGTAGCCACCGGCGCGGCGATCGGGCGGGAAGGATCGATGATCCAATTCGCTACTGCAATCTCCTCATGGGTAGGAGAGCGATCTCCCTTGCGGAGTCTGTCGTTGTCGCGGCAGGTAGCATACGGCGCTGCAGCCGCGGTCGCGGCAGCCTATCAGGCGCCGATCGCCGGAGTGTTCTTCGCCACGGAGATCGTTCTGGGTGAGTGGGCCTGGAACGACTCTCTTCAGCTGCTCCTGGCCTCGAGCACTGGTTGGCTCGTTAGCCGCCTTTTGCTGGGCGCTGGCCCTCTCTTCCCGGTCAGGGGATCATTGCCGATTACGCACGATCTGCTTTGTGTTCTCCCACTGGCTCTTGTTCTGGGCGCAGTTGGCCCAGCCTATCAAAAACTTTTTCATCTCTCCGGAGCAGCGAAGCGTCTGCCCTTCGCACTGCTGTGGAGCGGCATGGCAGTGGGTGTTCTCGCTCTGATCGAGCCTAAGGTCTGGGGAAACGGCGACGCCGCGCTCCTGGGAATTCTGCAGAACAAAATGATGCTCCTCGGAATCTTCAGTGTGTTTACCTTTCGCCTGCTCGCTACAACCTTCTGCGTGGGAACAGGCACGGTGGGAGGAGTCTTCACCCCTACACTGTTCGCCGGCGCTGCCCTCGGTCTCGCGACAGGTCACTTACTGCACTATCCGGAGCCGTCGATTCTGGCTATCTGCAGCATGGGACTACTGATGGCCGCGGTGACGCACGCTCCTTTCATGGCGGCTCTGATGGCGGTAGAACTTACCGGGCAATGGCATCTTCTACCGATCATTCTGCCATGCAATCTGCTCGCCTCGTTGATTGCTCGTACAATCTCGCGTGAGTCACTGTATGCCATTGCCAGTCCGGAGCCAGCGCAATGAAAGATGGTAATCATCGAGTAGGCGTCGACCGGGTTGGAATTTGAAGGGGAAGCAGGAGACGGATAGGTCATGATAGAGAACTTCCGCATTCGAGTATTCAGAGCGGTCGCACAGCATCTGAACTTCAGCCGGGCCGCAGAAGAACTATTGCTCACGCAACCCGCCATCACCCAGCAGATCAAGGCGCTTGAAGATGAGTTCGGCGTACCTCTATTCGATCGCGGCGGTGGACATATCGCGCTGACAGCCGGGGGAAAGGCGCTGCTGCCCTTTGCAGAGAGAATGAAGGAGCTCTCCGACGAAGCCTTTGCCGCGGTGGCGAAAGCATTTGGACAACACGCGGGCGAACTCGCTCTGGGAGCCTCCCAGACCATCGGTCAATACCTCCTGCCAACATTCGTAGCTGCATTTCGACGGACAAACCCGAAGGTCAGAGTCACGGCTCGAAGCGGGAATACCGATGAGATGTTGGAAGCTCTCCTCGCACGAGAGATCCAGCTGGCGCTCATCGAAGGTCCGGAACGGCGGAAAGACCTCCACATAGAACCGTTCATGGAGGATCACATGGTGCTTGTGGTCCCCGCAACTCATGGATGGGCCAATCACGATATTAAGGTGGAGGATCTGAAGAGCGAACCTTTGCTCATGCGCGAATTTGGCTCCGGCTCAAGAAGAGTGGTGGAGCAAGCGCTTTCGAAGGCCGGAGTGAAGACCAAGGATCTCACGATCAGCATGGAGCTCGACTCGACCGAAGGTCTGCTGAGCGCGGTGGAAGCCGGCCTTGGAATCACCTTCGTCTCTAGGTGGGCAGTCCGAAGTCAGCTCTCTCTTGGAACGCTGAAGATTGCCAGAGTACGCGGGCTGAAACTGTCAAGGCGATTCTCGATGGCATATCCTGCCGGCCCAGAACCAACAGGTATCGTCGGTATCTTCCGGACATTCTTGCTCTCACAGGCAATGGAAATGGCGCCAAAAAGGATAGCCAGAACAAATGCCTCTTAGTTACCACTGAGTCCGGCATCCGGAGATTGACAGCATCAGTTGCGACTTCACTGATCGAAGGCTCGTTGATACCTGATAGTGAAGTCGCGCCAGCAATCCGCAGCGCATTCCGCAATCGAGCGTAAACGAGATAAATTTCATGTAGGGCCCGTGCCCGCCGCAAGAACGGGGTACGTCGGTTCCGCATTGAAAATAAGGAGGATGCGCACTGTACACGAATTTGTGCCCACATTTAGCCGGATACGCCGACGACCCTCAGAAACGACGTATCAATATTGATTAAGGCTAATAGATTAAACCGCATGGCATGATTCGAAGTTGGTTTATGGAAACCGCTGTGAGACAGGCTAAAAGATTCTGGTAGAAGGGTTACTTCGGAGTCACGACCAATACACGACCATCGAACGGTCGAAATCATCCCAAATGGTCCTAAACGATCCTAAATGGAGGAGGCCACAACGCTAATCGCCTCAATGATATCCGCTTATTCTAGACCACTTAGTTAGCTTGCTAGGCGGCCCTGAAAAGGCCGGCGTCGGCGGTTCGATCCCGTCTCTGGCCACCACTTCCAAATCAATGACTTAGGTGGAACGTTCAAGAAAGTGCAAGAGAATTGTAAGAGAGTGATGTTGCCCTCTTGCAATGCACGACTTAAAGGTTGTCTCCCTCCGCCCCAAGACCCAGACTGTCTCCG
>Ga0210410_10001524_pt1 | contig 21683 bp, 17 predicted proteins | sample IncBWC4MmetaG_FD_161058 | JGI IMG/M metagenome (GOLD analysis project Ga0210410, IMG submission 161058) | Forest soil microbial communities from Barre Woods Harvard Forest LTER site, Petersham, Massachusetts, United States - Inc-BW-C-4-M | ecosystem: Environmental > Terrestrial > Soil >... | reverse complement strand
ATCCAGCGAAACCACCGCGGCCAGCATGCCACTGAAATTATTATTGAAGTCCGTCAGGGGCACGGCGATGACGAAAGCCGGCCGGTTGTTCGGCGCCAGCGCCAGCGGATCGCTGCGAAACTCCCCAGACTGCATGCACCAGACGAACGCACGTTGCAGCGCCTTGGCCACGAATGGGTCCTGCTCGGCACGAAAATTTCCCTGTGAGGCGCTGGTGCCTTTCCCGGATTTGCCAACTGCGGTGAGATAGACGAAGGTGTTGCGGTTGCTGTCCACGAAATTTCCCAGCAGCCTCGTCACTTTGGGCTCGGCGATGGGATCTTCGACGTTGTCAATGAGGCCCGTGAGCGCCAGAATCTGGCGCTGGCTGACTAACTGCTGCGTCAGGTTGGATTCGAAAAATTGAATTTCCTGCGCCAATGAGCGCGTGAGTTCGGTTTGCTGCACGCGTTCGGTATCGACGAGTTTTTCCTGGCTGAGCTCCAGCACTTGGCGGTGGTACAGGCCGATGGGAAGCGCGCTGACGAGCAGCAGTGCCCCCAGGACGAGCCAAAGAATACGCACGCGTCCCGAGCGTAGTCGTGCCCACAAAGTTGAAAGCTTGCTCGCCATTGCCGTCTTTCATTTTATGTGATTCTGAGAAGCCCGGTGCCGGGGATTGGGCTGGCGTCGCGGAAGTGCAACTGGAACGTTGGTACTAGAGGAAGAAAGGGGCCAGAAATCCGCGTCTTGTTGTCACTCAGGACACATTTTTGAGCGCGCGATCAAGCGATTGGATGCGCACATCCAATTCCCGACCTCTTAATGTGACCACTACTCGCGCTTTAAGGGCCGCTCCATGATGTCTCGGATAGCTTCCTTCGGCGCCTTTCCTCGGTGCAGGATCGCATCGACCTGCTCGGTAATGGGCAGCTCAATTCCGGCGTCGCGAGCAAGCGCGAGAAGAGGTGCAGTGGTTCCAACACCTTCCGCAACCATGCGCATGCTGCTGAGAATTTCGGCGAGCGAGCGCCCTTTGCCCAACTCCATACCGACATGCCGGTTCCGGCTCAGAGAGCCTGTACACGTGAGCACGAGATCGCCCAGACCCGCCAGACCGCTGAGTGTCTCCGCCTGCGCCCCAAGCGAAACGCACAAACGCGTCATCTCTGCCAGCCCGCGCGTGATCAGCGCCGCAAGCGCATTCGAACCTAAACCAAGTCCCTGGCAGACGCCCGCGGCAATGGCCATCACATTTTTCATGGCGCCGGCAAGCTCGACCCCAAGAACGTCGTCATTGGTGTAAAGACGAAACGAAGGCCCTGCGAATTCTTCCTGAAGCGCTGACGCCAGCGCGAGATCGTTGGACGCAAGGACGACCGCCGTTGGTTCGCCGCGCGCGGCTTCGGCGGCGAATGATGGTCCGGACAACACCGCGACGCGCGGGGCGAATTTCGCTGAGACGACCTGCCGGATCACTTCGCTGATACGCGCGTGAGAAGACGGCTCCAGTCCTTTCGTGGCGCTGACAAACGCCACGCCCTGCGCAAGGTGTGGCAGCGCTTGCCAGTAAACGCTGCGCGCATGCGCCGAGGGCATGGCGCCGACGAGTATGCCGGCTTCCGCGGAAGCCGGCTGCAAATTATCAGTGATCTGGATCTTTGCGGCGAGCGAATGCCCTGGCAGATAAAGTTTATTTTCACGGTCGCGCCGCATCGATTCCGCCAACTCCGCATCGCGGACCCACAGAGAAATCTCGTGCGCACGATGACTGCGCGATAGCACGATGGCCAGGGCTGTGCCCCAGCTTCCGCCGCCGAGGATGGCGACCTTGGTCACTCTGCTCCCTCTTTCTTGCGGAAGGAAAATTTAGGCTCTTCGCCTTCCACCAGCCGCTGAATATTGGCGTCGTGTTTGTAAATCACCAGCAGCGCAATCGCCAGCGAGCCGAACGTAACCACGTGCGGCGGCGCATGGCCCGGCGCCCAAAGCAGGTACATCAGCAGCGGAATCGCCGCCGCTGCGGTGATCGATCCAAGCGAAACATATCGCCAGAAGGCGGCCACCAGGATGAAAAGCAGCAGAGCTCCAAGCATGGCCAGCGGGCAAAGCGCCAAAAATACGCCGGCGGCGGTGGCGACGCCTTTGCCGCCTTTGAAACGCAGCCACAACGGAAAACAGTGGCCTATCAGCGCCAGGAAACCGGCGATCATCATCCACAGCGCGCTCTCACTGGCCAGTCGAGCGGCCAGAATTACAGCCGCGCTGCCTTTGGCCGCGTCAAGAAGTAGCGTCAGTATTCCCGCAACCGGGCCCGCGACTCTCGACACGTTGGTCGCCCCGATATTGCCACTGCCCGCTTTGCGGACGTCCTTGCCGCCAAAAAGTTTGCCGAGTATTAAGCCAAAAGGAATTGTGCCGAGGAAATAGGCGGCAATCGGAATCGATATTTCGGTCAACCTGATTTCGCTCATGCCAGGCTAAGCCTCCGCTGCCGCGAACGGGAAGGATTGCAACGTAGTGTACTCCGCGCCCGAGGGTTTCAGCTTGCTTTCGATGAGATGAAATTCATGCGTGTTGAGCGCGCCGAAATCGCGTGTCCTGTTTTCCTGGATCGCGGCGCGCAACTCTTCTGTCAAACCGAAAGTGGAAATACGCGCAAGCGTGAGGTGTGGGGTGTACGCGCGCGCCTCGCGCGGAATCCCAACCGCCTCCAGAGCGCGATCGATGTCGCCGGCAAGGGTTCCGAGATTTTCTGAAGCTTCGATTCCAGTCCAGAAAACGCTTGGACGCTTTTCGTTGGGGAAGAACCCAAAACCACGAAAGTGCAACTCGACCTGCCGGTTGGAGCGAAGTGCTGACAGAGCCTGGCCAATCGCGCCAAGATTTTCTGCCGGAGTTTCGCCAATAAATTTGAGCGTTACGTGGAGATTTTCAGCACGCACCCATTTGAATAGCGCAGCCAGCGGGCGCAATTCGCGGATCATGGCCCCGAGATTTTCTCGTACTGCCTGGGGAATCTCCAGCGCGACGAAAAGGCGCACGAATCAGGCTCGTTTGGGAGCCGCAGCGCCGTTGTAAAGGTAGTGGATGCGCACCATATCCAGCGCCATCTGCGACGCTTGCCAGCGTATGGAATCGCGGTCGCCGGGAAAGCGCGCGTTGCGCTCCTTCACACCACCCGCATGCGCGAGGGCGACGTGCACGGTGCCGACGGGTTTTTCTTCACTCCCGCCGCCGGGACCCGCCACGCCCGTGATGCCGACCCCGAACGTGCTCCCCACGCGGCGGCGAATCCCATCAGCCAGCGCCGCGGCAACTTCGCTGCTGACCGCGCCTTTGGCGAAAATCAATTCAGGGGGAACGTCGGCCCATGCCGTCTTCCGTTCGTTGCTGTAGCACACCACACCGCCAAGAAAATATGACGAACTCCCGGCGATACTCGTTAGCCGCTGCGCCAACAATCCTCCAGTACAACTCTCCGCCGCGGAAATCGTGGCGTTGTGCAGCGTAAGTTCTCGCGCGACCACTTCATCCAGCGAGGATCCATCTTTCGAAAATATCCGGTCGGTAAGTGCAAGCTCAAAGCCCTGCTCGATTTCATCCAGCGTTTTCTGCGCCTGCTGCGCATCTTCGGTCCAAAGCCGCAGATGAAGCTGGATTTCGCCGGGCGCCGCAAGGATCGTGGTGTTCACCTCCGGATACCGCATGTATATGGGTTTAATCCGCTGTTCAACGTGCGATTCTCCAAGTCCCGTCACGCGCAGTTCGCGGTGAACCATCCGTACTCGGGAAGCGCGGCGCTCCAGCCGCGGAAGAATCTGCTCGCGGAACATCGGCTTCAATTCGCGCGGCGGCCCGGGAAGCAGCGCGATCATGCGCCCCGCATTCTCGATCCACAATCCCGGCGCCGAGCCGCGCGGATTATCGAGCGCTTCCGCGCCTTCCGGCACCATCGCCTGCCGCACGTTGACTTCGGGCATGTCGCGCCCCAGCGCGCGAAACCGTCCTTCGATGTCGCGCAGGATATTGTCGTCGCGCCGCAGTCGTCGGCCAAGCAATTCGGCCACCGTCTCGCGCGTGAGATCGTCTTCGGTAGGCCCCAGCCCGCCGCTGGCAATGACTAGTTCGACGCGATCCAGCGCTTCCTTGAACGTTGCGCTCAGGTAGTCGCGATTGTCGCCCACGACCGACTTACGCACCACTTCGATCCCAATCTTGTTCAACTCTTCCGTAAGAAAGAGCGAATTGGTATCCAAACGGTCCGGCGTCAGCAGCTCCGAACCCACCGCGATGATTTCCGCTTTCATTGGTGTGTGGAACCGGGCAGGGGCAGTCCGCGAACATCCCAATCCAGCGTGAACAGCGCGCCGGTGGTGGCGAGAATGGCACGGCCGGAGGCTTGCAGCGCGAAGCCAATGATTCCCGAGCCGCTGAGAACGATTTCGGCGTGCCCATCCGTGGTGATGCGCACAACGCCGCGCCGCCCGCCGTAAGACGCCGCAACATAAAGATGGCCGTCACGGTCGAACGCCAAACCCTGCGGGCGTCCGAGCCCGCGGAAAAATGAAACCACATCGCCGCCTTGCGTGATGCGATACACACGGTCAAAGCTGGAAGTTGTCGGCCCGGTGACATACAGATCGCCACTCGGATGAAACGCCAAGTGATACGCGGCAAGCGACGGCTCCAGCGTGGCAAAGACAAAAATTTCCCGGCTGGGACTGATCTTGAAAACCGTGCCGCTACGGTCCCCAACGTAGAGATTTCCCGTGTGGTCGAACGCGATACCTGTGGCCACGCCCATGCCCTCAATCCACTGCTCGGCGCGGCCATCCGGCGTGATGCGGTGAATCGTTCCGTCGTTGCGGCAGGAAACAAAAAGATTCCCGGCGCGGTCCAGTGCCAGCCCGCTGGGGTTGATCAGCGAAGTCACGAACGGCTTCACGCTGTAGTTCGCCGTGATCTTGTACAGAGAAACGGGAACGCGCTGCCCGCGCGGCCCGCTGAACGTCACATAAATGTTCCCATTAGCATCCACCGCGGGATTCGCCACGGGATGCAGATTGTCCGCAATCTGCAGGCCAATATGCACGGGATGCGGCTGGCTTTCGTGGCCGGCGCTGGCCACGCGCACGATGCCGCCGCTGGCACCCTCCGGAACGCGCGCGATGAGCCGGTTTTCGCTCGCGAGAGACAAGCCGGCTTCGGCCTCGCCGAAATGGACGACAGGACGCGACTGCGTGCGCGAGACGAACCCGCTCCCATGAATGGTGATCTCACCGCCCGGAATGGCGGCGGCAGGCGCGACTCTCTCAATGCGGGGAATGCCGTTTTTTTCTGTCGAGGAACCAAACCCGAATTTCATGCCAGACCAAAGTGTATAGCGAGCAGATTAAAGTGTAACGCGAGACGCAGCAGAATGGCAGCATAGACGCCCGCCATCCAGTCGTCCGCCATGATGCCCCAGCCTCCGGGCAATTTTTCCAACTGGCGAACCGGGAACGGTTTCCAGATGTCGAACACTCGAAAAAGTATAAAACCCAAAAGCAGGTATTTCCAGTTCAGCAGGCTCAGCGCGGAATAAATCGCGTACTCGGAGAAGTCCATGCGCGCCGTAAGGTGCGGCAGCGCGATGGGAATCAGAGGAAGCACCAGGGCGATGTGCTGCCCGGCAACTTCGTCGACCACCACGTATTGCGGATCTTCCACGCCTGCAAACGCCGCCACGCGTGTTGCGCTCCAGACACCCACTGCTGCAAGAAAAACAAGCAACAGCAGCGCGCAAAACACCGGGAGACCCAAAGCCGCGTTGTGAATGTCAGATCCCGGAACAAGGAAATGCTCGTCTCTAAGCATCGCCTCCGCGAGCGGATGCGGCGAAAACAGTTCTGCGAGGCTGGTCGGTCGCAGAAAAAACATCGCCGTGATCATCGCCGTAACCACGCCGACCAGCGAGCCAAACGTCCCCGGAGCCTTGGGTGCGTAGCCCACGCCGAGAACCGTGCCAATGGCAAAAGCCAGCCACGGTTTTTTTCGCGGTGCGGAAACAGCGCCGGCATCAATGTTTGGCGTCATCGGAGTCGTGGAGATCCAGGATGATCGTCTTGCGTCCGCCTTCCTCCATCTCATCTTCGCTGAAAATGGGGTCGGAAACGACGTATTTCTCGCTGGCCCAGTTTCCCAGGTCGTGCAGACGGCAGCGCTCGCTGCAAAAAGGAAAGTCCGCGTGAACCACAGAGTCGGTTTCTGTTTTGCAAATGGGGCATTTGTGTTTCATCGTTGTACGTCTCTGTTATGGAATTAGAAATTATCCGGTCGCCGCAGCATCCAAAACGAAATACTACCCCAAGACGCGTAGCGGAGCACCTGTAGCGATGCGTGTGAATTGTTGCGGGACTGAACTGCCTGCGGAAGATCCTGGATAGGAGTCTGAAGCTTCGTAGGTCGAAGCAGGGCGGGGAAGAATCTCAATCACTCGCCCAATGAGGTCGTACGCGTCGCTCTTGGAAATCTCCACGCGCGCCACATCGCCGGTCTCCGCGACTTGCCCGCTGGGCAGTTCGATGTCCGTGAGGTACAGCTTGCCGTCAATGTCCGGCGCCATGCCTTCCAGTCGCGCTTCCCACACCATCGGATTTTCTTTCGAAGGGCCTTCGATCATCGCGGTGAAAATGTTGTTCTCCGATCCGCGCGAAGCTCCATGCAGATACTTCACCCGCAGATTCTGCCGCGAAATTTTCTTCTGGATGGCCATCAATCGATTGCGCCGCTCGGTGATGGTCGCGGCGTCGACTTTTTTGTCGAGCGCGTAACTTCCCGCGTTGTCCACGTCCGAGTATTCAAACACGCCCATCCAATCGAGATTCGCGGCCTGCACAAAGCCGCAAAGTTCCTCGAAATCAGCCTCCGTTTCACCTGGGAAGCCAACGATAAAGGAGGTCCGCAGCGAAACGCCGGGAATCGTCGCGCGGATGCGCTCGAGCAATTTCAGAAAAGCCTCGCCGTGCGAGCCGCGCTTCATCCGCGCCAGGACACTGCGGCTGGCGTGCTGCAGTGGCATGTCCATGTATTTCGCCAGACGCGGATGCTCGGCCAGCGTGTCCAGCAATTTCTGCGTCACGCGATTTGGGTAGGCGTACAAAAATCGCACCCACAGCAAATCGTCGATTTGCCCCAGCCGCCCAAGAAGCTGCGCGAGACCGTCGCGAAGCCCAAGGTCCTCGCCGTAAGAAGTCGTGTCCTGCCCGATCAGCGTGATTTCGCGCGCGCCGCCCTTCGCTAGGTTTTCGGCCTCGCGCACCACCGATTCAAACCGCCGGCTGCGGAACGCTCCACGCAACTGCGGAATAATGCAAAACGTGCAGGGATGGTCGCAGCCTTCCGCAATCTTTATATACGCGGCGTGGCGCGGCGTCGTGATGATGCGCGGCGTAAGGTCGTGATAAAGAAACGCCGGCGGTTGCGCGGGCAGCACGCGCAAATCGCCCTCAACGGCTTCCAGGATCCGTTCCACCTCTCCGGTGCCAACGACAGCGTCTACTTCGGGAACCTGCTCGATAATTTGCGCGCGAAAGCGCTCCACAAGACATCCCGCCACAATCAGCTTTTTCGCGGCTCCAAATTTCTTGTGCTCCGCCATCTCCAGAATGGCATCCACGGACTCCTTTTGCGCCGCCTCGATGAAACTGCACGTATTCACAACAAGAATTTCCGCCTCGTCGGCGCGCGGCGTAAGCTCGTACCCTTCGCGCGCAAGAATACCCATCATCACCTCGCTGTCCACGAGGTTCTTCGGGCATCCCAGGCTCACAAATCCGACCTTGGTCATAGGCAATAAAAATGGGCCATTGCGCAATTCTTAAGTGTAACACGCGGCTGGGAATTACCGGGCGCGGGCGGCGGAGCGGACGAGGTCGAGCAATTGGCGCAGCCGGTTCGTGTCGCAAGGCGCGCCGCCGAATCGCGCATGCGCGTAAATCTGCGTAAATTCGCGCACCGCGGGCGCCAAACGCGATTCGCCGACCGCGGCCGCAAATTCCAGGGGCGTCTGAGAATCTCGCCGCACCAATCCCTGCCGCTCGAGCATGCGCAGCAATTCACCGTAAAGCCGCGAAGCGATTTGCGGATTCGCGCGCGCGGCTTGGGACGCGTTCAAGCTCAAACTCAGGCGCAAGTGTCGCAAGGCCCTGCCAATCAGATTGAAGCGCAACGCCACCAGCAGCAGCACCAGCAAAAGCGGAAACGCCAGCCGCATTCGCGCGTGCTGGAATTGCCACGATTTGATCCAGTTCTTGCTTCTCTCCTGCGAACCCTCAAACCAGGCGCGCAATCTCTCCGTCCACCTCTTCGAATCCCGCTGCAGATTTTGCCCCAGCACCACCTGGTGCGAAAAATCATAGCTGACCACCCATTCGTTCCAATTGAGCGACATCCAATCGGCGTACTGGCTCAGGCGCGAAAGAAATCCGATAGCTTTTTCGGGTGCCGGAGGAGTGGGATCGAACGTAAGCCATCCGGTCTCGGGGAAATAAACTTCCACCCAGCTATGTGCATCGCTCGCCCGCACCACGTAATCTCCAGCAAGGTCGTTGTACTCGCCGGGCAGAAATCCGTTCACTTCGCGCGCAGGGATGCCTTGTGTGCGCAGCATAATCGCCAGAGCCGACGCGAAATACTCGCAGTGACCAGAGTGCGTTTCAAAAAGAAAATGCGCGAGGGGATCGTCGCCCGGCTTCCCTAACAGCTTCAGAGTGTACGTGAAGCGGCTGCGCAGATACCCTTCGAGCGTCACGGTCTTATCGATCGGCGTTGCTGCTTGCTCGGTGATCTGTTTTGCAAGCGCGGGAATTCGCGGGTCGAGCTCCGGCGGAAGCTGGAGATACGCGGCGCGTATTTCATCCGGGTAGGCAGTGTCCGCCGTGCGTAACTTGTCGATTTCCACAAGAGGGAGCCGGGAAGAGCCGGAATAACGCACCGAAGAAAAATTGTGGAACGGGTTGAAAAACGAGCCCGTGGAATCCCGGTTCAGATAACTGTGCTGCGCCGCGTTGATGGCATTGCCGGAATCCCCGGCAAAATTTCCGCTCAAATAAATGACGTCCGCCGGCGCGAATATTGCGTCCGTTGCGACAGGCTCGAGAAAAACGTCGTACTGCACTCCCAGAGCGGGCGCCTTGGGATTCTGATCCTCTAGGGAAGGATGAATTGCGCCATCCGCCGGGCTCGCGCTCAGTTTCGCGGGTTCTTCGGCGGACTTGGACCAGCGCCTGCCGTCAAACGTCGAAAGAGCAATTCCGCGCCAGCGCAGCCGGTCGTAACCGACCGGCTTACCGGTCTTCACGCGCATGACCAGGGCGGAGTTTTGCTTGATCTCTCCGATCTGGCCCAGCTCGACATCCTCGCTGAATCCGCTCATCAACGTGGGATTGAAACTGGTCCTTCCCAGGTAGCCGGCGTTGATGCGCGGAAAAACAAAGAACAGCCCGCCGCCGAACAGGATCGCGCCCACCGCCACGCTAAGCGCCGCGAGACTCAGTGCCCGCGTGAGCCGGCGTTCGCGCTCGGGTTGCGTTGCGGACAGCGGAGAAACCGCGCCCCGTGCGCCGCGTCGCAGTTCCATGCCCACGAAGGTGGCCACGCCGAACACCAGGAACACAAAGAACAGCGCGAGAAACGTGGTGTCCACCGTGAGCACCGCGGAAGCCAGCAACGCGGCGAAAGAAAGCATGGCGAGAAAGAGCGCGTCGCGGTCGGTAACTGCGCTGTACAAACGCACGAGCAAAACGTAGAGCAAAAAGTGCACCGCACCGAGCAGCGCGGCGAACAGCGGTGGATTCGAGGAATTAGCCACGAACACCCTGGAGAAAAAGAGTACGTCCACGGGAAAAATCGCCAGGTAGGCCACTACCATCCAGGTGGCGGTGCGCTGGGAAAGTTCGGCGGGGCGGTCGTTCCACCAGCGAAATCCTTTATAGAGCACAGCGACGGGAGCAAGCGTGGAACTGAGCAGTTCCAATTTGCCGGTGGAGACGACGGTGATCACCGACGTCAGGATGAGCAGGAAAAGAGAAGCGCGGAAGAAGCGCTCGGCGGGAAGAGAAGAGACGCCTGGGGATGTCGTCGCGGCGGCCATGATGGACTCTTAATCGTAGCACCGGCGCGGCTGATAGCAGGCATAGGCTGTGCGAAAGGATAATGTTTAGTTGGCGCGAGAATCCGCCGCTGCACCGCCTGCAGTGAGTGCCCCGCGGGCGACTTTGCGCGTGAGGTTGGAAATGGGCAGCGTGGAAAACTGTTTGAATGTAAGGATTTTTGCGCCGGTAATCTTCGGGAGTTTCTTGACCGCGATGCAAAATGGAAGGATGGTGACCGCGCGATAAGTGAAGGCGTGGCGGACTTTCTGCAACGGTTCGAGATGGAGCAACGCACTCTGAGATACGTATGGCAGCAGTGCAGCGAGAAACCTCCGCAATTCAGGGAGCGCGTCTTTGACGACCGCGACGGTGGGGAAGTGCCACATCCGCGAGACGAGTGTCGGGACATCGTTGGCTTCGCCAATCTTTTCTGATGGCCGCGGGGGGGGCAAGAGCAACGTGCGGCCGTGTGGATCGAGAAATACCGCGGCTGCCAGAACAACTTCCACAGTGGCGCGTTTTTTTCGTTTTTCCGGAAGATCCTCCGCAATGCCGAGCTTTCGCGCTTCGCAAAATTGCGCCACTGGGCAGAGAAGGCATTGCGGCGATTTCGGCGTGCATACGGTGGCGCCGAGCTCCATCATGGCTTGGTTCCAGTCGCCGGGAGCATCGAGTGACAGTAGCGCATCGGCGTTCTTTTGCAGCGCCTGCCAGCGCCGTGTTTCACGCAAGTCGCCGCGAACAGCACCCAGACGCGCAATCACGCGGGCAACATTTCCGTCTAGAACCGCGTGTTTCTCATCAAACGCAATGCTCAGAATCGCCGCAGCAGTGTACGCGCCGATTCCAGGAAGCGCGAGGACATCCTCGGATGTTTTCGGAAAACCTCCCCCGTGCTTGACGACAATCTGCTGTGCGGTCTTTTGCAGGTTGCGCGCGCGGCTGTAGTAGCCTAGCCCGGACCACAGACGCAGTACTTCATCCTGCGGAGCTTCCGCCAGAGACTGAATGTTTGGAAGGCGCTCTAAGAATTTCTCGTAATACGGAATAACGGCTGCCACGCGCGTCTGCTGCAGCATGATCTCCGAAAGCCAGATGCGGTATGGGTCTTTCGTGCGCCGCCAGGGCAAATCGCGCTGGAATTGGCGAAACCATTCGAGCAACTGTTTCCGAAATGTGGCGAGTTCGCGGCCCTTCAGCATTGCGCTGACACATTCTCGTACTCGAACCATGGCCTCACGGTGTTGACTTGACCGGGACCGAATCCTACTATACTCCGGCAATGGCCGATGACCCGGCGCTCCTTGGCAAGAACATCCTCCAGTACCGCGTCCTCGAAAAACTGGGGGGCGGCGGCATGGGGATTGTCTATAAGGCCGAAGACACCAAGCTCGGCCGCCAGGTCGCGCTAAAATTTCTTCCCGACCATATCGGCAAGGATCCGCAATCCCTGGAACGTTTCCGCCGTGAAGCGCGCGCAGCCTCCGCGCTCAATCATCCGAACATCTGCACGATTCACGACATCCAGGAACAGGATGGCCGCACTTTCATCGTCATGGAATATATGGAGGGCGTCACGCTCAAGCACCTGGTCCATGGACAGGCGCTCGAAATCGATCGTTTGCTGCAAATCGGAGCGGACGTTGCCGACGCCCTGGATGCCGCCCACGCCAAGGGCATCTTGCATCGCGACATCAAGCCCGCCAACATTTTTGTCACGCAACGCGGCCACGCCAAGATCCTCGATTTCGGTCTCGCCAAACTCCCAACTTCCTCGCCATCCTTCGAGACTCAAGATGGCAGCACCACGCAAGGCGCGCCACCCGAAGAACACTTGACCAGTCCCGGCAGTGCCGTGGGCACCATCGCCTACATGTCCCCGGAACAGGCGCTGGGCAAGCCACTCGATGCGCGCAGCGATCTTTTTTCCTTTGGCGCTGTGCTCTACGAGATGTGTACGGGCGTGCTGCCTTTTTCCGGGGACACTTCCGCCGCTATTTTTGACGGCATTCTCCACAAAGCGCCGGTCGCACCGGTGCGCTTCAACAAACAAATTCCAGCTGAACTTGAACGCATCATCAATAAGGCTCTGGAAAAGGACCGGGACTTTCGCTACCAGCACGCCGCCGATCTTCGCAGCGACATCCGCCGTCTCCAGCGCGATTCTGACTCTGGCCGTGTCGCACATTTAACATCCTCTTCCCCGGCAGCGGCTCAGGAGAGCCCAATCACGCCTGGCGGGGAGCCGCGGAATCTATCCTCCGGTTCCGTAGCTACAGCCAAGTCGCGTCAAATCGGGCTTGGTGCCCTCGCTGCCGCCGTCCTGCTTGCTGTTGGCGGATATTATTTCTGGCACAATCGCGTCTCCGCTAAACTCACCGACAAGGACAGCATCGTACTCGCGGACTTCGTCAACACCACGGGCGACCCCGTGTTCGACGGCGCGCTACGTCAGGGACTTTCCGCTCAGCTCGAGCAGTCTCCCTTCTTGAACCTGCTCTCCGACGAGCGCATCGCCCAAACCCTGGCCTTGATGGCTAAGCAGAAAGACGCGCGTCTCACGCACGAAATTGCCAACGAGGTCTGCCAGCGCACCGCCAGTGCCGCTACGATTGAGGGCTCCATCTCCAACCTTGGCAATCAATACGTCTTGGGATTGCGAGCCATCAATTGCCGCAATGGCGACCTGCTCGCCGAGCAACAAGTCACCGCCTCTGGGAAAGAACAAGTCCTCAATTCGCTGGGCGAGGCATCTTCAAAGATTCGCGAGAAATTGGGCGAGTCCCTCACCTCCGTGCAGAAATATGATGCGCCTCCGGAAAGCGTCACCACTCCTTCTCTTGAAGCCCTCAAAGCCTACAGCCTGGGGTACCAGTCGCAGATCGTTAAGGCTGACTTTTCTGCCGCCGTCCCCTGGTTGCAGCGAGCCATTAGCCTCGATGGCAACTTCGCAATGGCCCACGCTCGACTGGGTACTTGCTTCGTGAATCTAGGCCAAACGGCGCGGGCGGCTGACAGTGCTCGAAGAGCCTACGATCTTCGTGACCGAGTCGGCGAGCGCGAGCGCTTCTACATCACTTCCCACTACGAACACTACGTGACGGGAAATCTTGATGCCGCACGAAAAATCTACGAGTTGTGGGCGCAGACTTACCCCCGCGACGAGACCCCTCCCACCAATCTCGGCGTTATCTATGCCTCTGAGGGCGATTTCGAAAGGGGCTTTTTGGCCTCCAAGGAGGCTATGCGTATCACCCCAACCAGCGGTTCAGGCTATGGAAACCTCGTGGACGCGTACCGCGTACTCGGCCGAACCGAGGAGGCCAAAGCCACCGGCCGAGAGGCCATCGAGCACCAGTTGGACTCGCCCTTTCTGCACATTCCTCTCTACTTGATTGCCTTCCAACAGGGAGATTCTGCGGGGATGCAGCGTGAGGCTGCCTCAGTGGTCGGAAGACCCGGTGCGGAAGACATCATGCTCAATTATGAATCGGACAGCGCCTCCTATGGCGGGCAGTTCGCCAAAGCCCGTGAGCTCACGAGTCGCGCTGCGGATTCCGCCGTGCGCGCCGACGAGAAGGAAACCGGGGCTATGTACGTGGCCTCCGCGGCCCTCCGGGAAGCTCTGGTGGGTAACTCTCATCAGGCTACGCAATTTGCGCTTTCCGCTGTCGCGTCTTCTAACGGCAAGGACGTTCAGGGCCTGGCAACCATTGCTCTAGCCATGAGTGGCGATGCTGCCCGCTCCAAGCGGCTTGCAGAAGATTTGGCTCAACGCTATCCCGAGGACACTTTGGTTCAAACCGAATACTTGCCGATGATTCGCGGCGCCGCTGCACTCGGCGGCGGACATTCCGCCAGTCCGGCCGGCACGGTCTTCCAGGAGCTTGCCCCGGCCGCTCGCTACGAACTCGGCAATGCGAACTGCTCGGGCACTATGAATTTCTTTCTCTATCCAGCTTATCTGCGAGGGTTGGCCAGCCTCGCCGCCGGACAGGGCTCCGCCGCCATCGTCGAGTTTCGGAAGATTTTGGATCACCCTAGCGTCGCCTCCAACGAAATCATCGGCGCGCTGGCGCACCTGGGTGTTGCCCGGGCCTACGCGCTCTCCGGGGACACTTCCAGAGCGCGCGTTGCGTATCAGGATTTCTTAGCTCTGTGGAAAGACGCCGACCCCGATATCCCCATCCTGCAGCAAGCCAAGGCCGAATACTCCAAGTTGCCTTGATCGCGAACCGTTGGCGACATTCAGTGGGCTAAATCGTCGATGAAAATAACGTAAGAGGAATGCCAGACGGCGGCGGGAATTGAGCCGCGGGGCTGGCTGGTGACGATGATTTTGAAGAGCTCCGGCTCCGCGGCCAGCTCGGAGAGCAGCGTGTGTTTTTGGTCCGGCGGCAGAGGTTGCGCGAGCGCGAGATGCCGAAGGACGTTGAAGATGATGTCCTCGGCGGGAGCCAGCGCGGTGTTGACGCCGGCAGTGCGAAATTGCAGCTGAGCGTTCCGCTCATAAAAGTGCCAGGCGAGGCCGGCGCAAAGGGTCGCGGCCCTGTCGAACTGCTCCGTTGTTTTTTCCGTCGCTCCTACGTTGGAATTTGCCGCCGCGGAAGCAGCATGCGGGTCGAGCACCAGCAGTACGCGGCAATCGTCTTCGCGCGTGAATTCGCGGACCATGAGCGACCCGAGCCGCGCGGAAGCTTTCCAGTGAACGTGGCGCGCGCTATCCGTGGGAACGTAATCGCGCAATGCGTACAGGTCTTGGCCGGGGCCTTTGGTAAGACTTTCCAGTGCGCCTTGCAAGCCCGGCAAAATTTCGAGGAATTCCTGCGTCGGTTCGACCGAAGGATATACCAGCGCTTCCGTTGGCAGATCGAGGCGCCGCGCTTTCTGCAAAAAACCAAACGGAAAACGCGTGACGATGCGAAACGCTTCCTGGCGGTAGATGCCGCGCCGCGAAAACGTCATGGGCACGCTTTGTTTCACGCGATCGAGCTTCGGCAGGTAGGGAAAATAGACTGGAGTTTCCAGCAGCGCGGCCGCGGGCGATTGCTTGGTGGTGACCGCCTCGACGCGCAGCGAAAACGACGGCAAGGTGAGCTTTTCGTTTTGCAGTTCAAGCGACGCGCGAACGGGCTGGCCCGCAAAAATGTGTTCTGGCAATTCGAGGCGCATTTCAACGCCCGAGAGCGTGACGGAGGAAAGAATGCCGGACATGAGAATGATGGCGATGAGGCTCGCAAGAATCAGGAAAAGAAGATTGTTGCCGGTGTTCAGCGCGGCCAGAGCTACAAGAATAATCCCGCCGATGTAGATCCAGCCTTCGCGCGAAACCTTGTACTCCATTTTGTAGCCGATCCAGCGAAGCGGCGTGCGCTTGGCGAGAACGGGAACGAGCGTGACGCCGACCCACCCGGCAACGGCCAGGGCAACAAGCGCGGAGCTGCTGGCGAGCGCCAGATTGCCGAGTTCGGCGGCAGCGCCGGAATAAATCGCGAGAAGCAGAGCCACGGTCAGCGCGGCGATGGAAAGAAAAAATGCGCGGATCGCAGGACGATCGGCTTTGGCCCAAAGCTGCGCGACGGTGGAGTGGACGCTCACAGCAGCGCCATCACAAGGGAACGGGGACGGAATCGACGATTTCGCGCAGAACGGATTCGGTGGTCTCTGATTTTTTCTGCAAGGAGGCGTGGCGGGAGCTGGCCACCACGCGGTGCGAGAACACGGAGACAGCGAGTTGCTTGAAATCATCGGGGAGACAGAAATCGCGGCCGTCGAGGAAAGCGCGGGCTTGGGCAGCGCGCTGGAGCATGAGCGTGCCGCGCGGGCTGACGCCGAGCGCGAGCTGATCAGTGTGGCGCGTGCGGTTGACGATTTCGAGCGCGTAGTCGTGCAAGCTGGTGTCCACTTTTACGTGTGCGACGGTGTCCTGCATGGCCAGAACGTCATGAACATCGGCCACCGGTTCGAGCGATTCGATGGGATCGTCTCCGACGCGTTTGCGAAGAATTTCGCGCTCGGTTTCGTGGGAGGGGTAGCCCATCTTGATGCGCATGAGGAAACGGTCGAGCTGCGATTCGGGAAGCGGATAAGTGCCGTGATGCTCGACGGGATTTTGCGTGGCGATGACGAGAAAAGGCTTCGGGAGGGGGAGCGTCTTGCCGTCGATGCTGACTTGCGCTTCGTTCATGGCTTCGAGCAGCGCGGACTGCGTGCGCGGGGTGGTGCGATTGATTTCGTCGGCGAGGACCACGTTGGCGAAAATAGGTCCGGAGCGAAACTCGAATTCGCGCGATTCGGGATTGTAGACGCTGACGCCGAGCACGTCGCTGGGCAGCAAATCGGAAGTGAACTGGATGCGCTGAAACGTGCAGTGAAACGATTTTGCGAGCGCCTGGGCGAGCGTAGTCTTGCCGACGCCGGGGACGTCTTCGATGAGCAAGTGGCCGCGAGCAAGAAGGGTGATCAGCGCGAGCTGGATGGCTTCTTCCTTGCCGTAGATGGCGCGGGCGATGGAACGCTGGAGCTGCGAGACAACTTGAGAGGTGGCGGTCGGCATTGGTTGAAAACCTGTGTTCTTCCTGCTACAACATAGATGACGGCCTGAGCGGTAAGGGCTGCATCGCAAACGGGCGACTAGCTCAGTTGGTTAGAGCGCTCCCCTCACACGGGAGAGGTCAAAGGTTCAAGTCCTTTGTCGCCCACCATTTTCTGGTTTCTGCGCCAAACGTCATTCTAGCGAAAATTCCTGATGTCAACCTTCCTCCGTACGATTGAGTTTCTAGGTTTGAGCCTGTGGCTGGGGAGCGATGTGTTCCTAAGTTTTGTGGTGGCACCGGGGGCGTTTCGGGTGCTGGCTCCGTCGCGTGACCAGGCGGGGGCGGTGGTGGGGTACTCGCTTACGCGGATGCACTTGTTGGGGATTGCGTTTGGCGTGGTGCTGCTGGTGGCGCGGTTGGTGCGGACTCGGACGTTTGCGAGCTTTATTGCGCCTGTGGCATTGTGCGTGGTGGTGATGATCGCACTGACGACGATTTCGCAGTACACGGTGAGCGCCAGGATGGCTGGGCTGCGGACGCAGATGGGGTCAATTCAGGGCACGGCGGCCGACAACCCTTTGCTGGCGGAATTCGCGCGGCTGCATAGCATCTCGATGTCGCTGGAGAGCGGCGTGTTGCTGGCTGGCTTTGCCGCGATGTATTTGATGGTTCGAGAGCTAGTGATCGGCCGTTGAGCCACCCCTCGCAGGCCTAACTCTTCCGGTCTGTTCTGGAGGGAAGCGCCCGGTCTGTACCGTATCGTGCGGGGGCCCCTCCCCCTGTTTTTTGTAAGTGTTGATTCTAGAGGATTTAACATTTCAGTAAGTTATTTAGAATCAATACTTAGGAGAAATTTGCAAGTGTTGCTTTTAGAGGACTTAGGAGTGTGCTGAATACAAATGCAAGAGACGCACAGACTGAAGTCTGTGCCGCCTAAAAGCAAAAAACGCCAGCAAGATGCTGGCGCGATCCAGGCCAAACCGTATAATTACCCACTTATAATTGTAGCGGAACGGCAACACAGCGTCAAGGCGAAAGTGGGGCGAAAGGGAAGCGAATTTTGCGGATGCACTGGGGGTACGGTCCAAAAGGAATGCGCGGAGTGATTGAAATAGATCGCTATGGGCGGCGACTCCGTGGGCGAACGGTTTCCGGCAAAGCCGGCTCTAGCTTTTCTTGGTAGTTGATGGGGGCGCAACGATTTTCGGCCGGTAACCCTTGGCCTCGGGGCTGCGAGGAGACCAATCGACAGGGGGAAAGCCGACACCCCAAAACCTTGGAGCGGGCTGGATGAACTCGATACCGACCTCCTTCCTGTCCGGTTGGCTGCTGGTTTGGAAATCAACAACCCTACAAGAGAGTTCTTCCTCGGTCTTTACATTTCTGAGAATCAGGGATTCCCCGATCACGACCTGGGCGTGGAGAAGGATCAAAGCACCGTGGGCATTTACGATAAGAGTCTTGGTCTCTTCCGAACGGGGTTTCTCACCGGGCTTATGCAAAAGCACAACAATCTCGATGCTTATATAGACGCGCTGACTGCGTCGTTGACTGCTCACTTTTGCAAGTTGCGGGTCACTGGCGTCCATGGAGACACACTCCCACCTTCTATATCGGCAGAAGTGAAGAAAACTTTAGCGAGGAGGGAGTGAAATTCCGCCCGTTGAGGAGAACCATGGGCGGGAGCCAAAGAGGAAACCGCTGCGGCGGTTTGGTCAGCGGGCGGTGCGTTTCCGGGCGGGACGGTTGTGTTTGCCCGGCGGTTTATTTGGTTTGCGACGGCGGGTTTTTGCGGGACGGATTTTGTTGGTGATTTTGGCACCGGCACGTCCGAAGGCGCGCCACATATACCAACTGGCGACGGTGCGGTAGGGACGCCAGCGCTCACCGAAGGCCAGGAGTTGCTTGGGAGTGGGCATGTGTTTTTTGCCGTAGGTGACGGACCAGCCCTTTTTGACGCCGAGGTCGTGAATGGGGAGGACGTCGGGGCGGCCGAGGCGGAAGATCAAGAACATTTCGACGGTCCAGGCGCCGATGCCGCGGACGGAGACGAGGCGCTCGACGAGTTCTTCGTCGGACATTTTTTCGGCTTGTTCGAGGGTGGGAACAATGCCGTCGATGGTTTTTTGTGCGAGGTCCTTCATGGCGAGGATTTTTGCGCCGGAGAGGCCGGCTTTGCGGAGGGCTTGCGTTTTGAGTTTTAGCATTTCCTGGGGAGTGGGGATGCCGCCGGTGGAGCTGAGGGCTTTGACGCGGGCGAAGATAGTGGCAGCGGCTTTGCCGGAGATGGATTGATGGGTGATGGATTCGACGAGGGCGGCGTAGGGGGATTCAGCTAGGATTTCGTCGAGTTGGAATGGAGTGGTGGATTGGATGAGCTCGGCGAGTTTTTCGTCGCCGGAGGAGAGGTGGTTGCAGGCGGCCGTTAGGTCGAATGGGAGGGTCGAGTTTGTCATGGAGATAGATTAAACGGAGAGCATGGAATGAGGAAGCAGAAGCCGCGCGGCATGGAAATGTCCGCGATTTGGCATTCTGTTTGAGAGGCGAAGTGTAGACGTCACTCTTGCGAATAGACGCGGGACCTGTATCTCCATAGGTACAGACATTTAACCGATCTAACCTTGAGTTAGTTGATTATTCCAACAGGGTCACAAAGACAAATAGGTTTGGCCATAACTGTTATATGTGCCTCAGAGCGAGTGACTTGAATGAAAGGCTGAATAGGCTTGCTAGACGGAGCAGAATCTGACGTAGGATGAGGCTCAGATTCGCAGCATTTTCCCTCGGAAAGTTGGAAAGAGTATACGAGCGAGAACGAAGTTGCTGGTTCAGAGCAGTTTCTGCATTCAAATTGGGACTTTTGAGCGCTATCCAATGCGGCGACTTTCAGCAATGGATGGCCACTCACTATCGCTGCGGACTCGATGCTGCCGTCGGGCCGAACGCTGACCGACACCCGAACATCGCCACTGATACCCGTTTGCCTTGCTAGTGGCGGATAGGTGGGCTGAAATGGTTTGATAAGGACCACTCTGGGCTGAGCAAGGAAGATTTTTGCAGCGCTAGGTTCGGAGCGGTCAGGGTCGGCTTGCGGGCAGTTGGCGAGAAGCTGGGAGTAGTAACGCTTGGCTTTTTCGGATTCGCCCGAGAGATTGGCGGATTGGGCGGCGCCGTAGAGGGAGTTGAGGCGATTGGGAGCGGCTTGGAGGGCGGACTCGAAGGCATCTAGAGCGGCGGCTGGTTGTTTGGAGGCTAGGAGCATTTCTCCTAGGAGTTCGCGGGCGGGGATGATGGGGCCGGGAGTCACGGGGAGCTTTTCGGTGGCGTCTTCGTGATCGGCGGCGGCGCGCATCTGATGCAAGGCGTCGTCGGTTTTGCCTTCGGCTAGAGAGATCCATGCAGTGACAACCTCGCGTTGAATGTCGACCTGCTCGGCGGAGTATCTGTTTTCTTCGTGGAGAAGATTGTCGCGGAGGGAGGTCAACTGCTGCAGGGCGCTGCGTGCGGCGTCGACGTCGCGCATTCGCGCGGCGCCGAGGGCTCGCGCGAAGTAGAGATCGCCTTCGGTCCAGAGATAGCGGCCACCGGGAAAGGTGTTGGGCGGCAGGGTCAGCGCGGCGGCTTCGGACCAGTTGTGGCGCTCGACGGCGAAGCGGGCGGGGATGCTGGCGATGGCGTAGAGGCCGGCGAAATAGGCGGCGTCACCTGGTTGCACGTGTGCGAGGGAGTCGAGGATTTTGCGGGCTTCGCGGTCCTGGCCCGTCTGAAGATAGGCGTAGACCAGATAGTCCGCGGCGTGCAGCCCGTCTCCTGCTAGTCCATTTTTTCTTGCTGCTGCGGCCGAGGCTAGATTGGAATCGATGGATTCTTGCCATAGACCCAGCCTGGTGAAGATGTGCGAGGGCATGTGCAGAGCGTGAGGAGCGTCGGGAGCGATCTTTGCGTAGCGGCGCGCGGCATCGAGGGCTTGCGCGGCCAAGGACGGATAATCGTCGCAGTGGATGATGTAGTGGGCCAGGCCGGGATGATCGGGCTGCTCGGCTAGGATTTTTTGCAGGATGGCGCTGGCTTTTTTCTGGTTGGCGTAGGTTTTGTCGGATGGCGGCGCATTGGCGCGGAGGGCCAAGGCGTAGAAGATTTGGGCTTCGCGATCTTCGGGGTAGCGGGCCTGGAGCTGTTCCATGTCTTTTTCATAGGCTTGCGCGCGGGTGCGGTGGTCCAGCTTGTCGGAGTCTTTGTAAAAAACTTCCACGGCGGAGATGTAATCGCGCTCGCGTTGCGTTTTGACGTTGGCGGACTTCGCAGCCTCGACAGCGGCCCATCCTGCGTTTAAGTCCGCCGGAGTAGGCAGGTCCCAGAGCTGGCGATAGTGGGACATGGCCACGCCCCATTGGGCCATGCCGCAAGAGGGGTCTTGTTTTGCGATGGCGGCGAAGGTTTCTGCGGATTTCTGATACCAGAAGGAGTGAAGCATGCGACGGCGCGATTGAAGTCGGGCTGAACGGCAGGGTTGCAGGAGGTGGAGAATTCTACGTGGCCGAGTCTTTCCGGCTCGATCGTGGAGTGTTCGTGCTGGAGCGTGGCGGGAGAAGAAAGCGACAGCGATGCGAGGAGCGCTGTGACGCATGCTAACTGTGGATTCTTCATCCTTGCACCATCGGAGTGCATTTGGACATTTTCGAGGCGTCCAGCCGAACAGGTGGAGCTATATAGGGTGGCCTGAGCAGACGAACAAGTTTCAGGTCCCCACGGCCGCTCCATTCCGGAGGCTGAGACGATAGATTAACAATTTCGAAGGGGAGAAGTTCAGGAATCTGGATTCAGCGGGGGAGCTGCAGAATGGTTTCCAGTAAGATTGCGAAGCCGCTAGAGCAATTTGGTGATGGATTTCAGCACGGCCTGGAAATAGCTGGCAAGCTCAAACATAGAGGAAAAGCCTTCGGTCATTTGTTCCGTGAGGATAAAGAAGCAAGCATAGAAAACCGCGGGAGCCGTCTCCAGCCACTGCAGCGGCCGATGAGTTACAGCAGCA
>Ga0210410_10001523_pt1 | contig 21706 bp, 17 predicted proteins | sample IncBWC4MmetaG_FD_161058 | JGI IMG/M metagenome (GOLD analysis project Ga0210410, IMG submission 161058) | Forest soil microbial communities from Barre Woods Harvard Forest LTER site, Petersham, Massachusetts, United States - Inc-BW-C-4-M | ecosystem: Environmental > Terrestrial > Soil >... | reverse complement strand
CGTCCGTCTTCCTGCCGCCGGCGAAGAAATCGTGGAATGCGACAATATTTCCCGCGGCGGCTTCAGTTTCCGAAGTCGGAAGCAGTATTCCAAGGACTCCATGATCCAGGTCGCACTTCCCTATTCTCCTGGAAGCGCTCCCATGTTTGTTTTCGCGGAAATCAAGCATATCGAGGACTTGCTGGGCGTGCTGGGCGGCACTCTTTTTCGCTACGGCGCGGCTTACATGAAAACTCCGACCGTTTCCCGCGATCTCTGAGTCACGCACTCCTGCCTTATTTCCTCGAATGACGTGGGATTTGCTTGACTTAGCAGGACGGCGGGAATACTGTCAGCGCACCTTAGTCGGAGCCTTGGGGCCAGCGCCCTGCATTCCAGGTAATTCACAATCCGAACGCCGTATCCCCGCACCCTGCGCAAGACCTGCGAACGAGCGACGAGGAACGACCTTCCAACGTGTTGCGCCGCGCGGCTGCCGACCAGTCCGGGAGGACACGAAATGAGCAAGAGAAATATCGTTTGGATGGTAGGGCTGTTGGTAGTGGTGCTGGCAATCGGCGGTGCGCCGATCGCTGTTTCCCAAATGGAGCCGGCGCCACCCGTATACACGTTTGTAAGCCAGTTCCAGGTCCCGCGCGCGAACTGGGCGGCATACTCGGAAGATACCGACAAGACGTTCGTTCCTATTGCGGAGAAGTTGACGGCCGACGGGACCATCGTTGGCTGGTCTACGTTCGAGCAGATCGTCCACACGCCTGAGGGATACACCCACGGCTCAGCATGGTCGTCGACCTCCATCTCGGGGCTGATGAAGGTGCTCGACGAAATCCGCAAGGTCGGGCCGCGACCGGGTCAGATCGCCGCCACCAAGCACGAAGACCTCTTGATGCAATCGACGATGTATCACGCAGGTAGCGGCGGCGGACCCACCGGCTATTTGCGTGTCGTCTGCTCGAATGCCAAACCGGATAACCCAGGAGCATACGTCGCCTCGCTCAAGAAGTTCTTGGTGCCCACGTTTGAGGATCAGCTGAAGAAAGGCTCGGCCACGTACTACGGCGTCGACGAACAGTACGTTCACACCGGACCGGGTTCGATCCGCTGCCTGGTGATCAACTATCCCAACGCCGACGGTATGGACAAGTGGGCCGCGGCCATCAACGCCACGTTCGCCAAAATGAGCGCGGCAGAGCGCGAGGAATTCGCGAATGCCACGGTGGCCGACAGCCGCCGCGACATCCTGGCGCGCATAACGCACTCCGGCCACAAATAGCCGCTTCGTTTCGGCAGTAGAGTCTGAAGGTGAATATGCTTCCGCGACAACTGAAGCATATCTCCTGTTGGCCGTCGCTATGGCCCACTGCCGCATCGAACCTGAATGATCCGCCGTAAACTGATTCGCCGTCGCTGCGATGAATTGCTCAAGGCAGCGGCGGCGAGTTAGCACAGCAAAACTACCAGGCGTCTCGTGATTCCTCGGACCCGTCAGGAAACGTGGAGCTTAGTGGTGTGTCCGATCGTTACCGCCACCCGCTCCTGATAGAAGGTTTGGCCATCGGAATTGCGCAATTCGATTTCGTGGTTGCCCGGTCGAAGAGCGAATTTCTTGGCCTCCCTGATTTTGGCCGCATAGCCGCCGTCAATGTAGACCCGAGCCTCTTTGTCGTGAGTCTCGATCTTGACTTCGCCATAGTTCGCAGCCATGTAGCTCGGCGGATAGGGGTAGTAACCGTAATATGGGTAGTATGGCCCAAAGAACGGCCCTGGCCCCACAATCACCACACGCCCCCTGAATCGCTGCGCCGAGGCTGTCGATGCCACACCAAGGAGAAGACCCCCGGTCATGGCACACGCCAATGCAATCGAAGACCATCGCAATGTTTTGCGCATAGCTCGCATAGTTAAGGTCCTCCTATGTATGAAACACTTTTGGCGTCGCGTTGTTGCTGAAAACTTCCTCGAGTACTAGGCCGTATTCGCAATCCCCGATTCAGGCCAAGCTGATCAATGTGCGGCGCGTTGCGGGAGGACGGATCCGCAGCACAAACGAACACTGGCTACGGCGCAGGCAAATCTCTTTAGTACTTGCAGTACTCCAAAATTTCATCTGGACGGAAGGTTTTGCCGCTGTAGGAAAGTACGCAGAACCCTATCCATTTTATTTTCAAGTTTTTACGAAGGTGCCTGAAGGCGAGATTGGTGCCCCTAGCCAGGTTGGGAGGTGCACATGTTTTTGACCAAAAAGCACTACCTTATGGCTGGGGGTGCGATCCTGCTGGCGGCAGCGTTGACGCTCTCTGCCGCTGCAATACGGGACGAGTCCGATCCCGTGATGTTGCCGGAGCACACCGCGATTCACGTGACTCTGGACCAGGCTCTGTCCAGCAAGCAGAGCAATCCCGGGGACCACTTTGAGGCAACGGTCTCCGAGCCGGTGGTCGTAGACGGCAAGACGGTGATCCCCCAAGGCGCCCACGCCGAGGGCCTGGTGGTGGACGCGCGTCAATCCGGCAGACTGATGGGCCGGGCGCGGTTGCAGCTTGCGCTGCAGAGCGTGGCGGTGAACGGGCAGAACTACGATGTCCGTACCCTGTCTCGCCCGCGGATCGGGCGCGACCATAAGAAACGCGACTGGGTGTTGATCGGCGGCGGAGCCGCGGAAGGAGCCGTGATTGGCGCCCTAGCTGGCGGAGGTACCGGTGCGCTGATCGGCGGCCCCGTGGGAGCGGGTGCCGGAGCCACGCTGGCGTTAGTAACCGGCAAGAAAGACATCAAGCTCGGCGCGGAGACCCCGCTCAAGTTTGAGCTTGCTGAACCAGTGACCATCAACGTGAAGGGCTGAGGTTCTTTCAGACCTTTCCCACATGGCGTCTAAGGGGCGGGCGTGCTTCGTGCCGAAATTCGGTCGAGGGCGCCCGCCCTCTTTTTTGGAAGCATGGGGTGCGCAACCGATGAGCAACTGCTGAGAGAGAGGTGCCCCTCATTTCTGGCCAGACGATGGAAACGCGGGAACCCCTAGGCAGGAACTTTCGAGGTGACGAGGTCGACTTCGAATATCTTTACAGGCTCCGGAAAGCCCTTTACGGGCACGGCGGCAAGTGGGTTCAGCGGTATTGCTCCTTCCAGCTCCGTGGCCACCGCCTGCGAAACGAGAATCTGCCCGGCCTTGGCCGCCGAGCACAGCCGCGCCGCCAGGTTCACGCTTCGCCCGATCGCCGTGTAGTCCCGGCGGTCCTGGCTGCCCATGCTGCCCACCACCACTTCGCCCACGTGAATGCCGAACCCGATCTCCGTCCCGGCCTTCCCGCCGAACCGCGTGTGGAGCTCCGCCAGGATCTCAGAGGCAGCCTCCACCGCCCGTTTGCAACGGTCCGGCCCGAAAAACCACGCGAACATCGCGTCGCCGACGAACTTGTCCACGTCGCCGCCATGTCGCCGGACCACGTCGGCTTCCAGTCCAAGCACGTCATTCAAGCGATGGATGACCATCGCCGGGTCGCGGTCCTCGGAAAAGGCCGTAAAACCGCGCACATCCGAGAAAACCACTACCATCCACTTTCGTTCGCCGTCCGGATTTGCCGCGCCATTCTGCTCCAGCATCTGGTACGCGCTGCGCGACATATATTTGGACATCGCAAACCGCTGCTTCAGTCCCCCCGCCATCTCGATGAATGCACGGGACAAATCTCCGATTTCATCCGTGGCTGCCAGCCGCCCAGCATTGCTCGCGCGGAGTTGCTCGATCACCTCGTACTTGCCGGCTTCAATGTCGCGCGCGGCCCCCGCGAGATTCACCAGCGGCGTGGCAATCGGCCCCGAGAAGATAAATCCCAGGCCAACGCCCAAAAGCAAAGCGGCGAGAGCAAGCGCTCCCAGATATTCTTCGAGCATCCGGAAAGGCTTCATCCGTTCAGAGACGGATTCGACGAGGGCGATATGCATCCCCGCCGGATTGTGCAATGTCATCCCCGCATCGCTCACCAACACTTCCTCGACTTCGTATTCCCCGCTCGCGCTTTTGAAATCGAAGGGTTTGTGAAGGTCGGGCTGTTTGGCGAACACCGCCGTGAGCGGCGCGCGCAAACTCGGGTCGCTGATGCCCACCACGCGCGCTTGGTTCTGCTCGTCCTCCTGCCAGGAGACCACGTCCACACCCGCGCGCATCTTGGCATCGCGCGCCAGCCCATCGTCCTCCTCAAACCCAATGCTCAGCGATCCGAGCGCCCCGGAGCGGCCCGGCACTGCGGCAGCAAAGATGTGGAACAGTCCCTTCTCCGGGCTCGACCACGTGCTGATCTCCGGGGCGCTGTTCAACGCCCCCTGCACGTCTGGCAGATGCCAGGAAAGCGTCCGCGGGTCGCACACCGGGCGCAAGCCGGCAACGACGGCAAGTGGGGAGCCATCGGGCATGCGAATCGCCACATAATCGAGGACGTGGTTGTCGCGCTCATCCGGACGCGGTGCATGGATCATGCGCGCGATAGCCGCGCAAGCCGCCTCGCGGTCGCGCTTCTCTAGCGCCTGGACGATTTCCGCCGAGGCCGCCAGGGAAGCAACTTCAAAAGCATGCGCGCGATAGTGGCTGCGCTGTGCCGTGGCAAACATTTGGCGGGTCGTGTCCAGTTGGTCCTGCACGATGGCGCGAACCTGTTTCAAGCTCTGGAACCACACCACGGACAGCACGCCGGCCGTCAAAACGCAGACGGTACCGCCAATCAGCAGAATAAGTTTGCTGCGTATACTCAGATCATTGAAAAATTTGCGCATTTTAGGGGATTCTTTGCTTTCTGGGCCGCCCAAAACGGAAAGCGCCAGTCGGCACGCCCATGGGCAAAGCTGATTTTGAACGTAGCATGCGAGGAAGTACGGGAATATGGAACTGCCGTACTGCTTTGTTGTGAAGGTAACTCTGTGGACCGCCTAAAGGAAAGACCTCAAGAATGCGAAATACGCGGCTGTTTCGATTCCAGGGCTTTCCGTAAACGCCCGACGACGCGCTGCTGGCCCAGGACAACCATGGTGTCGAAGAGTGGCGGGGCCACAGCTTGTCCCACGATGGCAACGCGCGTCGCGTTGATGAGCATCCCCGCTTTCACGCCCGCCGCTTCCGCGACGGCGCGCGAGGCGTGGTCGCAGGCGTCGTGGTTCCATTCGGTGAGTGCGCTAAGCGCATCCGCCAATTTCGCCAGCAATTCCGGTACTTTGGAATCTTTCCAGAATTTTTCTTTGGCCGCCGGATCGATGGGAAACTCATCGCTGAAAAACGCGCGGGCCCAATCCGAAAAATTCGGAAGCACGCGAACGCGCGGCCGGAGCAAATCCACGGTCTTGGAAAACCACGCATGGTCGCGCCCATCGACATCTGACGCGGCGCCTGCTGCCCATTCCGGTTTCCACAAACCGCTGCGCTTTAATTCCTCTTCGACTTGTGGAAGCAGATCTTGAATCGGCAATTTCTGCAAATACTGCGTGTTGAACCACTCCAGCTTCGCCTTGTCGAAAACTCCATTCGTGCGGCTCACGCCTTCGAGCGAAAATTTCTCCATCAATTCCTTCGTGCGTAAAAATTCTTCGTCACTTCCTGGAGACCATCCTAGCAACGCCAGAAAATTCCGGAACGCTTCCGGCAAAAATCCTTCCGTGCGGTACATGTTAACGTCCGTGGCGCCGTGGCGCTTCGAGAGCCGCGATTTATCCGCGCCGAGAATCAGCGGCACGTGCGCGAATACCGGAAGCTCCGCGCCCAGCGCGCGGTACAACAGCACTTGCTTCGGCGTGTTGGAAATATGGTCCGCGCCGCGAATCACGTGCGTGATGCGCATGTCGATGTCGTCCACCACCACGCCCAGCTGGTACATGGACTGCCCGAAATCTTCCTCGCCCTTGCCCGAGCGCAGCAGAACGAAATCTTCAATGTCATCGTTCGAGAATTCCCGCTCTCCAAAAACCGCGTCCACGAATTTCGTCGTTCCACCGACGGGCACCTTGAAGCGCACCGCAGGCTTCACGCCCGGTGTTGATGGCTTCCCATCGCGGCAGGAGCAGCGCACCACTCGCCGCGCCTGCTTCTCATCGCCGCCCGCTTCCGCGTGGTCTCCGCCCACATATTTTTCCGCTGGGCAATAGCAAAGGAACGCGCTGCCATTCGCCAGAAGTTTCTTCGCCGCTTCGCGATACAGCTCCGTCCTCTGCGACTGATAATACGGCCCTTCGTCCCAATCCACGCCTAGCCACTGGAGTCCATCCAGGATTCCCTGCACCAGCTCCGGCTTGTTCCTTTCGGCGTCCGTATCTTCAATCCGCAGGATCATCGCCCCACCCTGGCGTCTTACAAACAGCCAGTTGAAGAGCGCCGTCCGCGCTCCTCCTACATGCAGATAGCCTGTGGGCGAGGGCGCAAACCGCACGCGCACGCCGGAACCAGTCGTTTTGATGGTGTCACTCATTGTTCAGCCGTTTTTCTCCGCACTAATTCAATTCTTCAGTGTAGCGAACGCCCCGCGCTCCGTCCAACGCCGGCTCGCGGAATCACTGAAAAGGAGGTCTCCTGCCGCGGTTCCGCCGGGCGCGTGTATTGAATACGCCACCCCCCTTCACTGCTGCCTTTTTCGCTACCAGTACCCCAGTACGCTTGCTTCCGCAAAATTTAGTAATTCATAATCGCAAGTACTTTGTTTTGTGTATCGAGGTGACCTTGCGGCCACGGCGAATATCCATCTTCGCGCACGCTGCGGGGTGTTCGCGATCCACATTGGAGCACAGTTAGGTACACTCCCTTGCCGAAACAGGGGACGCTGTCTGTAGCTCAAACGGAGAATTGATTGCAGCCTTGATGCATCCGAACTTCATCGCTCTGGCGTTGCTTGCAGCCGCCTGCCTGGTGGCCTGCTTCTTTGCGTACATTTACAGCCTCAAACGCCAGCCCTATCTGCTTTTGTGGACGGCCGGGTGGAGCCTTTTTGCGCTCCACCATCTCGGTCCCGCACTCTCCGAATCGATGCCCAACAGCCCTTTGCAAGGCGCACTGGATCGCTGGCTTTATGGTTTAGCGGGCATAGCCTTTTTTCTGGGAGCGCAACTTTACGCGCAGCGCAAGCCGTGGGTGATTCCCGCGGCCGTGACCGCGGGCTTTCTCGTTTTGCTGGGCCTGGCAAACTCAGCCCACGTGCTCGATGTGATCCCCTTGAGCATCCCTTCAGCGCTGATTTTCGCCGCCGTCGCGGCAGTTTTTTGGCAGGAAAGCCGCCGTCAGGAGACGCTTGCGGATTGGCTGCTGGCGCTGGCATTTTTTGCATGGGCAGCGCTGAAATTAGTGGTTTATTTTGTTTTTCGCGATGCGGCTACAGGAATTGGCGTTGATCTCCGCCCAATCGCCGGAGTGCCCGCCATTTTCGTAGCCATTCTGATGGTCATGGCAATTTACGAGGAAGAGAAGCGGCGCATCGAGCGGAACATGCTGGCGCTTTCGAATCTCAATCTCGCCACCTCCAGTTTTGTGGGCGGGGAAATCCAGCGGATGCTTTCGCAAGCGCTCGACCGCGTTCTGGGAGTGGTGCGGCTTCCGGCGGGGGCGCTTTTCCTGCACCACGGAGATCCCCAAGGGCCAACGTCGGTGGTGGCGGTGGGGCTCAGCGATGATTTTTGCCGCGCGGCGCAGGAAGAAGGCCTGGATGACTATCTTGTCGGACTGGTCTCACGGCTCGGCGGACTGCTGGGATTTCGCGATTTGCGAGACGATTCCCTGACGGCCCTCGAGAAGGAAGAATCCATCCGGCGATTTCGAGAACTGGCGCTCAAGCAGGGGCTGCGCAGCGTGGTGGCGATCAGCCTGCAAGCCAAAGAGCAAGCGTTTGGCGTTCTACTCCTCGGCACACCGGATAGCCGGCGTTTTGCTCCGGCGGAACTGCGGCTCCTGCTCGCCCTGGGCCACCAGATCGGCATGGCGGTAGAGAACAGCTACCTGATCCAGCAAACTTCGCGGCGCTCCGAAGAGCTGCATGTGTTGAACGAAATTGGCCGCGCGCTCAGCTCCACGCTGAACAAGGAAGATCTTCTGCGCAAGATATGGGAAGAGCTGCGCCGCTTGTTCGACGTTGAGAATTTCTATATCGGGTCGCTCGATCCCGTTCGCGACGAAATGTTCTTCGATCTGGAAATGATCGATGGCGTGCGCATGCCCAAGCGTTCCCGTCCGGCCGGGAATCACCTGACGGAATACGTGATTCGCACGCGGCAGCCGGTGCTGATCCGCGACAACTACGCAGCGGAAGCCAAGAAACTCGGTGTGGAGCCGATTCAAGTCAACGGCTGCTTCTGCTGCGTTCCACTGGTCGCTTACGATCACGCGATTGGAGCCATGGGTGTTTTTTCCGAGCACGAGCGTGTATTTGACGAGGGGCATCTTGAACTCATGCGCGTGCTGGCGAGCGAAGCCAGCATCGCCATTGAAAATGCGCGCCTGTTCCACGAGGAGCGCACCAAGGCGCGGCATCTTTCCCTGCTTAACACGATTTCACGCAACGCTATCGCCACGCTCAATCCCGATGAGATGCTGGCAAAAATCACCGAGCAACTGGAGGCCGGCCTGACCTACGACCACATCGGCATCGGGGTGCTGGACTACGCCACGCGGGAAATCGTCATTCAGGCGGAGGCCGGGAAACGCCGTGGCGCTCTCGGGCAGCGCATCCCGCTGGGCGGCGGCCTCATCGGCCACGTCGCGCGCAACGGTCACGTGGCCGCCTATCGGGCCGCGAATCTTGCCGACAGTGCGCTGAAACCGCTCTTGGCGGATACCGTCGCAGCCATCGCTCTGCCCGTTTTCTATGCCGAGCAGCTCCACGGAATTCTGTACATCGAGTCCTCGAAGCCGGCGGATTTTTCGGAAGAAGAAATTCTTCTCCTGCGCACGCTGGCCGACCTCATCGCCGGTGCTCTGCATAATTCGCTCTCGTTCCAGAAGGCGCAGGAGCAGGCCATCACCGACGGGCTTACGGGTGTCAAGACGCACCGATTCTTCATGGAAGCGCTGTCCGCGGAATGGAAACGCTCGACGCGCGCCGGCCGCGCCTTCGCCCTGGTGCTCATGGACCTGGACCGCTTCAAATTCGTCAACGATTTCTACGGCCACCTGGAAGGCGACCTGGTGCTCCAGCGTGTCGGCCATATTCTGGAGACCAATTGCCGGCGCTCCGACGTTGTGGCGCGCTATGGCGGCGACGAATTCGTGATCCTGATGCCCGAGACGAGCATGGAGCATGCGCGGCAGTTGGCCACAAAGCTGCGCGGCTGGGTGGCTTCCGATCCTCTGCTCCGTGAAAAAAATATCAGCGCGAGCTTCGGCATCGCTTGTTACCCGCTGCATGGATCTTCGCCACAGGAGCTGATCCAGGTGGCGGACGCTTCGATGTACTTATCGAAGCATCAGGGCGGCAACGCCGTTTCGACAGCCGACCATTTTGATCCAAACGAAGCCAAGAAGTGGAAGCGCGACGTCCTGGAAGCGTATCTGGGTGTCACGCTCAAGCGCCTTTTCGCCACCGGACCCGAAGCCTTTGAAGAGATCTACTCACGGCTGAAACAGTTCACGGAATCGCTCGCGGCCACGGAACCGGAAGCCACTAACGGCAATGCGGCGACTGCTTCCGGAGTTACGCAAGGCCCGCAGGCGCTGCCGCAGGCAGTGCTCGACACGGTCACTTCCCTGGCGTTCGCGATCGATGCGAAAGACCATTACACGCAGGGCCACTCGCAAAAAGTGTCCGCGTATGCCGCGCTGATCGCCGAAGCCATGGAAATGTCGGATGTGGAAGTCGACGAGATTCGTCTGGGCGGGGTGCTGCACGACATCGGCAAAGTGGCCATTCCCGAGAATATTTTGAACAAGAGCGGTCCGCTGAATCCTGAAGAGTGGGAAACCATGAAGTCGCACGTCACGTTTGGGGCCAAGATTCTGGATCCGCTCACGCCGCTCGCGCGCATCCGCGAGATGGTTCTGCACCACCACGAATTCTTCGACGGCTCCGGGTATCCCGAGGCGCTGACCGGCGAAAAAATTCCTCTCGGCGCGCGCATAATCGCAGTTGCCGACGCCTACGACACAATTACCAGCGACCGCACGTACAAAAAAGGGCGCACGTCAGCCGATGCTCTTTCCGAACTAGAGCGCTGCGCCAACGCGCAGTTCGATGGCGCCATCGTGGCCCTCTTCGTTCGAACGATGCGAAGTTTGCCCAACCCCATCATCGAAGTGGCTTCCGCTGCTCCACGTATCCCTTAGTCCTCTCGTTGCCGGTGATTGCGGGCCGATTGGCCATTCAGGAGAAGGCGGCCTCTGCGACGACCCGTGATTTTTCGCGGTATGCGCCCCGGCCGTGTCACGAGAGAAGCCGCGAGCACCGCAGGCGCTCCACCTTCCTCACTAAAGAACTGCCGGAGGCGGCTGCATTTCCAACCTGTCGTGGTGGTTGTATCCTGTCCGCATTGAATGTCAAAGATTGACATCACGAAGTATTGCGGTTAACTTTGAAATGAAAATGTTTGGGAGCAAGGAGGTCCTCCATGGATCAAATGAACGTCTCGATTACCGACCAGCTTGCGGGCTATGTCCGCAAGAAAGTGAAAAGCGGCCGCTACAACAATGCGAGCGAAGTCGTGCGTGAAGCGCTGCGGCGCATGGAAGACGAGGACGAGCGGGCATTGCGGCTGGCCAGGCCCACGGCTGAAGACCTTCTCACCGACCTTACCGAGGAGCAGCTTGACAGCATCCGCAAACGCGTGCGCGCCGGCATCGAAAGCATTGAAACGGGTGAGTTCGTCGAATATGAAGGACGCGACGGGCTAAAAAAGCTTGCAGACGGGGTGAAAGCCAGGGGGCGGAAGCTCCTTGCTCGGGAAACCTCCGGCAAGTAATGCGCTACCGTGTTTCAGCGGATGCGGAGCAGGATCTCGATGAGATATTCGTATATTGGGCCAATCGCGCGAGTGTGGAAACCGCGGACCGGATCATTGACAGAATCACCGACCGTTTTTGGCTATTGGGAGAATATCCGGATGCGGGCAGGCCTGTGAGCAACATCGCTCCGGGCATAAAATGCTTTCCAGCGGGAAAGTACCTGATCTATTACCGCAAAACGCGCCGTGGAACTGACATTCTCCACGTTTTTCATGGCAGCCGGGATGAAAGGAAAGCCCTTAAAACGGCAAGGAAGTGAAGATAGCGTTGCCTGCGACCGTCATTTCCAACCCCCAATCCGGCTGGCAGAATGTAATGTCTGGCAAGACGCACGGTATTTTGACTGTCACGCGGTTTTCCAGACCGTTGCAAGACTGAATCACCCCAGACTGTCGCGCGAGCGGCCAGATGCGGTATATTCTTGGCGTCTAAGCCCGGCCGAAATCCCAGCCGCAAACACAAAGGAGCCACACGAATCATGCGAAGGAGTCTCGTCTTTTCCGTAAGCGCAACGGCACTTATGCTGTGCGTAGGGTTTCTCGTGTCCGCATTCTCCCGTGCCGCATCGCCCGCTCCCGGGGCGTCCGGCTACAAAGTGATCAAGACGGTGCCGGTGGCCGGCGAAGGCGGTTGGGACTACATCACCGTGGATAGCGCGGCACGGCGGCTGTACGTTTCCCACTCCACGCATGTCGTGGTTTTCGATACGGACACGTACGCCGTCGTGGGCGACATTCCGGACACCCAAGGCGTTCACGGCATCGCGCTGGCCACGGACCTGGGCCGCGGGTTCACGAGCAACGGCCGCGCCAACACCGTGACCATCTTCGACCTCAAAACGCTGAAGACCATCGGCACGGTGAAGACAGGGACCAATCCCGACGCGATCGTGTACGAACCTGTCAGCAAGCGTGTGTTTACCTTGAACGGCCGCAGCAACGACGCTACGGCAATCAATGCGGCGGATGGCACGGTGCTTGGCACGATTCCACTGGGCGGTAAGCCCGAATTCGCCGTGGCCGACGGCAAGGGCACGATCTACGTGAATATCGAAGACACTTCCGAACTGGCGCATTTCGATGCCCAGAAGCTGACGGTCTTGCACCGCTGGCCGCTGGCTCCCTGCAAGGAACCGTCGGGCCTGGCGATGGATTTGAAGAACCGGCGGCTTTTCGCAGGCTGTGATAACGAGATGATGGCGGTGGTGGACGCGGATTCCGGCAAGGTGATGGCGACGCCAGCGATCGGCGAGGGTGTGGATGCCAATGCCTTCGATCCGGAAACCAATCTGGCTTTTTCTTCGAACGGCCAGGCAGGAACGCTTACGGTGGTGCATGAAGATTCGCCGGATAAATTCACGGTGATCGAAAACGTGCCGACGAAAAAGAGTGCGCGGACCATGGGGCTGGACTTGAAAACGCACAATATCTTTCTACCGGCCGCGGATTTCGACCCACCCGCGCAGGGCGAGCGGCGGCCTAAAATGAAGCCGGGCAGCATGGTGCTCGTGGTGGTCGGCAAGTAGTTCCGGCGCTGTTCCAGAATCAAAAGCGTCCCGGTGGAAGGGGTAGTCACCGGGACGCTTTTTTTTGTCTGCTTGGAGTAAACGGAATTCAGTGGACGATGCCGATATTGTGCACGCCGGCAAAGAGCGACACGCTGGCACCCACGGATTGCGGAACCCACCACACGCGCCGGACCATGCGATAGCGGCTGACCATCATGCGCCTGCCGAGGTAGTCCATGAGGAGCGGGCTCACTTGCGTGGTGGCGTAGAGCATGCCGGAGTGCGCGAAGGGGCGAAGGAGCGGATTCGCTTCGGTGCCGTCGTTCCTGGACAGCGCCCGGCGCGTGGACCAGGCATCGAGCGTGGCCGCGCCGCTGCTGGTAATCGCGAGAGCGTACCAGATTTTTTTCTCGCGCTCGCTTTCATACGGATGAGAGATGGCCGGCTTCAGCGGGGAAGGCTGAAAGGCGGGATTGGCCGGGGCAATCGGTTGCGGCGAGAGGGAAGATTCCGAAGCGACAGAAGCGCCGGGGATGACCGGGGCGGTTGAAGTGGATGTAGCAACTTCATCGGCGTCGCTGCCGGAGGCCGGCGCGGTGGAATTCACTTTAGGTACCGGCATCGACGGTAATTCGGTCGAGAGGGAAGAATCCTTTTCGGAAATGCCGGAGACCAATGCGGGCTGGTTGGAGACCGTTTTGGCTGTGTCCCCTGTTTGCGGAAGGGGACAGAGCAAGAGCAACGCTGCGAAAACCATTTACCACCTCAGTCGCCGCGAGTTCCGCGAAGAACGGCCGCTCACGACTGGATTGACTATACTGACCGCGAGTGCAGGTGGCACTGGCCCATTGGGTACATTTTGGCGTACTACTGGACTCCGGGACGGCAGTTCCGGACAGTGGGACTCGCGTACTAGCGGGTTGGACGCGTCTGGATGGCGCGTGTGGAGGTGCGGCGTTCGTTAAATCGTCGGTGGAATCGCGCACCCGAGAATGAAACTGATATAATCGCGCACAAATGGCGGCCAACGAATCGTCCTCGGCCAAACGGGCGCGCATTCCGCAGAGCGGGCCGCAGCCCCCCCGATTTATCGTGATTGAAGGGCCGCTGCGCGTGGGCAAAACCACGCTGGCCAAAATTCTGGCGGAGCGGCTGCATGCCCGGCGCGTATACGACTGCGAGGACAATCCTTTTCTCGCCGAGTTTTACAAAGAAAAGCCCGGTTCGGCGCTGCGCGCGCAGATGTATTTTCTGATCGAGCGGCAGAAGCGGTTGCGCGAAGCGCTGGCTGTCGAGGCGCCAGGACCGATACTTTCGGACTTTTTGATGGAGAAGGACCGCATCTTCGCCAACCTGAATCTTGACGATGAAGAGTTGAAGCTGTATGAGCGCTATTACGAAGCGCTAACCGCCGATATTCCGCCGCCGGATCTGGTCATCTATCTCCAGGCAAAACCCGATGTGCTGCGCGCGCGGATCGCCAAAAAAGCTTCGCGTGATGAGACGCAAATCTCGCTTGAATACATCGAGGAAGTCGCGCGGGCTTACGAGCATTTTTTCTTTCGCTACGCGGCTTCGGATTTGCTGGTCATCAATACTTCGGAAATTGATTTTGTGGAGCGCAACGAGGATTTGCAGCAGCTTCTGCGCCGGTTGCAGGACCCCGTGAAGGGCACGCAGTATTTCCTGCCGCTGGGCGCTTCGGAATAGAAGAAATCTCGCGGACATCCCGCCGTTCCTTTTCTTTCTCCCTTGCCATATAGTTCACCGGCACGCTCAGGAGGGCTATTCTCATGGAACTGTGGTCACGCCGTAAATTTTTTCTCACTTCCGTTGCGGGGAGCGTTGTCGCGGGAGCTGGCAAGATCTTCGGCAACACACCTGCCGGCGGCGATAGCGAAGCGACCTTAAGCGGCAAGCCCATTCCTGCAACCGGGAAACGCCCGCTGATCATTTCCAGCTCCAACGGATTGCACGCGCTCGACAAGGGCATGGACATTCTGAAAAAAGGCGGCGATACGCTCGACGCCGTCGTGGCCGCGGTCACTGTCGTCGAGGACGATCCCAACGATGATTCGGTTGGATACGGAGGATTGCCCAACGAAGAAGGTGAAGTGGAACTCGACGCCAGCGTGATGCACGGGCCCACGGGCCGCGCGGGCTCCGTCGCCGGGGTGCGCCGGATCAAAAATGTTTCGCGGCTGGCGAAGACGCTTATGGAGAAAACCAATCACGTGATGCTCGTGGGCGACGGCGCGCGGCGGTTTGGCGTGGCGGAAGGATTCGAGGAGATGAACCTCCTTACCGAGCACTCGCGCAAGATCTGGCTGGCGTGGAAGGCGTCGACTTCCTTTAACTGGCGGCCAGGAACTGACTCCCCGGAGTGGAAAGAGCATGTCGCCGCGATCTTTGACCACGATGCGAAACAGATCGCCTACGCCGAGCGCGTGATTGCGCGGCCGCCGACAGGCACGATTCCGTGCATGGCCGTAAATGAAAAGGGAGAGATTTCTGCCACCACCTCGACATCCGGCTTGGCGTGGAAGATTCCGGGGCGCGTGGGCGATTCGCCGATTATCGGCGCGGGATGCTTCGTGGACAATGAAATGGGCGCCGCGGGCGCGACGGGCAAGGGCGAGGAGAACATCAAGGTCTGCGGAGGGCACACGATTGTCGAAATGATGCGCAAGGGGATGTCACCGGCGGATGCTTGCCTCGAAGCCATGCATCGCGTGGCGAAGAATTACAAGAACGACAAAAAGAAACTGAAAACGTTTCACCTGTTTTTTTATGCGCTCAATAAAGACGGCGTGCATGGTTCGGCTTCTCTATGGAACAACCATTACGACAAGACGCCGGCGCACTATGCCGTTCACGATGGGAGCGAAGCGCGGCTCGCGCCATGCACGCCTCTATTTGATGAGACGTCCATAGAGGATTGAATCGACGGCAGGAAGCGTTCGGGGCGCCAAGCTCTCCAAGAACTGCCACAGCGAAGGATTTCGCACGGGACTTTTTTTGTTTTATTCTTTTTCTCCCATGGACCAGGCCAACATTTTGATTATCGGCGGTGGCGTCATCGGATGCGCCGTCGCCCGCGCGGTTTCCAGCCGCTGGCAGGACGTTTTCCTGGTGGAACGCTTCCCCAAGCTGGGAATGGCCACCAGTTCGCGCAACAGCGGCGTGAATCATTCCGGGATCTACTATCCAAAGAATTCGCTGAAGGCGCGCCACTGCGTGGCCGGCAACCGGCTCACCTACGAATTCTGCAAGAAGCATGGTGTCTCGTTCCGCCACACGGGGAAGCTCGTGGTGGCTGCCAATTCCGACGAAGAGCCCGAGCTGGCCGCGCTGAAAAAACGCGGTGAAGAAAATGGCGTCGAAGGCTTGCAGCTTGTGGGGCCATCGGTGATTCGCGCGCGTGAGCCGCATATTGCCGGTGTGGCCGCTCTCGATGTGCCCTCTGCGGGGATCGTTTCGGCGGAAGAACTGGTGCACGCGAACGCGCGCGTGGCCGTGAACCAAGGCGCGAACGTCGTCACCCATGCGCAGGTTGTCTCGCTCGAACCGCGAAAGGACACGATTCGCGTCGGCTTGCGCATCGGGGACGGCGACGGTGCGCAGGACGAAAGCATCGAAGCGCGCTGCGTTGTGAATGCCGCTGGACTTTTTGCCGATGAAGTGGCCGCGCTGCTCGGAAACAATTCATGGCGCATCTATCCCGTCCGCGGAGAATACTGCGAGATTCGCGGCCCGCGCGCTTCGCTCATCAACGCGCTTGTGTATCCCCTGCCGCACAGCAGCCTGCTTAGTCTCGGCGTCCACTTCACCAAAACACTGTGGGGCACTCTGCTGCTTGGACCAACCGCGACCTACGTCGAAGGAAAAGATAATTACGAGCGCGATCGCTTGCCCATCGCTGTTTTTGCAAAGAGCGCCAAGACGCTTTTGCCCGAAGTGAAAGAAAGCGACCTGCAATTGGGTTATTCCGGTTTGCGCCCGAAGCTGGTGCCACCAGGAACGCCAGGCATGTCTGATTTTGTCATCATCCGCGATGCCGCCGTGCCCCAGGCGATCCACCTAGTAGGCATGGAATCCCCCGGCCTCACCGCCGCCCCGTCAATCGCCGAGCACGTCGCGCAGCTCGTCGCCGAAATTCTCTAATCACCAAGACGGGCGCGGTATGCCGTGGCCTTGAGTTCAGAGCCCACGCTTTCACAGTTGCGGAAGTAGATGAGAGGTCATCACGAACGGTCGGCGCTCCAACGACCGGATGTGAGGGCCAGGTCCACATCAGCGGTGGTGGGAGCGAAGTCCACGTAGCGCTCAAGCACAAATGTCGATTGATCGGTGAGATGGACTCTGGCCAAACAGAGCATGGGACCGTAAGCAGAAATCTCAAGGCGAAACGACTCCTCTTGGTTTCGTTTTTCGACCGACCCGGAGAAAAACTTGGGTCCAAGCGCATACTCGACCCGCTCCACCAGTCCCTTGGAAAGAGGCCCCTCTCCGTGTTGCTGCAATTTCAGCAAGACGTCAGCCACTTGCCCCTTTATACGCGACGGTCGCCATGAGTGAACGAGGAACACACCTTTATAGTGCTCGTAGCGTTTTATTCGCGAGGATTCAAGATCCTCTGTGCCGCCGCCTGTCAACGTGAGTCCAGGACTCCCACCTGATAAATTTTCGGGTTTGAAATCCTTAAAATCTTGCCGCTGGGTCTCCAACCACTTCGAGTAGTACGGATCGTCCTGAAGCTCTTTTCTAAACTTCGTCTGGAGCAAAAAGAGGAGTCCCATGAAGATCGGCACAAGCGCAACAGCCGAAATCGTTAGGAAGGGTCGAATCCAGGAAGGACTATCGAGAAGCCGCGCGCTGGCTAGAAAGGTTCCCACCAAGCTTACCAGCCCTATCATCCACACTACGAGCAATTGAATCGGCTTCGTTATTTTGTGAGGCTGGAGCTGAGAATCGGCCACTCGTACCTCCCATGCTGGTCGCAGTCAGAAACATTGCTCGCCAAGGATGCGTTCGCTCGCGGAAGTGACCTACTTCAGTGGTGGTTTTCCCGCATCCCCGGACTTTTTGTTTAACGCATCCCTCTTTGCCCTAATGCGGGCAGGAAGAACAAAATAGAAATCGAAAAGCGATTCAAGAACATCCAGATTCCACCCCGCTTCGTGGGGCTCAACTGGAACTACTTCGCCTGTGCTCTTGCTTTTGACTGGATGCGCCGCGAAGTTTCCAACGACACGAACAGCGTCAATACTTTCTGCGAGCGCACTCGGTAGTGCGTTGCTTTCGAGAACCTCCTGAATCTCATTGCTCAAATCTCTCGGCTTCACTCCAGCCGCAGTTCGCAGCAGGAGCTGCAAACACCTGCGACTGAGGGCGGCCGACGCCTTCGGACTGACGGCGAGAACCAGGCACGCCTCCCTATAATCCTCCGCGATGTCTTTCGGTACCTCGGGTGAGACCGGAGATCGGGCGACGCCCTGCGGCCGCACCATCGTAGTCCCCCACAGAGCAGTGATCTGCACCCCCACAACGCCCTGCCGGTTTGTCCCCGTCTTTGCTCCATACACCAAGAAGAAAACAAATTTGTCGCACGCGGGGCAAGTCGTACGAGCCAACACCCATTCCGCCTCGACGTCTGTCCCGGCGCCGACCGACCACGCCGACTGCTCTTCATGGAAACTCTCCAAACAGTGAGGACATTTCATAGTGCACCAATCATAATCTTCTGGGAGACTACCATCCAACCTTCAGCTGGACAATCGCGGGATGCCTCACACGCCGTTTTTGCGTGTGGGACACTTGCCTTTCATTAACACGATAGCCACCAGCCCACGATCAGCACCAACCCAGGAAACCCAGCTAGACAAGGGCAGGCGCCTAACCCTCGCCTCTAAGAATCTACCCAGGTTGAATAACTCCAACTTGTGCGAGGCAGGCGGGCAGGGACCGACCGTCGCATCACCTGCCCTTGATTTACTGAAACGATTTGTAGGTGCAAAGCTCTGAAATTCTAGCCGAGTTTTTGTTCCTATGTACGTACGCACTTGGTATAACCATGTGCTAATATAGGACAAGGCGTCTCCGTTCCTGGATTGCGATAGGCTGTATTAAGTTGGCCAAAGCGGGCCGCGGGCAGAGTTTCGAGTCAGCTCAATCGGAATCGGAAAACTCTTGGGAAAAGGCAAGAAGCAGCCCAATACGGTGCCCAGACGTTACGGCTGGATGGCGCTGGCCACAGTATTTGAAGCGATTCTCGACCGCTTTGGCTGGCCAGGTGCTCTTCTGGTATTCGTGGCATATTTTGTGGAGAAATATGCGACACTCGAGCAAAAGAGGGAGATCATTAACCTCTATTTGCTTGGGCGAAGCGCCAGCTCGCTCTACAGTCATCTGGTCTTGGCAGGCATATTTGTATCCGCGCTGCTGGCCCAACGTTTCTACTTTCGGAAGAAGCTGAAGATCAAGGACGAGGAATTGACGCGCCTGGGACTCTGGAAGACGGAACATCAGGAGAAACAGATCGGTGCTCCGCTGCATCATAGTGAAGGGAAGTGAAGCATGGTAGTCGCCGTCGCGTTTGTTTTGCTGCTTTTTTTAGAGTCGGCTCGCCGCCAGCGCAAAGAGGCACTTGCGCTGCAGTATCAGTACGCCCTTTTTGCCATCCGAGATGACCTCAGAGAGCAGGCGATGGGGGATCCAAGAGTTGCGATGAATTGGGTATTCCAATACCTGGATAGCACCATTGCGAAGTCCATTTCGCTCTTGCCCGCGCTAAGTATCTGGCAAATTTTTGGCTTGTTCATGACGCATCGCAATGACGCCAGCGTTGAAAAGCTGCGTGTGAGACTGGAGCACGAGTACGAAAAACCGCAAAACCAGGAATTTAAAAAGGTAGAGGAAAGGCTGATCGATACCATCGGTGAGTTCCTGATCGGTCGTCACATTCTCGCCCTTGTCCTGTCTGTTTCCGCCCTGGTTCTGCCCTTTGCCGTCGTAGAGACTATCCAGAGGATTCGCAGGCGCTCGCTCGAATTGGTTGTCGAGTCGCCCGAGACCTCGACCTTAGGTGACTTCGTACGCGTCGCCGCCTGACCGCGATCCGATCCTCAGCAACCTCCAGGTCGTAGCGCGTCTGCAGATTCATCCAGAAAGCCGGCGCAGTCCTGAAATACCGCGCAAAGCGCAGCGCCGTATCCGCCGTGACGCCCCGCCGCTCGTGAGCCATATCCCCGATCAGCGTCAGCGGCACGCCCCGACCGGCTCCTTCGTGTTAGTCGTACATTTATTCAAGTGACGCAAAATTTTAATCATGCGTTCGCCGTCCGGTCATCACCGCCGCGTAATAGTTTCCCGTCCCCGAGCCACGCGCCCCGAGGGCCGCGGCCGAACACGTTTGTCCGGAGGAATCGCTGATGCATCGAACAAATCTATTTCGTCGTGTGTTTACGCACGCGCTTGGCTGCGCCCTGCTTGCAGCCGGGTTCGCTGGGCCGGGTCAGGCCCAGTGTCAACTGAACTCCCCCTCGGGAAAAATCAAGCATGTCGTGTACGTCGAATTCGATAACGTGCACTTCACGCGCGACAATCCCAACGTCCCCTCAGACCTCGAACAAATGCCCAACCTGCTCAATTTCCTCAAGCACAAGGGCACCCTCGATACCGGCGACCACACCGTCCTCATCTCCCACACCGCCAACGACATTCTCACCACCGGAATCGGCCTGTACTCCGATAACACCGGAATCTTCATCGCCAACAGCTTCGGCGTTTTCGAGCCAGGAAACGGCTTCGTTGACTTTCCTTCCGCATTTTTTTACTGGACCGACCGGGTTTCCGATATCAATTCGTTTACCCAAGACAATAACTTCGCCCTGACCACCCCGGAAGGCAAGAACGTACCAGCGCCATGGGTGCCCTTCACCCGCGCCGGATGCGATGTAGGAGCATTCTCCGCGGACGGTCTCGTCTTGGAGCGCACCCCGTTTGACGTCGTGAAGGTATTCGGCGCGGGATCCCCGCAAGCCAACGATCCCAACCAATTCAATGATTTCATCGGCGCGGCGGTCCACTGCGCGCAGGGGAGCCCCTTCTGCACGAAAGCAAACGGCGGCGTAGCGGATGTGCTGCCTGACGAACCCGGCGGATACAACAACTTTCAAGCTCTTTTCGGCGTTCCGGCCATGGCTGCGGCTCTTGGCGGTATCACGGATTACAACGGAGTTCCCATTACTGGTTTCGGCGCGATCGACTTCGATCCCACACCCGCCCAAACCCTCGCCGTTATCGAAACCATGCTGAAAAAAGGCATTCCCGTCGTCTTCGCCTACATCGCCGACGCCCATGACAATCAAGAAGGCAAGACCTTGAGCACCGAACATACGTTCGGCCCCGGTGAAGCTCCTTACGTCAAGCAGCTTGCCGATTACAACGCGGCATTCGGCACCTTTTTTGCCAACCTCAAGGCCGAAGGCATCGATGAGACCAACACGCTCTTCATCTTCACTCCCGACGAGGGCGACCACTTTGTCGGCGGCACTCCGACTCCCGCGAATTGCGACGGCGCGAAAATCGTCGATGGCGCGGTGGTTCCAGACGTTCCCTGCGTCTATCCCGCTAACGGCGTTGGCGAGGTCCAACTCAACCTAAATGCCGTCGTCGCCGCCGCTGGAAACACCACGCCGTTTTCCTACCATTTTGACGATGCGGCTACCTCCTATGTCATCGGAGCGCCTGCTCAAACCGATCCCTCCGTTCGTCAACTCGAGCAGACCATCGCCGGCCTGAGCGCGGTCAATCCGCACACAGGGCTGCCCGAAAGCTTGCTCGGCAATGGACTGGGCCCCGAGCTACAGGGCGCTCTTGTCGATCAGACAGCGCAGAAGCTGATCCACATGAGTTCCACGGTCGACCCTGCGCGTGACCCCACGTTCACCTTGTTTGGCGATCCCAATTTCTTTTTCCAGGCCGGCAAGAGCACCACTCCGGTCGTGGGCACTGGCTTCGCCTGGAATCACGGCGACATCCAGCCGGAGATTGCCCGCACCTTCATCGGCATCGTGGGTCCCGGCGTGAAGAATCTCGGCGTCACCGACACCGATGATTTCTTCACCGACCATGTGGACGTGCGCCCCACGCTCATGTTCCTGACGGGCTTGAAGGACGTCTACCAGCACGATGGCCGCGTTATCACAGAGCTGGTGGATCGCCGTGCTCTGCCCGACAGCTTG
>Ga0210410_10001522_pt1 | contig 21726 bp, 12 predicted proteins | sample IncBWC4MmetaG_FD_161058 | JGI IMG/M metagenome (GOLD analysis project Ga0210410, IMG submission 161058) | Forest soil microbial communities from Barre Woods Harvard Forest LTER site, Petersham, Massachusetts, United States - Inc-BW-C-4-M | ecosystem: Environmental > Terrestrial > Soil >... | reverse complement strand
CTATCCCGGCGCTTTCCGCCACGTCTATCCGGGCTTCGTGCAACTCGCCGCTTTCATGACGATGAATATCGATCGGCATGTGAAAGCGCACAAAGAGCTTTACGACAATCTCGCCAACGGCGAGCTGGAAAAGGCGGCGACCACCAAGGCATTCTACGACGAATATTTCGCCGTGCTCGATCTCACCGCCGAATTCTATCTGGAAACGGTGCGGCACATCTTCCAGGAGTACGCGCTGCCGCTCGGTAGACTCAAATGGCGCGGTGAGACCATCGATCCGGGCGCGATCCGCCGCACCATGCTGCTGACCGTCGAGGGGGAGCGCGACGACATCTGCGCCGTCGGCCAGACCGTCGCGGCGCACGATCTCTGCAGGAAACTGCGCCCCTATCTCAAGCGGCACCATATGCAGGCCGGTGTCGGCCATTACGGCGTGTTCTCGGGCAAGCGCTGGGAAAACCAAGTCTACCCGATCGTCAAGAATGTGATCTTGTCGAGCAATTGAGCGGAAGCTGGAGCGTGATCCCGGAAAGTGGAAACCGGTTTTCGGAAAAGATCACGCTCGAACAAAAAGCTAGAGCAGACTGCCGATCCAACTATAGCTCATCCCGCTCTAGCGCATCGCCGCGGCGATGTTGCCGCCATCGACGGTGGTCACGTCCGCGGTGGTTTTGAGCGCCAGCGCCTGATGGAGGAACGCTTGCGCAACGTCTTCGGCCGTGACTTCGCGGCCGAGCAGATTGCCGCCCATATAATCTTTCTCGCTCAAGCCGCGCGCTTTCGCACGTGAGGCGATCATCTCTCCCGTCAGCAATCCCGACCTGATGCGGTCGGCGTTGACCGCGTTGGCGCGAATGCCATCGGCGCCATAGTCGAGCGCGTATTGCCGCATGAGCGCCAGCAGCGCTGCTTTTGGAATGCCGTACGGGCCAAAATTCGGTCCAGGATTGACCGCCTGCTTTGAGACATTGAACAAAAGGCACCCGCCGGTCCCTTGCGCGCGCATGATCTTGATCGCGGCCTGCGCCACGCGCTGGTGGCCGTAGAAATTCAGATCAAAGCTCTTGCGCAAAATGTCTTCGTCGACCTCGCCGATGCGGCCTTGCCAGGCGGCGCCGGCATTCGACACGACAATGTCGACGCCGCCAAAATGCGCCGCGATCTGGTCGAAGGCCGCACGAACCGAGCCGCCATCGGTCACGTCGCACGCGATCGCGAGCGGTGATCCACCGATCGTCTTTGCCTGTTCGAGCGCGGCCGCGAGGTTCACGTCGAGCAGCGCAACTTCCGCTCCGGCGATAGCGAATGCCTTGGCTGTGGCGCCGCCGATTGCGCCGGTGGCCCCGGTGACCGCAACGATTTGGCCGGCGAGCGGCGGCTCCTTGCGTGCTCCGAGCTTGGCTTGCTCGAGCGGCCAATATTCGCAGTCGAACATGTCGGCCTCGGAAATCGACTCGAAGCGGCCGATGCGCTCGGCATCGCCGACGACCGCCATCCATTCTTCGGCAATGTCGGCGGCGATGGCGGCGTCGCGTTTGGTGCGGCCCAGACCGAACAGGCCCAGGCCCGGCACCAGCGCGACGCGGGGCAGGGGATCGAGTTCCTGCTTGGCACCGGCGGCACGCTTGTTGTGCCGTGCAAAATAGTCGCGGTAGCGATCGACGAACGCGCCCACAGCTTCGCGGGTCGCATCCGCGAAGCCGTCGAGCTTGCCGGCGTCCGCATGCGGCAAGACCAACGGCCCGTTTTTGGTGCGGATGGTGTGGTCGGGCGTGACCACGCCGCCTTCGGCTAAGCAGGCCAAGTCTGACTGCAACGCGCTCAAAACCGTCGGACCGCCGCGAAAGTCGAGCACCAGACGCCGCCATGCGCCTTCGATTTTCTCATCTTTTTGGCAGCAGGCGCCACGGATGATTGGCGCGACCGACGCGATCGGCTCGGGCTCTCGCCATTCTGTTACGAGAATGCGTGGCTCGCTGTTGCGCGCGATGAAATCCTCGGCGAGAGAGACCATCGCGATCATGCGCTCATAAGCTTCGCGCGCGCTCTCGCCGAAAGTGACGATCCCGTGTTTGCTGAGGATCAAGCCGTCGCTCGGCTGCGCCCGTTCGAAGATCTCGATCGCCTTTTTGGCGAGGCCGAAGCCCGGCATCAAATACGGCACGAAAGCCAGGCGGCCGCCAAACGCGTCGGCGCACTTTTTCTCTCCGTCCGGCTGGTCGATGATGCTGAGCACGGCGCTGGCATGCGTGTGGTCGACGAATTTGTATGGCAAGAAAGCATGCAGCATCACTTCGACGGACGGATTGGGCGCGGCCGAATCGATCAGATTGGCGCGTTCGATCGCGAGGAGTTTTTCATCCGCGATCGCCTCGATGGCGCGCAAATCCCGCAGTGGCGCCAAGCGAACCGCCGGCAAGCCTTCCGCTTCGATCGTGGCCATGTTGGCGCCCGAAGCCTTGATCCGCAGGACCTCGATTTCGTTGCCGAGCAGGTCGCGGGCACGCGTCTTCAAAGAAGTGTTGCCGCCGCCATGCAGCACTAGTTTAGGATCGGCACCGAGCAATCTTGTGCTGTAGAGGCGAAGCGCCAGATCGCGCGTGATGCCGGCCTCGGCGCCGTGCGCCACAATTTCCGCGGCTTCAGCTTCGACCCATCTGCTTTTCATGGGCGCGCGTTCCAAAAAAGAACTGCCCCGGACTTGGTTCGGGGCAGCCAGAAGCTTTGCGACAAGATCATGTTCGACCGCGCGACGGCGCGCCCGTCATCAACCGCCGGCGAAGCGTCGTGACCACCAGCCGCTACGGCGTGGCCGATCGGCGCTTTCGCTTTCGCCGACTTCGGTGACGACCGGCTGTTGAGCAGGAGAGGGCGCCTGGATGGGCGTCGGCTGAAGTGCTGCGTCGCTCGCGGCCGCGGTTGGCGCAGGCTCGCGTACAGTCGAACGCCGGCGCGGTTGTTCGTGCTGCGGAGGCGGCGGCGACGCTTGCGCAGCCGCCACATCCGCCGGCTCGGCCGGCGGTGGCGCCTCGCTGGGCGGCGCATCGAGATCGGTGACCGCCTGCGTCAGGTCCGCTTCGTTGGTCGGCGCTGCCGTCAATTCCTCGGCCGAGCCGAATGCATGCGGCTCGGCCTCGCCCTCCTGCATGTCGTGCTCGTATTGGGCCGGCGCGCCTTCGCGCTCCCGTCCCATGCGGTTGCGACGGCCGCCACGGCGGCCGCGACGGCGTCGCCGCCGGTCGCCGTCGCGCTGCGGCTCGCCGCCCTGCGAAGCGAAAGACTCGTCTGCCTCCGCCGCGCCTTCGTCGGTCGCCGTCTCTTCGGCACCCTCGGCGCCGAATTCCTCTTCGGTCTCGCCTGCCTCATCCAAATGACGTTCTTCCGGCGGATGTTCGTCGTGACCATCGTCCTGACGGTGTGGCTGGGCGTGCGCATCGCCGCCGTTCCGGCCGCGCCGCCGCCGACGGCGCCGCCGCCGCCCACCAGCGCCTTCGCCGTGTTGCTCGGTGGCGCCCTCTGCTGGCGTTTCGCTCTCGCCTTCGTCGTCCGATCCCGCCGCTTCCTCGAGCCCGTCTTCTTCTTCCAGCGGCGCGACCGTGGTTTCGGTCTGCTGGGCGAGCGCCTTGGCCGCTTCGAGCGTATGCACCTGTTCGCCGCGATCGATCGCGAAAGCCTGCGGTGCGATCAGGGTCTCATCGGCATTGATCGTGATGGTGATCGCAAAGCGCTCTTCCAGCGCCCGCAAATGCGCGCGCTTCTGGTTGAGCACGTACAACGCCACGTCAGGCCGCGTGCGCGCTATGAGATTGTGGGTAGCGCCGCGCATAAGTTGATCTTCGAGCGCGCGCAACACCTGCAGTGCAAGCGACGAGACGGCGCGGACATGGCCGCTGCCGCCGCAATACGGGCAACGCTCCGTCGAACTTTCCAGCACGCTGGTGCGGATGCGCTGGCGCGACATTTCCAGCAGGCCGAAATGCGAGATGCGGCCGACCTGGATGCGCGCGCGATCCTGCTTCAAGCATTCTTTCAGCCGGCGCTCGACCGAGCGGTTGTTGCGCTTCTCGTCCATATCGATGAAGTCGATGACGATCAGCCCAGCCAGATCGCGCAGCCGCAATTGTCGCGCGATTTCGTCGGCTGCTTCCAGATTGGTTTTCAGCGCCGTGTCTTCGATATGATGCTCGCGCGTGGCGCGGCCGGAATTGACGTCGATGGCGACCAGCGCTTCGGCCTGATTAAGCACGATGTAGCCGCCCGAGCGCAGCTGCACGACCGGGGAGAACATGCCGTCGAGCTGGTTCTCGACGCCGTAGCGCGACAACAGCGGTTGCGTGTCGGAATAAAGTTTTACGTTCTTGGCATGGCTCGGCATGAGCATGCGCATGAACTCTTTGGCTTCCTGATACGCATCCGATCCGGCGACGACGATCTCGTCGATTTCCTTGCTATAGAGGTCGCGGATCGAGCGTTTGACCAGCGAGCCCTCTTCGTAGACGAGCTTCGGCGCGGTCGATTTGAGTGTCAGGTCGCGGACAGTTTCCCAGAGTCGCAGCAGATATTCGAAATCGCGCTTGATCTCGGTCTTGGTGCGGCTCGCGCCCGCCGTGCGCACGATGACGCCCATGCCTTCCGGCACTTCAAGCTCTTGGGCGATTTCCTTCAGCCGGGAGCGATCTTCGCCGCTGGTGATCTTGCGGCTGATGCCGCCGCCACGCGCGGTGTTGGGCATCAGCACGGAATAGCGGCCGGCGAGCGAGAGGTATGTCGTCAACGCGGCTCCTTTGGTGCCGCGCTCCTCCTTGACCACCTGTACCAGCATCACTTGCCGGCGCTTGATGACCTCTTGGATCTTATATTGGCGGCGATAGCGCGGCGCGCGGTCGGGCACCTCTTCGAGCGCATCGGCGCCGCCGACAGATTCGACGATTTCTTCCGCCGCTTCGTCGTCGTCTCCGTCGCCGTCGGCATGGTCGCCGTTCGGGGCGGTCTGCGGAGCCCCGATCACCTCCTCGGCCATATCAGTTGCCAGCTCTGCCGCCGCTTCTCCGGCGTCGTGAACGTCCTCCTGGACGTTCGGTGCTTCGTCTACCGCCGGCAGGTCACTGCTTACATCGGCTTGGCGAGTTTCCGTCTCGAAGAGAGCAGGGAGCCCGGCCGCGTCGGGAAATTCGTTCGCGGGAGTGGCGACTTCCGACAGAGCCTCTTCCGCGGGCGATTCGTGCCCTTCGGCTATGAAGGGCGCCCCGGGGAGGGTGGTCGGTCCCTCGGTGTCTTCGGCCTCGACCGCGGCCTCATCTTCGATCCCGAGTTCCTGTGCCGGGACCTCGGCATGATCCCCGCCCGCGGCGGGCGACTCGCTCCCGGCCGGCTCGGCCGGTTCACCGCCTTGTACGACGTCTTCGTCCCGTCGCGCGGAAGCGCGGTGACGGCCACGATTGCGGCGCGAACGGCGATCGTCTTCGTCGTCGGCGGCGCGCTGGGCGCGGCCTTCTTCGTCGATCAATGCCTGCCGGTCGGCAACTGGGATCTGGTAATAGTCGGGGTGAATTTCGCTGAATGCCAGGAAGCCATGGCGATTGCCGCCGTAATCGACAAAGGCGGCTTGCAGCGACGGCTCAACGCGCGTCACTTTCGCCAGATAGATATTGCCTCGTAGCTGCTTGCGTTGCGCGGACTCGAAATCAAACTCTTCGACACGATTGCCGCGCAGGACGACCACCCGGGTTTCTTCCGGATGGGTCGCGTCGATGAGCATTTTGTTGGCCATTTGCAAATCTCATAAAGGCTGGCCTGCGGCGCACTTCGTGCCGGAACGGCGACGAATACGGCGCGCTGCCAGTTTGTCTGTGGAGGTAACGGATGGAGTACTCCGAGGGCAGGCAAGGAACGCCGCGTCGGCGAGCGCGCGTCGCATTAACGCTGCGGTGCCGATCCGATCGAACCTGTTGGGCCTCGAACATAGACTTCAAACCGTAGTGGACGGCGACGGTTGGGCCGCCGCGATACTGCTAAGCCGACGATATTCGGCAACGCGACCTCGGCGGCACACGCCGCCAGCACATGTCCCGCACCGTAGGCTCCGGTTGCCCTGCTCCTTTAAGGGCGTCGGCGGGGCCAGCTCTTCGTCCGCATCAGAAGCGCGCGAAAGCGCCGGAATGGATCGAAACCCGCGTTCGCCTGCGGTCTCTCTTTCCATGGTAGCTCCATGGGAGACATCGCGGCGGACGTGCCGAGGCCCTGACGGGACACAACCGGAACATTCACCGTCAGCCACCCCCTTCATAAAGCCGCGAGCAGTGAATTGGCAAGCGGCCTGCGCTTTATGTCCCAATGGCGCTGGGGAATAGGCCGGAAACGGCTCCAGATTACGCCCCTGGGTGGCCGCTCTGTGCCATAAATAGGCGCGTAAGCTTCGATTAACCACGCCTGCCTATTGGAGTAAGACTGGCACAAAGGGTTGGAACCGATGGTTGTCCGGGCGGCGAACTGGGCGTTCCTCGGCATGCTCTGCGCCATGGGGGCTCGGGCGGCGGAATTGCCGGCTGCTCCCCCGGCGTCCCCATCCGATTCGCTTCCGGTGGCGACCGACGCCCGGCTCGGCGGGGACGAAACGCAGACCCGTTTCGTCATGGACTTCAACCGCAAGATCGATCTGCGGGCCTTCACGCTTGCCGATCCCTATCGTGTCGTCGTCGATATACCGCAGGTGGTCTTTCAACTGCCGTCTAAGACCGGTGAAACCGGACGCGGCCTGATCAAGGCATTCCGCTTTGGACTTGTGATGCAGGGCGGTTCGCGCCTGGTCTTCGACCTCGCCAAGCCCGCGAAGATCGAAAAAGCGTTCGTCGTTGATTCGACCGAGACTGCCCCGGCCCGCCTCGTCCTCGATCTGGCGCCGACCGACCGCGAAAGTTTTTTACGGCGGACCGCCGCGGACAATCGCACCGCCCGCGCCGATTTGCCGCGCGTCGACGCTCCCGCAGTAAAAGAAGGCGACCAGCGTCCGCTCGTCGTGCTCGATCCAGGACACGGCGGCATCGACACCGGCACCAAGGGGCCGAGCGGCGAAGAAGAAAAAGATATTGTTCTGAACTTCGCGCAGCGCCTGCGCGAACGCCTCGAGAAATCCGGCAAGTATCGGGTGCTGTTGACCCGCACCGACGACACCTTCGTGGCGCTCGCCGACCGCGTACGAATCGCGCGCGACGCTGGCGCGACCCTGTTCGTATCGATTCACGCCGACTCGCTGCCGCACGGCGAAGGCGATGCGCAGGGAGCCAGCATCTACACGCTGTCCGATACCGCGACCGATTCCGAGGCAGCGCGCCTCGCCGAGAAAGAAAACAGGGCAGACGTCATCGCCGGAGTGGATCTGAAGAGCGAACCGGACGATGTCGCCGGCATCCTCATCGATCTCGCTGAACGAGAGACGAAAAGCCTCTCCACACAATTCGCCCATAAACTCGCCGGCGAGATGAAGGCGGTAATGCGAATGCACAAAAAGCCGCTGAAGTCCGCGGGCTTTCGCGTCCTACGCGCGCCCGACGTGCCGTCGGTGCTGGTCGAACTCGGTTACGTCTCCAATCGGCAGGATTTGCAGTCGCTCTTGTCCGAGACTTGGCGGAACCGGACATCGGACTCGATGGCGCAGGTGATCGAAACCTTCCTGTCCTCGCCGATGGCGGGAGCCCATACCGGGTCAAACTAAGGACCTAACGGCCTCAGTTTGAACAAAAACGAGAGCGACGACAAAGCTGTCGAACGGGGTTTTTGCACGGTTTCTTGTGGTTCCTTTGCCCTTAAGGGCAAAAGTGACATAAGGGGCGTTTCGCAGCCCATCGCGGCGCGGATCAATGGGGCGCGGGCGTGACTGGGCGGGGCGTTTAGCATGAAAATCTTGCTCCGGTTCTTCGGCTTTCTGTTCGCGGCGGGAACCATTCTGTTCATCGCCGGGATCGCGGCCGTGGCCGGCCTGATGTGGCATTTTTCCAAGGACCTGCCGGAATACACGCAACTGCAGAATTACGAGCCGCCAGTGATGACGCGGGTGCACGCGTCCGATGGCTCGCTGCTTGCGGAATACGCCAACGAGCGCCGCCTTTATCTGCCGATCCAAGCAATTCCGAAGCTTGTGACCAATGCGTTCATCGCCGCGGAAGATAAGAATTTCTACCAACATCCCGGCGTCGACGTCACCGGCATCGGCCGCGCGGCGATGGTCTATATCCAGAATTACGGCGGCGGCCGGCGGCCGCAGGGCGCTTCGACCATCACCCAACAGGTGGCGAAGAATTTCCTTTTGACCAACGAACTGTCGATGACGCGCAAGATCAAGGAAGCGCTGCTCGCCTTGCGCATCGAGCGAGCATACTCGAAGGACAAGATCCTCGAGCTTTATCTCAACCAGATCTATCTCGGACTCGGCGCCTACGGCGTTGCCGCGGCTTCGCTCCTCTATTTCGACAAATCGGTGCACGAACTGACGGTCGCCGAGGCGGCTTACCTCGCCGCGTTGCCGAAGGGGCCGAACAACTACAATCCGTTCCGCCGCCGCGACGAGGCGATTGCGCGGCGCAATTATGTGATCGACCGCATGGTCGAAGACGGCTTCATCACGGCAGCCGTCGGCGACAAATCCAAGAAGGAACCGTTGAACGTCGCGGTGCGGCCGACCGGCGCGCACACATTCGCGGCCGAGTATTTTGCCGAAGAGGTCCGCCGCTACCTCTTCGAGAACTACGGAGAGAAGAAGCTCTACGAAGGCGGCCTCTCCGTGCGCACCACGCTCGATCCAAAGATGCAGGTGCTGGCGCGCAAGACCATGACCGACGGGCTGATCAATTTCGACGAGACGCAAGGTTACCGCGGCCCGATCGGCAAGATCGAGATCGAGGGCGACTGGGGCATCAAGCTTGCCGACCACAAATCGTTGTCCGACATCGATCCCTGGCGGCTTGCGGTCGTGCTCGAGGTGAGCGACCAGTCCGCGCGCGTGGGGCTGCAGCCGGCGCGCGATCCCGGAGGAGCCGTCGTCAAAGCCCGCGAAGTCGGCATCGTGCCGCTCGACGGCGTGAAGTGGGCAAAGCCCGCTGGCGGGCCGGCCAAGCCGATCCAGCGTGTCAGCCAAGTGCTGTCGCCTGGCGACATCATCTACGTCGATCCCACGAAGGATCAGGGCCAGTTCCGGCTGCGCCAGTTGCCGGAAATTTCCGGCGCCATGGTGGTGATGGATCCTCGCACCGGGCGCGTGCTCGCGATGGTAGGCGGCTTCTCCTACGATCAAAGCCAGTTCAATCGCGCCACGCAGGCGCTGCGCCAGCCGGGCTCCTCGTTCAAGCCGCTAGTCTACGCAGCCGCCATCGATAACGGCTATACCCCCTCGACTGTCGTGCTCGACGCTCCCATCGAGGTCGACACCGGTCAGGGGGGCGGCGGCGTGTGGAAGCCGGAAAACTATGGCGGCAAATTCTACGGACCCTCGACGCTGCGCTTTGGTCTTGAGCAATCGCGCAATGTGATGACGGTGCGGCTCGCGCAAGACATCGGCATGCCGTTGATCGCCGAATATGCCAAGCGCTTCGGCGTCTATGACGATTTGCCGCCTTATCTCTCGTATGCGCTTGGCGCCGGCGAAACGACCGTCCTTCGCATGGTCACCGCCTATTCGATGCTCGACAATGGCGGGCGGCGGGTAAAGCCGACATTGATTGATCGCATCCAGGACCGTTACGGCCACACCATCTTCCGGCACGACCAGCGCGAATGCGTGGGGTGTGATGCCGATAAATGGAACGGTCAGCCCGAGCCGACGCTCCTCGACCACCGCGAACAGGTGATCGATCCGATGACCGCCTACCAGATCACCTCGATGATGGAAGGCGTCGTGCAGCGGGGCACGGCTACGGTCGTGCGCGAAGTCGGCAAGCCGATCGCGGGCAAGACCGGCACAACCAATGAGGAGAAGGACGTCTGGTTCATCGGCTTTTCTCCCGATATCGTCTGCGGCGTCTATCTGGGCTTCGACAAGCCCCGCCATATCGGGCGGCTCGCGACCGGCGGCCATCTGGCCGCTCCGGTGGTGAAGGATTTCCTCAAGGTGGTGCTTGCCGACAAGCCGCCGATTCCCTTCCGCGTGCCGCCGGGCATCAAGCTCATCCGCGTCGACGCCAAGAGCGGCATGCGTGCCGGCCCGGGTGATCCGAAAGTCATCCTCGAAGCGTTCAAGCCCGGTACTGCACCGCCGGATAGCTACTCGGTCATCGGCACCGAGGCATCCAGCAGCGGCGGCGCTATGTCGGTTTCGCCGGATTCCGCCGCCGGCGCGGTGCACACCGGCACCGGCGGCCTTTACTGAGGCTTTTCATTAGGGCTCTTGAGGCTTTTCGCCGGACGCGTTGCATCCGGCGGCGTCAACCATTAAATCGCTCCCCATCATGCGTGCAGAAATCGAAGCCATCGTCGGTGACATCAAGCAGTCGGTCGGGCTGCTGAGGAGGCATCTTTGACGTCGACAAGGCGCGCGCGCGGCTTGCCGAGTTGAACCGGCAGGCCGAGGACCCCAATCTCTGGAACGATCCGCAGCGCGCGAGCCGGCTGATGCAGGAGCGCACGGCGCTTGAGGATCAGCTCACCGCCATTTCCCGCATCGAGCAGGAGCTCGACGATCAAGTGACCATGATCGAGCTCGGCGAGGCCGAGGGCGATCAAAGGGTCATTGCCGACGCGGAGGCATCGTTGCGCAAGCTCAAGGCCGATGTCGCGCGCCGCGAACTCGAAGCGCTTCTGTCAGGGGAAGCCGACGCCAACGATTCTTACCTCGAGGTGCATGCCGGCGCCGGCGGCACCGAGAGTCAAGACTGGGCCAACATGTTGCTGCGCATGTATGTGCGTTGGGCCGAGCAGCACGGCTTCAAGGTCGACTATATCGAAGAGACCGACGGCGAAGAGGCCGGCATCAAATCGGCCACGATCGAGGTGAAAGGCCGCAATGCGTACGGCTGGCTGAAGACTGAAAACGGCGTGCATCGCCTGGTGCGCATTTCGCCTTTCGACTCCAATGCGCGCCGGCACACCTCGTTCGCGAGCGTCACAGTATATCCTGTGGTCGACGACCGCATTCAGATCGACATCAAAGAAGCCGACGTACGCACGGACACCATGCGTTCCGGCGGCGCCGGCGGTCAGCACGTCAACAAGACCGAATCCGCGGTCCGGCTCACGCACATCCCGACCAACATCGTCGTGGTGTGCCAGAACGACCGCTCGCAACACCGCAACCGCGCGCAGGCTTGGCAGATGTTGCGCGCCAAGCTCTATGAAGCCGAGCTCAAAAAGCGCGAGGAGAAAGCCGCCGCCGATCAGGCCGCCAAGACTGATATTGGCTGGGGCCATCAGATCCGTTCTTATGTGCTGCAGCCCTATCAGATGGTGAAGGATCTGCGCACTGGCGTTTCGACCTCCAATACCGGCGGCGTGCTCGACGGCGACATCGACCAATTCATGGAAGCGGCGCTGGCGCAAAAGGCGTTCGGCGGCGAGCCGGCGCAAGTCGAGGACGTGGAGTAGGGCGCGCCTCGCTCGCCGGCACTCAGCTGTTCCTCAGGCCGCAATGGACTTTGCTCGCCAAGTTCGATGGCGAATTCGCCAAAGGCTCTCAGACATATGCCGGCACCGGTACGCTGCGCTATGCGTGGTAGGTCATTCGGCGCAGACGTAAGCGCCACCCTTTTCCAGAGCGCGCTTGTAAGCGCCCCGTGCGTGGATACGTTTGAGAAAATCCATCAGGTTCGGCCGCGTCTCGTTGAGACCGGCGCGCGCTCGCGCGGCCTCGAGGGGAAAACTCATCATGATATCGGCAGCGGAGAATGCCTCGCCGAGGAACCATGGTCCCTTGCTCAATTCACCTTCCAAGAAGTCGAGACGAAGTTTGAGCTGAGCGTTGACGAACGGTCGAGCCGGCCGTCCCAAAAGCCCGAGCCTGTTGATCACAAGCTTGAGCAGAAGCGGCGGCATAAGCGAGCCTTCTGCATAGTGCAGCCAGTATTTGTAGCGCCAGTATGAATCCGAACCGCTTGGCGGCGCCAAATCCCGGCCGTAGCGCTGCACCAGATACTCAACGATCAGTCCGGTCTCCGCGAATATGCGGTCATTGTCTTCGATGATCGGGGATTTTCCGAGCGGGTGCACACGGCGCAATTCGTTCGGCGCCAGCATGGCCTTCTTGTCGCGCTCGTAACGCGCGACTTCGTACGGCGCGCCGATCTCTTCGAGCAGCCACAAGACGCGCTGGCTGCGCGAATTGTTGAGATGATGAACACGGATCATCGTAGCGAATAGCCAAGTAGCGAGTTGCGAATGGTAAGCGGCAATCTGCAGAATAGCGAGACATCACCCGCTAGTCGCTGTTCACCAGTCGCTGCTCGCTCCCGCGAGCCTGGCGCCGGCATGCAAGAACTTTTGCGGATCGACCGCGTCGCCGTCGATGCGGGTTTCGTAGTGCAGATGCGGCCCTGTCGAACGGCCAGTCGAGCCCATGCGGCCGATGACCTGACCGATACGAATCTCGTCGCCGACTTTGACATCGATCTGCGAGAGGTGGCCATAGCGGGTCGACAGCCCGTTGCCATGATCGATCTCGACCATTCTGCCGTAGCCGCCGCTCCAGCCGGCGCCGACGACCGTACCCGCCGCAGTCGCATGAATCGGGTCGCCGGCGTCGCCGCGGAAATCTAGTCCGGTGTGCATCGCGGCGACGTGCAGGAACGGATCGACGCGCACGCCGAACGTGGAGCTGAGATCGATTTCGCCGTTCACCGGTTTGCGCAGCGGCACCCGCAGAAGCGTGCGCGTGAGGTGTTCGGCTTGTGTGCGTGCGATCTTTACCCGCGCTACGGCGCGCTCAAAGCTATTGCCTTCGCCCGGCAACTTGATCGGGACGAATGGGCCGCCGCTTCCGGCCGGCGCTGGTCCACCGAGTTTGAGGCCAAGATCGACAAGCACGCCGCGCAGTCTTCGCGCCTTGCCTTCGTAGCGCTCTTGCAGTTGCGCGAGCCCCAGCGTCTGCCGATAATCGAGCCGGTCGAGCGAGGCTTCGACGCGCGATAGCTTCGCGTTGATGTCAGCATCCTTGCCCGCTCGGCGCGCGCCGGGCGTGCGGTCGGGCTCGAGCGAGGATCGGCGGTCCCGCGCTTGCGGCGACATTGGCGAACCGGCAGGAGCTGCACTTCCTGGCGACTTGATTGCGCCGGTCACGACGGGATCGGCAATCCCGCCAAGTGCCGTCGCCCTCGACTCGAGCGTCGATTGACGGCGCATCAAATCATCGAGCTTTTGTTCGAACTGCTCCTGATCGAGCAGTTGACGGCTGGTCGTGCGATCGATGCGCGCGCGCAATTCAGCGATACGATCTTCGTAGGCGTTTTGCTGCTCGGCCTGGCGCGCGATGAGACCTTTCAGGAGATCGTCGCGGAAAGCGAAGTAGGTGGCTGTTGCGATCGTCCAGCCCGCCATAATCACGACGGTTCCGACGAAAATCCAGAATGCGACCGGGCCTAGCCTGATCTGGCGCCCGGCGTGCGCGAAGATATAGCCGGCGACCGCCGCCGGTGATTGAACGCTGCCGGCCGGGCGTACAGCCACTTGTCCAGCGTGCTGCGCAGTCTGCCGCGGATGACCCGTTCTCCCGACCGACATTGACGCTCCCACTCACGGCCCACTTTTGGCTGGCAGGGAGCGGATTTGAGCCGTCTATGGTTAATTTTTTGGAAACTGTGAGGGACATTTTGCCGATTTCGGTAAATGGCGCGGTAACTTACGCGGTTTGTAAGCATTACAAGGCCTTTGCGGCCGCCAGCACTTCTTCGGCGTGTCCTGCCACCGAGACCTTTGGCCAAACCTGAGCGATCCGTTGGTCGGGACCAATGAGGAAAGTTGCCCGCACGACACCCATGAACTTCCGGCCGTACATGGATTTCTCCTGCCAAACTCCGTAGGCCTCGAGCATGCGGTGCGCTTCGTCTGAAGCAAGCGAGATGCCGAGTTTGTGTTTAGCTTTGAATTTGTCTTGCGCCGGCACCGGGTCGGCGGAAACACCCAGGATGCCGGTACCGGCTTTTCCGAATGCAGCTTTGAGCCGATTGAAGTCGATCGCTTCTTTGGTGCAACCGGGCGTGTCGGCGCGGGGATAAAAATAGAGAACGAGCTTGCGCCCGGCAAAATCAGCAAGGGAGATCATTCCACCGCCGTCGCGCGGGAGTGTAAATGCCGGCGCCTTGGCGCCGGGCTGGAGTTCGCTGGGCATAATGCCTTCCTTTCGACGCTTTCGCAGGGGCATCCTGGCTCGACGACGCGTATGGGTGAATTGGGGTAGACAACCGCGAGCCGAGCACGGTATCGCAGGCTGGTTTGATCGACGCAAAGCCAATAGAGTGAGGGCGCCGAAGCGGATTCGAATTAGCGCCGCAGAATGAATGACTTGCTGGTGTTGCTTGCGTTGCGGCTCTAAGGCGATCGGCTCTTCATATCGCGGTTGAATGTCGGCCCGGAAGCGCGCCGTTCTAAGGCACCACGGACGAGGGGACGCCCGAGGGGCATGACGAACCAGGAAAGGCAGCGCGCAAGGCTTCCGCGGTGGCGATCCGTCGTCCCCCTGCGTCGCCCGGTCCGCCATGGTGCCATCGACCGATCCGGCCATGCACATGTTGGCGGTCGATTTCCTCGCGTTCGCTGGTTTTTTGTCCAATATGGCTACGTGCTCCGCCGTGTGGCTATTGGGGCCGGTGCGGTCGCCGCGGTTTTGGCGGTCGCCTGCCTCGGCTTGTGGTGGAGGCTGTCGAGCGGGCCCATCCAGCTCGACGTCGTGACGCCGTGGCTTGCCTCCGCCATCGAGGAGAATTTCGGCAACGGCCGCCGCGTGGAAGTCGGCGGCACGCAAATCGAACGCACCGAGGATGGTGGCACCGCCGTGCGCATCCGCGACATCGTGGTGCGCGATGCCGACGGCACGATCGTAGCGAGCGCGCCGAAAGCCGAGGTGCGCGTCTCCGGGCTTAGTCTGTTGCGCGGCCATATGCGTGCCGAGAGCCTCAATCTTGTCGGCGCGGAAATGGCCCTGCGGATCGAGCAGGACGGTGGCGTTACGATCTTTGCTGGCGCCGACAAACATCCGATCGCGACTGCAGCAGTACCGGCTACCGCTGCCGCCGCATTGTTGCGGTCCGCCCGCGAGAAGCAGGATGCGGCCGTGCAGGGGCTGTCTTCGACGGGGTCGCAAGCTGCGCTGCCCCCAGGGGCATCTCCCGACATGCGTTCGGCTTCCCCGCATCGTGCGCGCGACGTCTTTGCCGCGTTTCTGTCCTGGATCGATGGAATCGGCGAAACCGGCCTCGATGGCCATGACCTGAAAGAGCTGGGACTCAAGAACGGAAACCTCACCGTCGACGACGCACGCACCGGTAAGCACTGGACGTTTCGGGACATCAGCCTGAGCGCCACGCGGCTTCATGGCGGCGGCGTCGAAGTCAGCGTCGGCTCTTCCAATCCGACACGGCCTTGGGTGCTCACGGCCGCCGCCACACCGACACGCCAAGGTTATCGCAGGGTTCAGTTGGAGGCGCGCCGCGTTCCGGCGGGCGAGCTTCTTTTGGCCTCGCGGCTCGACGACGGAAATCTGCGCATCGACCTGCCGCTGTCGGCGGCGATGAACGGCGAAATAGGTCCCGACGGACTGCCGCAGAATTTCGTCGGCCATATCATTGCCGAGACCGGTTCGATCGGTGAGGCCAACGACGACGAAAGCCGCATCCCAATCGAGCACGCCGAGTTCAAATTCAACTGGGATGCGGAGAATCGCATCCTGTCGGTGCCGTTCCAGATCCTTTCCGGCGGCAACCGCATCACCCTGCTTGGCCAGATCGAAGCGCCGCAGGAGGCGAGCGGCACTTGGCTGTTCAAGATCGGGGGCGGCACCATCGTGCTCAATCCCGCAGGCGCGACGGGCGAGCCCCTGGTGCTCAACCGCATCGCCGTCGGCGGCCGGTACGATGCGGCCAAGCAACGTTTCACGGTCGATGAAGGGGATGTCGGCAATACGGGCGTCGGCATCGCCATGTCCGGCAGCCTTGATCTTGCCGGAGGCAATCCTCGGCTGGCGGCCGGCCTTGCGGGCACGCGCATGCCAGCCGACGCGATGAAGCGGCTTTGGCCCGTCTTCATCACGCCGAAAGTGCGCGACTGGTTCAACGAGCACCTTCTGAGCGGCACGCTCGAGCGCATCGTTATTGCGGTCAACTCGCCGATCGAAAATCTCAAGGACAGCGGGCCGCCGGTTCCCGACGACGGCCTTTCGATCGACGCTTCGGCGATCGGTTGCGTTGTCCGTCCGGTCAACGGCCTGCCGGCGCTCCGCGATGCCGATATGAACGTGCATATCGTCGGGCGAGACGCCGTTGTTTCGATCGGCCGGGCGACCGCCGATATGCCGTCCGGGCGCAAGCTCACTTTCACCTCCGGCGTGTTCGAGGTCCCGGATACCTCGCCGCATGCGCCGCCGGCGCGCGTGCATTTCAAAATGGAGGGCCCGGTGCAAGCCGCCGCCGAGCTCATGCGCATGGATCGGCTTCGCGACGTGTCCGACGCGCCGTTCGACCCCTCGGCCATGCGCGGCAATTTGAGCGCCCAGGTCTCGCTCGGCATGCCGCTCAAAGCCGATCTGCCGCCCGGATCGACCAACTATTCGGTCTCGGTCGAAACCACGAACTTTGCCGCCGACCGGATGATCATGGGGCAAAAGGTCGAGTCCGCGATGCTGCGGGCGACCGCCAACCCGCAAGGCTTCCAGCTCAAGGGCGATGTCAAGATCGGCGGCGCGCCGATGAGCCTCGAATATCGTAAAGCGCGAAACGAGGCGGAGGCCGAAGTCCGTCTGCAAGGCATGCTCGACGAAGCAGCGCGCGCCAATCTCGGCTTTGAGATGGGCGAGGCGGTCTCCGGCGCTATTCCCATTCGGCTCTCCGGCCGGGTCGCAACCGGGTCTGATCGCGAAGGCCGCTTCAATATCGAGGCGGATCTGACGTCCACGCAGATCGACGGACTGCTGCCAGGTTGGGCCAAGCCGTCGGGCAAGCCGGCGCGCGCCACCTTCGTGCTCACCACCAAGCCGCAATCCATCCGCGTTGAGGATTTGCTGATCGAAGGCGCCGGCGCTGGCGTCAAAGGCACGATTGATTTCGACGGCTCCGGCGAAGTGCAATCGGCAAGCTTTCCGTCGTACGGTTTTTCCGACGGCGATCGCGCAAGCCTCAAGATCGAGCGCGGCGCCGAGGGCGCGCTGCGCGTGATCATGCGCGGCGAGGTTTATGACGGCCGCGGTTTCGTCAAGAGCACCGCCGGCGCCACGCCGCAGAATTCCAACGCCAAGCGCCGCTCGGTCGACGCGGACCTCGATATGAAGGTCGCTGCGGTCGTCGGCTTCAACGGCGAGGCGTTGCGCGGCGTTGAACTGAAAATGTCGCGCCGCGCCGGAGAAGTTCGCAGCTTCGGGCTCAATGCCAAGATCGGCCGTGATGCGACGCTGACCGGCGACTTGCGCGGCCGTTCGAGCGGACGCCAGGTCGTCTATCTCGAGAGCACTGACGCCGGCGCGTTCTTTCGCTTTGCCGACGTCTACTCGCGCATGACCGGCGGGCAATTGGCGATGACCATGGAAGCCCCATCGACAGACAACCAGACCCAGCAGGGCATCCTCAATGTCCGCAATTTCGCGGTGCATGACGAGGCGCAGCTCCAGCGCGCCGTGAACAACGGCACGCAGGCGCAACGCAACGCGATCGATTTTTCCGGCATGCGGGTGGAATTCACGCGCATGCCGGGCAAGGTCGCGCTGCGTGAAGGCGTGGTGCGCGGGCCGCTGCTCGGCGGCACCATCGACGGCGTCGTTGATTACGGACGCGACGAAGTGCACATGCGCGGCACCTTGGTGCCGCTCTACGGACCGAACAATCTCCTCGGTCAGATACCGGTGGTCGGTCTGTTCATGGGCGGCGAAAAAGAAGGGCTGTTCGGTATTACCTATGAGGTCGTCGGCCGGCCGGGCAATCCGTTCCTGCGCATCAACCCGATTTCCGCGCTGACGCCTGGCATATTGCGCAAGGTGTTCGAATTTCCCGCCAATGGCGACGGCAGCAGCGTCGAGCCGCAGACACGCCAGCATTGACCACCACTTAAACCGGCCTGTCGTCAAACCGGCTTCAGCAAAACGTGGCGCTTGCGGCCGAGCGAAAGCTTGACGACGCCTTCCGGTGTGACATCGGCTTCGCCGATGACGGCCTTGTCGCTGGTGACGCGAACGTCGTTGACCAGAATGGCGTTGTTGGCAATGGCACGCCGCACTTCGCCGTTGGACGCAGCGAGGCCCGCCTTGACGAAGGCCGCGAGCACGCCAAGCCCGCTTGAAACTTCGCCGCGCGGGACTTCCACCGTCGGCAAATTCGCGCCGAGCCCGCCCTCCTCGAAAGTGGTACGCGCGGTGGTGGCGGCTTCCTCGGCGGCGGCGCGGCCGTGGACCAGCGCGGTCGCTTCGGTGGCGAGCACCTTTTTCGCCTCGTTGATGTCCTGACCACGCAGTGCCGCAAGCCGCGCGATCTCGTCGAGCGGCAGCACGGTGAACAATTTCAGGAAGCGTTCGACATCGGCGTCTTCGGTGTTGCGCCAGTATTGCCAATATTCGTAGGGGCTCACGAGATCGGCATTGAGCCACACCGCGCCGGCCGCGGTCTTGCCCATCTTGGCGCCCGAGGACGTCGTGATCAGCGGTGCCGTCAGAGCGAAGAGCTGCACATTCTCTAGCCGGCGGCCGAGATCGATGCCACTGACGATATTGCCCCATTGATCGGAGCCGCCCATCTGCAGCACGCAGCCGTAGCGCCGGTAAAGCTCGACGAAATCGTAGGCCTGCAGGATCATGTAATTGAATTCGAGAAACGACAGTTCCTGCTGACGATCGAGCCGCAGCTTTACAGAATCGAACGACAGCATGCGATTGATCGAGAAATGGCGTCCGACGTCACGCAGGAAATCGATGTAGTTGAGCGTATTGAGCCAATCGGCATTGTTGGCCATGACGGCGTTGCCGCCGGCATTCTCGAATTTCAGGAACTTGTCGAAGATCGCGCGAATACCTTTTAGATTTTCGTTGATCATCTCGTCGGTGAGCAGACGCCGGCTCTCGTCCTTGCCGGAAGGATCGCCAACGCGCGTAGTTCCGCCGCCCATCAGCGCGATCGGGCGATGCCCGGTCTGCTGCAGCCAATAGAGCAGCATGATCGGCAGCAATGAGCCGATATGCAGCGACGGCGCGGTGCAATCGAAGCCGATATAAGCGGTGATCGCTTTTTCGCGCGCCAGCGCATCCAGCACATCAGGTTCGGAGACCTGATGGATAAAGCCCCGGGCGGCCAGGACATTCAGAAAATCGGATTTGTACGTGCTCATAGTCTGCTAACTTAAACTTCTTTCCGCGATTGCCGCTGATAGTGCGACCTCATTTCCGTCACCCTGCAGTGAGACACGGGCCGCTCGCGCTGGTGTGTACAGTTCCAGCGCCGCCGGTTCAACCGAAGAACTTAAAGCATGGGTACAGCGCAAACATTGCCGAAACCATCGCAACGACCGGCGCCATCGGCGTCGGTGCTCGCGATGGGACTGATGAGCGGAACTTCGCAAGACGGCGTGGATGTCGCCCTGATCGAGACCGACGGCGACATCATTACCCGTTTCGGCGGCACCGCCTATCGTTCCTATTCGACGCCGGAGCGGGCGCTCATCCGCAGCGCAACGGCGGTGGCGCTGAATATCACCGAGCGCACGGCCCGACCGGAGATCGTCGCCGCGGCAGAGGCGGCTGTGAATGACGCGCACGTCGAGGCGGTGGCAACGTTCTTGGCCGTTAACAGCGTTCGGCCGCATGACATCGCCGTGATCGGGTTCCACGGCCAAACTCTGCTGCATCGGCCCGAACGCCGGCTGACAATTCAAATCGGCGATGGCCGCGTACTCGCGGCCCGGCTCGGCATCCCCGTCGTTTACGACTTCCGCGCCGCCGACATCGCCGCCGGCGGAGAAGGCGCGCCGTTCTCGCCGATGTATCATCGCGCGCTGGCGCGGCGGCTCGGGCTCGAGCCGCCGGTCGCGGTCCTCAATATCGGCGGCGTCGCCAACGTCACCTACATTGACGGCGACGATCTGATCGCTTGCGACATCGGACCAGGCAACGCGCTGCTCGACGATTTCGTGCGGCTGCGGATCGCCAAGCCGCTCGACACTGACGGGCATATGGCGCAGGCGGGCAGGGTGGACCAGGAGGCGATCTGGCGATTGCTCAGGCATCCGTTCTTTGCCAAGCCGCCGCCGAAATCGCTCGACCGCAACGAATTTCGTGGCTGGGTGGGTACTGCATTCGACAGCGGCAGCGTGGAAGACGGGGCCGCTACCTTGACCGCGCTCACCGCTACAGCGGCCGCGCGCATCGTGCCGCTTTTGCCGCGGGTGCCGAAAACCTGGATCGTGTCGGGTGGCGGCGCACGCAATCCGACGTTGATGCGCATGCTCGCCGAGCGTCTCGCGCCGGCCCGCGTGCAGACCGCGGATGATGCCGGCTGGTCGATCGACGCGCTCGAGGCGCAGGCCTTCGCCTATCTCGCGGTGCGCAGCCTGCGCGGCCTGCCGATCAGTCTGCCAGCCACGACCGGCGTGCCGCGCCCGCTTTGTGGCGGCGTGTTGGCGGAACCGTAGCATCGGCGCGCTTGCCTTTCGTTCCCTCGATCGAGTCACCGCATCGCCCCTGGCCCGGGAACCGCACCCGGCGGGCATTTGCCGAGGATGATCATCCCGAGCACGTCGTCCTTGCTCACATCGGCGACGCGCGCGGTGCCGACGACGCGGCCGTTCTTCATCGCGCAGATCCTGTCCGAGAGATCGAACACGTCGTGAATGTCGTGGCTGATCAGAAAAATGCCAAGCCCATCGGCCTTGAGTTTTTTGATCAGCGCTGCCACTTGCGCGGTTTCCTGCGGACCGAGCGCTGCCGTCGGCTCGTCCATGATCAGGATCTGCGCGTTGAACAAAATCGCGCGCGCGATTGCGACTGATTGGCGCTGCCCGCCGGACAGGGCTTTGACCGGATCCTTGAAGCGCTGAAAGTGCGGGTTGAGCCGGCCCATGACCTTGCGGGCTTCCGCCTCCATCGCGATGTCGTCGAGCGTACCCCAGCGCGTGCGTAATTCGCGGCCAAGAAAAAGATTGGCGGCTGTATCGACATTGTCCGCGAGCGCGAGATTTTGATAGATCGTTTCGATGCCAAAGCCCTTGGCGTCGCGCGGATTGGCGATGGCGGCTTCGGCGCCGCGAATGAAGATCGCCCCGGAATCGCGCCGGTAGGCGCCGGAGAGAATCTTGATCAGCGTCGATTTGCCGGCGCCGTTGTGGCCAAGGAGCGCTACCACCTCGCAGTCGTGAAGATTGATCGAAGCGCGATCGACAGCGTGCACGCCGCCAAAAGCAAGCGAGATATCGCGCATCTCGACGAGCGGGCTGGGCGATCCATTCATCGATCGCTCCACACGTTCGTCCGCTCATTCCCGCCCCCGATCGGGGTCGGGGGTAAACTCCAGCGGAAATCCAGGCGCGCTTGCTCCGTTTCAGGAGAAGCTGCTGGGTTCCCGCGTTCGT
>Ga0210410_10001521_pt1 | contig 21729 bp, 19 predicted proteins | sample IncBWC4MmetaG_FD_161058 | JGI IMG/M metagenome (GOLD analysis project Ga0210410, IMG submission 161058) | Forest soil microbial communities from Barre Woods Harvard Forest LTER site, Petersham, Massachusetts, United States - Inc-BW-C-4-M | ecosystem: Environmental > Terrestrial > Soil >... | reverse complement strand
GTTGGTTCGAGGAGCGGCCGCGGGCCGGCCGCAGCGTCGCGGTGACGCGGGCGCGCGAGCAGGCGAGCGGGCTGGCGGCGCGGCTGCGCGCGCTGGGTGCCGAGGTGATCGAGACGCCCGTCATCAGGATTGTCCCGCTCGACCCGCCGGTGCTCAGCTCGGCGGAAGCAGACCCGCCCACGCCGCGCGCACACGCGTCGGCGTCTGACCTCCACGCACCCGCAGCGTCCGCGCCCAACCAGCCGCTCCCCGACCCCTCGCGCTACGACCTGCTCTGCCTCACGAGCCCGAACGGCGTGCGGCTGCTGTTCGAGCGGCTCGCCGACGCCGGCCTCGATGCGCGCGCCCTGCACGGGACGCGGATCGCCGCGATTGGGCCGGCGACAGCGCGCGCACTGCGCGCGCACGGCGTGCTCGCCGACGTGCTGCCGGAGCGCGCCGTCGCAGAGTCGCTGGTGGATGCGCTCGGCGACGCGCCGGTGATGCGCGCCCTGGTCGCGCGCGCCCGCGGCGCGCGCGACGTCCTCCCCGACGCGCTCTGCGCCCGCGGCGCCGAGGTCGACGTGCTCGAGCTGTACGAGACGGTCGCCGAGCCGCTCTCGCCCGAGCAGCTCGACGCGGTGCGCAGCGCCGACTACGTCACGTTCACGTCCGCCTCGACCGTCACGAACCTGCTGCGCGCCGCCGGCGGCGGCGACGACCCGGCCGCCTCGCTCGGCCCCACCACCCGCCTCGTCTCGATCGGACCCGTCACCAGCGACGCCCTCCGCGACCACGGCCTCGATCCGCACGTCGAAGCCACCGACCACGACATCGACGGCCTCGTCGCCGCGCTCCTGACAGACGCGACGCGCAACAGCGCTTGAGCACGCTCGGAATCCCCCACCTCCACCTGCGCTCCGTCGACTCCACGAACGTGCGCGCACAGCGGCTCGCGTCGGCGGGGGCGCCGCACGGGACGCTCGTGACGGCCGGGGAGCAGACCGCGGGGCATGGGCGGCAGGGGCGGACGTGGGTGACGCCGGCGGGGCGGGCGCTGGCGTGCTCGCTCGTGCTGCGCGAGCCGCCGCGGCTGCTGCCGATGCTCGCGGCGCTCGCGGTCGCTGACGTCGCGGACCGCTTTGACGCCGCCGGCCGCAGCGCGGCGATCAAGTGGCCGAACGACGTGCTGCTCGACGGACGCAAGGTCGCGGGGATCCTCGCCGAGGGTCGCCCGCAGGAGGGTTGGGTCGTGCTCGGGATCGGGCTCAACGTCGCCGTCGAGGAGGACGCCTTCCCGCCCGAGCTGCAAGCGCTCGCGACGTCGCTCGGCCGCGCGGCCGCCGACGTCGAGCGCACGCTGGCACTGCTGCTGGAGCGCCTCGCGCACTGGCTCGACGCCACCCCACGCGACGCGATGGCCGCCTACCGCGCGCGCGACGCGCTCCTCGGCCGCGAGATCCGCTGGAACGGACGCCACGGCACCGCGCTCGGCGTCGCCGACGACGGCAGGCTGCGGGTGCGCGCGGCGGAGGGCGACGAGACCGGCCCCGGCGAGGAGCTGCTGCTCGACGCCGGCGAGGTCCACCTCGGGAGCGGTCGGACCGTCTGACGACGGCCCTCCGGCCGACACGCCGCCGACCGGCGTCGGCACGAGCGACACGCGCTATACCTAGCATCTAGGTATAGCGCCAACCGAGACTCCAGGAGGCACACGTGATCTCCCAGACGCTGCACGGCGACGTCGCAGTGGTCCGCATGGACGCGGGGCAGAACTGCTTCAGGCCTTCCATGCTCGACGCGCTTGGCGATGCGCTCGACGCGATCGAGCAGGACGACGCGACGCGCGGCGTCGTGCTGACCGGCACGGGCAAGGTCTTCTCGTACGGCCTCGACATCGCGTGGATGGCGGAGGTGTCGACCGCCGAGCAGGACGAGGTGGTGCAGCGGGCCCACGACCTGCTCGCGCGCGTGCTGTCCTTCCCGCTGCCGACGGTCGCGGCGATCAACGGTCACGCGTTCGGCGCCGGGGCGATGCTCGCGCTCGCCTGCGACGAGCGGACGATGCGCGCCGACCGCGGCTGGTTCTGCTTGCCCGAGGTCGACTTCGGACTTCCGTTCACAGCCGGCATGGCGACGTTGATCCGCCGGCGACTCTCGCCGCGGGTGGCGCACGAGGCGATGGTGGGCGGGCGGCGCTACGGCGGGGTCGACGCGCAGGCGGCAGGGATCGTCGAGGCGGCCGTGCCGGAGGAGCTGGTCGTGGCGAGCGCCGTCGACCGGACCCGGCCGTTCGCCGGCAAGGGCCGCCCGATCGTGCAGGCGATCAAGCGCGAGCTGTACGGCGAGGTGCTGACCGCGCTCGCGATCTCCACGCTCGACCGCGAGCTGCTGCCGGAGCCGCTGAGGGCACCGGCGGCGTGAGCGGCGGGCGACCGCTGAGCCGCCTGGAGCACGTCGTGCTCGGCGTGCTCGCCAATCGGCCGCGCCACGGCTACGCGCTCAAGCAGCGGCTCGGGCCGGGGCTGCCGGTCGAGCACCAGATCAACGACGGGGTGCTGTACCCGCTGCTCGCGCGGCTCGAGCGGCGCGGGCTCGTGGAGAGCGCGACGGAGGCGGGCCTCGCCGGCCGGCCGCGACGCGTGTACGCAGTGACCGAGGAGGGTCGCGCGGCGTTCCTCGCGTGGTTGCACGGGTCGGGCGACGAGGGCGAGGATCTCTCCTACGACCTCTTCATCGCGCAGCCGCTCGTGAAGCTGTTCTTCGTCGGCGAGCTGACGCCCGCCGAGCGCCGCCGCAAGCTCGCCTCGCTCGCGGCGGCGGCGCGCACGCGGCTCGCGGCGGTCGAGCAGATCGAGGCGACCCCACCGGCCGAGGGCTGGAGCGACGTCGGCCGCGCGATGCTCGACCTCAGCCTTGAACAGCAGCGCGCGACGATCGCCGCGCTCGAGCGGCTGGGCGCGCGGACGGCGCGCGCGGGAGCCTGACGCGCGGGCCGGGGCCGCGCGGGCCGGGGCGGGCCGGGCCGGGGCGGGCCGCTTACTCCGGCTCGTCGCCGGGATCGGCGACGGCTCTCGCCGGTCTGCGTCTGCGCGCGGCGCGTCTTCTTCTGGCCGGCGGAGGATCGTCGCCGCCTTCGGCGTCGCCGGCAGCGGCGGACACGAGCTCGAGCGCCGCCTCGGCACCGGGGCTCTCGCCGTTCCCGTTGGCGCTGCCGTCGGCGATCGCTCCGTTCGCGCGTCTCGCCGGCGCGCGGCGCCTGCGGCGAGCCGCTCTTCCCGCGGGCGCTCCGTCGGCGTCGTGCGCGAGCGCGTCGGCGACCGCGTCCTCGACGTCCTCGCGGCCGTCGGCCAGCAGCGGCGGAGCGTCCGGCCCGCGCTCGCCGCCGTCGAGCGCCTCGTCGTACGCCTCCTCCACGACCGCGGGTGAGGGGCCTCCCCGGCGGCTGCGCCGGGGAGCTTCGTCCAGCTCGTCGTCGTCGAGCGCGTCGTCCAGCTCCAGGTCCAGGTCCAGATCCAGCTCGGCCGCTTCGACGACCGCGCCCTCCGGGGCGACGCCCTCCTTCGCGCCCTTGCGGCGGCGGCGCGAGCCGCGCCCGCGCCGGCCTCTGGGAAAGTTGCGCAGCAGCTCGCGCGCGAGCGCCGACGGCTTGCGCGCCATCCGCGTGCGCGCCCCGCGCAGCGCCTCCTCGGCCTCGGGCGTGTGCGCCAGCGCGGCCGCGAGCAGCGCGGCGGACAGCCGCCTGTCCTGTCTGCGCGCCGCGTGGACCAGCCTGCGCGCGTTGCGCGCATGGGCGCCGCCGGAGGAGTTCACGAGCAGGCCGAGCAGCCGCTTCGTCTCCGGCCAGCGCTGCACGGCGTACTCCTCGTGCACTTCGCGCGTGTACTCCGCCATCCGCCATATCCAGGCGTTCGCCTGATCCCTGCGGCCGATCCGCTTTTCGGCGAGCGCCTGGAGCATGATCTTCACGCCCTCGCGCCGCTCGTCGCGCGGCCACGTCGCCATCAGGTCGATCGCGGTGTCGAACGCCTCGGCGTCCCGCGCCGCGGCGATCTCCTGCAGCGCGCGCAGGCGCAGCTGCGCGTTGCGGTTGCGCTCGACGGCGGTGATCAGGAAGCGGCGCTTGAGGTCGCCCTGGCGGTCGAAGTGCAGCATCGCCTTCGCGCGCCGCCAGCCGTTCGGCGCGACGCGCGCGCCCGCCAGCGCGGCCCACACGTGCTGCTCGCCGTAGTCGAGGTGCTCGACGGCGATCCGCCACAGCTCGCGCTCGAAGACCTCGGCGCGCCGCTCCGGATCGGGCGTCACGGGCAGCACGCGCCGCTCGACGCGCACGCGCCGCCCGCGCCCGCGGCGCACCGGGCCGACGACGATCGCGCCGCCACGGTAGACGTCGCGGTCGAGCAGCGAGTGGAGCGTCACGACCGGGTCGTCGTGCTTCGTCGCGGGATGGACGAAGTCGATGACGATGCCCGCCTCCTTGCCCGGATGACGGCGCGTGACGCGGCCGACGCGCTGCTGGTAGATGCGCTTCGAGGCGGTCGGCGCGAGGTGCATGCAGATCGTCGCGCGGGGCGAGTTCCAGCCCTCCGCGAGCAGCTGGGCGTTGATCAGGACGTCGATCGTGCCGCGCTCGTACTCGGCCAGGATTCGTGCCAGCTCGCGCTTCGGCGTCTCGCCCGAGACCGCCTGCGCTCTCACGCCGACGTCGCGGAACGCCTGCGCGACGTTGTAGGCGTGGCGCACGCCGGCGGTGTAGACGACGCCGGGGACGCCGTTGAAGCGGGTCTTGTAGAGGTCCGCGATCGCGAGGTTGAACGGCAGCTGGTCCAGCAGCTCGGCCAGCATGTCCTGGTCGAACTCCGTGTCCACCTCGCCACGGCGCAAAGGAACCTTCGCAATCGTCCGCACTCCAGGCCCCGGCGGAATCCGGATGCAGCGCAACGGCGAGATCACGCCGCGGCGCGCGGCCTGCGCGAGGTCGAAGCGCGACGTCTGCGTCGGGAACAGGTCGGTGACGTGGCGGGCGATCAGCGCGCCCGTCGCCGTCATGCCGACGAACACGGGGCCGGCCCATCTGCGGATCGAGGCGCTCGTCTTCTCGCCGAGCGCCGTGTGGGCCTCGTCGCAGATGACGATCGTGTACGCGTCGGAGATCTGGCCGGCGTTGCGGACGAACCACTGGTACGTCTCGACCGTGACGGGGCCCTTCGGGTTGTCCCTGCCGGCGAGCAGCGGCGCGGCGATGCGATCGCCGTAGCCGCGGTCGCGCAGCTCGCCGTGGAACTGGTCCACGAGATTGCGGCGGTGGGTGAGGATCAGCACGCCGCCGGTGCGCGAGGCGTCGACGAAGCCGAGCGCGGCGACCGTCTTTCCGGCGCCGGTCGCGTGCTCGAACCAGAAGCGCTTGGCGGCGTTCGGGTCCTCCGGCTGCTCGGCGAGCTGGGCGTCCTCGTCCTCCGACTCGTCCTGCCAGTCCTGCGGCTCCTCGTCCGGCTCCTCGTCCTCGTCGAGCTCGTCGAGCTCGAGCTCCTCCTCGCCGGGGATCGCCGCGGAGGCGAGCTCGGCAGGCTCCTCCTCAGGCGGCGCCTCGACCGCGGCGCGCCCGTTGGCCGATCCGTTGTTGGTGCCGTTTCCGTTCGCAGACCGGCTCTGCACCTCCGCCATCAGTGCCGTCAGCGTGCCGGACAGCGCGTCGACCTGGTGCGGGTTCAGCAGCGTGCCGTCGGCAAGGCGGGGCTCGTCTTCCGACAGGACCCGCTCGAGCCCCAGCAGCAGCGAGTACTCGCGCCGCCAGGCGACGGACGGCGCCTTCAGGCCGGCGTCGAGCTCGGCGAGCGCCGCGTCGAGCGCGCGGCGGCGAGCGCTGCCGAGGGCGAGCGCGTCTTCAGGCAGCTCGCCGTCGTGGACGAAGCGCTCACGCGTGAAGCGTTCCGCGCGTCTGAGCGCGCCGGCATCGGGAAGGGGCGTTGAGTCAGCCATGTACGGCTTGCAGGGGTTCCCTGTGAGTGGACGTGGCCTCTGCGATGAGGGAGCCGCGGTGCAACAGCTAGGCGGCTCATGAGGTCCGGCGAGCGCCGGGCACGGGGAGAACTCTCACCAGCGTTTCCCCGTCCAACACAGGAGGATAGCCACATTGAAGCAGATAGGACGGGGGAATCGCGCGATATGCCAAGCTTCGCGCCATGCGCGCCACCTTCGTCGCACGAGGCGCATGCACGCTCGCCGTGCTGACGCTCGTGCTCGCGAGCGGTTGCGGCGCACAGGAGGCGCAGGTGAGCACGCCCACGCCGGCGCAGGCGCGCGCGGCGCTCGCCGGCTCCCCGGCCGAGCTCGCGGCGCTCCACAGCCAGGCGACGGAGCTGCTCGACGGCGGGCCGTCGGCCTTCAAGGCGCGCGTCGCCGCGCTGAGAGGGCGGCCGGTGGTCGTCAACGCGTGGGCGTCGTGGTGCGGGCCGTGCCGCTTCGAGATGCCGTACTTCGCGCGCGCGGCGGTGCGCTTCGGCAGACGCGTCGCATTCCTCGGCGTCAACGCCGGCGACGACAACGGCCATGCCGCGGCGTTCCTGCGCAGACACTGGGTCCCCTATCCGAGCTACGTCGACCCGCACGACCAGATCGCGGACGAGATCGGCGTGCGCGCCGGCCTGCCGACGACCGTCTTCTACAGAAGCGACGGGAAGGTCTGGTTCGTGCACCAGGGCCAGTACCGTGACGAGGCGCAGCTCGTGGCGGACGTGAAGCGCAACGCGGGGACGTCGTGAGCGTGGAGGTCCGCCGCGCCGACGGGCGCGAGGAGATGGAGGCGCTGCTCGACCTGCGCCACCGCGTCTTCTGCGTCGAGCAGGGCGTGCCGAAGCGCGAGGAGATCGACGGACGCGACGGCGACGCGGTTCACCTGGTGGCGATCCGTACCGACGACGGCCGCGTGCTCGGCACCTGCCGGCTGCTGTTCGTCGACCGCACGGTGCAGCTGAGCCGGCTCGCAGTCGAGCCGGGCGCGAGGCGGCAGGGGATCGCGAGCGCGCTGCTGCGCGAGGCCGATCGCGAGGCCGCTGCTGCGCGGGCGCGGCGGATCGTGCTGCACGCGCAGACGTACGCGCGCGACCTCTACACGGCCGACGGCTACGAGCCGCGCGGACGCAGCTTCGTCGAGGCGGGGATCGAGCACGTCGCGATGGAGAAGCGCCTTGCGTGAGGTGCGCGTCGACCCGCTGACCGGCCTGCGCGCGATCGTCGCCGCCGACCGCGCGCAGCGGCCGAACTCCGCACTGCGCGCCGACCCGAGCCCGCCGCTCGACCCGGCCGGCGACCCGTTCGCCGAAGGGCACGAGGAGAAGACCCCGCCGGAGCTGTACGCGCTGCGGCCGGGGGGCGGGGCGGCGAACTCGGGCGGTTGGACGGTGCGCGTGGTGCCCAACCTCTACCCCGCGCTGTCGCCCGACGGCGACGTGCCGGAGCCCGACCCGAGCCCCGACCTCTTCACGGCCCAGCCGGCGCGAGGCGCACACGAGGTGATCGTCAACGCGCCGCAGTCGGCCACGGCCTTGGCCGACCTGCCGGCAGAGCAGGTCGCCGTCGCGATGGACGTGTGGCGCGAGCGCATCCGCGCACACGCCGACGCCGCCTACGTCCACGTGCTCGTGAACGAGCGGCGCGAGGCGGGCGCGTCGCTGCCGCATACGCACGCGCAGCTCTACGCGCTCGACTTCGTGCCGGCGGCAGTCGCGCGCGAGCGCGAGCGCTTCGCCGCCTACGCGGTCCGCACGATGGGCGGCAACCTGCTGGGGGACCTGGTGCAGGAGGAGGTGAGGCGGCGCGAGCGGATCGTCGCGATCGACGACGAGGCGGTCGCGATCGCGCCCTACGGGTCGCGGCTGCCGTACCAGCTGATGATCGCGCCGCGACGGCCGCGCGACCGCTTCGAGGACGACGGCCCGACCGGCGCCGCGCTGCTGCACGACGTGCTCGGCCGCCTGGCACGGCGGCTCGGCGCGAACCCGCCGCTGAACCTGTGGGTGCGGACCGCCCCGCGCGGGGCGGACCACTTCTGCTGGCGAATCGACGTGATGCCGCGCCTGACGCACCTCGCCGGGCTCGAGCTCGGCACCGGCCTGCACCTCAACATCGTCGCGCCGGAGCAGGCGGCGGCAGAGCTGCGCGAGGCGTAGCCGGCGGGCGCGGATGCGGGCGCTCGTCCAGCGCGTCTCGCGCGCGGCCGTGCGAGTCGACGGCCAGGTCGTCGGCTCGATCGGTTCGGGCCTGCTCGTGCTGCTCGGCGTGACGCACGAGGACACGACCGCGGAGGCCGACAGGCTCGCCGCGAAGCTGCGTGCGCTGCGGATCTTCGCCGACGCGGACGGGCGCATGAACGAGCCGCTCGGCCCCGATCGCGAGGTCCTCTGCATCAGCCAGTTCACGCTCTACGGCGACGCCCGCAAGGGCAACCGCCCCAGCTACGTCGCCGCCGCGCCGCCCGAGGTCGCGGAGCCTCTCTACGACCGCGTCTGCGACCAGCTCGGCGCCGCGCGCGGGGCGTTCGGTGCGCACATGGAGGTCGAGCTGGTGAACGACGGGCCGGTGACGGTGATGGTCGAGGTGTAGTCGGCGCTCGGCCTCGAGCGTCGCGGTTGCGCTTCGTCCACTGCAGAGCGGCCGCGCTGAGCGAGCGGCGAGGCCGGTAGTCTCCCGCCGCGATGCCGCCGACCGACCGTCTCGTGATCCAGTTCGCCGCGGAGCCGCCGCAGGAGGCGCTGCCGTATGGGCGCTGGGCGGACACGCTGCGAGGTCACTTCCTTGCGGCGGTCGCGGAGATCGACGCCGGCGAGGAGGAGCTCGGCGAGCCGGGCGAGATCGCGTGGTTCCCCGACCGCACGTACGGCGGGCGCACGTACGTGCCGGCGACGGCGCGCACGACGACCGGCTTCGAGCTGTTCGGCTTCGTCTCGTTCGCGGAGGACGCGAGCGGCGGGCCGGACGACTTCGCTGCGCGCGCCGACTTCACGAGCGAGACGGCCGACGACAACCCCGACTGGCAGATCGACCTCAACGAGGAGGTGATCGGCCGCTGGCGGGGTGACCAGGGCAGAGTCGCCGACATGACGCTGATCTGGGGCACGCCGCTCGTCGAGCACGGCGCACTCGTGACGGCCGAGCTGGCCGACCTCGCCGTCGACCAATGCGCGCTGGTGGACGAGCGCTTCACGCTCGTCGCGCCCGACGCCTACCGCGGCGACTACCTCGACGTGAAGCTCTTCTCGTCGCGCGGGCAGGAGCTGGCGCGCGAATCGCTCTACGTCGATGACGAGGACGAGGACGGCGGCGAGGACTGAGGCCCGCCCGCCCCGCCGCCGGCGGGATCGGGTGCGGGCGGCGGCGCGCCCGCCGGGGCAGCTCCAGTGGGCACCGGCCCCGGGATTCTCGGCACCGCCGCCAGCAGCTCGCGCGTGTAGGCCTCGCGCGGCGCGCGATACAGCTCCTCCACCGGCGCGACCTCGACGAGGCGGCCGTCGTGCATCACCGCCACGCGGTCGCACATATGCCGGACGACCGCGAGGTCGTGGGCGATCAACACGAGCGTCAGCCCCAGCTCGCGGCGCAGCTCGCGCAGCAGCGTGAGGATCTGCGCCTGGATCGAGACGTCGAGCGCGGACACCGGCTCGTCGGCGACGAGCAGCTCCGGGCCGAGCGCGATCGCGCGCGCGATCCCGACGCGCTGGCGCATCCCGCCCGACAGCTCGTGCGGGTAGCGGTTCGCCTGCGCGGCGTCGAGCCCGACCTGCTCCAGCAGCTCCCCGACGCGCCGTCCTCGCTCCGAGCGCTCCGGCAGCAGCCCGTGGATCGCGAACGGATCGGCGATCGCGGCGCCGACCGTCTTGCGCGGGTTGAGCGAGCCGGCGGGGTCCTGGAAGACCATCTGCCGCTCGCGCCGCAGCTCCGCCAGCCGCGCGCCGCGCGCGTGCGTCACGTCCTCGCCGCGATAGCGGACGACCCCGCTCGTCGGCTCGAGCAGGTTCAAGAGGATGCGCGCGAGCGTCGACTTGCCGCTGCCCGTCTCGCCGACGATCCCGAGCGACTCGCCCTCCTGCACCGCGAGCGTCACGCCGTCGACCGCCGGCACCTCGCCGAGCCGGCGGCGGAGCAGCACGCCGCGCGTGAGCGGGAAGCGCTTGACGAGCTGCTCCACCTCGGCGAGCGGAGGCGTCATGCCGGAGCCTCCTCCGCCGCGCCGTCACCGGCGGCAGGCTCGGTGGAGCCGGCGGCGGTGGGCGCGGGGCCGCCGGCCGGCTCGATCGCGGCGCGCGCCTGCTCCGGCGTCGCCCCCTCCGCGAGCAGCGCCCACGCGGTGCGCCGCTCCGCCTCGCTCAGCAGGCATGCGACGCGGTGCGCGGGCCCGTCGGCGAGCGGCTCCAGCACGGGCTCGACGTGGCGGTGGCGCTCGCGCACGTACGGGCAGCGCGGGTGGAAGCGGCAGCCGGACGGCGGGTGGACCAGCGACGGCGGTCGCCCGGGAATCGGCACGAGGTCGGCGCCCGCCGGCGCGTCGAGGCGCGGCATCGAGCGCAGCAGCCCCCACGTGTAGGGATGCCGCGGCGCGGCGAACAGCTCGCCCACGGGCGCCTGCTCGACGATCCGCCCGGCGTACATGACGACGACATCGTCGGCCGTCTCGGCGACGACGCCGAGGTCGTGCGTGATCAGCACCATCGCCATCCCCAGCTCGTCGCGCAGGCGGCGCAGGAGCGCGAGGATCTGCGCCTGCACGGTCGCGTCGAGCGCCGTCGTCGGCTCGTCGGCGATCAGCACGCGCGGCTCGTTCGCGAGCGCCATCGCGATCATCACGCGCTGGCGCATCCCGCCCGACAGCTCGTGCGGGTAGGCGTCGATGCGGCGGGCGGCATCCGGGATCGCGACCAGCTCCAGCAGCTCGAGCGCGCGGGCGCGCGCCGCGGTGCGCCCCACGTCGCGGTGCGCGCGCATCGCCTCCTCGATCTGCGCGCCGACGCGCAGCAGCGGGTGCAGCGCCGACAGCGAATCCTGGAAGACCATCGCGGCCGCGGCCCCGCGCAGCGCGCGCAGGCGCTCGGCCGAGGCGGCCAGCAGGTCCTCGCCGTCGAGCAGCACGCGGCCCGCGACGCGCGTGCGCGGGCTGCGAGTGAGGCCCATGACCGTCATCGCAGCGACCGTCTTGCCGGAGCCGGACTCGCCGACGATCCCGAGCGTGCGTCCGGGCGCGACGGCGAAGGAGATCCCGTCGACCGCCTGCACGAGCCCGTCGCGCGTGTCGAACGCGACCTGCAGGTCCTCGACGCGCAGCACGGCGCCGGCCGCGTCGGCGGCGCTCACGCCGTCCGCACCCGCGGGTCGAGGTAGGCGTAGGCGATGTCGACGACGATGTTCGCGACGATCACGAAGCACGCCGCGAGCAGGACGGTGCCCTGGATCAGCGGGTAGTCGGCGTGGAGGATCGCGTCGTAGTTGAGGCGGCCGATGCCGGGGATGCCGAAGACCGTCTCCGTCAGCACCGCGCCGCCGAGCAGCAGGCCGACGTCGAGCCCGGCGAGCGTCACGAGCGGCGTCACGGCCGCGCGCAGCCCGTGGCGCCAGACGACGCGCCGCTCGCTCAGCCCCTTCGCGCGCGCCGTGCGCACGTAGTCCTCGGACAGCACCTCGATCATGTTGGCGCGCAGCAGGCGCGCGTAGACGGCCGTGAAGGTGGAGGCGAGCACGAGCCACGGCAGGATCAGCGCCGTGAACCACTTCCACGGGTCGGTCGTCAGCGGCACGTAGCTGCCGGCCCCCGGCAGCAGCGGCAACTTGCCGATGTCGTCGGCGAACAGGTAGAGCGCGACGAGCCCGAGCCAGTAGACCGGCGCGGAGATCCCCAGCAGCGCGCCGCCGGTCGTCAGCTTGTCGACCCACGTGCCGCGGCGCACGGCTGAGACGACGCCGATCGGGACCGCCACGAGCACCCACACGACGATCGCCCCGAGCGTCAGCGAGATCGTCGCCGGCAGGCGGTCGATCAGCAGCGAGCCGACCGACGCGCCGCTGTAGTAGCTGTAGCCGAGGTCGGCGTGCAGCACGAGGTGCGTGAGGAACGTCCAGTACTGCGCCGGCAGCGAGCGGTCGAGCCCGAGGCTCGCGCGGATCTGCGCGAGCGTTGCCGGCGAGGCGTCGCGCCCCGCGCGCAATTGCGCCGGGTCCGCCGACGGCAGCACGTAGAAGACGACGAACGTGAGCAGGCTCACGAGCACGAGGAGCACGAGGCCCCACAGCACGCGGCGGAGGACGTAGGCGGCCAAGGTGTCCTGTGATTCGGCCCGGGCCGCCGTGTCCCTGTCCGGAGAGCGCTACTTCAGCGAGCTGTACACGAGGTCGCAGTGGCCGAGGTTCCACAACTGCGGGACGCAGCGCACGTCAGCCGACCAGATGTTCGGCTGTCTGTCCCACAGCCACGGGATCGCCGCGCCCGTCGCGGTGACCTTGCGGTCGACGTCGGCCCACGCGCTCGCGCGTGCGTCGTTGCCGACCGCCAGCTCCGCTCTGCCGATCGCGGCGTTCACCGTGGGATCGTTCAGCTGCGGCCAGTTCGGATTGTTCTCGGGGAGGATGTACTTGCCGTTGAAGGCGAGGTCGAGCACCGTCTGCGGGTCGGCGAAGTCGCGCACCCAGCCGACGTTCGGGCAGACGTTCACTCTCGCTCTCGGCAGCGCGCAGAAGCGCGCATACATGACGGAGCTCTCGACGAGCTTGAGGTTCGTCTTGAAGCCGAGGTCCTGCAGCGTCTGGTTGACGATCTCGGCGTCGTTGCTGTCGGGCGCGCCGGCGAGGCCGACGACCTGCAGCTTCGCGCCGCCGGTGTACTTGCCGCTCGGGTAGCCGGCCGCCTTCATGTACTTCAGCGCGACCGCTCTGTCTCCCGTGGGATTCGCGAGGAAGTCGACGCCGGTGCCCTTGGAGCCGCCTGCCTGCTCGAAGCCGAGCACGCCGGGGTAGAGGAAGTGCGAGGCGACGTCGCCGATGACCTCGCCGCCGCGCACGCGCCGCATCTGCTCGCGGTCGAGCGCGGCCGCGACGGCCTTGCGCAGGTTCGCGTCGTTGAACGGCGGGATCGCCGTGTTGAGCGCGGCGTAGCGCGAGCCGGCGCCGGGCGAGAAGAAGATCTGGTCGCGCGACTGCTGGTAGGCGCGCTTGACGAGCGCCGGCGTCGGCGGGTCGCTGAGCGCGAGGCCCTTGCCGGCGAGCACCTGACGGCCGGCGACGTTCGGCGACTCGCCGATTCTCCACTCGATCGCGTCGAGGTAGGCAGGACGAGCGTCGGTCGCGGCGCTCCACTTCGGATTGCGCACGAGTCTGATGCTGCGGCCGGGAACGTAGCCGGTGCCGAGCACCTTCCCCTTGCTGTCGGCCGCGAGCATGTACGGGCCGGTGGCGACGACGTGGTTGCCGTAGTCGGACGGCGCTCTCGCGTCGAACGGCTTCGCGTACTCCGGCGGGACCGGCGCCGACAGCGGCAGCACGGTCGCCTGCGCGACGAGCGAGGCCGTCGGTCGCACGAGCTTGAAGACGAGCGTGTGGTCGTCGGGGGTCTGGAGCCCGGCGATCGGGCCGCCCGACGCTCTCGCCGCGCCGACGAGGTCGCCGTAGTAGGTGCTCGCGTACGGGTTGGCGACGTGCGGGTTGAAGCCGCGCTCGATCGCGTACTTGACGTCTCTCGACGTCACTTCGCGGTTCACCGGCGGGCCGAAGTGAACGCCGCTGCGAATTCTCACCGTGAGCGTCTTGCCGTCGGCCGAGATCTGTGGCGGCCCGGCGGCGAGGTCCGGGACGAGGTTCGTCGGGTCCTCCGGCGCGTACGCGTACAGCGCGCGCTCGGTGGCGGCCAGCAGGTTGAGGTCGAGGCTGGCGTAGGTGATCCCGGGATCGAGGCTCGCCACATCCTGACTGGTGAGCAGCGTGAGCGAGCCGCCGCGATGGCCGCCCTTGCCGTTGTCGACCGTTGCCGCGCCCGCATGGCCGCTGGTGCTCGAGCCGCAGGCGGCGAGCACGAGGGCCGCGGTGGCGGACAGCGCAAGCAGCAGCGCGCGAATGACAGGTCGCGGCATGAGGGGTCCTTTCATCGGATCAAACGGGGGAGTCACCGTTCAGCTTTCGGATCGAGTGCGTCACGCAATCCGTCACCCAGCAGGTTGAATGCAAGCACGGTGAGCAGCAGCGCTGCGCCGGGAAAGAGCATGTACCACCACTGCGTGTCGAAGTTGTCGGCTGCGTCGGCGATCATCCAGCCCCAGCTCGACGTCGGCGGTGACACGCCGACACCCAGGAACGAGAGTGCCGCCTCCAGCAAGATCGTCTGCGGGAGCAGGAGACTTGAGTAGACAATGATCGGTGCAGTGAGGTTTGGGAGGATCTCGCGCGTCACGATGCGGCGGTTCGAGGCCCCGAGAGACCGCGCTGCGACGACGAATTCGCGCTCCCGCAGCGACAGCACCTGACCACGCACGATGCGCGCGATCGACGTCCAGCTGACGAGCGCGACGACGAGGATCACCGTGCGCAGGCCCGGAGTGACGGCGCCGGCGACGCAGCCGTTCCCGAGCGAGCAGGCGGAGGCGATCCCGATCCCCAGCAGCAGCACGGGGAACGACAGCACGACGTCGACGAACCGCGAGAGCAGCGTGTCGACCCAGCCGCGGTAGTAGCCGGCGAGCAGGCCCACGGTGACACCCAGCAGCACGGCGATTCCGGTGCCGACGATGCCGACCAGCAGTGAGACGCGCGCGCCGTAGACGGTGCGCGCGAACACGTCGCGCCCGAGCGGGTCGACGCCGAAGAGATGGTCGCCGCTCGGGCCGAGCGGCGTGCCGAACATGTCGACGGCGTGGCGGTCCTGCACGTTGGGGCCGGGTGCGCCGGCCAGCTTCACGACGAGCGGGGCGAGCAGCGCCACGAGCACGAGCGCGACGATCACGCCGAGCGCGACGAGCGCGACGCGGTCGGAGCGCAGGCGGCGCCAGAACAGCTGCCACGGCGAGCGCGCGCCGGCCGCCTCGAAGGCGCGCTCGGCGAGCTCCTCCTGCGCGAGCAGACCAGGCGCGCCGACGCTCATCGGCGGACCTCCTGTGCTCCGGTTGGCTGCTGCATCGTCGCGTCCTTCTCGTACTTACGGTGAAGACGAGTTCGCGCGCGCCAGCCCAACTCCTGTCTGTGATGAGGAAGAGCACCATTTTTCTGGGGTCCGGTAAATCGTTCCGCTCGCACCCTGAGCCCCGATAGCTCGGTCGGATGGAGCGTCGGCCCCGAGAGCGTCCGATCGCCGGGACCGTGACCAACACGACGATCACCGCGAGGGTGACGGTGCACGTCTTGCGGGATCAACAGTCGGCTTTCTAGAGTGCTGGCGTCATGAATCGGCCCCATTCCAATCGTGTGCCTGGCCGTGCTCTGTATGGCCGCGTTCGGCTCATGACCGCCTCGATGTGGGCCCCCGCCGTGGTGGTGGGCGTGCTTTGCCTGATCCTCCTCGCGGCTTGCGCCGTAAAGACGGCGGCAGCGAGCGGACCACGGCTGTCGTTCTGTCTGGGGCCATTTCGTGGCCAAAACCCCGTCCTCGGCGCGGCGGAAAGGATCTCGTCGCGCTCGCCGCAGCGTCACCCAGTCTTGACCGGATGCGCGAGGTTCGTCGACGCCCACGAGCGCTTTTGTAACTGGCTCCCTGCTCGTCAGCGCCCGTTTCGGCCGCGGGTCCGTTCTCTGCATAGGGTCTTGGCATGTCTACGGCTGCTGGGCTCGTGGCGCTTGTTCTCGGGGTGGTGCTCGTCGTCGGCGCGGCCGATCTGTTCGTCGATGGGCTGCTCGGTGTTGGTCGACGGCTTGGTGTCGCGCCGTTCGTGCTCAGCGTCGCGCTTTCCGGGTTCGAGACGGAGAACCTCGCGGCCGGGATCGCGACGAACGCCAAGGGCCTGCCCGGTGCGGCTGCCGGCACGATCCTCGGCGGCATCACGTTCCTCGCACTCGCCGTCGCCGGCCTCGGCGCAGTGATCGCACCGATGCGCGTCGAGCTGCCCTGGCGCTTTGCCGTCTGGACTGCGATCGCGCCGTTGCCGCTGTTCGCCGTCGCATCCGACGGGCACGTCTCACGCATCGAGGGCGGTCTGCTGATCGTCTGGTTCGCGATCGCGCTCATCGGCGCCGCGCGCAGCGGCCGTAACCTGCTCGGGGACCACGACGGCGAGCGCGAGCGCCATCCGTTCGCGCGACTCGTGGTCGGCCTCGGGGTGCTGACGGGCGGCGGGTGGCTGCTCAGCGACGGCCTGCGCACCGTCGTTCGCAATCTCGGGATCGCCCCGACGCTGCTTGGCAACACCGCGCTCGCCGCGAGCGTCGAGGCCGAGGAGCTCGCGCGCGTCGCGGTGCCCGCCCGCCGCGGCCGCCCCGAGCTCGCGCTCGGCAACATCGCGGGCACGATCATCCACTTCGCGGCGTTCAACGCCGGTGTGATCGCGCTCGTCAAGCCGCTGACGCTCGATCACGACACGACCCGCTACTACCTCCCCGCCGCGACAGTCTGCCCGGCGATCCTGGCCGTCGTGCTGCTCACCCGTCGCCGGCTCGGTCGCGCCGAGGGCGCGATCCTGACCGCGCTCTACGCCGCCTACCTCACCGGCGCGATCCTGCTCGCAAACTGACCACGCGCGATCGGCACGTCGGGCGAGTAGGCTTCGCCCGGCATGCGAGGTTCTGCGCGCAACAGTGCGGCCGGTGCGAGGCGGGTGACCGCTCTGCGTCGAGGCCGCCATGCGACGCCTCTCGCAGGTGTCCCGTTGTCGCTGCGGGGCGCGGCGTTGATGCCTGCGGCGGCGTTGGCGGTGCATGAGTTGCGGTACAAGCTGGCGTTCGGCGGCGGGTCCTCTGAGGCGTTGTCGGCGCAGGGTCATGCGTATCTCAGTTCGCTGGTGCCGTGGATCGTGCTGCTGGCGGCGCTGTCGGTCGGTGCGACGCTCGGACGGCTCGTGCGGCGCTGGGTCGCCGGCCCGGACGGGCTCCCCGGCAGGATGGCTGGCGTGCGCGTGTGGCTGGTCGCGGCGTCAGCGCTGTTCGCTGTGTACACGGGGCAGGAGCTGCTCGAGGGCGTCTTCGCGACCGGGCATCTCGGCGGGCTCGCCGCGGTGTTCGGCGCCGGCGGCTGGTGGGCCGTGCCGGCTGCGCTGCTCGTAGGCGGGGTGCTCGCACTTGGGTTGCGTGGCACGCGGGTCGTCGAGCGGGTGCTCGATGCCGCTCGTCCGTTCGTGCGCGTTGCTGCACGCGGGCTCGACGGTCTGCTTTGGCGCGCGACGTCGGCGTCGTTCGTCGCGATCGTCGCGCCGTTGGCGCGGGTGGGTGCGGGTCGCGCGCCGCCGCGCTCGCTCGCAGCTCTCGTGTAGCGCCGCCTCTGGACCGTCGTGTCGTCGGCCCTGGGTGGGCGCTTGATGACGACGCGAAGGAGTAGGCGGTGCGACTTTCCCGTGTGTGGCGGGCGGTGTCGCCGGCGGTGGTGCTGTTGGCGATGTCCGCTGTGCCGGCGGGCGCCCATCAGGGCAATCCGGACTTCCGTTCCGTGGTCCGCTCGGTGACGCCGAGCGTTCCTGGCTTGCAGGTGCAGGTGCTGGGCTTCGACAGCGAGTTGCAGTTGACGAACCGCACGGGGCGTGCGGTGGTGATCTACGGCTACGACGGTGAGCCGTATGCGCGGGTGCTGACGGACGGGACGGTGCAGACGAACGTGCGCTCGCCGGCGGTCTATCTGAACGAGGACCGTTTCGGGACGACGCCGGTGCCGGCGAGCGCGAAGCCGTCGCTGCCGCCTCAGTGGAGGACGTTGGACAGGACGGGTCGGTTCGTGTGGCACGACCATCGGATGCACTGGATGGCGCATACCACGCCCCCGATCGTGCACGACACGAGCAAGAAGACGAAGGTCTTCGACTACACGATCCCGTTGCAGGTCGGCGCGGGTCGCGGTGCGGTGGGCGGGACGCTGTACTGGGTCGGGAGCGCGTCGGGCTTCCCGGTCGCGGCGATCGTCTCGCTCGTCGTCGTGGTGCTGCTCGCGGTCGGGCTGGTCGTGGTGGTGCGCCGCCGGCGCGGAGGCGGGGCGCGTCCTGCCGGAGGCGATGGGTCGCCGCCGGCGAAGGAGGCGTGGTGAGCACAGCGCGCTCGCTGCGCTCGGGCCTGGCCGTGATGGTGGCGGTGGCGGTCTGTCTCGCGGCGCCGGCGGTGGCGTTCGCGCATGCCCAGCTTGAGGGGACGATGCCGCAGCGCGGCGCGGTCGTCCGGACCCAGCCGCCGGTCGTGGCGTTTCGCTTCGACGAGCCGGTCGAGGGCAGCTTCGGCGCAATCCGTGTCTTCGATCGCAACGGCGGTCGCGGGGATGCGGGCGCCGCGTTCCATCCGGGCGGACGCGGCAGCGTGCTGGGCGCCCATCTGAAGCCTGGTCTCGCGCGGGGGACGTACACGGCGACCTACCGCGTCGTCTCGGCGGACGGTCACATCGTCTCCGGTGGGTTCGTGTTCTCGATCGGCCGGGCGAGCGGGACCGGGCTGACGGTCGGGCAGCTGACCGCCGGCGGCAGCAGCGGCCCGGCGACGGAGACGGCGTTCGGGCTCGCACGCGGGTTGCAGTTCCTCGCGATCGCGCTGGCGGTCGGGGCACTCGCGTTCCTGCTGCTCGTGTGGCGCCCAGCGCTGCGCGAGCTCACCGGTCGCGAGCCGGCGTGGGACGAGGCGGGGGAGCGCTTCGCGGCGCGCTCCCGCCAGCTCGTCGCGCCGGCGGTCATGCTCGGGGTCGTAAGCGCAGCCGCGGCGGTCGTGCTGGAGGGGGCGGAGGCGGCCGGGATCTCCGGGTTCGCGGCGCTGCGCCCGGCAGTCGTGCGCGAGACGCTCGGGACGCGCTTCGGGACGGTGTGGGGGCTCGGCGTCCTCGCGTGGGTCCTGTTCGGCGCGCTCGCGGCGTTCGCGCCCAAGCGGCGGTGGGCGCTGCTCGCGCTCGCCGTGCCGGCGGGCTTCCTGGTCGTGCTGCCAGCGCTCAGCGGCCATGCCGCGACGCAGAGCCCTGAGGCGCTGCTGGTTCCGCTCGACGTCGTGCACGTCGCGGCGATGAGCGTGTGGGCCGGTGGCCTCGCGCTGCTGCTGCTGGGCGTGCCGGCCGCCACGCGCCGGCTTGAGCCGGCGGGGCGGGGGCGGCTGCTGGCGGCCGTGCTGGTGCGCTTCTCGCCGCTCGCGCTGGCGGCGGTGGCGGCGATCCTGGTGACGGGCCTGGCGCAGTCCTACGTCTACGTGCGCACCCCTGCGCACCTGCTCGACACGGCGTTCGGGCGGGCGGTGTTGATCAAGTTCGTCCTGCTGATGGCGCTGATCACGCTGGGCGTCTATCAGCGACGGCGTTCGCTGCCATGGCTGCGGCGGATCGCGGCCGACGGTGAGGCACCCGGGCGCGCCGGGGTCATGCTGCGCCGGGTGCTGCGTGGCGAGCTGGCGCTGATCGTCTTCGTGCTCGGCGTGACCGCGGCGCTGACGGCCTACGCGCCCTCGATCGCCGCGCAGAGCGGCCCGTTCAACGCCACGACGGGGGTCGGTCCGGCGCAGCTTCAGCTCACGATCGACCCGGCGCGCGTCGGCGCCAACGAGATCCATCTGTACCTGCTGAACCCGCGCGACGGGACGCAGTACCGGGGTGCGAAGGAGGTCGACGTGGAGGAGCGGCTGCCCGCACGGGACATCGGCCCGCTGACGCAGACCGCGAACCTCGCTGGGCCGGGCCACTACGTCGTGCCCGGTGCCGTGCTGGGCGTGAGCGGGACCTGGGAGGTGCAGGTGACGGTGCGCGTCTCGGCGTTCGATGAGTACCTGACGACTGTGGAGGTGCCGGTGCGATGAGACGCCCTGGAGCGAAGATCGCGGCGGCCGCCGCGGGTCTGCTGGTGCTCGCGCCGGCACCGGCGCAGGCGCACGGGCTCGTCGGACGCACCGACCTGCCGATCCCCAGCTGGCTGTTCGCGTGGGCGGCGGCGATCGTGCTGATCGCGTCGTTCGTCGCGCTCGGTGTGCTGTGGCCGACGCCCCGCTTGCAGCAGCGGCGTCTGTCGCGAGCGCGCCTCAGGCTGCCGCCCGGTCTGCGACCGGCGTGCGGTGTGCTCGGCGTCGCGCTGTTCGCCGTCGTCGTCTACGCCGCGCTCGCCGGCACCTCCGTGCCCACGGCGAACCTCGCGCCGACCACGATCTACGTGCTGTTCTGGGTCGGGATCCCCGTGCTGAGCGTGCTGTTCGGCGACGTCTTCGCGCTCTTCAGTCCGTGGCGGGCGCTGTATCGCTGGATCTCCGCCGCGGCGCGGCGCGCGCTGCCCGGCCTGGACGCCGCGCCGCTGCGCTACCCGGAGCGGCTTGGGCGCTGGCCGGCGGTCGTGGGGCTGCTCGCGTTCGCGTGGCTGGAGCTCGTGTACGTGAACCGCGACGACCCGGCGACGCTGGGGGTGCTCGCGCTCGCCTACGCGTTCGTGCAGATGATCGGCATGAGCCTGTTCGGCGAGGAGACGTGGAGCGAGCGAGCGGACGCGTTCGGCACCTGGTTCGGGCTGTGCGGGCGCATCTCCGCGATCGAGCTGCGCGGCCGCGATGTCTGCCTGCGCCCGCCGCTCTCGGGCCTGCCGGACCTGCCGACGTGGCCGGGCACCGTCGCGCTGCTGTGCACCGTGATCGGCACGACCACGTTCGACGGCGCCTCCAACGGGCCGCTGTGGGTCGGGGTCGCGCCGCACCTCCAGAACGCACTCCAGAGCCTCGGGCTGGGACTCGAAGCGGCCGGTGAGATCGCGTTCACGTTCGGGCTCGCGTTCTGTGTGCTGTTCGTCTCGGGTATCTACTGGGCCGGGATCGCCGGAATGCGATCCGTCGACCCGCGCCGCAACACGGCCGATCTCGCGCGGCGCTTCGTGCACACGCTCGCGCCGATCGCGTTCGCGTACACGCTTGCGCACTACTTCTCGCTGCTCGCCTTCCAAGGCCAGGCGCTCGGCTACCTGATCTCCGACCCGCTCGGCACCGGCGCGAACCTGTTCGGCACCGCGAACCGGCAGGTCAACTACCTGCTGATCTCGACCGAGGCGATCTGGTACGTGCAGGTCGCCGCGCTCGTCTCGGGCCACGTCGGCGGGCTCGTGCTCGCGCACGACCGCGCGCTGGCGGTCTTCCGCAAGGACCCGCAGGCGGCGATCCGCTCGCAGTACTGGATGTTGACCGTGATGGTCGGGTTCACCTGCCTCGGCCTGTGGCTGCTCTCGGCGGTGAACGCATGAGCGCCCCTCGACGCGCTCCCCGCCGCTGCGCTCGCCAACGCGGCGGGCCGATCGCCTCCCCTCGCAACCACCCCCAACGCACCAGGAGGTCCGTCATGCGACGACGCCGTGCCACGCTTTCCGTGGCATCCACCGCGCTGTTGCTGCTGGCCCCGGCCGCAGCGCACGCGCACGTCTCTGTGCACCCCAACGTCTTGCCCGCCGGCGGGTTCGCGACGGTGAACGTGCGCGTGCCGAACGAGCAGGACAACGCCACCACCGTGAAGGTGCAGATGCAGATGCCACCGGGGCTGATCTCGGTCAGCGCGCAGAGCCCGCCCGGCTGGACCGTCGTCTACAAGATGAGAAAGCTGACGAAGCCCATCCAGACCGCCGATGGCCTTGTCAGCTCCGAGGTCAGCGAGGTCGACTGGACTGCCGC